>Ga0209040_10001941_pt1 | contig 16338 bp, 15 predicted proteins | sample BogFormECP12_OM3_FD_188240 | JGI IMG/M metagenome (GOLD analysis project Ga0209040, IMG submission 188240) | Bog forest soil microbial communities from Calvert Island, British Columbia, Canada - ECP12_OM3 (SPAdes) (version 2) | ecosystem: Environmental > Aquatic > Freshwater > Wetlands > Bog ...
AACAAGCCCCAAAAAATCTTGCGCGCCAGCGCTTCGCGAAAGGTGTCTTGAACTAAAGCCAGAGTGGCGATCATTTGTCTACCGTCCGCACGAACACGTCTTCCAAAGTGCTGGTGGTTGGCAGCAGCGATTCAATCTCACAATGTTCCGAACGCAACAGGTCGATGGCCGAATTCACCAGTTCGCGGCTGGCGAATTGAAAGTCCACCACGCCATCGCGTGCGCTGACGGCCGCTGCCTTCGCCGTCAAGTCCTCCCGCAAGCGCTCGGGAATTTGAGCCGCTGTGAGCCGGTATCCCTTGCCCGCAACCAGATCCTTGACCCGCCCGCCCAGCGCCAGTTTGCCTTTATCCAAAATGGCCACTTCCTGGCAAAAAGCTTCCACTTCCGCCAATAGGTGGGAGTTGATGAAAATGGTAACGCCTTTTTCTTCCAACGCAGTAAGGATTTCGCGAATATGCCGCCGTCCCACCGGATCCACGCCATCACTCGGCTCGTCGAGAATCAGCAAGTTCGGATGATGCATCAGCGCCTGCGCTAGACCGACCCGCTGCAGCATCCCTTTGGAATACTTGCCCAGCCGTATCGGGCCCTGACCCGCAAGCCCGACCAGTTCCAGCAGCTCGGGAATCCGTTTGCGTCGTGCGGATGCTTCCATTCCGGAGAGCGCCGCATAGAAATCGAGCATACTCTCGCCGGTCAAATAAGTGGGGAAGCGGTGGTTTTCGGGAAGATAGCCAATGCCTCGCCGGGCTTCCGGCAAAGCCGCCGGCCGGCCAAAAACCAGGGCGCTGCCGGAGGTAGGGTTCACGGCCGAAAGCAGCATCTTCACAAAGGTAGTCTTGCCCGCGCCATTGGCGCCTAGCAACCCGAAGGTGGCGCCGCGGCGCACACGCAGAGACAGACCATCCACCGCGCGTACTTCCCGCCCGCTCCAGCGCGATCGGTAGATCTTGCGCAAGCTATCGGTTTCAATGGCGTACTCGTCCGTGGACATCTCTCCCCCTTAGGATACGCAACCCCGGAGACGATTGTTCCCGCTCCTCCTCTATATTGAGGAAAGCGCGGGCTGAAGATGAGCGACCACGAGAACGCCAGCGTAGTCTAGCCCCGAACGTCAGTGAGGGGATTCAAGCCTAAACACTAATCCACAACAAGCACGCCCAGGCCCGTCTCGCGGCCGCACGCTTGCCACCCAGGGTAGTGATTCGCGGCGAAAGGTAACCGGAGTCCACCGGCGGCGTCCACTCCTAGAGGGCAAAATGAAACGCTTACTTGTTGTCATCGCAATTGCCGGTTTGGCCGCTTGCACGCAGAACGACGAAAATCGAGCCAAGACGAAAGTGAAGGAGGCGGGACGGGAACTGAAGCAAGATGCTCGCCGGGTATCGGAAGAGGTTAAACAAGGGGTAAAGGAAGCGGACCAGAAGGCTGGTCCGAAACTGCATAAAGCGGGTGAGGAATTGAAACAGGATGCCGCCCACGCCTCGCAGAAGCTCAAAGAAGAATCACAGAAACTCGATCAGAAACTTCATGACCAGTAGTACGGCTCTTTCCTGGCAGCCAGGCAATGACGCGATTGGATTCGGCTACCATAAAGGAAAATGATCGAGAATCCTCTATTAGAAGTTAAATTTCGCATTCCGTTCGATCAGGTTCGTCCGGAGCACGTGCAACCTGCTGTCCAGCAATTGCTCGCCCGTTCCCAGGAGCAGATCGATCGGCTTGCCGCTTCTCAGGAGCCCCGGACTTATCTCAATACCATGGCGGTGCTCGACAGAGCTACGGAAGGCCTGGAATATGCGATGAGCATTGTCCGCCATCTGGAAAGCGTCGCTACCACTCCGGCCTTGCGAGAGGCTTTTAACACTGTGCAGCCCGCGGTGAGCGCGTTCTATTCGTCGCTCCCGTTAAAGGAAGGACTATGGCGTGCGGTGCAGACTTACGCGCAAACCGAAGAAGCGCTACGCCTCACCGGGACGCGTAAACGCTATCTCAAGAAGACCATCGACAGTTTCCGGCGTCATGGAGCGGAATTGGATCCGGAGGGCAAGAAAAGACTTTCCGCGATCGACGTGGAACTCGCCCAATTGACCACGAAATTCGGAGAGAATGTTCTCGATTCCACCAACGCTTTTGAATTGGTAATTCGGGACGAAGCGCAACTCGCCGGGCTTCCGCAAAGCGCGGTCGCCGCCGCAAAGGCGAGCGCCGAGTCAAAAGGGTTGACTGCGCCGGCCTGGCGATTCACGATGCAGGCGCCCAGTTACCAGGCGGTGATGACTTACCTGGACCATCGCGAGACTCGCGAACACATGTACCGGGCTAACGTAACCCGAGCAACCGAGGAAGGCCGCGATAACCGGCCATTGATGCGCCGGATTTTGGAGCTGCGCCGGGAGAAGGCCATGCTCCTGGGCTACCCCGATTTCGCCGACTTGGTGCTCGAAGACCGCATGGCGCACAAGGGCGAAAGGGCCCAGCAGTTTCTCGAAAACCTGCGAGTCAAGACGGAGCCGTTTTTTGAGCGTGAAAATGAACAACTGCTGCGTTTCGCCAAAACGCAACGCTTGGAGTCCTGGGATATCGGCTACTACGCGGAAAAACAGCGGGCGGCGCTATATGACTTTGACGAAGAGCAATTGCGGCCATACTTTTCGCTGGAACAGGTAGTCAAGGGAATGTTCTCGATCGTGGAACAGCTCTACGGCATCCGCGTGACCGGGCGCGCCGGTGTTCCCGTCTGGGATCCCGCCGTGACGTACTACGAGATTCACGACGATAACGACCTGAGCGACGCCGGACTCCTGGGCGCATTTTACGCCGACTGGTTCCCGCGCGAGAACAAGCGCGGCGGCGCTTGGATGGACATTCTGATCGTTGGCGTTGACAGCGGCCCCGGCTCAGACCCCGGCTCAAACCCCGGCTCAAACAATGGCTCAGGCAACCGGTTCACCCCGCACGCCGGCTTGATCTGCGGCAATCTCACCCCGCCCGTGGAGGACAAACCGGCGCTGCTCACGCACCGCGAAGTCCAGACCATTTTTCATGAGTTCGGACACCTCCTGCATCAATGCCTGAGCCGCGTGGAAGTGCGCGGTCTGGCCGGGGCCAACGTCGCTTGGGATTTCGTGGAACTGCCGTCGCAGATCATGGAGAACTGGACCTGGGAGCGCGAAGCGCTCGATCTCTTCGCCCGCCACTACCAAACCGGCGCGCCGATTCCATCTGATTTATTTGACAAAATGATACGCGCGCGAAACTTCCGGGCCGCCAATGCGCAGATGCGCCAGCTTGGCTTCGGCTATACCGATCTGGCGCTGCATCGCGAGTGGACGCCGGATCGGGATCCGATCGAGTTCGCGCGCAACTTATTGCAGCGCTTCTCGCCGGCGCCGTTCCCGAAAGACCACGCCATGATTGCCAGCTTCACGCATCTATTTGCCAGTCCGGTTGGTTACGGCGCGGGTTATTACTCCTACAAGTGGGCCGAGGTCCTGGATGCCGATGCCTTCACGCAGTTCCGCGAGCATGGAGTATTCAGCCGGATGGTGGGCGAGCGGTTCCGGCAAAATATTCTGGCGCGTGGCGATAGCGAAGACCCGGCAGAACTCTACCGCGCCTTTATGGGACGCGATCCGGATCCGGAAGCGCTGCTGGTTCGCAGCGGTTTGCGCTGAGGGCGTTCTCGCTGAGGGCGTTCTCGCTGAGGGCATTCTCAATGATCAGCCCGGAGTGGAAGTTCCCGCACTTCAAGAAGTGCGCTGCGGCCTGCTCCATCGCCTGACGGGGCAGCAGGCCAATAATCTCGCTTTCGAGGATCCCGGCCCCGAGAGCGCGGGCTTCCCCGGCGACTGCTTCGAACACCGCGTGCAGCGGTGTTTGTTCATAATCGGTCAAGTTGATGGAGACCTGCGCCAGGTTGCGTGAGGCCAAGAACAGCCCCAACGCTTTCACGTACGCCAAGCCGCCAGACGACGCCCGAATCTTGCGGGCGATGGCGCGGGCGATCGACACCTCCGCTGTATTCAGCACCAGGTTGAACGCGATCAGAATCTTTCTCGCGCCGATCGCACACGCGCCGGCCGTTGGATGTAAGGCCGGCCCTCCCAGATCGGGCGCCAGATGCCCACGCCGGATGGTTTCTAAGGGAACGCGTTCCGGCGAAAGAGCCGCGGCTTCGTAGAAATAAACCGGTATGCCCAGGGTTTCCCAAACCTGCCGGCCAACATCGTGCGCCATGTCGGCGCACTCATTGAGCGTCACTCCTTCCAGCGGCACAAAGGGCACGACGTCGGCGGCCCCGGTGCGAGGATGAACTCCGGAATGCCGGTTGAGATCGATGCGCCGGGCCGCTTCGGCGACGCCAACGAACGCGGCCTCGCGAACCCCCTCAGGCGTTCCGGCGAACGTGATTACGCAACGGTTGTGATCCGGATCGGTTTCCGTGCGCAAAACTTTCACGCCGGCCACTCTGGCGATCGACTCGGCGATCGCCCTCACTGTTTCCGGATTTCGTCCTTCGCTAAAATTCGGGACGCACTCGATCAGGCGGCGTTCCATTCGATGTCAGGTTCATGATAGACGACCCGCCCTTCTTTGATGGTCGTCTCCACCAGATTGACACCAAATCGTTGCGGGATCTCGCGATAATCCCGCGCGTCCAAAATGACCAGGTTGGCATCTTTCGCGATCTCCAGCGAACCAATATGATCGCCCCGCCGCAAGGCATGCGCGGCGTTGATGGTGGAAGCGGAAATCGCCTCGGCCGGCGTCATCTGCATGCGGCGGCAAGCCAACCCGATCATCATTTGCATACTCGGAGAAGGGCTGGTATCCACGTTGTAGTTGGTGGCCAGCGCAACCGCGGCGCCGCGATCGATCAAAGCTCGAGCCGCGGGGTAGCGCTGGTAGCCCAGGTGAAACAAACCGCCGGGCAAGAGCGTGGCGATGGTTTCGGAGTTGGCCAAATGGTCCATATCGGAATCGTCGAGATAAATCAGGTGGTCGATGCTGGTCACTCCCAATTCCACGCCCAGCCGCACGGCGCCGATATTCCAGAATTGGCTGGCATGCATTTTCAATCCAAACCCAAGCTGGCGGGCGGCGAGGAGAAAGCGGCGGGTCTGTTCCAGATCGAATGCGCCTTCCTCGCATTCGATATCGACAAACTCCGCCAGCCGCCGGCGTGCCACCAGCGGCAGCATGTGATCGCAAAGCCAGGCGACATGGGCCTCACGGCGCAATTGCTCCGCGGCCGGCAGGAAGCGCGCTCCCATAAAAGTGGAGACCACCGACACGGGCCCGCTTCGGAGGGCGGCATCCGCCTTGAGGATTCTGAGTTCCCCAGGCTCATCGCAAGCTTGACCCGACTTCGCTTCCAGCGTTGTGGTTCCTTGACGCAAGCAATCCTTTAGCACCCGTACGGCGTCGGAAACCAACAGCCGGCTTGACATATCGCCGATCAGATTCACTTCGCCGCGAATCAAACGGTCATATGTGAGGAAACCGGTCTCATCACCCGGATTGGGAAAGCGCGGGGGCGGCCCGACCAGATGGGTGTGGCTGTCGATGAATCCCGGAAGAACCACTCTGCCCGAAGCATTGATTTCCAAGGCGCCACGCGCCATGGAGAGGTTTTCCAGGCGGCGCGTAGGGCCGACCTCGCGGATAATCCCATCCACAATGAGAACGGCGCCGTCGATAATGACGCCAAGATCGTTCAATTCGGCCCCACGACGTGGGCGGTTGGGCCCTTGCAGAGTAAGCAACTGGCGGGCGTTCCGGACCAACACTGGTCTGGCCACATAACCAGAGTAGAGGAATTTTCGAGAGTGTGGGGTAGGCTTTCAGCCTGCGGCGGGTTATTAACCTGGTTATTTACCCGCCCCGAGGCGGAGCAGCGAAAACCGCCGGCATTGCGACGCGGATGGGGACACAGCGGGCTCGTGTCCGAGTTCTCTCAATCAAGTTTATATGGCGCCCGGCCTGCAGCCGAATTCCATCCGATGGTGGCAGATTTTCGAGAAGGGAGGCCGGGTTATTTTCCCGGCCCAAGGCGCCGCGCAAACGCGGCGGCTGTTTACCTTCCCCACATCGCCCAAAACCGCAAATTATGGAGCGGGTACCTTGCTCTTAGCCTCTCCCGAGTTTTCCAGCAACCTGCTAGTATGAACTCGATGAGTTCCCTTCTCGCGCCCATGTCCGGGACCGACCATCGCGTCATCGGCGGCATCGCGGTCGACACGGTTTGCGCCGGAGCGGCTCGCGTGAAGCGCCTGATTTACCAGCCCGGCTTTCGCTGGTCCACAAATATCAAACCGCTGGTCGGCACCGACGTGTGCCAGCATGCGCACGTCGGCTTTCTGGCGCAAGGACAGATTCATGTTCAGTACGCCGATGGGTGCTCGCTCGAGTTCGCGGCGCCCCAGGTGCTGGCGATCGAGCCGGGGCACGACGCCTGGGTGGTGGGTGACCAACCGGCGGTGCTCATCGAATTCGACTTTGCCAGCGAAACCATCAGCCGCTTGGGCATGCCCGGCGCGCACCGTCATCAGACTTGATATTCTTTCAAGCGGGGCCGGATTCCTAGCCACAGCAGCAGGCACAACGAGGCGCCTGTCGCCAGCGACAACGGCTCGAATCCCACCAGCGTCCGGAAGCCGCCGCCCACCGCGGCATCGAACGCCTTTTGATTGATCTCCAGCGTTCTGCCCAAATCGCGATCGAACTGCTCAAACCAAGAACTGGAATGCCCGTTGCGTTTTTCCACGGCTTGCGCAATAGCTTCCTGCCGCTTTCCAGCGCTTACCAAGCCCCGAATTTGTTGGCTCGCCGTAACGTAATACCGTAAGTCGATGAGCGTCGCCTTGGCCGCTTCGGCTTCCCCTTTAAATGTGATGTTATTCAATTCGTCGGCCAGATAACCGGTGAATTCCCCTGGCCTTTTACCCTTAATGGCCCGATCCGCCGCTTCCTCGTAAGACCCAGACTCCGGTAATTTGGCCAGACTGTCGATCTGCGCGCTAAAGTCCCGGTCGAACGGCTCGCCTGCGGCACGCAACAGCAAAAAGCGGCTCTCGTCGGCGCTGGCGCGATAAGCGACCGCGCGCGCGCGCCACAGAGCATGCAGAGAAATGAATGCATCTTCCCGCGCGACCTTGAGATGACGCATGCTCGCCGTGAATGTTTGGCCCGCATACATTAGAAACGCGAAAGTGAGGAGCGTCGCTGCGATAAGGCCGGGATTCAGCACGCGGTTCGTTCTTCTGAACAAAAACACCTGTATCACAATCAGAACTCCAATGAAACCTAAGCCGATAAACATGAGAACGCCCAACGAAAGCCCGGCTGTCACCCGGCGAGTCTTATACGAATCCTCGAGCATATCGAGACCCGCCTTGTCCAGCGCATCCGCCGCCGGCCAGAGCACGTCGTCCATCTTGGCGGTCGCCTTCAGATAAGCCGCATCCCGGCGCGCCGCGTCGCCGGAGGCGTGGTAGTCGCGGGCTTGTTGAACCAGAACCTCGTACTCGCCCAGCGCCAGTTGGATCTTCAGGATGGGCGTCCGCTCCGACTCTCCGTAGGCAATATTCTCCGCGGCGGCAATCAAAGCCCTCGAGGCTTCCGCCCGCCGTTCGTCGTATGACTTGACGGCCTCAGCCGCGTGGCCCGGCGCTATCAGCAATTCATTGGCGGCGTTGGCATCCATGGCCGAGAGAGCGGATTTGATGTGCTCGGCCGCGATAACGCTGGGCGCGGTGTCCCTACCTACTGTTTGGATAGCCTGGCGGTCCTCGCGCGCGCCAAGGATTGCGATCAGCGTCAGGCAAAGCGTGAACGCCCAACCCAGGTACAAGCCCTGGCGCAAGGTTTGCGGAGTGGATACCGGCATTAAGTTGCCTTCGCGGCGTGCACCACGATACGCGTAAAGTGACCCAGCGTGATCTGATCGCCGTCTTTAAGCGGGGTGTCCGTCATCGGCTGGACATCCACTCCATTCAGGGCCGTTCCATTGGAAGAGCCGATGTCGCGCAGCATCAGCGTTTGATCCGGTTGCAACAGCAGCAGGGCGTGGCGATGGGAAACGGCGGCGTCCTGATCGAGCGGAATATCCGGCTCAATGGCGCGCGCGACGCTGCGGCGGCCGATAAGGCTGCTCTCTTTCGAAAGCGCGACTTCTATCGGCTGCTGATCGGTCGGCGCTTCCGGACTCTCCGGCGTGCGCAGCGAAGGGTCGACGGTAACCATCACTCCCCAGCCAAGTTTCACGGGAAGCGGAGGTTCATGGACCGGGATCTCGCCGTGACCGCCAGTCTCGAAATTGTATCCGCACACTTCGCAAAAACGGATGGCCGTCGCGATGTGCAAAGTACCACAGTCCGGGCATTTTAGCGGCTGATCCGGGGCCGTCGTTGGCGGCGCACTGCCAGTTCCCATGCGCGCGCCGCAGTCGGAACAGAAGTCTGCGTCGTCGGAAGCGTGTCCTTTGGGGCAGGTATAGGAAGTCATGCGCGGCTATCCTTCTTTAACGATGCGGCTGGTCTTCATTTAACGATCCGGCTGGTCTTCGTCGATCGGGTTTCGAGCGCCATCTCATCTTCCTTGGCCACGCCCCGCTTCAAACGGACCGTGCCCTCCGCCGGATTCTCCACATCCACAATGGTCCGCAGCAACTTGGCGGTGGCCTCGTTGCCGGACTCATAGGCAATCTTCACCGCCTTGCCCAATTTGGCAGTGGCCACCTCGGTGTCGCCTTTGGCCCGCGCATCCAATCCTTCCTGAATCGATTGCGCCAATTCCGCTTGGCCCGTGTAGTGAGCGACGTGCCGCTCAATTTTGGTCGATTGCGCCTCATCGTCGGTCCAGATGGCGAGGATGCGCGCTTCGGAAAGTTTGCTCTCCGCTCCGGCGACGCTGGCGATCAAGCTGGCTCGGCCAGCCAGCATCTCGTCACCCACCGCGCCGGGTTTCACTTCAATACAGAAGTGATAGTCGCGCGATTCATTGCCGGCCCACGCGCCGGTGGGAAAATCCTGTATCTGCGGCTTCACCTGCCTGGCGCGGCCGGTGAGATCCACGATCTCCGGGCTCACCTGTTTGCAGAACAGCACACGCGCGCCTGAGGGCGTCCACAAACGCAGCGAGACATCGCTCACCGCTTTGCTCATGGCCTTTTGCAGGATCGCGCGGAAGTCGGCTTCGATCAGTTGCGGCGAAGCGATGATGTCCGTGGTGCCCAGAAGCTTGCTCGAAATCTTCTTCAACTCGGCAATTTTCCAATCGGTTCCCACACCGCGGCAATCGCATTGAAAAGCTCCTTCGCACAGCGCCAGAGCTTCCTCCAAAATCGGTTCGTCGGTAGGCTCGTTTTCGCCGTCGGTCAGCAACACGGCCTGGCGCGTGGCGTTAGGCATCTTGGTGAACTCCGAACGGGCGCGCAACAGCCATTTGGAAATCATGGTTCCGCCATTGGCGTCAATCGCGCGGATCGATTCGATGGCTTGGAGACGGTTCTGCTGACTCGCGGGCGACGCAGGAAAGCGCACCACCGCCTCCTGACTGCCGGTGACCACAAAGAACAACGCGTCTTCGGGAATCAAGTTGATCAGCCGCGCCATGGCTGCCTTGGCGGCGCTCATCTTTCCGCCCTCCATCGATCCGGAGGTGTCGCAGATGATGCCAAATATCCGGTTGGCGGAGCTTACCGTGGTTGCCGCGTCGGCTGCCACGGTCATGATCGCATGGACGTCTTTGGAGCCTTGCGCCAGGTATTGATTTTGAAAAACGTCGGCTTTAAATGCCAATTATTCCTCCGCGTTGCTGACAAAGCCGCACAGGCTAAAGCTTGTGCCACGAACTCCAGGTGGCACAGGCTTTAGCCTGTGCTGTTTGACAGCCTTCACATATCGTCTAAATCCCAATTATTCCTCCAGAAAACGCGCGATCCCCGCCGTGATATTATCGTGTCCGCCACGACCGATCGCGAACTCCACCAGCTTGCGCGAAATATCTAATGCCCCGCCCTCTATTCCCGCCGTGAGCGCGGCGATGTCGGTCGCGAGCGGAGCGAAATTCCACAAGCCATCGGTACAAACCAGCAGCATTCCCGTGCCGCTGAGTGGAACCTCGATCAAAGACGGCTCGAAATCTCCGTCGTTATCCCGGCCCAGCCACTTGGTGATAGCATGCGCCTCTTTCGTTTGCAGAGCTTCTTCTTCTGTCATCTTTCCCGAACTGACAATCGCACTTAACCAGGAATCGTCGGTGGTCAACTGCCGTGCGCCTTCCGCGCCAATCCAATAAGCGCGGCTATCGCCCGCCCACGCAACGGTGGCCACGCGATCGACGATCAAAGCGGAAACAATAGTGGTGGACGGCGGGCCGGCATCTTCGCGTGCTGCGTAGGGAATGGCGCAAACCGCTTCCTGCGCCTTCCGGATGGCTGCGTTGAGCGCCCGCGCCGGATCGAACTTGCCATTGCCAAGGGCCGCGGCCAGCGAGAGCCGGGCGGCCTCCGCGGCCGCCTTGGACGCCCGGTCGGCGTCGAACGAGCTGGAAACCCCATCGCACACGATCAGGGCTTTGGCCACGCCGCCATCGAGAAACTCGATCGCGAAATAATCTTCGTTGCGGTGGTGCCTCAAGCCCCGATCCGTCACTCCGCCGAGGTTCGGGCCGAGGTCGATTTCAACATGATCGCGCTCGCGCAGGCCAGTGCGGAATCCGCATTGCAAACAGAATCCCGATTCGTCCAGATCTTCCTGCCCCGCGCCGCATTTCGGGCATCCTTTGGTGGCTGCCGGCTCATCGGACAAGCGCACGCCGCACTCTTCGCAGAACACATCCTCCGTGGGCAAAGTGGCGCTGCAAGCCGGACACTGCGTCATCGGTCAGTCCTCACGGCTTTAATCACAACCACGTCCTCGGTCGAACGCGATTAGCCTCATCCACCAAAGGGATTTTCTCCGCGTCGGAAGAAATATGCGCCATATTGCGTAAGCATTGTTCCAGTCCTTCACGCACTTTGCGTTCCTGGAAGCGTTGACCCAGAATGGCGACAGTCGGGGCGGGAGGAACCCGTTTCTCGATCAACAGGTGCAGCGCAGTCTCGAACACCTGCCGCGCCAGCCGGAACCGGTCGATGGTATCCACGTTCATACTTTCGATCAATGTGGACACCTCTTTCAGCTCAGCCGGTCCAGGAACCGAGTAGGTTCGATCCATCAGCGCGCGCGTCGCTTCCACCTGGGCACAGGCGTAAGAGCTGGATGACGGGGGAATCCGGTTGAGCGCCTCCACCGCACCTTTCCGGTCGCCGAGCGCGCAGCGGCAACGAGCCAAGCCGAAAATCGCGCTGATATAACTGGGATCGGTCCGGCTGATCCGGTCATACATCTCGCTGGCCCGCTGAAATTCGCGGACTGATTCCTCAGCCAGAGCGAATGCCAACTGCGGAGCGATCTCGCCAGGCAGTTCCGAGTACACCTCATTAAAAATTGGCTCGGCCTTTCCGGCCGCTCCGCCAGCTAGCGCAGCCAGGCCGCGATACCAGGAAACTCGCCAATCCCATCCTTGTTCCGCTTCCAGATTGGCGAGTATCATTTCCGCGTCCCCGCTGGCGCTACTTGAAATCAGACACTGCGCCAGGCGCAATTTGGCTTCCGCGGACTTCGGAAACCGGTCGGAGATTTGCTTCAAGACGGCGGTTCTCTGGCCCGAATCGGGAATCGCGCTTGCGTTGAGCACAGCGTTCACCGCCGGATCGGTACGATCAATCGCGGGAACCGGCAGGTGCCGGAAATCCGGTTTCACGGGAGCCATGCTGCCGTTATGCGAAAGAGCCAGCATGTCGCCGCCAAAAAGCACGCTGACGCCGGGCCGCGGCGAATTGGTTTCGAGCGCGGCCACTTCCCGCAACACTCCTAGCAGCTGGTCCGCCATTTCATCGGCGGAAGAAAACCGGTCGCTCGGGCTTTCCGCGGTCGAGCGCAATAGAAACCGGTATAGTGACTCATTCTGCGCCATCGCCTTTTCTTCCCCGGCGCCGGGAATGGTGAAGCGACGTTCTTTGGTGAACCCGGGAATGTTCATCACCAGAACGGCCAGCGTTCTGCCAACCGTAAACAGGTCGGAAGACACCGTCGGGCCTTCACTTGCTTCCGGCGCGCTGTAGCCGACGGTTCCATAAATATCGCCGCCCTTGTCGTCGATGCGCCGCACGGCGCCCAGATCGATGAGCTTGACGTCGTTCAACTCCAGCATGATGTTGTCGGGCTTAAAGTCGCAATACACAAAACCTTGTTGGTGAAGGTAGGAGAATGCGCCCAGGATCCGATGGACGTAGGCGATGGCTTCACTCGGAGGCAGCGGCCCGCGTTCCCTGCGGATACGCTTGAGCGTTTGGCCACCCACGTACTCCATGACAATGTAGCCTTCGGCGCCGTGCTGAACGAAATTGTAGATGCCCAGTATATTGGGGTGCTTGAGCGCCGCGAGAAACTGGCGTTCGGCAACCGCTACAGCAGCACTGGCCTCGTCTTGTACGTTCAACAGCCCTTTGAGGACGACATAGCGCGACAGCACCTTGTCGAAGGCCAAATAGATCCAACCCAGCCCGCCATAAGCGATGGCGCCCTTAACCTCATATTGGTTCGCGACCAGATTGCCGGGCGCCAGCGTGGCCACCAGCGAATATTTCTGGCCGCACTTACCGCAGAAACCCTTCTCGCGAGTCAGGGGCTGATTGCAATTGCTGCAGAAACGTTTGCCCTCCGGCACTTTGATTTCCTTCATCAGCGCCAGCTCTGGCGCGGTGGAGGGAAGTTCGGGCACGGCGATGACGCCTGCGCCCAATTGACGCCGGCTGGTGCGCGTGGAATGATTGGTCGCGCGCCGGCTGGAGTGTGCGCCGGTGGAACGGTGCACCGCCGATGGCGTGGAAGACGAAAACGCCGCGGACGGCAAGAATGCCGCGGAGCGAGAATTTCCAGCCGGCGTCAAAGCCGCGGTAGGAGCGGTGACCACTGGCGGTTGCGTCGCTTGCGGCCGTTGCGCCTTAGTGGCCGCCGCCGCGTGCCCGCATACGCTGCAGTAACCCTCTTCAATGACGCCCGAGCATCCGGGCTGTTTACAGCTTGCTACTGGCATAGGAGACGACTCAGCCGTTTCTCATATTCCCGCACGATTTGTTCCGCCTGATCGATGGAGGTCGGGTTGGTCTGCAGCATACTGCGCGCCTGCTTGCCGAGCCTCGAAAGGTCCGCATCCTCTGACTTTCCCTTGGCCACTGCTTTCGCTTTCAACGCATCCAGGCGCCCGCGCAGCTCGCGCCGCAGCAGAACCGGTTGGTGATTCGCATCGGCTGCTTCCATCTCCGATTGTAAACAACGCCCGGCGCTTTCCTTCCAGCGATCGATGCCGATGGCCACGGCATCCCATGCGCCTTGGTCCATTTTCGCGTTCAAAGTCTTCAGCCATTGATCGAGCGCCGAGATCGTTTCCGCCGGGCACGGCTGCCGCAGTTGGGCATTCTGGATTTTGCCGCTCGCTTCAGTAAAGGACTGATTGGCGCGGTCGTGCGCAACACCTAAGGCAGCAAGGGTTTGTGCGGCATTATTCATCTCTAACTTTAATGTCATTTTGCGGGCCGCCAGTTGGCTGAGTGCGGCGGTTTCCGCTTGCGCGCCCAGCGGGTCGGTGGCAATCAATTGACGGGCCGCGTCGATGCGCGACTGCAGGCCCTGAAGTTCCCGCTCCACAGCATCGAGATGGCTCCCAAGCTGCCGCCAAGCCGAATCCACGTTGAGGACCACTTCTTTGGCCGCGCTCAGACCCTGGTTCAGTTTGTCGAGCAGTTCGTCCGGTGTTTCGGAGGCGCCGTTCGGGGGTTTGGTGAGGATCCGCTGCACCTGATCGATCTTCTCGGGAGACGTGAAAAGCCGGGTGATCTCTTTACGCGCTTCTTCCGCCCGCGCCAGGCGAGCTTGCAGCCGGTCATAGTAATCGAAAAGGTTCACCATGGAGGCGAGCATGGGTTCGACTCGCGCCAGAGTGATGCCGGTCAAATCCGACCGCCCGGCTAGTTCGAGGTAGGTCGGGTGACTGCGCAGGTCTACCAGGTTCTGGGCGGCGGCTTCCAGCTTGCCTCGCCATTGCGCCAGGAGCTGGTCGATCTGATCAAGGGTCATGCGGTGCCATAACAGGATACGGCAGTTGCGGGGAATAGGTTTAGGGAAAGTAGGGGTGGGAGGGAGAAGATGCGGCGAAGACTCAATCCCGCGATCATCCTTTGCCAACGTCATCCAGTTCCATACAATTCAGCGCCAATATGCTAATACGCGTTTGTGCGTACGACCATCGATTTGCCGGACGATCTGATCCGGGAAGTGAAGGCAGTCGCGGCGAGGCGAGGGACCTCGCTGAAGACGGTCATACGCGCGGCGCTGGAAGAAGAGATCCGCAAGACGGAGCGTAAGGCCGGCCGCCGGGTGAAGTTTCCGCTGCTGGCGTCGGACCAGCCCGGCAGCCTGAACCTCACCAATGCCGATATCGAAGATCTTTCTGCCTGACGTGAACGTTTGGCTGGCATTGGCCTCCAGGCGGCACGTTCACGCGTCAGTGTGCGGCGGTTGGCTGAACTCCATCGCCTCCGGCGAAGTGAACGGATTCAGTTTGCACCGGAGCCATTTTCACTGGAACCGGACTGGCGGCGCATGACATCGCAGGATCGTCCGGCGCCAAAAATCTGGACCGGCGCTTATCTGGCCGCGTTTGCGCGTGCTGGGGGAATGCAACTGGTAACGCTAGACCGAGCCGCGGCCAAAATGGCGCCCGAGGCGTTGCTGTTGAAATGCCGCCAGTGAAGGGCTGGCTCTTTGACAGCGAAGTCTGCGGCCAGTTGATCGAACCAGGCCAGGTGCGGCGACTGTCCCCCATGTCTAACCCCGAACGTTAGTGAGGGGATCGGCGCCCGTCCCCGCACCGACGTTCGGGGTTAGACAGCATCTCGTGGCGCCCGGCTAGGGCCTATGCTGGGTGCGCGGTTGCGCACATGGGTTAGAATGGCGAACATGTTCGGTGCAACCTCAACAACAGAGGATGTTTTGTCCGGCGTAAGTCTGCGAGGCAAACGGATCCTCGTGACCGGCGTTTCGGCTGGTCTCGGAGTCGAGACGGCACGGTCCCTCGCCGCGCACGGCGCGCAAGTAGTAGGTGCGGCGCGGGATTTGGCCAAGGCCGACGCTGCGACTGCGCAGGTTCGAAAGGACGCGGCGTCCGGGGATGGAAGCCTTGAACTGATCGCACTGGATCTTGCCAGTCTCAAAAGCGTGCGGGCCTGCGCGGAGGCGTTGCTGAGCGCGGGTAAGCCTTTCGACGTCGTCATCGCAAATGCGGGCGTGATGGCCACACCGTTTGGCCATACCGCCGATGGCTTCGAGACGCAGTTCGGCACCAATCATCTGGGCCACTTTATTTTCGTCAACCGGATTGCGCCGCTGCTCGGCGCGGGAGGACGGCTAATCAACCTGTCTTCTTCAGGTCACCGCTTCTCCAACGTTGACCTCCAGGATCCCAACTTTGAGCGGACGCCCTACGAACCCTTTGTTGCCTACGGCCGGTCAAAGACGGCGAACATCCTTTTCGCGGTTGCTTTCGACCGGCGGCATCGGGAACGTGGCGTACGCGCTGCGGCCGTGCATCCAGGAGGCATCCGGACGGAGTTGGGCCGCCATATGGATCCGGGCAGCTTACAAACGTTGATCGATCAGATCAATCAGCAGCGTGCGGCAGAGGGCGGGGCTCCCTTCCAATGGAAGACCATCCCGCAAGGAGCCGCAACTTCGGTGTGGGCCGGTGTAGTTGCTCCGGCTGACGAGATCGGCGGCCGGTATTGCGAGAATTGCCACGTCGGCCAGGTGGTACCGAACGACGTGACGATCAGCGCCATCAGCGAAGGAGTTCGTGGATACGCGCTGGATCCAGCCAACGCCGAGGCGCTCTGGAAGAAGAGTGAAGAACTGGTGGGGGAGTCCTTTTAGCGCCGCCATTCCTGGGCACGGCTGGTCCGCAATGAGTACATTTGTATTTGAGGTGTCTCATGGCCCAACCTAACAGTGGCATCGGCAATGTCACGGCGAACACGGGGCTCGTCGAAATGGCGATGGCGTATTCCCGCAGCCGCGTGCTTTGCGCGGCTGCGCGTCTCGGCGTCGCCGATGCGCTCGGAGATGAAGTGCGTAGCGTCAATCTCCTGGCCGAAATTTGCCAGGCGGATGCCGATGCTCTGTATCGCCTGCTGCGGGCCCTGGCCAGCATAGGCGTTACGGAGGAAACGAC
>Ga0209040_10001943_pt1 | contig 16330 bp, 14 predicted proteins | sample BogFormECP12_OM3_FD_188240 | JGI IMG/M metagenome (GOLD analysis project Ga0209040, IMG submission 188240) | Bog forest soil microbial communities from Calvert Island, British Columbia, Canada - ECP12_OM3 (SPAdes) (version 2) | ecosystem: Environmental > Aquatic > Freshwater > Wetlands > Bog ...
AGGCTTGGCGGCGCTTTCGCCGATCCTGAAACTCGGCATTATTCTTGGCCTGACTTCGGTCATTCTGGTGATGCTGCTCGGACAACCGCGGATTTTCTATTCGATGGCGCGCGACGGGCTTTTGCCGCCCGCCGCCGCCAAAGTGCACAGCCGGTTTCGCACGCCGTACGTGACCACGATTGTTTCCGGCGTGATTGTGATGGTGCTCGCCGGACTCTTGCCGATCGGCCTTGTCGGCGAACTGGTCAGCATCGGCACCTTGTTCGCCTTCGCCATCGTCAGCATCGGCGTGCTGGTCTTGCGCGTCATCGAGCCGACGCAGCCGCGGCCGTTCCGCGCGCCGGCAGTTTACATCGTGGCGCCGCTCGGCGCCCTGTCGTCGGCTTTTCTCATGTTCGGCCTGCCGTTCGAAGACGGCCAGTTCGATGTGGTGACGAGCTTCAACGGCATCTGGAAGGGATGCGAAGATGCTCTCACCGAAGCTCGACGGGTTCTCGTCCCCGATGGTCGGATGGGATTGACATTCTGGGGTAGCTACGAGCACCTCGGTCTGATTCCGCATTTCTTGAAGGTCATTGAGTTGTCCTCGCCGACGCACGGGCGGCCAGCGTGGAGCAGGGCGACACGGGGCGCCCTGGTGTTGTGGAAGACATGTTGGCCGCGACTGGGTTCACCCTTGTCGAGCGGGGAGCGGTCGACGTCGTGAACGAGTGGCCCGACGTCGCAACGGCGGTCCGCGCTTTGGCCGCCGCTGGACCGTCTGTCCCGGCGATCGAAGCGGTCGGCTATGACGCGATCTGTAAAGCGATCAGTAAGGTCATATCGCCTCTCTCCGATCCTGATCTGGGCATCCGTATCACGTCCGAGTTCGGATGGATCACCGCCAAAGTCGGTTGACCACCCGATCGGGAATGCTGGATATCGCTCGGGGTCGGTCCCAGATCGGGGTTCAAGTCCGTTCAGCCCGCGCGAGCGATCGATCGGAACGCCGACTTCACCCCTGAGGCATGACGCGCGTAATCTGACAACAGGGGCCAGTGGAGGTGAGCGGACTCGAACCGCCGACTTCTACGTTGCGAACGTAGCGCTCTACCAGCTGAGCTACACCCCCGCGGAGCCGACCAGGATAGCGGCGGTGGCTGCGGTCCCCGCCCCAACCCCGTCGAGCCAGAATCGGACTCAGCGGGCAGCGACCTGACGGGGCCCGTCGTCCCAGTCGTAGTAGTCGGGCTCGTGGACGGACTGGTCGAACCGGGCCTCGTCGGAATCGTCGTCCCAGGCTCCCGGGTACCCGGCCACCGCCCGGGCCCGAGGGTCACCCGACGTCTCGAGGGATTGCCGCGCCCGGAGGTCCTGGTCTTGTTGGGTGGCCAATGCGGTGGCGTACGCGGCCAGGGCCACGAAGCCGGCCAGGGCCACCGCAGCGATGGCGGTGACGATCCACAGGGCCCGCAACGAATGGATGATCCCCAGCAGCCCCGTGCACAGGAGGGTCACGAGCAGGCCGGTGAGGATGTCGCGCCGGCGCCGACGGGCCTCGCGCTGGCGTGGCGTTGGACCGCTCGGCGCCACGCTCGGGGTGACCTCGGCGCGGTCGGCGCGGTCGGTGAAGACCCGCTGGTAGTGGCCGCCGTTGCGATCGTCGACGACCTCGTCGTCGTCGCGCGGGAGGTCGCCGCCGTCAACCGGCCGCAAGAGCACCAGGTTCGCCCGGCCTGGCATGCTCGAAACGGAGGGCAGGCCCGAGGCGCCGGGGCCCGAGCCGGTGGAGGACTGGACGGTCTGGAGGCGGTAGGCCGGGGCCACGATCTTGGGGCCGGTCCGCTCCAGGAGGTGGAGGCGGTGATGGAACGAGTCGATCGACTCGGTCGACCGCTTCTCCCGGAGCTTGCCGATCATGCCCGGGGTGAGGACCACGATCCACAGCACGACGAGGATCAGCAGAGCCAAAACGGTCACACCCCCACGACCTACCTTCCTTGATCGAAAGACCCTAGCCAGGGGCCATTTCCAAGTGGTGGATGGTCGGGAGTTGCTCTACGCCGACACCGTCAGCGCTTCCCCCTGTGTTGCGTCACTTGTACCCGCCGACAGGGCGGCCCGCAAGCAATTCTTCGAGACCCAGGTCAGCGGGACCGGGGACCCCGGCCACAAGGCGCGCGCCGCGCGCCCTCGTCACCGGGGCCCGTCGTCGCGCCGGTGATGTCGGGCCGACGCTCGGTGCGCCGGTCGGCCCCTGACCCGACCGGAGCCGATGGGGCATGGCCCCCGGGAGTCGGGACGGGTTGACGGCGCTGGCCGCCGGCAAGGGCCGCGGAGGTTCCACCGGCCGGCGAGCGCACGACCAGGGCCACCGTCAGCCCGTCGCCCGGCTCCACCACCGGCCCTGGGCCCGCCCCACCTCGACCCGGATCCCGAAGCAGTCAGATACGGCCGCCCCGGTGAGCACCTCGTCGACCGGCCCGCTGGCCGCCAGCCTGCCGCCGGCCACCAGCGCGGCGTGGGTGATGCCCGGCGGGATCTCCTCGGCGTGGTGGGTCACGAGGACCACAGGCGGGACGGCGGCGTCGAGGGCCAGGGCCCCGAGCCGGGTGAGCAGACGCTCGCGGGCCCCGAGATCGAGTCCGGCCGCCGGCTCGTCGAGCAGGAGCAGCTCGGGACGGCCCATGAGGGCGCGGGCCAAGAGCACCTGCTGGCGCTCGCCTTCCGAGATCACCCCGAAGGCCCGCCCGGCGACACCGTCGGCGCCACCGAGCCCGGCTGCTGTGAGAAGAGCATCGGCGTCGGCCCACTCCTCGGGGCTGTACGTCCGCCACCACGGCTCGAGCTCCCCGTAGCGGCCGGTCACGACCACCTCACGGGCGGTCAGCCCCGGGCGCAGCTGCCGGACGACCGAGCCGCTCACTAGGGCAACCCTGGGGCGCAAGGCCCGCACGTCGACCCGACCCAGGCGCTGTCCGAGGACCTCGACGGTGCCCCGGGTGGGCCAGAGCCGGGCGCCGGCCACGGCGAGCAGGGTCGTCTTGCCCGATCCGTTGGGGCCGAGCACCGCCCAGCGCTCTGCCCGTCCTACCGCCCAGTCGACGCCGTCGAGGAGGGCCCGCCCGTCTCGGAGCACCGAGACCCCGCCCAGGCGGACCGCCAGGCCGTCGGTGCGCCCCGGGTCGTCGGTACCACCCGGGCCGGCGATGCCCGGGCCGGTGCTGGTCAGGACGGGACCGCCAGCCGTCGGGAGATCCGCCCGATCAGTCCCGAGCAGCACTGTTCCCAGGTCCGCTCGCCCACCATCCACAGCCAGATCTCGCGGCGGTAGCCGTGGACCACCGACTCCAGCTCGGCTCGCCCCATGCCGACGGTGGCCAGCACCCGCCAGCGCCCCCACAGCCACTCACCCGGTCCGCCCGGGCCCGTCACCACTGCGCCCAGGTCCTCCCCGCCCAGGACCCGGTCACGCCAGGCGAGCTTGTGCACGATCGGCTCGTCGGGCACGTGGAGCGACGGGTGCGCCACTCCGATGGCCGTCACCGGCGGATGACGACCGGCTGGCGGTCGGTGCCGTCGTAGTTGCGGACGTGCTCCTCGTAGTCGATGAACAGCGGGGCGTCAGGGTCGAACTTGCGCTGCAGCGAGCGCAGGGCGATCCGCTTGTCCAGGTTGTCCAATCGGACCAGGGCGTCGGGGTCGTCCAGTCCACGCACGTCCAGCTTGGCCCTCGCCTGTTGGAAGGCCAGCCGTCCCCGCTCGGTGCGGACCAGCACGCTGGTCCAGCCGTCCATCGACCCGACGCTGCCGACCGAAAGGTCGGCGCTCCGGCCCAGGAAGTCGGCACACTCGTCACAGCCCTTCAGGGCCGAGCCGTGGAAGTCCTTCACCGGCTCGTCGACCGCCAGCTCGCCGTCGCGGTACTCGACGATCATGCGGCCCCGGATCACGTCGACCTTGCTGACCCGGTCCAGGTCGATGCCCCGCCGGTCGCGCAGCTCGCGCAGCATCAGGCCCTCGTAGTCGAAGCTCTTCGTGCACAGAAGGGCAATGGTGAGGACCACCGCGTCCACCCGGTGGGCCCCGGTCGGCCAGCGGCGCGCCTGCATGGCCCGGAGGCCCTCGATCTCGCACGGCGTCCCGACCACGGCCAGACGGGGCTTGGCCGGCAGGTCGAAGCCGGCCAGGTCGAGTGCGGCCAGCGCCATGGTCTGGTTGTAGAAGCTCCCCGACGCGGCTGCCAGCTCAGCCGGGCTGGTGGCAACCGTGGCCACACCCTTCCACCGCTCGTCGGGGTCTTCGCTGGGCTTGGAGACCACCGCCCCGTCGATCTCGCCGGCGCCAAGCAGCGCGAGCAACAGGGCGGTCACCGCCCCGCCGTCCTGGGCCTCCTCGTTGCGCACGGCCGAACGCACGGCGTAGCGCTCGAGCACCGCACCGAGCCCCTCGGCGGGCGGGCCGCCGGTGATCTTCCAGTAGGTGTCCGAAGAGTCCGAGCGCACCTCGACCGGGGCGAGCCGGGCGTCCTCGGTGTCGTCCAGGGTGGAGGGCGGCCACAGGGCCTCGTAGCGCAGGCCGCCGCGTGGACAGAAGTCCCAGCACAGCGAGCACCCGGTGCACATCTTCACCAGCTCGGGCAGATCGGTGTCCTCGTCGATCCCGATCGAGTTGGACGGGCACACCGCGATGCAGGTGCCGCACTGGATGCAGCGCTCGGCGTTGATCACCGCCGCCTCCAGCTCCCAGAACCACACCTTGCCCGGTGGCTCGGGGATACCGTTCATCTCCTCGCGCAGGCGGTAGCGCTTCACGACGCGTACTCCAGGATCCGGCGGAGCTCCTCGTCGGGGATGCGGCGGGCCCAGTTGTGGAACGGCTCCCCGTCGCGGCGCTCGCCCTGGTAGCGGGCCACCACCCGGAGCAGCGCCTCGGGCACCGCGTCCACCGGCAGCGCACCGGCCACCCAGTCGATGAAGGCGGCGTCGGGGCCGAGCGAACCACCCAGGCCGACGTCGACCGCCTCTTCGATGTGCTCGTCGACGTGGGCGATGTCGCCCCGCAAACCGATGTCGGCCACCTGGGGTTGGGCGCACGAGGCCGAGCAGCCCGAGAAGTGCATGCGGATCACGCCGGCGTCCTCGCCCGGCACCGAGTGCCCGTCGGCCCCACGCCGCCCCGAGAAGACGACCGGGTGGGCCCCGCCGCCGGCGTCGCCCTCGGTCGCGGCCAGCCGGTCGTCCATCCAGCGGGCCCACTTGACGGCGCGCTCTTTGGTCTCGACCACGGCGAAGCGGCAGAACTCGCTCCCGGTGCACGCCACGACGCCCCTCGTGAAGGGCCCCGGGAACGGCGAGTACTTCTCGACGAGCTGTTCGGCCAGCAGGCCCTCCACCCGGTCCTCGGGCACGCCGGCAATGATGAAGTTCTGGTCGATCCCGATGCGGACGGTGCCGTCCCCGTACGTCTCGGCCAGACGGGCCAGCTCCACCAGCTCGATGCCCCCCATGCGCCCGACCGGCACCGAGCATCCGACGTAGAACAGCCCGGCCTGGCGTTGGGGGTGCACCCCCACGTGGTCGCCCCGGAAGCGACGGGTGAGCTCGCTCCCCGCCGGCACCAGCTCGAAGCGGACCCGCTCGGCCACGGCGGTCCGGAAGCCTTCGGGGCCCAGCTCCTGGACCAGGTAGCGCATCCGGGCCAGCCCCCGGTTCTCGCGGTTTCCGAGCTCCCCGAAGACCTGGGCGATCCCCCGGGTCAGCTCGACCGCCTGATCGGGGCGCACGAACATGTCGAGATCCGAGGCCATCCGCTCGCCGTCGGACAGGCCGCCTCCGGCCAGCACGTTGAAGCCGACCTCGCCGTCGGCCGTCCGGGCCGGCCAGAGGCCGATGTCGTTGATCTCCACCCGAGCGCAGTCCTCGAGGCAGCCGGCCACGGCGATCTTGAACTTGCGGGGGAGGTTCGCGTACTCGCGGTTGCCGGTGAAGAACGCGGAGATGGCCTGGGCCACCGGCATCGCCTCGACCACCTCGTCGGCGTCGATCCCCGACACCGGGCACGAGCAGACATTGCGCGACGAGTCGCCGCAGGCCTGCACCGTGGTCAGGCCGACCTCCCAGAAACGCTGCCAGACACGCGGGATGTCCTCGATGCGCAACCAGTGCAGCTGGATGTCCTGGCGGGTGGTGAGATCGGCGTAGCGGTTGCCGAAGACCGGGCTGTCGTCGGGGCCCTCGGCGAAGGCGTCGGCGGCTACCCCGATCTCGCGAACCTGAGGGGCGGTCAGCAGTCCGCCGGGCACCTTGATGCGCAGCATGAAGGCGTCGCCACCCTGGCGTTGGGGGTAGAGGCCGACCCACTTCAGGCGCTCGACCTCGCCGGGGACCGAGGCGAGGGCCCCGACCCCCTCCTTCGAGTAACGCTCGATCACCGCATTGGCCACCTCAAAGGGGTGGCGCTTGAGCTTCAGGTGCTCGGTCGGGTTGAGCTCGCCGATGTGCCGGTAGGGGTTGACGAAGCGCATGGCGCGCTCGCGCCCGCGGAACTCCATCCCGTAGGGGTTGTCCAGGTCCCGGGGGGCCATCTCAGGCGTGGAGCCCGCACTCGATCTTGCCCATCCCCGACCAGCGGCCGGCCCGGGGGTCCTCGCCCTCGGCCACCGGACGGGTGGTCGGGGCGCAGCCGATCGATCGGTAGCCCCGCGGGACGAGCGGGTGGACCGAGAGGTGGTGGTCGGCCAGGTACCCGTCGATGTCGGTGTCGGTCCACGTGGCCATCGGGTTGACCTTCACCAGGCCGAAGGCGTCGTCCCACTGGACCACGGGGGTGGTGGCCCGGGTCGGGGCGTCCACCCGCTTGAGGGCGGTGATCCAGGCCCGCTTGCCGGCCAGGGCCCGGCGCAGGGGCTCCACCTTGCGGAACTCGCAGCAGCGGGCCGAGCCGCAGGGCCACTGCTCGGCCTCGGGACCGGGGCTGGTGACGGTCAGGTTCAGGTCGTAGTGCCGGCGGACGTCTTCGACGAAGCCGAGGGTCTCGTCGAAATGGGCGCCGGTGTCCAAGAAGACCACCTCGATCCCGGGGTCGAGCTCGGTGGCCAGGTCGATCAGCACGATGTCCTGGAACGACGCCGCCAACACCAGGTCACGGCCGAAGTGCTCGAGGGCCCAGGCGACGGCCTGCGACGCCGGTGCGGTCTCCAGCCGGGTGCCGGCCTCCTCGATCGACGCCGCCAGTTCCTCGGTCGGCCCGACGATGGTGCCCTCGCTCACGCTGTCCTCCCGTCCCACTCGTGGTCCGCTCACGGTCCGCCTCCGGGGCCGGGCCGGAACCCTCGACTCGTCACTGACTTGTCGGGGCCCCGCTCCCCGAGTATACATGACTAATCTAGTCAAGTATTAGCCCGCCCGACCGTCCCCCCGGGGGCGGCGAGGCCGCCCCGCCGGCCGAACCGAACGGACCTCTCGCATGAGCACGGCAGAGATCTTCAGCAGCGACGACGAGACGGCACCGGACGCTCGGGGGCTGTCCACGGTAACCGGAACGGAGCGGGACCCCGCCGCGGACGGCGACCGTCCGGTCCGGGGCGCCGATGGCGGCGGCTTCCCGACCCCGATCAGCCGGTCCGACGCGGCGGTGGACCACCTGGACCTGCTCGAGTCCCACGCCATCTTCATCATGCGCGAGGTGGCGGCCGAGTCGGAGCGGCCGGTGCTGCTCTTCAGCGGCGGCAAGGACTCCGCCGTCCTCCTCCACCTGGCCGCCAAGGCGTTCCGGCCCGGTGGCTTCCCGTTCCCGGTCCTGCACATCGACACCGGGCACAACTTCGCCGAGGTGCTCGAGTACCGCGACAAGCAGGTGGCGAACCTGGGTGAGCGGCTGCTGGTGGCCAGCGTGCAGGAGTCGATCGACAAGGGCCGGGTCCCCGACCCGGGCCCGGTGGCCTCGCGCAACCGTCTGCAGACGACCACCCTGCTCGACGCCATCACCGAGCACCGCTTCGACGCCTGCATCGGCGGGGCCCGGCGGGACGAGGACAAGGCCCGGGCCAAGGAGCGGGTGCTCTCGTTCCGCGACGCCTTCGGCCAGTGGGACCCCAAGCGTCAGCGTCCCGAACTCTGGCAGCTCTACCAGGGCAGGGTCCAGCCGGGTGAGCACCTCCGAGCCTTCCCGCTGTCGGACTGGACCGAGCTCGACATCTGGCAGTACATCGGCCGCGAGTCGATCGATCTCCCCTCCATCTACTTCGCCCACCGGCGCCCGGTGGTCGAGCGCGACGGCATGCTGCTTGCGGTGAGCGACTGGATCACCCCGGGCCCGGGCGAGTCGGCGACCGAGGAGACGGTGCGCTACCGCACCGTCGGCGACGCCACCTGCACAGGGGCCGTGCGCTCCACCGCGGCCACGGTGGACGAGATCATCACCGAGGTCGCCTCGTCGAGGGTCTCGGAGCGTGGCGCCACCCGGGCCGACGACCGCTTCTCGGAGACCTCCATGGAGGACCGCAAGCGCGAGGGGTACTTCTAGGCGGTGCGTTCGGTCGCCGGCTCCCCGGCCTCGACCGACGGGGCCGGTGCCCACGTCGGCATGGACCTGCTCCGTTTCGCCGCTGTCGGCTCGGTCGACGACGGCAAGTCGACGCTCATCGGGCGGCTCCTCTTCGACACCCGCCAACTCTTCGACGACCAAATCGAGGCGGTGGCCGCCGCCTCGGCCCGTCGCGGCATCGGCGAGGTCGACCTCTCATTCGTGACCGACGGCCTGCGGGCCGAGCGCGAGCAGGGCATCACCATCGACGTCGCCTACCGCTACGCCGCGACCCCGAGGCGCAAGTTCGTCATCGCCGACTGCCCCGGCCACGTCCAGTACACCCGCAACATGGCGACGGGCGCCTCCACCGCCGATCTGGCCCTGGTCGTGGTCGACGCCACCGCCGGCCTGCGTGAGCAGACCCGCCGGCACATGTGCATCGCCGCGCTCTTGGGCGTCGACCAGTTCATCGTCTGCGCCAACAAGATGGACCTGGTGGACTGGGACGAGGATGCGTACCGGCAGGTCGTGGCCGAGACCGGAGCGCTGGCCCGGCGCCTCGGGGTGACGTCGGTCACCGTCATCCCGATCTCGGCGCTGCACGGCGACGACGTGGTCGAGCGGTCCGACGCCGCGCCCTGGTACCGCGGCCCGACGGTCCTCGAGGCGCTCGAGTCGGCGCCGGCCGGCGCCTGGGCCGCCGTGCACGGGGCCCACCGGGGCACCGGCGCCCGCCTGCCGGTGCAGTGGGTTCTTCGCCATCCCGGCGGCGGGCGCAGCTACGCCGGCATGGTGAACGGGGGCACCCTGCGCACCGGTGACCAGGTCCTGGTGCTGCCGGCGGGAGTGCCCACCTCAGTGGCGTCCGTCGGGACCTCCGACGGGCCGCTGGACGAGGCGCCGATCGGCCGGTCGGTCTCGGTGCGCCTGGCCGACGACGTCGACGTCTCCCGCGGGGACCTCATCGCCGCGGCCGAGGAGCCGCCCGAGGTGGCGACGCAGATCGAAGCGACGGTGTGCTGGTTCGGCGAGCGCCCGCTGCGGGCCGGGGACCGGCTCCGGGTGAAGCACACCACGCGGGTGACCCCGGCCCGGATCGACGCGGTGACCGACCGTCTGGACGTGAACGCCCTGGTGCTCGACCCGGTGGACAGGCTCGGGGACAACGACATCGGTGTCGTGCGGCTGACGACGGCCACCGCACTGGCCTTCGACCCGTACCGGCGCGACCGGATCACCGGCAGCTTCGTGCTGATCGACGAGGCGACCAACGCCACGGTCGCCGCCGGCATGGTGGGCCGCCCCGACCTCGTGGCCCTGGGAGGCTGAGGGGAGGCCGTGGCCCCCCGACCCCCGCTCTACCCGGTGACCCTAGAGCTCGACGGCCGTCCCTGCCTGGTGGTGGGCGGTGGCCCGGTGGCCGCCCGCAAGGCCGCCGGCCTGGCGGACTGTGGGGCCAGGGTCACCATGGTGGCCCCGGGCTTCTGCGACGAGGCCGAAGCCCTGGCCCGAGAGCCGCACCCCGGGCGGACCGGCGGCGTGGCCCTGGCCCGGCGTCCCTACGCGGCGGGCGAGGCCGGCCGCTACCGGCTGGTGGTCACCGCCACCGGCGTGCCCGGGGTGGACGGCGGGGTGGCCGCCGACGCCGAGGGGGCCGGGGTGTGGGTCAACAGCGCCGACGACGCCGAGCGCTGCACCTTCATCCTCCCCTCGGTCCACCGCGACGGACCGGTCAGCGTGGCCGTCTCGACCGGGGGGGCCAGCCCCGCCCTGGCCACCTGGCTGCGCCGGCGGGCCGCCGACGCGTTGGGTCCCGATCTGGGCACCCTGGCCACACTGCTGGAGGAGGCCCGGGCCGCCGTGCGGGCCGGCGGGCGCTCCACCGAGTCGATCGACTGGCAGGCGGTCCTCGACGGAGCCGTGCCGGCGCTCGTCGCCGAGGGCAGGCTCGACGAGGCCAGGGCCCTGCTGGCCGCGGCCGTCGGCGAAGGCGCGCCCGGCGGATCGGAGGGGACGGGCTAGGGCTGGGCGACCATCACCACGAAGGCGACCATCACCACGACCACCACCGCGGCCGCCGACGCGCAGACGGTCCGGGCGTCGCGGACCAGCCGGGGTGCCCGCAGGTCGGGGCTGCCGAGTCCGGCCGCCCCCTCGGCGGCGGCCGGCGACAGGTGGGCCTGGATCCGCCGCTCGGCCGGCCACAGCAGGCCCTCGGCCAGCGCGGCGGCGACCGCCCACAGGACGAGGCCGGTGAGCACCCACGAGTCGCCGGTCGAGATCGAGCCCCTGGACATGGTGATCAAGGCGAAGCCGAACAGGGGCACCCCGTAGAGGGTCCGCCCGGCCCAGTTCACCCCGGGGGCGAAGTACCTCGTGAGTCCGGCGCCGGCCGCCGCCCCACCACGCCCCCGTCCGAGCAGCCGCGCGGCCTGGATGCCGCTCACGACCACGGTGACCAGGCCGATCAGCGCACAGGCGACGTGGGCCAGGAGCACCACGTCGTAGCCGGGCCCGGTGGGCACCAGCGCGTCGGCGCCCGGGGAGAGGGGGGTGGCCACGAACCCATTCTCGCCGCTCGGTCCGGGCCGCCGGCCAGCGGCGGGAGAAGGGAACGGGTATCCGACCGAATGCACCCTGGTCGCGAGAAAGCCGAATTGCGCAGTACCGTAGGTCTGGGTGCATGAGTCCGGCGGTCCGGCCGGGTGACGGGGTGCGACCGATGACAGACGGGGAACGGGCCATGGAAGGCCAGGACGAGGCGGCGAGGCGCAGATGAACCAGCTCCGTCTCGACCCGTTGTCCGGCCGCTGGGTGGTCGTGAGCACGGGCCGCTCCGAGCGGCCGGCTGCCTTCATCCTGCGCAGTTCGGACGTCCAGGAGGACACGAGCCGGCCTTGCCCGTTCTGCCCGGGCAACGAGGAGGCCAACCCGCCGGCCCTCGAGACCTACGGCCCTTCGGGCTCGTGGCTGGTCCGGGTCGTCCCCAACCTCTACCCGGCGTTCGAGGGCGACGAGCCGTTCGTGGTGACCAACCGCGGCCCGGTGTTCACCCAGGCCTCCGCCGGCGGCATCCACGAGGTGCTGATCCTCTCCCCCGAGCACGACGCCTCCTGGTCGATGCTCAGCGACGAGCAGACCGGCCTGGTGATGGCCGCGTTGCGCGACCGCATCGAGGAGCATTCCCAGCTCCCCAACCTCCGCTACAGCCAGGCCATCGTGAACTCGGGCCGCGAGGCCGGCGCGTCGCTCGAGCACCCCCACGGCCAGCTGATGGGGATGTCCTTCGTGCCAAGGGAGCTGGCCGAGGAGCAGGCCCGCTTCGCCCGCTTCGCCGGCAGCTGCCTGCTGTGCACCACCGTCGACGCCGAGGAGGCCGAGGGCTACCGGGTCATCTACGCCGACGACCGGGTCGTGGTGGTGTGCCCGTTCTGGAGTGCCGTGCCCTACGAGATGCTGGTGGTCCCCCGGTCCCACACCCCCCACCTCTACCGCTCGCCGACCGACGACCTCGTGTCGGTGGGTCTGGCCCTCAAGAGCTGCCTGGGCCAGCTGCGCGAGACCGTCGGCGACGTCGCCTACAACCTCGTCTTCCATTCCGCCCCCTACCGGGTGAACGAGCCCTTCCACTGGCACATCCACGTCTGGCCCAAGGCCACCACCCGGGCCGGGTTCGAGATGGGCACCGGGGTGGCGATCAACATCGTCAACCCCGAGCAGGCAGCCGAACAGCTCCGGGTCGCCGCCTCCGTGGGTTGACCGGTGGGATGACCGGGCCATCCAGGGGCCCCATCCCCGGTGCCGGCCCCGTTCAGTCTAGGCAGGGACAAAGTCAGTCCAGGCAGGGACCGGCCACGTCGGTGAGGAGCGGCAGGTCGAGGGTCTTGGGCTTCCCGACCGCCCTGGCGAGCGGGACCCGGGCGATCCGGCCGGCCTGCAGCGCCACCATCGTGGCGAAATCGCCGTCGTGCGCCGCCGCGACGGCCGCCACCCCGAAGCGGGTGGCCAGCACCCGGTCGTAGGCGGTCGGCGTCCCCCCACGCTGGATGTGCCCGAGGGTGGTGACCCTGGACTCGTAGCCCGTCCGGGCCTCGATCTCCTCGGCCAACCAGGCACCGATCCCGCCCAGCCGGGCATGGCCGAAGGCGTCGACCGACTTGGGGGAGGTGGCCAGGCGGGCCGACTCGGCGGCGGGGCCGTCGGCCGGGAGCGCCCCCTCCGAGATCACCACGATCGAGGAGTACTGCCCCCGCTCGTGGCGCCGGGTGAGCCGGGCGCACACCGCGTCGAGGTCGAAGGGGACCTCGGGCACGAGGATCTCCGCCGCTCCGCCGGCGATGCCGGCGTAGGTGGCGATCCACCCCACATGGCGCCCCATCACTTCGCACACGATGACCCGGTGATGGGACTCGGCGGTGGTGCGGAGCCGGTCGATGGCCTCGGTGGCGATCTGCACGGCGGTGTCAAAGCCGAACGTCACCTCGGTCCCCGACAGGTCGTTGTCGATCGTCTTGGGCACGCCGACCGCGGCCACCCCGAGCGGCCCCAGGCGCGAGGCCACCCCGAGGGTGTCGTCGCCCCCGATGGCGATGACGGCGTCGATGCCGAGGCCCTTGAGGACCGCGACCACCTGCTCGGGGCCGCCGTCGGTGGCGAACGGGTTGGTCCGCGACGTGCCCAGGATGGTGCCGCCGCGGGGCAGCAGGTCGCGGCATTCGTCGGGCCTGAGCGCCACGCTGCGGTCGTCGAGCACGCCGCGCCAGCCGTCCAGGAAGCCGAGCACCTCGTCGTCGTGGACCCGGGCGCCGCTCAGGACCACCGCCCGGATCACCGCGTTCAGGCCCGGACAGTCACCGCCGCCGGTCAGGACCCCGATGCGCATCGCGTCACTCTCCCACACCCCGGTGCCGCGATCGGCTGGTCAGCGGGCCGGTCGCCCCCGTCACCCCGGTGAGTGGGCGGTCCGGCGCGCCGCGCGCTCGAGCTCGAAGGCGGCGGCCAGCTTGCGCACGACGTCGCGGTCGCCCGGCACCAGGCCGCCGATCCCCTGGGTGCCCAAGTAGCCGCTCAGGAAGGCCCGGCGGTTGCGGGACTCCCAGGCCCGGGCCAGCGCGGCCAGACCAGAGCGCCCGGTCGGATCGCGCTCGGAGGCGGCCACCGAGGCCACGTGGTGCAGGGACCACAGCAGGTCGGCGACGTCGGCCAGCGGCGAGCGGAGCACCCGCCCGGTCGCACCGGGGGGGATCCCGCCGGGCATGGTGTCGGCCACCACCCATCCCGGGTCGGTGCGGGCCGTCCGCCCCAGGTGGAAGTCCCCGTGGGTCACGATCGTCGGGCAGCGCAGTCCCTCGGCCCGCAGCGAAGTCAGCGCCTCGGCCACCCCGGGCGCTGTGAGCTGGGCGGGGTCGGCCCCGGCCACCGCCGCCTCGATCCCGTCGACCAGGCCGCCGAGCTCGGCGCTGCGCCGCCCGAAGGCACGGTCCAAGGCGAGGTGCATGCGGGCCGTCATGGTGCCGAGCGAGCGGGCCTCGGGCCCGAAGTCCCCACCGGCCTCCTCGGGGGCGCCGCCCGAGGCGTAGAGGTCCCGCAGCGAGGTCAGGGCCAGGGCCCAGCCGCCGGCGCTCCCGGCCAGCAGCTCCTGGACCAGCCCGAGGTCCCGCCCGCCCCGGCGCCAACGGGCGAGCGGGGCGGCCAGGTGGTTGAAGCCGGCCTCGTCCAGGGCGACCAGCAGCTCGACCCCGGGGTTCGGATCGTCGGTGACCCACGGGAAGACCGTGAGCAGGCACCGGTCGCTGAAGGCGAGCACCATCCCCTCGTCCCCCTCGGCCAACGGCGCCACACCGGTGACGCCGGTCTTCTCCCCGGTCACCGCGGCCAGCAGCTCGGGGGCGAGCTCGGCGTCGTGCAGGGCGTCGAGCACCACGCCCAGCCCCTCCTCGTCCTCGAACAGGCCGAGCACCGGCTCGTCGTTGGCCCGCAGGAAGTGGGCCTCCTCGCCGGGGCGGCGCACGCCGAGGACGGCGTGGGCCAACCGGTCCTCCACCTCGGCGATCACGTCGAGCAGGCCGGGTCGCCCGGCCTTGAGGACCTCCACCTCGCGCACCTCCACCCAGCGCAGCCCGCCCGGCTCGGCGCCGTTCGGGCGCCGTTCGGCCCAGGCCGTCACGAGCAGGGTGAGCGAGCGGCGCCGTTCGTCGGTCAGCTCGAGCATGGTCCCGCTCACGGGACCTCTTCGCCGGGGACCGCCGGCTGCTCGACCAGGTCGAACCACAGGTAGCCATAGGGACCGAGGGTGATCGTGTACGGCTCCTCGCCGACGGTGGGGAACGGGACCCGTCCGAGCACCTCCAAGGGGGTGGAGCCCGCCCACCGGTTCAACAGCAGCTCGGCCGGCTGGGCGAAGCGGCTGAGGTTGTGGACGCACAGCACGGCCTGGGGTCGGCGGACCTCGGCGTCGGCGGCCTCGTCGGCCGGCACGGTGAGGGCGGCCCCCTCCTCCCAGGTCCCACCGGCCCCGAGGCCCGGGGACGCCGGGCGGCCGGCCAGCGGGGCCGAGGCGCCGATCAACGGGGGCCCGGGTGCCGAGCCGGCGGCCGGCGGCCCCAGCCCGGTCACCGGAACGGGCACGTCCACCACCTCACCGGAACGCACGAAGGCGAGCACCGAGGGATTGGGGCAGGCCAGCACCTCCAGCTCGCCCACGCCCAGCACCGGCAGCGACCGCCGCTCGACCAACATTCCCCGCAGCCAGTGCAGGAACGATCCGGGGTTGCGCTGCTGGGCCTCGACGTTCACCGCCTCGAAGCCGTAGACCGGGTCCATGAGCGGAGGCAGGTAGAGCTGGGCGAAGTCGGCCCGGGAGAACCCGCCGTTGCGGTCCGGCGACCACTGCATGGGGGTGCGCACCGAGTCCCGGTCGCCCAGGTAGATGTTGTCGCCCATCAGCAGCTCGTCGCCGTAGTAGATGACCGGGCTGCCGGGCAGCGAGAGCAGCAGCGCGTAGAGCAGCTCGGCTAACCGCCGGTCGCCGTCGAGCAGCGGGGCCAGGCGCCGGCCGATGCCCATGTGCCGCTTCATGCGCGGGTCCTTGGCGTACTCGCTGAACAGGTAGTCGCGCTCCTCGTCGCTCACCTGCTCGAGGGTGAGCTCGTCGTGGTTGCGCAAGAAGATGGCCCACTGGCAGCCATTGGGGATCTCGGGCGTCTGGCTCAGGATCTCGGTGATCGGGTAGCGCTGCTCACGCCGGACCGCCGTGAACAGCCGGGGCATGAGCGGGAAGTGGAAGCACAGGTGGCACTCGTCGCCGTCGCCGAAGTAGTCGGCCACGTCGGCCGGCCATCCGTTGGCCTCGGCCATCAGGATGGTGCCGGGGTAGTCCGCATCGAGCTGCTTGCGCACCCGCCGGATGTAGGAGTGGGTCTCGGGCAGGTGCTCGCCCGCCGTCCCGTCGCGCTGGTACAGGTACGGCACGGCGTCGAGGCGGAAGCCGTCGAAGCCGAGGTCCAGCCAGAAGCGGACCAGGTCGACCATGGTGTCGGCGACCTCGGGGTTGTCGTAGTTGAGGTCGGGCTGGTGGGAGTAGAAGCGGTGCCAGTAGTACTGCTGGCGGTCGTCGTCCCAGGTCCAGTTGGAGCGCTCCACGTCGGTGAAGACGACCCGGGCCTCGGGCCAGCGCTGGTCGTCGTCGTTCCACGTGTACCAGTCGGCCTTCGGGTTGGTGCGCGATGAGCGCGACTCGATGAACCACGGGTGCTGGTCGCTGGTGTGGTTCATCACCAGGTCGCCGATCACCCTGATGCCCCGCCGGTGGGCGTCCTCAAGC
>Ga0209040_10001946_pt1 | contig 16320 bp, 21 predicted proteins | sample BogFormECP12_OM3_FD_188240 | JGI IMG/M metagenome (GOLD analysis project Ga0209040, IMG submission 188240) | Bog forest soil microbial communities from Calvert Island, British Columbia, Canada - ECP12_OM3 (SPAdes) (version 2) | ecosystem: Environmental > Aquatic > Freshwater > Wetlands > Bog ...
CGTCAGCCGACCTTGTAGGTGGCGAGGGCCTTGGCGAGCAGCCTGCCCTCCGGATCGACGATCTCGGCCTCGCAGTTGACCAGCGACCGGCCCCGCCGCAGCGCCCTGCCCACCCCGATCACGTCGGTAGCCCGGGCCGGCGCCATGAAGTCCACCGTCATCGACACCGTCACGCCCTTCAGTTCGGGGGGCGCTTCCGCGCCGCACCAGGCCGCCGCCATGACGGTCAGATCGGCGAGGGTAGCGATAGCGCCGCCATGCACCATGTCGCCCACGGTGACGTTGGAGGGGTCCCACGGCAGCCGCAGCCTGACTTCGTCGTTGGCGAGCTGCTCGGCGACGATGCCCAGTTTCACGACAAACGGCGATTGGGGGAGGAACTGGGCGATAACTTCGCGGCCGCTGGACGGTTCAGGTGGCCCGGAAGGGCCGGAAGAGATTGTCATCCGTCCATGCTTCCGCACCCGTAACGGCCGCCGAGCACTGCCCCTGCGCCAGCCGATCGATTTTCGTTGACAGGGGCGAGAGAGGCTGGTTCCATATATGGCAATAACAATAAACATGATCAGTACTACCAGAATTATCCGGATTAAAAGGGAAGCCATGACCAGTGATCTGAAGGCCGGCCCAGCGGTCGGCCAGTACGAATTGAGTCATCTGCGCTCGTTGGAGGCCGAGGCGATTCACATCATTCGGGAGGTGGCCGCCGAGTTCGAGCGGCCGGTGCTGTTGTTCTCGGGTGGTAAAGACTCCATCGTCATGCTGCACTTGGCGCTCAAGGCGTTTCGCCCCGGGCGGCTGCCGTTCCCGGTGATGCACGTCGACACCGGCCACAACTTCGACGAGGTGATTGCGACTCGCGACGAACTGGTCGCTGACGCAGGGGTGCGCTTGGTGGTGGCGTCGGTGCAGGACGATATCGACGCGGGCCGCGTTGTCGAGACCATCCCATCGCGTAACCCGATACAGACCGTGACGTTGTTGCGCGCCATCCGGGAAAACAGGTTTGACGCGGCATTCGGGGGAGCACGGCGCGATGAGGAGAAGGCGCGCGCCAAGGAGCGGGTGTTCAGCTTCCGCGACGAATTCGGCCAGTGGGACCCGAAGGTACAGCGGCCAGAGCTGTGGAACCTCTACAACGGGCGGCATCACAAGGGTGAGCACATCCGGGTCTTTCCGCTTTCCAATTGGACCGAGTTCGACATCTGGTCCTATATCGGAGCCGAGAAAGTCAAGTTGTCGTCGATCTATTTCGCGCACCGGCGCAAGGTGTTCAGCCGCGACGGAATGTTGCTGGCGGTGCACCGGCACATGCAGCCGCGCGCCGACGAGCCGGTGTTAGAGGCTACGGTGCGATTCCGCACCGTCGGGGACGTCACCTGTACCGGATGCGTGGAGTCGATGGCCGCGACGGTGTCGGAGGTGATCGCCGAGACCGCAGTGTCCCGGTTGACCGAGCGTGGGGCGACCAGGGCTGACGACCGGATCTCGGAGGCTGGAATGGAAGACCGCAAACGGCAGGGTTACTTCTGATGGCTGCATCTGCTACGACGTTGTTGCGCCTTGCGACCGCAGGCTCCGTCGACGACGGCAAGTCCACGCTGATTGGGCGCCTGCTCTACGACTCCAAGGCGGTGATGGAGGATCAGTGGGCGTCGGTGCAGCGAACGTCCAAGGAACGCGGCCACGATTACACCGACCTGGCACTGGTCACCGACGGCCTGCGGGCAGAACGTGAACAGGGCATCACCATCGACGTCGCCTACCGCTACTTCGCCACTCCCAGGCGGAAATTCATCATCGCCGACACCCCGGGCCACATCCAGTACACCCGCAACATGGTGACCGGTGCTTCTACTGCCCAGCTGGTGATTGTGCTTGTCGATGCCCGGCACGGCTTGCTGGAACAGTCTCGCCGACATGCTTTCCTGGCGTCGTTGCTGGGCATCCGCCACATTGTGCTCGCCGTCAACAAGATGGACCTGATCGATTGGGACAGAGCGATATTCGAGTCGATTCGCGACGAGTTCCATGCCTTCGCCGCGCGTCTGGACGTACAGGACGTAACCTCCATCCCGATTTCTGCGCTGCACGGCGACAACGTGGTGACCAAGTCGGATCAGACGCCGTGGTATGACGGTCCGGCGCTGCTGTCGCACCTCGAGGAGGTCTACATCGCCGGTGACCGCAACCTGGTCGACGTGCGGTTCCCGGTTCAGTACGTCATTCGGCCACAAACCCTCGAGCATCAAGATCACCGCAGCTATGCCGGCACCGTGGCCAGCGGTGTGATGCGCCCAGGCGACGACGTGGTCGTGCTGCCGATCGGCAAGACCACTCGGATCACCGCGATCGACGGACCGAACGGTCCAGTGGCAGAGGCATTTCCGCCGATGGCAGTCTCGGTGGTTCTCGCCGACGAGATCGACATCTCGCGCGGCGACATGATCGCCCGCACCAACAACCACCCCAGGATCGCGCAGGAATTCGATGCGACCGTGTGCTGGATGGCCGATTCAACGGCGCTGGAACCCGGCCGCGACTACATCATCAAACACACCACCCGAACCACCCGCGCACGGATAGCCGCGCTCGACTACCGGCTCGATGTCAACACCCTGCACCGCGATAAGACCGCAACAGCGTTGAAGCTCAACGAACTTGGTCGCATTTCGCTGCGCACCCAGGTCCCGCTGCTGCTTGACGAATACACGCGCAACGCCAGCACTGGCTCATTTATCCTCATCGACCCGGACACCAACGGAACGGTGGCCGCGGGCATGGTGTTGCGCGATGTCTCGGCGCAGACGGCAAGCCCGAACACAGTGCGGCACCAGTCACTGGTCACCGCAGCAGACCGGTCGACCCGTGGCAGGACTGTGTGGTTCACCGGCTTGTCCGGTTCCGGCAAGTCGTCGGTGGCAATGCTGGTCGAGCGGAAGCTGCTCGAAAAAGGCTTCCCCGCTTACGTTCTCGACGGCGACAACCTACGACACGGCCTGAACGCCGACCTGAGTTTCAGCATGGCCGACCGTGCCGAGAACTTGCGCCGGCTGGCGCATGTGGCGACGCTACTCGCCGACTGCGGCAACGTCGTGCTGGTGCCGGCCATCAGCCCGCTGGCCGAGCACCGCGCGCTGGCTCGTAAAGTGCACGCCGACGCCGGCTTTGACTTTGTGGAGGTGTTCTGCGACACCCCACTCGCGGACTGTGAGAGGCGTGATCCCAAGGGGCTGTACGCCAAAGCGCGTGCGGGTGAAATCACACACTTCACCGGCATCGACAGCCCCTATCAGCGCCCGAAAAACTCGGACCTGCGACTCACCCCGATTCGCACCCTCGACGAGCAAGCGCAGCTGGTCATCGACCTGCTCGAGTTGCGGCCCTGAGCGGTCGGCGGCCCGCATCGCCCCCCGGATGGCAGAATTCCCAGAATGCGGATGTCGGCCAAGGCGGAGTACGCAGTACGGGCGATGATCCAGCTCGCCACGGCAGCCAGTGGCACGCTGGTCAAGACCGACGACTTAGCGCAGGCTCAAGGCATCCCGCCGCAGTTCCTCGTCGACATACTTACCAACCTGCGCACCGACCGCCTGGTCCGAAGCCACCGGGGCCGCGAGGGTGGCTACGAACTGGCCCGTCCGGGAACCGAGATCAGCATCGCCGACGTGCTGCGCTGTATCGACGGGCCGCTGGCCAGCGTCCGTGACGTCGGGCTCGGTGAACTGCCTTACTCCGGGCCCACCGCGGCGCTGACCGACGTCTGGCGCGCACTGCGGGCCAGCATGCGTTCGGTGCTGGAAGAAACAATGTTGGCTGACGTCGCCACGGGTGCTCTGCCCAAACACGTCGCGCAGCTCGCCGACGACTACCGGGATCAGGAGAGCGTGCGGCACGGCCCACCGCGCGGTGGCGACTAGCCGCCGGAACCGTAGGGCCGCGTGAGGATTTCCATGGCGTGCCCGGAGGGATCCCGGAAGTACACCCCGCGGCCGCCATCCCGGTGGTTGATCTCGCCGGGCCTGTTGGCACCCGGGTCGGCCCAGTGCTGCAGGCCACGCGATTGGATCTTGCCGTAGATGGCGTCGAAGTCCTCTTCGGAAACCAGAAACGCGTAGTGCTGCCGTCGGATCTCCTCACCCTCGGGGGCATCCGCATAATCGAGACTGGCGTCGTGCTCGAGTCCGACAACCATGAAGGGGCCAAATGGCTTCGGGCTGGGCAGGCCGAAGAGTTCGGCGAGAAACTGCGCTGATTCTTGCTTGTCGCGTGACGCGACAATGGTGTGGTTGAAATTGATGGTCATAGTTCTTTTCAGTCAACCACGGTTGGCGGGACGCGACAACGCGCGCCTACTTGGGCGCGGTGAGCTCCAAGGCGATGTTGTCGGGGTCGCGGAACTCCAGGATGTATGACGGCCCAATATCTTTGACCGGCTCGTGCTGGACGCCGATTTCATCGAGATGCGCGGCTGCGGCGTCCAATTCGTCCTTGTTGCTCATCCGGAACGCGATGTGGTCCAGTCCGCAGCGATTCTCATCGAAGCAGTCCGTGGCGACCGGCCGCAGACCGAGCAGCGTGCCGCCGAGGTCGTAGATGACACCGCCGAACAGGAAGCCCAACTGGTTGCGGGTTTCCGCGTCGGCATTCTCGGGGACCTCGATCAACACGGGCCAACCGAACACGCTCTCGTAGAACTGTCGGGATCGCTCAATATCGGTGACGGTGAGGCGGACGTGCGCGATGGAAGTGCTGGCTAAGCCCACCCGACCCATCGTGCCATGTCGAGAACCACCTGTTGTCCGCATGCCAGAATCGCCGTCGTGCGGATAGCGATGACCATGCCGGTGATGGAACCGGACCTGGATGCGAGGGTTCTGCAGACCTGGGCGCGTGCCATCGACGAGGGCCCGTTCTCGTCGTTGTGCTGGGGCGAGCGGATCGCATTCGAAAACCCCGACAGCCTGACGCTGCTCGGTGCTTTGGCCGCCTGGACCGACCGGGCACGGCTGGTGACGACGGTGATCGTGCCGCAGCTGCACGACCCGGTCATGCTGGCAAAGGGGCTGGCAACTGGTGACGTCCTGTGCGGGGGGCGGTTGACCGTCGGCATCGGCGTGGGTGGCAGGCACGAGGACTACCACGCCGTCGGCGCCGACCCGAAGGCCCAGACGATGCGTGGCATGGCCGAACGCGTGGCCGTGATGAAGCGGGTGTGGGCCGGGGAAAGGATCACCGATTCGTTGCTGCCGGTAGGTCCGGCGCCGGTGCAGTCGGGTGGTCCGCCGCTGCTCGTCGGCAGCATTGGGCCCAAGACCATCCGCAGCGCAGCGGCCTGGGCCGACGGATTGGCCGGCACCACCCTGGACCTCGACGTCGCCAAGCAGAACGAGCTGTTCGACGTCGCGCGGGCGGCGTGGGCGCAGGCCGGCAAACCGAAACCCCACCTGATGACCTCGTTCTGGTTCGCGTTGGGATCACCCGAGCGGGCCCGCGCCCAGGTGCATCGTCATCTGCGCCGCTATATGAACTGGATACCGGCCGAGTACGTCGACGCGATGGCCCCGTTGACCGGATGGGCCGGCAGTGAGGACGAGCTGGTGGCGGTGCTGCGGAAATTCGAACAGATCGGCGCCGACGAAATTCAGCTCATTCCGACCAGCTCGGATGTCGAGCAGCTGCGTCGCGCTGCCGATGTGGTCGGGCAGCTTTAGGCCGGGAGGCGCTCATTGCCGGTATCGGGGCCGGAATCGGCCTGCTGAGGAGGCTGTCCCTTGCGCAGCGTGGCCAGCAGCTCGCGGTACGGGCCGACGACATAGACGGTGTCGCCGCCACGGAGCCGGGCGTCGCGGCGCGGGTGTAGCTTGACCGGCGCGTCGTGCCGGGTGATTGCGATGACGCGGGTTTGAGTGGACAGTTCGAACATCTGCAGCCCATCGAGTTCGCTACCGGCGGCAACATGCATTCCGCCGACCATGAAGGAACGCTGCCCGACCGAAAACGTCCCCAAAACCTGCAGGCCCATCGCGGCGCCGATGAACCAGGGTGCGGCCAGCTCAACCGTCGACCGAACGTTTTCGAACCCGAACCGCTGCGCCACCGCGGCCCCCAGCGCGCGATCGTATACGCGCAGCACAAGAGGGACGTCGGGCCGGATGACTTCCGGCATCACCCGGGGTCCCAACATCTCGCGCAGCACGATCCCGGTCTCGATGTTGACCATGTCGTCCTGAGTCAGAACCACCACCGCGCGGGCGTGGTCGACCCGGGCCGCTTCCAGCGTCTGGCGCAGCGTCGCGTCGCCGAAGATCACCGGCACGTCGAGGTCGTCCGCCGTCGACAGGAAACGGTTGTTCGCGTCGCGCTCGATAACCGCTACGTCATATCCGGCGGCGGTCAGGTCACTGACGACGCGGATGCCGAACGAGCCCAGGCCGACGACGATCACGTGGTTGCGCATATGGCGCGCCCGCCGGCGTCCGGCCGAGTGCGCGAAGCGGCGCGACAACAGCAGATCAGCGACGAAGGCGACCAGGACCGCGGTAGTGAGCACGCCGCCGAACATCAACATGATGGCGAACAGTCGTAGCCAAGTCTGCTGGTGGACGAAGCTGAAGTCGCCGTAGCCCACGGTCGCGATCGTCTCGGTGGTGAAGTACAACGCGTCGATCCACGTCATTCCCGGAGGGCGCTGGTAGGCGAAGCGCAACAAGATCGTTGAACCGATCAGCAGGACCATCGCGGCGGCTATCGCGCGCAAAAACATCGGGTTGATGTCGCTGCGCAGGGTGACCGCCGCGTCGAGCACTCGCCGCACCCAAGGCCGCCGTCTGCGCGTTCCTCTCCGGCGCGGGACCTTGATGCCGCGGGCAGCCAACTCGTCGGCGGTACCGATCATCGCCGTCCAGTCACCGGCGTGCACGTGCAGATCCCGGCCCGGGCATGCCACCACGTCACTGGGGGTAGGCGAGTTCTTGCCGTGAACAACCGCCACCGGTGCCAGGTCGGCGTAGATCTCGCGCAGAGTCGCGTCGTACGGCGCCTCGGTGCCCGAGACAACGAATTCGATGCCGGCCGCCTCGAACTGGTGCGCGGTACGCCCCAGAACTGCCTCCACGACGGACGGTGCCGCGAGGTCGGCGACGTCGAGGATCGCACCGGGTCCGTTATCGGCGGCCACGGCTGCTCGCAGCACGTCATTGGCCAGCCGCGCCACCACCCGCACCCTCGGATTGGCTTTCCTTGCCAGCAACGCGATTTCGAGATTGGTCGCATCGTCGTCCCCGGCGCAGATGACGGCGAGCGCGCGAGTGACCCCTGCGTCGGCGAGCTCGGCGGCGGTGGCGATCTTGACGATGCCTGCTCCGGCGCTGTTCAGCTCCGCGACTATCGTCGTCGCCAGCGCGTCGTCACCGCTGACGATGATGTGGTGGCGCATGGTCCCGTACGTATCGCGGCAGAGCTGATGTCATTGATGTCAGACTATTCGGTACCTACCGATTAACGTCACCCGAACACGCTCAGCCACGACGCCACGACGTAAAATACTCGGGCCATGCCGACCGCGCGGCGCGGCCACAGCACTGTCGATGTCGCCGCACCCCCCGACCTCGTGTACGACCTCGTTCGCTGACGTCACCCGGATGGGCGAGTGGAGCCCCGAGTGTTACCGGTGCGAATGGCTGGACGGGGCCACCGCCGCGGCCCCGGGCGTCCGGTTTCGTGGATACAACCGGCTCGGCCGTATGCGCTGGGAAAGAACAGCGGTGGTCGATACCGCTGACCGAGGCCGCGAATTCAGCTTCGCGACGCTCAACGACCGCGCGGGTGTGCAGAAACCCGGTGGCGTTACACGATGGAGCCGTCGCCGTCCGGGAACGTTGCTCACCGAGTCGTTTCAGTTCCTGTGGTGCTCGATGCCCAACCGACTTGCCGAAGCGCTTGTGCCGCGGGGACGCCAAGTTAACCGGGGGATCGAGGAGACGCTGCGGCGCATCAAGCTCGCCGCCGAAACACCCGCCTGATCCGGGTTACCGCCCCGGCGTGGCAACGGTCGGGATACTGGCGGCGTGCCTTTCATCGAACCGGTCGCGTCCCGCGAGATCTATCGGAACCCGTGGATGGTGCTCCGAGAGGACGACATCCGCCGCCCGGACGGCAGCCCCGGCATCTACAGCGTGGTGGACAAGCCGACGTACGCGCTGGTGATGCCGTACGACGGGGATCGTTTCCGGTTGGTCGAGCAGTTTCGGTATCCCGTCGGCGCGCGCCGCTGGGAGTTTCCGCAGGGCACCGCTCCCGATCTGGCGGACCTCGAACCGTCCGAGCTGGCCGAACGTCAGCTGCGCGAGGAAACCGGATTGCTCGCGACGTCGTTCGAGCCCCTCGGCCAGCTCGATGTGGCTCCTGGGTTGACAAGTCAGCGTGGGTGGGTGTTCTTGGCCACCGGAATCACCGAGGGAGGCCCAGACCGCGAGCACGAGGAGCAGGACATGCACAGCGAGTGGTTTTCGCGCGAAGACGTCGAGCAGATGATGCATTCGGGAGTGATCGTCGACGCGCAGTCGATCGCCGCCTACGGCCTGTTCCTGCTGCGCCGGCGGTGAATTCTGGGGCCGGCATTGGTCAATACCGATATGACGATCACACAGTGCAACCTCGACGGGTACGGAGCGCCGACGATGGAATGGGCCCGCGTCAAAGCGGTGCTGGACAGTCAGCTGACGCAGGCGCCAGGCACCGGTGGTCCGCAACGCCACACGACGTGGCTCACGACGATCAATCCCGACGGCAGCCCGCATGTGATGCCGCTGGGGGTGGTTCGGCGCAGCGGCAGCTGGTATTTCACCTCCGGGCCGGCGACTCGGAAATCTCGCAACTTGGCCCGCGATCCCCGATGCGTGGTCAGCGTCGCCACCGATCCGTTCGACCTTGTCATCGAAGGCGCCGCTGATCGGGTTACCGGTGCGGACGAATTGGCTTGCGTTGCGGAGGCTTTCGTCGGTTCCGGATGGCCCGCCGAGGTCGGGGGCGACGCCCTCACTGCCGAGTACAGTGCCCCGTCGGCCGGCCCGGCGCCGTGGTATGTCTATCGCGTGAAGCCGTCGACGGTGTTCGCGCTTGGCACGTCGGAACCGTTTGGCGCCACCAAGTTTCAGTTGGACTCGAGCTACTAAAGCGCGATCGTGTCCGTGCTGATATTCCGTTGAGTCGTCGAACCCGGACCATTAGGACGATGTGTCCGCGATCGAGGGGTGCAATTCGGGCGGCTGCGATGTTTGGTGCCATGGCAATCGCCGTCTTCGGCACGCCCGCTTTTGCGGTGCACGCGGCGATGCCGTCGTGGAACGGCAAATACTCGCTCGTGCGGTATGCCGCCGAAAAGTCGGGTACCAGCGTGGCCGCCAGCCAAACCGAGCCCGCGTTCAGCGCCGACTACGTCTTCGTGACTTCGTGTTCGTCAGGCAAGTGCATCGCGACCGCCACCGATGGGCCCACTCCCAAGAACCCGACCCTGCCCACGCCGTCTCACTACACCTGGGACGGCGCCAGGTGGGTTGAGCATTTCGATTTTCAGTGGGATTGCTATATGGGAGAAGGGGTTCCGAAGGTGTGGGCACCCGCGAAGTCGTGGGCCTTCTACACGCCTCAGCCGGGCGGGTCGTTGCGCGGTACGTGGCACACCGACATCCCCGGCGGCCCGTGCCGTGGATCCGTCGAAATGCCGGTGGCGGCGTTTGCTGCGGGCCCTCGTTGACGGCGGCCCGCTTCCGGCTTTCGCTGATTGTCCAGGGCCCGGCGTCTTGCGGCTATTCGCCAGTGTCGAGCTGGCTCTAGGGTCGGACGCGACGACCGGAGGGACGCCATGGTGGTGTTCGGGGAAGATGTGCAGGCGAAAATCCGTGCGAATAACCGCAACTGGGATGCTCGGGCACCGATCCACGTACGCAGCCGGTTCTATGGCATCGGCGATCGCGACCCGATGAGCTGGTTCGCTCCGTTTGAGTGGCGCGATCTCGGCCGGCTCGACGGCCGCGAGGTCGTACATCTGCAATGCCACCTCGGCGTGGAGACGATGGCATTCGCACTCAAGGGCGCGCGGGTCACCGGGCTGGATTTTTCTTGTGTCTGCGTGCGTGAGGCACAGCGGGTCGCGCGCGAGGCGGGCCTGACGATCGATTATGTGCATGCCGACGTGTACGGCGCGGTCGAGGCGCTTGGGGCGGAACGCTTCGACATCGTCTACACGGGCAAGGGTGCCCTGTGCTACTTGCCCGACCTGACCGCGTGGGCGCAGACGACAGCGCGCCTGCTCAAACCCGGCGGCTTTCTGTACCTGGTGGAATTTCATCCGCTGCTCAACGCGCTGGGCCCCATCCAACGACCCGGCGAGACCCGCGACTTGGTGATCCGCCATGACTATCTCGGTGGCCGCAGGGCCGTCGAACGCGACAGCACCCACACCTACACCGACGGCCCGGCGCCGGCCAGCGACACCCTGCACTACGAGTGGCCACACGGCGTGGGAGAAGTCGTCGCCGCCTTGGCGGAAGCCGGATTCCCCTCGGACGCCTTACCGAGACCTGTCTTCTACCTTGGCAGCGATGGCCGGCGATGGTGCGAACCCAGCATGGGTGGTGGACGATGTTGCCAAGTGAACCCCCGGTTCCCGCTCATCTATGGGCTCAAGGCCACCAAACCCACGGGCCTTAAGTAAGCCATGACCTGGCGCGCCGCGATCGCATCGCCTTGGGCTTGGTCGAATTCGCGCCGGCCGCGGGGTCCCCCGCCTGGGGTCCCCGCATCGTGGTGGTGCTCTTAGCTCGAGGTGACGTACTGCGGGCAGTAGGCCGTCGCGGCGTCGACACCAAGTCGACTCCCAGCGGGATTGCTTTATGGGAGAAGGCGTTTCTACCCTTCACAGCTGGCCAGCCCGCCAGCGGTCGGGAAAGCCCGCTACCTTGCGGCCGCGCTGAAGCCAGAGAGACCGTTCCGGATTCCCCGATCAATCTGGTCCCTCAAAGCCGCGCCGGAGGCTGGAGCTGTGCTTTGGCAGCCGCAGGTCAGGCTGCCGAACGGGCTCGGGTGGGTGCTGGATGGGTTCGGGTCGGCGCTGGCTGGTGCTGCTGCCACTGCACCGGAGCCGAGAACGATAACCGCGCCGACAATCATTTTCGTGATGAACATTATGACGCTCCTTATTCCATGCAACTTGCACTTAGAGCGTATCTAACTTGTATCTCAGGCTCAAGGGTGACGCCTGCCACTCCGGTGCTACGGCAGGTCGGCGGCGATCTGCTCCAATGCGGCGAGATGGTCGTCGACAGCCGCTAGGCCGGCGCTCATGGTGTTCACCGACAGGTGAGTGGCCCCGGCGGCTTTCCAGGTGGCGATGTCGGCCGCGGCCTTGTCGCGGTCGCCGGTCCAGTTGACCCGGCCTTCCATGCCGAGGCTGTCGGCGTCGCGGCCCGCGGCCACCGCCCCGCGCTTCACCTGCTCACGCGCGTGGTCGAGGCCGGGCCCGGGGCCCACCATCGGGAACCAGCCGTCGCCGAGTCGCCCCGCGCGCTCAAGGGCGCGGTCGGAGGCCGCGCCGAACCAGACTGGGATCGGCCGATGGTTGGGCATCGGGGCGAGGCCCGCGCCAGTTACCGTGTGGTACTTCCCGTTAAAGGTGACCGACCGTTCGGTCCACAGCCTGCGCATGACCTCGACCTGCTCCTCGGAGCGCTTGCCGCGGTTGGTGAAGTCCTCGCCGAGCGCCTCGAACTCGACGGCGTTCCACCCCAGCCCGACGCCTAGCCGGAACCGCCCGCCGGTGAGCAGATCGACCTCGGCGGCCTGCTTGGCCACCAACACCGACTGTCGCTGCGGCAGGATGATGACGCCGGTGACGAGTTCGAGTGAGGTGACGGCGGCCAGGTAGCCGAACATGACAAACACCTCATGAAACGTTGTGTCGATGTCGTAGGGGCCCTGCCAGCCCTGGTGGACGCTGGGATCGGCGCCCACGACGTGGTCGTAGGCAAGGATGTGGGTGAAGCCCAGTTCTTCGACGCGCTGCCCGTAGGCACGTACGACTGCGGGGTCTCCACCAAGCTCGGTCTGCGGGAACACGACTCCAATGCGCATGCCCGAGGAACAACGCGGTGCGGCAATTGCTTCCCGGACAACCAAACCGCTCGCACGGCTTTCAGCGGGCCAGCGGGCTGTAGAAGACCAAGCCGTTGCCTTTGTTGTCGCAGACCACGGCACGGCGTTCGTGTGCGTCGTCGTACGGGCCTTTCACGATGCCGCCACCGCTGGCCTCGACGGCCTTCGCCGCGGCGTCGACGTCAGCTGTCTTGACACCGATGACAACCTGCCCGGGCATGGGGTGTCCACCGCGGTCGCCAGCGCGATAGTGACCGACCCACCATCGAGGGCTGCGAAGTGGGCTCCATCGCGGAACTTCAGCGACATCCCCAACGTCTCGCTGTAAAACCGGATCGATTCATCCAGGTCGTCGGTCGACAAGATGATCATCCGTACGTCATGCTCGCTCACTGGAGCCTCCCGAAGGGCGATGTCGCAGCCTGCGGCCATGGTAGTCGCACATGGTCCGAATGGGTTGTATTGCAAGTGGATACGTTTCCTGGTGACTTAGGGGATGATGGCAGCGTGACGGTGAAGAAGACCAATGACGTGCTACGGATCGGCGAGTTCGAGCGGACATTCGAAGCCGAGCTGGGGGCGCGCTACGAAACCCCCAAGCTTCCGGACGGTCCGCAACGGGCCGAGTTTCTCGCGGAGCACGCGGCCGACATCCGCGTGCTGGTGACGTCGGGCTACCCCGGCGTCGACGCCGACACCATCGCGGCGCTGCCCAACCTGGAGGCGATCGTCAGCAACGGGGCCGGCGTGGATTCAATCGATCTGGAGGCGGCGAAGCGCCGTGGTATCGGCGTGAGCAACACCCCGGACGTGCTGTCGGACACGGTCGCCGATACAGCACTGGGGTTGATCCTGATGGCACTGCGGAGTTTCGGCGCCGCCGACCGCTACGTGCGGGCGGGTCGATGGGCGCGCGACAGCCAGTTTCCTTACGCCAGGGACGTCAGCGGCCTTCAGGTCGGGATCCTGGGCTTGGGCCGGATCGGCTCGGCTATCGCGACCCGGCTGCTCGGATTTGACTGTGCCATCGCGTATCACAACCGCCACCGGATCGACGGGTCGCCATACCGCTATGCGGAGTCGCCGGTGGAGTTGGCCGAGTCGGTCGACGTTCTGGTCGTCGCCACGACGGGCGACCACCGGACGCGCAATCTGGTCGACCGCACCGTCCTCGAGGCGTTGGGCCCCGAGGGGTACCTGATCAACATTGCGCGCGGCAGCGTCGTAGACCAGGACGCGCTGGTGGAGTTGGTCGCCGGCGGCGGGCTGGCCGGAGCTGGGCTAGACGTCTTCGCCGATGAGCCGAATGTGCCTGCCGAACTGCTCACCCTGGACAACGTGGTGCTGTTCCCGCACATCGGCAGCGCAACAGCACGGACCCGTCGGGCGATGGCGCTGCTGGCGATCCGCAACCTCGACAGCTACCTCAACACCGGTGAGCTGGTGACACCCGTATTGCGACCTCGCAAATGACACCGACTTCGCCCCGTGTCTTCCGCTCATGATTCGTCTCAGTAACCGCGCTACAACGAAGGCGAAGAACGATGAAGACACCGACCGCAGCCCTGGCGGTGCTCGCTGCGACCGCGTGCACGCACGCACCCCCGCCGCCCAGCACCCCTAACGCCGCACCGGCATCGCCGACGGTCACATCGGCACCACCGCCGACAGTCGAGCTAAAGCCCGGAGCGCATTCCGCGCTGGCCGACGTCGATCTCCCAGCCGGCGTAGCTCTCGCAGGTAACAGCTCTCTTGAAGAGCGCTGGAACTACAGCGCGCCCTATGACGACACCGTTGAGTTTCTGAGGAAGCAATTCGCCACCGGGCGGAAGTACGACACGCACGGTGCGACGTGGTGGCGGGGCTTGCCGCCCTGCTACAACGACACACGCCACGAAAGTCCGCCGGGAGGTTGGGTTTCGGAGAATTCCACACTTTGGGTGTGGGCGGATGCCAACACCTCGCTCTCCGTTGAGGTTTTCCGTCCGAGCAGCACGGTCACTCCCAATGAAATCGTGATCGATTACATGGGCCGGGACGACTCGTACGTGTGTAATCGGCAGTAGCAGCCCGGATCGCGACCCACCCCGGTAATCCTCGCCCCGTCGACGCTGTAGGCAGCTAACTGGAAAGACCGGCAGCGGCACGGATCTGTCGGCGCGTCGCCGCCCGGTCAGTGTCGGGAAATATGTAGTGGCTCAGGGCGGTTCGCGCAATCGCGCCGGCAAGGTCGACGGGGTCCACCGCTGTGGCCAAGGCGTCCTCGCGGGCGCAGCGCTGCAAGACCACCACCAACACCTCGGTCAGCATGGGTAACGCTTGCGCCATTTGTTCGTGCGCGAACCCCGGCTCGAGGTCGAGCAGCCACCCGGGCGGTTGATCCTCGACGAAAGTCGCGACGACGTCGACCGCGGTCTCCAGGCGCGCGATTCCGACGACTCCGGACATCGCTTTGTCCATCGCCGCGCTGAAGCGCCGGCGTTCGCGTTTTCCCAGCGCATCGATGAGTTCTTCTTTGGACACGAAGTAGCGGTAGATGGTGGGCCGTGACACCCCGGCCAGGGTCGCCACATCCGAGAGCGACATCTTCCGGGCGCCCGTGCGGAACACGAGTCGCTGGGCGGCGTCGAGGATGCGGTCGGCCAAATCTCCGTGATCTGAACCGGATTTGCGCGATCCGACGATCGACACGACGGCCGCTCCTAGAGTCTGCCGAGTTCGCGCAGCCACGTGATCAGCAGTCGCAGTCCGTCGTCAAAGGACATGGGCTGGTAGCCGAGGCGCCGGGTGGTCAGGTTGTCTTTTGCTCTGGGTTTGCGCGCGCTCTTGGCCGCGGCTTCCGCGATGGCCATCAAGGTCGGCCCGAATTCAGCAGTCAATGCCTCGGGATCCGTGCGGTAGTCGAGATCCTCGACGCGGCGGTCGATTCCGGCGATCTCGCAGGCGCGATTGATGCCGCCGGCGGTACTGAAGGTGTCCTCGGGCCGGCCGACCAACAGATAGCGCTCCCCGGACACACCTTTGTCCAGCGCGGCGATCGACCCTTTCGCTACATCCGCTCCCGCCACCCACGTCACCGGAAAAGCGAGATAGCGCTTGATCTTTCCCCGCATGCCCGCCAGCAGTACCCGGTTGAAGCTGGTGCGGTGCAAGGCGCGTTCGACCACCAGGCCAGGACCGAAGATCGCGCCGGGGTGGCACGTCAGCACGTCTTGGCCCGCGGCAGCGCGCTGGTGTGCTTCCAAAAAAGCGGCGAGCTTGGTGACGGTGTAGGGGTCGTTGGGCGGGTTCTTGAGAACGGGCGCCTCTTCGAAGTCGCCGCCGGTGCTCAGATTGAGGAAGGTGGCGGTGCTCAGGGCAACCACCCGACGCATTTCGTGGGCTTTGGCCGCGTCCAGGACGTTCGCCGTGCCGACCATGTTGACGGCCTTGAAGTCTTCCAGGTCCTGACTCGCGCCGCCTAGCAATGCCGCACAGTGGATCGCCGCTTCGGCGCCCTTGGCCGCGCGCAGCACATCGTCGGAGTCCCGGATGTCGCCCTTGACCAGTTCGACACCGATCCCGGCCAGCGCGGCGGCTTCGTCCGGATTGCGGACCAGAGCGCGAACCTGGTCGCCGCGCTTGATCAACTGCTCGCAAACGTTGCCGCCGGTCTGCCCGGTCGCGCCGGTGACGAAGATCGTGCTGGGCATGGCAGGCCCCTCCCAGGTTGTTACATATCGAACAGATTTAGTGAAGACTGTAAACCTTGAAGTGGGGATTGTTCTATATTCGGCGTCATGGCACTCGATCCCTCAAGCGTTCTGCTGACCGACCGCGTCGCGGTCGTCACCGGTGGCGGCGCAGGCATCGGCCGTGGCATCGCGGCGGGGCTGAAGGCATTCGGCGCGCGGGTCGCGATCTGGGAACGCAACCCCGAGTCGTGTGCGTCGGCCGCCGAGGAGATCGGTGCGCTGGGTATCGCCGTCGACGTCCGGGACAGTGCCGCCGTGGACGCCGCGTTGGCGCAGACCTCCGCCGAACTCGGATCGGTGACGATCCTGGTCAACAATGCCGGCGGAGTTTTCTGGTCAGCATCCCGGGCCGCTGCGCTGGGCCGCCGTGGAGGCGGGAAAATGGGCCCGCGTTCGTCTGGGACCCCGTAATTTCCTTGATGCCGTGAGTTCG
>Ga0209040_10001947_pt1 | contig 16314 bp, 10 predicted proteins | sample BogFormECP12_OM3_FD_188240 | JGI IMG/M metagenome (GOLD analysis project Ga0209040, IMG submission 188240) | Bog forest soil microbial communities from Calvert Island, British Columbia, Canada - ECP12_OM3 (SPAdes) (version 2) | ecosystem: Environmental > Aquatic > Freshwater > Wetlands > Bog ...
GTCAGCGGCGCGGCGAACGCCTCGAGGTCCCTGGCGGCCTGTCCCTCGGGCCTGACGGTGCCTACGGCACCCATCAGCACGACGATCTTGCCCGCCGCGGCGTGGTCCTTCTTCACCAGCAGCGCGTAGACCAGCTCACGCAGCAGCCAACGGGTCCGCGGGTCGATACGGCCCATGATCCCGAAGTCGAGGAACACGATCTTGCCGTCGGCGTCGACATAGAGGTTGCCGGCGTGCAGGTCACCGTGGAAAAGGCCGTGGCGCAGGCCGCCCTCGAACACGCTGAACAGCAGGGCCTTGACAAGCTCGACACCGTCGAAGCCGGCCTTGCGGATCGCCGCGGCCTCGTCGATGCGGATGCCGTCCACCCGCTCCATCGTCAGCACCCGCGGGGTGGTGTACTCCCAGTGCACCCGGGGCACCCGAATGTTCTGGCCCAGCGGGGAGGCGGTCATGTGGTCGGCCCAGGTCTCCATCGACTGGCCCTCGATCAGAAAGTCCAGCTCCTCGGCCAGGTTGTCGGCGAAGTCGGCGACGACGTCCTGCGCCGACAACCGGCGGCCGAGCTTGGCCAGCTCGACCACCTGGGCGCCGCGCTTGAGGATCTGCAGGTCGGCAGCCACCCGGCGGCGGATGCCCGGCCGCTGGATCTTGACGACGACCTCTTCGCCGCTGTGCAGCGTGGCGAAGTGAACCTGCGCGATCGACGCCGACGCGAACGGCTCGTCATCGAACGACGCGAACAGCGTCGCCGGGTCCTGGCCCAGGTCCTCGACGAACAGCTTGTGCACTTCACCGGCATCGGCCGGCGGCACGGCGTCGAGCAGGCTGCGGAACTCCCTGGACAACGGCTCGCCGAACGCGCCGGGGCTCGAGGCGATGATCTGACCGAATTTGACGTACGTCGGCCCCAGGTCGGCAAACACGTGGGGCATCTCGGTGATGACTTTTTGTTGCCAACCCCCCGGGCCGAGCAGCTTCGTGGCCACCCTGCCGGCGGCTCTTGTCACCTGCCATCCGGCCGCCCCGACTCGCGCGGCCTCGGTGAGCAACGGCACTCGGTCCAGCTTGGCAACCTCGCGGTGCGCAGTGGAACTCATGCAAGCAGTGTGCCAAAAGGCGCCATCACCTCATAGAATGCGCCGCCGCCGGCGGTGGCCGCCGGCGCGCCGTCGCGGCGGGTGTCAGCGACCATCGGTCCAGGTGAGAGTGCCGAAAACGGACGTGAAGGCCGGCCTGCGCGCCCGCCCGACGGACGTGACGAGTTTCATACCACGTCAGTCACCGGCTCTGCAGAAGTTCTCGACCAGCGCGTCGATGACGGGCTCCCACACCGGTTCGGGCAGGTCGTGCCCCATGCCGTCGATCATCACGAAGCGCGCGCCGGGGATCGCGCGGGCGACGCTGCGGCCATTGCGGGGCGGCACCATCGGGTCACCGGAGCCGTGGATGACGACGGTCGGCGCGCCGATGCGGCGGATGTAGCGCATCAGGCTGCCGGTGCCGAGGATCGCGTCGAACTGTCGCAGCATGCCCTGCGGATAGTCGCTGCGGGCGGTGAGATCCGCGACGCGGCGACGCAGTTGGTCGTCGGGCGGCAGGAAGTTCGGGCCGTTGATGACCCTGATGTTGCGGACCTCGAACGCCAGCCGCTGCTCGGCCGGCGCGTCCCCGGCGGGCGGGTCGAACGCCAGTTTGATGACGCGCCAGCGCGGGATCGACGAGAACGGCTTGCCGCTGCCCGACATCGCCACGGCCAGCGACCGCACCCGCTCCGGACGGCGGCCGGCCAGCACCTGGCCGATCATGCCGCCCATCGACGCGCCGACGACGTGTGCACGCTCGATGCCGAGATGGTCCAGCAGTGACTCCACGTCGGCGGCCAGGTCGACGAGGGTGTACGGCACTTCGCTGGCGCGGCCGAGGACATAACGCCAGACCCGGCGGTAGACCGATCCCTTGGCCCGCATGCCGCACATCTTCGTCGACAAGCCGGTGTCGCGGTGATCGAAGCGGATGACCCGGTAGCCATGCTTGATCAGCCGGGCGCAGAAGCCGTCGGGCCACATCGGCAGCTGCGCGCCGACGCCCATGATGAGCACTACGGGTGGGTCGCCGACATCTCCGAGGTCCTCGTAGAAAAGCTCGACGTCGCCGCAGTCGGCCCGGCCGCTTCGCGTCATGAGCCTTTTCTACCGGGTCCCGGTCACCTCGCGCGCACGGGCTTCCATGGCTTGGTCCAGTCGGTCTCCGGCCAGCCCTCCACCCCGGCCATCAGCTCATACATGGTGGCCCCGTCGATCGACTCGCGGATGATGTCGGCGTGGCCGGCGTGCCGGGACAACTCCTCGATCAGGTGCATCGCGACCCAGCGCACCGACCAATGGTCGATGTCCTTGGGAAACCACGGCACGTTGCGTGGCACCGGCACCCCGGCGTCGAGGTCGGCTTCTGCGAAGACGCGCAACGTCTGCGTGTTCTGAGTGCGCAGCCCGTCCAGCAGCCCCTCGAGGGTTTCGTCGTCGCGCATCGTGAGCTGGTCGGCGTGGTCGGCCATCTGCTGCTCGAGCGGCCGCGGGTCCGGCGGCGGGAAGCCGGGCGCCGATGATGCCCGCTCGGTCCAGCTGTGCTGCACGCCGGTGGCGTGCTTGATGAGCCCGCCGATCGACAACGCACTCACCGTCGGTGTGGACCGCGCGTCATCGTCGGTGAGGCCGTAGGCCACCGCGAAGAACGCGTTCTGCTGAAAGGCGACGAAGTTGAGCAGGGTCTGGCGCTCGCCGGCGGCGGGCGGGGGCAGTCCGGGCATCACTGGCTCTCTTTCTCGTGGGAGCTTTCTCGTGGGAGTTGACGGCTCCGGCGGTCGTCAACCCAGGCTGTCAGCAATAGGGGACGATTTCTGTCCTAAGACTCTGGCACGATTACGGCGTGTCCGAGACGACCGGCCGGGTGCTGCAGCTGCTGGGTCTGCTGCAGTCGCGGCGGGTTTGGAGCGGCGGCGAACTGGCCCAGCGGCTCGGCGTGACCACCCGCAGCGTTCGCAGGGACATCGAGCGGTTGCGCGAGCTGGGGTACCCGGTGCATGCGAGCAAGGGCCACGGCGGCGGCTACCAGCTCGGCGCCGGCGCGGCCCTGCCGCCCCTACTGCTCGACCCCGACGAAGCGGTGGCCGTCGCGGTGTGCCTGCGGCTGGCGGCGGGCGGCAGCGTGGCCGGGGTGGGGGAATCGGCGCTGCGGGCGCTGACCAAGCTGGACCAGGTGCTGCCGGCGCGGCTGAGGTCGCAGGTCGGCGCCGTCCACGACGCGACGGTCACGCTGACACCCGAGTCGATCGACTCGCCCGTCGAACCCGACGTGCTGATGACGCTGGCGCGTGCATGTCGCGATCGGGAGCACGTGACCGCCGGCTACGTCGACCGCGTCGGCAGAGTGACGCGGCGGCGGCTGGAGCCGTACCAGCTGGTGACGACGGGCCGACGCTGGTATCTGCTGACCTACGACCGCGACCGCGCGGACTGGCGAAGCCTGCGGCTGGACCGGATGGATGACGTGCACGCGCTCGGCAGCACGTTCCGGCCGCGGCCGGCACCCGACGCTGCCGCCTTCGTGCGGCGCTCGATCACCGCCTCGCCTTACCGCCACCACGCCCGGGTGCGCTACTTTGCGCCGTACGATGTTGTGGCGCCGCATTTCTCGCCGAACTCGGCGACGATAGAGGCTGACGGCGCAGAAGCCTGCGTCGTCACCACCGGCGCCGACGACCCCGAGCGCATGGCGCTGTATCTGGCGATGCCGGGCTGCGCCTTCGAGGTGCTCGACCCGCCGGAGCTGGCCGAGGCCATGCGGGCTGTCGCGGCACGGCTCCGCCGGGCTGCCGGTCTCAGGCGGTGATACCGTGCGGGTTTCCCGGCCCTGAGGCCGTAGTGTTTTGGCGTGCACGTCATCTCCGCGGAGTCGACGGACCTTTTCGTCGGGCCGCCGGATGCGCCGCTGCAACTGGTCCGGGTGACTTACAGCGGCCGCCATCCGACGCCGCTCGCGGTCGAGGGCGACGGCCTGGTGACGCCGGAGCCGGCGTCTCCCGCTCCCGCGGCCGGGGTGGTCGAGATCCCGGTCGCCGTCGATCGCACGCCGCCCGGTGACCGCCGCGCCGCCCGCGTCGTCGGGAAGGGTGTCGGCCTGCCGTTCACGTTCGTCGTGGCCGAGCCCGGCTGGACGATGTTCATGGTCAGCCACTTCCACTACGACCCGGTCTGGTGGAACACACAGGGCGGCTACACGAGCGAGTGGACCGCCGACCCGCCCGGTCGCCAGACGAACGGCCTCGACCTCGTGCGGACGCATCTGGAGATGGCTCGCCGCGACCCCGACTACAAGTTCGTGCTGGCCGAGGTCGACTACCTCAAGCCGTACTGGGACACCCACCCCGAGGACCGCGCCGACCTGCGCCGGTTCATCGCGGAGGGCCGGCTGGAAGTTATGGGCGGCGCATACAACGAGCCGAACACGAACCTCGTCAGTCCGGAGACCACCATTCGGAACCTGGTGCACGGCAGCGGTTTTCAGCGCGACATCCTTGGGTCGGACCCGTCCACCGCGTGGCAGCTCGACGTCTTCGGCCACGACCCGCAGTTTCCCGGCATGGCGGCGGACACCGGCCTGACTTCGAGTTCGTGGGCGCGCGGCCCGCATCATCAGTGGGGCCCGATGGCGCGCCACGGTGATCCGACGCTGATGCAGTTCTGCAGTGAGTTCGAGTGGATCTCGCCGTCGGGACGCGGCCTGCTCACCCATTACATGCCGGCCCACTACGGGGCGGGCTGGCGGCTCGACGAGGCGGCCTCGCTGGCCGACGCCGAGGTCTCCGCCTACCGGCTCTTTTCGGCGTTGAAGAAGGTCGCCGCGACGCGCAATGTGCTGCTGCCGGTCGGCACGGATTACACCCCGCCGAACAAGTGGGTCACAGACGTTCACCGCGACTGGAACGCGCGGTACACCTGGCCCAGGTTCGTGTGCGCCCTGCCGCGGGAGTTCTTCGCCGCGGTGCGGGCCGAGCTGTCCGCACGGGGCCAGGCGCCGTCGCCGCAGACCCGCGACATGAACCCGATATACACGGGCAAGGACGTGTCATACATCGACACGAAACAGGCCAACCGCGACGCGGAGAACGCGGTGCTGGACGCCGAGCGGTTCGCGGTATTCGCCGGTCTTCTAGCCGGCGCCGAGTATCCCCAGGCCGCGCTGGCCAAAGCGTGGGTTCAGCTGGCTTACGGGGCACACCACGACGCGATCACCGGGTCGGAGTCCGATCAGGTGTACCTCGACCTGCTGACCGGCTGGCGGGACGCATGGGAGCTCGGGCGGGCGGCACGCGACAATGCGCTCGGGTTGCTGTCTTCGGTTGTCGACGGCTCGGTTGTGGTGTGGAACTCGTTGAGCCACAAGCGCACCGATATCGTCACGGGGTACCTGGACACACCGGTCGGCGCCGGGGTGCGGGTGCTCGACGCCGACGACAACGAGCTGCCCGCGCTCGTCGAACACGGCGGACGCTGTGTCACCTGGCTGGCGCGCGACGTGCCGTCGCTCGGCTGGCGTTCGTACCGCCTCATGGCCGCCGGCTCGTCGGCCGGCTGGGAGCCGCTGCCCGGCATCGAGATCGCCAACGAGCACTATCGGCTGCGGGTCGACCCGGCGCGGGGCGGCGGTGTGGCGTCGCTCGTCGATCTGGCCGGCGGGCGCGAGTTGATCGCCGCGGGCCGGGTCGGCAACGAGCTCGCGGTGTACGACGAGTACTCGGCGCACCCGACGGGCGGCGAAGGGCCGTGGCACCTGCTGCCGTCAGGGCCGGTAGTCGGCTCGTCGGCCGCCGCGGCCGACGTGCACGCGTACCGCAGCCCGTTGGGCACCCGGCTGGTCGTCCAGGGCCGAATCGGAAAGTTATTGCGCTACCGGCAAACCCTTACGCTGTGGCGCGGGGTGCGCCGAGTGGACTGCCGGACGGTGATCGACGACTTTACGGGCGCCGACCACCTGGTGCGGCTGCGCTGGCCCTGCCCGGTGCCGGGCGCCCTGCCGGTGAGCGAGGTCGGCGATGCCGTGGTGGGCCGCGGGTTCGGTCTCCTGCACGAGGGCCCGGGGCGGTCGGTCGACACCGCAACGCACCCATGGACCCTGGAGAACCCGGCCCACACCTGGTTCGGACTCTCTTCGGCCGCGCGGATCCGGGTCGGGGACCACGTGCGGGCGATGTCGGTGGCCGAGGTGGTGGTGCCCACCCTGGCCGCCTCCGCGGCGGCACGTGACCTCATGGTCGCGCTGGTCCGCACCGGCGTGACCGCCACGTGCAGCGGCGCCGACACGCCCCGCTACGGCGACCTGGACGTCGACTCCAACCTGCCGGATACCCGCATCGCGCTGGGTGGGCCCGGCGAGAATCCCTTCACGGCGGCGGTGCTGGCCGAGACCGACCCGGGGTACGCCGACGAACTCAAGCGCCAGTTGCACGCCACCGGCGAGGCGCGGGTGTGGGTGCCAGCCGCGGCGCCACTCGCCCAAGAGTGGGTACCGGGCGCGGACCTGCGCGACGTGCGAAGGCTGCCGGTGCTGATCGTCGCCGGCAAGGGCGCCATCGGTTCGCTGACCGACGATCTCGGCGACGCCGAAATCGTCGTGTCGCAGCAAGTCCCGGCCGACATCGAGCCGTTCGAGCCGCGCACCGTTGCGCTGCTCAACCGCGGGGTGCCCAGTTTCGCCGTCGATACCGAGGGCACGCTGCACACGTCGCTGATGCGCTCGTGCACCGGCTGGCCGTCGGGCACCTGGATCGATGAGCCGCGCCGCACGGCACCCGACGGCTCCAACTTCCAGCTGCAGCACTGGACCCACACCTTCGACTACGCGCTCGTCTCCGGCGCGGGTGACTGGCGGCGGTCCGACGTTCCCGCGCGCAGTGCGGAGTTTTCGCATCCGCTGCGGGCGGTCCTGACGTCCGGCAGCGCGGGCGGCCTCGGCGCGGCCGGCTCGCTGTTGGCGGTCGTGCCCGACCGATGCGTGCAGGTAGCAGCCGTGAAGGCGGCGGGCAATCCGCTCGCCCGCGGGAGCGCGCAGCCGGTCGACCCCGCCAATGCAATCGCGCTGCGGATTGTCGAAACCCAGGGTGCGACCACGCAGGTCGCCATCCAATCGACGGCGGGTACGGTGTCGCCGCTCGCGGTCGCCGACCTTCTCGAGCGGCCACGCGAGCGCCTCGAATCGGGCCGGCTGACGCTGCACGGCTATGAAATCGCCACCCTACTTGCGCGATTCGACGTGCCCGTGAAGCTCCACACCGACGGCGCGAGGCCGGCACCGGAAGCCGAGGCCGCGCAGCCGCTGTACGCCCGGTACTGGCTGCACAACCGCGGACCCGCACCACTGGGCGGGCTGCCGGCCGTCGCCCACCTGCACCCGTATCGCGTCGCCGCGGAGCCCAACAGCCAGGTGCCGCTTCGCCTTACCACGTCCAGCGATTGCAGCGACCGGTCGTTGAGCGGCGTGGTCCGGCTGGTGATCCCGGACGGGTGGACGGCCACGCACGACGAGCTGCCCGTCGACCTGGCGCCAGGCGGGTACCTCGGCAGCGAGATCCGGCTGACGGTGCCGCCCGGCACGTTGCCCGGCCGCTATCCGGTGCGGGCCCAACTCGAGCTGACCGGCGCGGGCCTGCCCGCCGCCTGGCGACAGGTCGTCGAGGACGTCTGCGTCGTGTCGGTCGGCACTCAAACCAACGACGATCTGCTGCGGCTGATCAATGCTCCGGAACACGTCGAGGTGGCGCCGGGTGGCCGAGCGTCGCTGGGCGTGACCGTCGGCACCGACGCGCGTGCCGACATGGCGGTGGAGGCCCACGTGATCAGCCCATGGGGCACCTGGGACTGGGTCGTCCCTGCCGCGCGCGGAGCGGTGCTGCCGGCCGGCGGCACGGTGGACCTGAACTTCGACGTCTGTCCACCCCCATGGGTGGAGCCAGGGCGGTGGTGGGCCCTCGTGCGAGTCGCCTGCGCGGGGCGGCTGATCTATTCGCCCGCGGTCGTGGTGTGCGTGCGATGACCGTCGTCGCCACTGTCGGCGGGCTGCCGGTGAAGGTCCACGAGGTGGACGCGCGCGAGGCCGTGCTGCGCTCGGGTCCGCTGGCGGCGTCGCTGCCGGCCGTCGGGACGAGCGAGGGGCGGCAACTGCGGCGGTGGCTGACCCAGCTGCTGGTGACCGAACGGGTCGTGGCGGCCGAAGCCGCGACGCTCGGTGTGACCGCCGACAACGCTCCCAGCGAGGACGAACTCCTGCCAGAGCCGGCGACCCGGCTGGAGATCGGGAGCGTCGCCGCGGCGGCGCTGGCCGACCCGACGGCCCGTGCCCTCTTCGTTCACGTCACATCGCAGGTCGACGTCACCGCCGAGGAGATCGCCGACTACCACGCCCGCAACCCGTTGCGTTTCGCCGCGCCGGACAGCGGATCTCTTGGCTGGCAGGCACCTGCCCGCACCGCCCCGCCGCTGGACGACGTGTGGCCGGCGATCGCCGAGCATTTGCGCGGGGCCGCCCGGCGCCGCGCGTTCCGGAGGTGGCTCGACGGGCGACGGGCGGCGCTGGTGGAACTGGCTCCCGGCTACGAGCACCCCGGCGACCCGCGCCAGCCGGACAACACCCACAGGCACTGATGACCGATCGGACCCTCGTCCTGGACATCGGCGGCACCAAGATCGCCGCCGGTCTCGTCGATCCCGACGGGACGCTCAGCCACGCCGCCAAGCGGCCGACCCCGCGCGGCGACGCAGAAACCGTCTGGTCCGCCGTCGACGCACTGATCAGCGAGGCCGTCGCGGCGGCCGGCGGGGCCGTGAGTGGTGCGGGCATCTCGTCGGCAGGACCCATCGAGGTTCGGGAAGGCACCGTGAGTCCGATCAACATCACAGGCTGGGAGCACTTCCCGATCGTCGACCGGGTGGCCGCCGCGGTGCCCGGAGTGCCGGTGCGGCTCGGCGGCGACGGGCTGTGCATGACGCTCGGCGAGCGGTGGCGGGGCGCGGCCAGGGGCGCGGACTTCGTGCTGGGCATGGTCGTCTCGACCGGCATCGGCGGCGGGCTGGTGCTCGACGGCGTCCCGTACCACGGCCGCACGGGCAACGCCGGCCACGTCGGCCATGTCGTCGTCGAGCCGGACGGCGAGCCGTGCTCGTGCGGTGGCCGGGGGTGCGTCGAGACCGTTGCCAGCGGCCCGCGCATGACCCGATGGGCGGTCCGCCACGGCTGGGCGGGACCGGCGGGCGCCGACGCCAGGGAGCTGGCCGACGCCGCGAACGCGGGGGATATGTCGGCGCTGAGCGCTTTTCGGCGCGGCGGCACCGCGGTTGCGGCGATGATCGCCTCCGTCGCCGCGGTGTGCGACCTCGACCTCGTGGTGATCGGCGGAGGTGTCGCCAGATCCGGGCCGCTGCTGTTCGACCCGCTGCGCGACGCGCTGGCCGGCTATGCCGGGCTCGAGTTCATCCGCGGGCTGCGAGTCGTCCCGGCCGAGCTTGACGCGAACGCGGGGCTCGTCGGTGCGGGAGCACTGGCCAACATCGAATACGCGTGAAGCGCAGCTTCGGGGGCGTAGGTGCGCGTTTTGGCTGATCGACGACGCTTGCGCTAGCCTGGGATGGCTCCACCGAAGACCGTCGGTCACCGAGCAATCGGTTGAAGGTCCCGGATCGATCCGGGCGGCCCACGCAGGAGGACGAGGCCAGCGCCGCAACGCGCGTTCGATCGCGCACGCAATGCACGCCCCGACCCTGCGTCGGGGCGTTCGTCATTTTCCGGCCTGCGTTCGGTGGCGCAACCCGATACCCACCCAAGGAGGCATTGCATGGCCAAGGCTGACAAGGCCGCCGCCGTCGCCGAGATCGCCGAGAGGTTCAAGGAGTCCAGCGCCACCGTCGTCACCGAGTACCGCGGGCTGACGGTGTCGAACCTGGCTGAACTGCGCCGGTCACTCGGCGGCTCGGCCACCTACTCGGTTGCCAAGAACACGCTGGCGCGCCGCGCCGCGTCGGAGGCGGGCCTGGAAGGTCTCGGCGAACTGTTCGTCGGCCCGACCGCGATCGCCTTCGTCAAGGGCGAGCCCGTCGACGCCGCCAAGGCGCTGAAGACCTTCGCCAAGGACAACAAGGCGTTGGTCATCAAGGGCGGCTACATGGACGGCCGTCCACTGACCGTCGCCGAGATCGAGCGCATCGCCGACCTGGAGTCGCGTGAGGTGCTGCTCGCGAAGCTGGCCGGCGCGATGAAGGGCAACCTGTCCAAGGCGGCCGGGCTGTTCAACGCCCCGGCGTCACAGGTGGCACGGCTCGTTGCGGCGCTGCAGGAGAAGAAGCAAGGCGCAGAAGGCACGCAAGAAAACACAGCAGACGCTCCCGCGGCTGCCGAGTAATCCGCACAGACCGCTAAAGAAACCCGCTAAAGAAATTTGGGAAGGACCCACACCCATGGCAAAACTGTCCACCGACGAGCTGCTCGACGCGTTCAAGGAGATGACGCTGCTCGAGCTGTCTGACTTCGTCAAGGCATTCGAGGAGACCTTCGAGGTCACCGCCGCCGCTCCGGTCGCCGTCGCGGCGGCTCCCGGCGCCGGCGCTGCGGCCCCGGCCGAGGCCGCCGAGGAGCAGACCGAGTTCGACCTGATCCTGGAGGCCGCCGGCGACAAGAAGATCGGCGTGATCAAGGTCGTCCGCGAGATCGTCTCCGGGCTGGGCCTGAAGGAGGCCAAGGACCTCGTCGACAGCGCCCCGAAGCCGCTTCTCGAGCGGGTTCCGAAGGAGGCCGCCGAGGAGGCCAAGGCCAAGCTCGAGGCCGCCGGCGCCACCGTCACGGTCAAGTAGTCTGCCGACTCGCACGCGGGGTCGCTCCAACCATGGAGCGGCCCCGTTGCGGATGAGACAGTTGTCGGCGAGTGCCACCAGCGTCGCGCGTACGCTAGAGTGACTCAAGCCACAAGCGGGAGGCAGGTGGCTGCCATCGGCACTGGCGGAAGGATTCACGCGTGGGCATCGGCATTGAAGTTGAAGGGCTGACCAAGTCCTTCGGGCCCCAGCGAATCTGGGAAGACGTCACGATGGACATCCCGCCCGGCGAGGTCAGCGTGCTCCTTGGCCCGTCGGGTACCGGTAAGTCGGTGTTCTTGAAGTCGCTGATCGGCCTCCTCCGCCCCGAGCGCGGCAAGATCATCGTCAACGGCACGAACATCATCGAGTGCTCGGCCAAAGAGCTGTACGAGATCCGCACGCTGTTCGGCGTCATGTTCCAGGACGGCGCGCTGTTCGGCTCGATGAACATTTTCGACAACACCGCGTTCCCGCTTCGCGAGCACACCAAGAAAAAGGAAGGCGAGATCCGTGACGTCGTCATGGAGAAGCTCGCGCTTGTCGGCCTCGAGGGCGACGAGAACAAGTTTCCCGGCGAGATCTCCGGCGGTATGCGCAAGCGCGCGGGCCTGGCCCGGTCGCTGGTGCTGGACCCGGAGATCATCCTCTGCGACGAGCCTGACTCCGGTCTGGACCCGGTCCGCACCGCCTACCTGAGCCAGCTGCTGATCGACATCAACGCGCAGATCGACGCGACCATCCTGATCGTCACGCACAACATCAACATCGCCCGCACCGTGCCGGACAACATCGGCATGCTGTTCCGCCGCAAGCTGGTGATGTTCGGTCCGCGCGAAGTGCTGCTGACCAGCGACGAGCCCGTGGTCCGGCAGTTCCTCAACGGTCGCCGCATCGGCCCGATCGGCATGTCGGAGGAGAAGGACGAGGCGACGATGGCCGAAGAGCAGGCCATGGTCGACGCCGGCCACCACGACGGCGGCACGGACGATATCGAGGGCGTGCCAGCGCAGATCACCGCGACCCCCGGCATGCCGGAGCGCCAGGCCGTCGGCCGTCGGCAGGCACGGGTGCGCGAAATCATGCACACCCTCCCGCCGAGCGCGCAGGAGGCCATCCGCGACGACCTCGAGGGCACCCACAAGTACACGACCCACCAGTTCGGCAACGCGAGTGTGGCAGAGGGCCGCCACTACGCAGAGGATGACACGGACACCGCATCCATCCCGGTGTCGAAGCAGGGCTGAACGCACGGCGCCCTGTCGTCGGTGGGTTGTCGGCGGGTTGCCGGTGGCTTGTCGGGGTTGTCGGTGGGTTGTCCTGGCTTGTCAGCGGCGGCCCGCCGCCGGCCGCGTTACTCAGAATTTGGGCACCAAACACCGTGTGAACCCTTGACGAGCGCGCCCGGAGGCGTCAGTCTGTTGGGCAGCATGCGCATAGGTAGCAGACCAGGACGCCAGCCAGCGCCATTGATGACGCGTGCCCGCGGTTGAGGAATAGGCCGTCCTGCGCTATTGTTGGACGTTGCGCTGGCTGCCTCCTGCCCACCTCACCTGTACCCGACACTGTGGTCCACGCCTGAGCCCCCCTTGGGGCGTTCGTGCGTGTCCGAGATCAGGACAGGTCGTTAGCCGGCCGAACCGACGCAGAATCGCGACGATATGGACCGGCACACGCTGCCACCAGAAGGTCGCACGAGGTGCTGGAAGGATGCATCTTGGCAGTCTCCCGCCAGAGCAAGTCAGCAGTAGCTACTACGAACGGCTCCGTTCCCGGAGCGCCCAATCGGATTTCTTTTGCAAAGTTGCGTGAGCCTCTCGAGGTTCCCGGGCTGCTCGACGTGCAGACCGAGTCATTCGAGTGGCTGATCGGCTCGGATCGCTGGCGCGAAATTGCCACGGCCCGCGGCGACGTGAACCCGGTCGGCGGCCTCGAAGAGGTGCTCTCCGAGCTGTCCCCGATCGAGGACTTCTCCGGGTCGATGTCCCTGTCGTTCTCCGACCCGCGCTTCGACGAGGTCAAGGCCCCGGTCGACGAGTGCAAAGACAAGGACATGACCTACGCGGCCCCGCTCTTCGTCACGGCCGAGTTCATCAACAACAACACCGGTGAGATCAAGAGCCAGACGGTCTTCATGGGTGACTTCCCGATGATGACCGACAAGGGAACGTTCATCATCAACGGCACCGAGCGTGTCGTGGTGTCCCAGCTGGTCCGGTCGCCGGGTGTGTACTTCGACGAGACCATCGACAAGTCGACCGAGAAGACGCTGCACAGCGTCAAGGTCATTCCCGGCCGCGGCGCGTGGCTGGAGTTCGACGTCGACAAGCGCGACACCGTCGGCGTGCGCATCGACCGCAAGCGCCGTCAGCCCGTCACGGTCCTGCTCAAGGCGTTGGGCTGGACGAACGAGCGGATCAGCGAGCGGTTCGGCTTCAGCGAGATCATGATGTCGACGCTGGAGAAGGACAACACCGCAGGCACGGACGAGGCGCTGCTCGACATCTACCGCAAGCTGCGCCCCGGCGAGCCGCCCACGAAGGAGTCGGCGCAGACGCTTCTGGAGAATCTGTTCTTCAAGGAGAAGCGCTACGACCTGGCCCGGGTGGGGCGTTACAAGGTGAACAAGAAGCTCGGCCTGCACGCGGGCGAGCCGATCACCACGTCGACGCTGACCGAAGAGGACATCGTCGCCACCATCGAGTACCTCGTGCGCCTGCACGAGGGCCAGGCCGCGATGACCGTCCCGGGCGGCGTGGAGGTGCCGGTCGAGATCGACGACATCGACCACTTCGGCAACCGGCGGCTGCGCACGGTCGGCGAGCTGATCCAGAACCAGATCCGGGTGGGCCTTTCGCGCATGGAGCGCGTGGTCCGCGAGCGGATGACCACCCAGGACGTCGAGGCCATCACGCCGCAGACCCTGATCAACATCCGCCCGGTCGTCGCGGCGATCAAGGAATTCTTCGGCACCAGCCAGCTGTCGCAGTTCATGGACCAGAACAACCCGCTTTCGGGTCTGACCCACAAGCGCCGCCTGTCGGCGCTGGGCCCCGGCGGCCTCTCCCGTGAGCGTGCCGGGCTCGAGGTCCGCGACGTGCACTCGAGCCATTACGGCCGGATGTGCCCGATCGAGACCCCGGAGGGTCCGAACATCGGCCTGATCGGGTCACTGTCGGTGTATGCGCGGGTCAACCCGTTCGGCTTCATCGAGACGCCGTACCGCAAGGTCGTCGGCGGTGTGGTCACCGATGAGATCCACTACCTGACCGCCGACGAGGAGGACCGCCACGTGGTGGCGCAGGCCAACTCGCCGATCGATGACAAGGGCCGCTTCACCGAGGCTCGGGTGCTGGTGCGCCGCAAGGGCGGCGAAGTCGAGTACGTGTCGTCGGCCGAGGTCGACTACATGGACGTCTCGCCACGCCAGATGGTGTCGGTGGCCACGGCCATGATTCCGTTCCTCGAGCACGACGACGCCAACCGGGCCCTGATGGGCGCCAACATGCAGCGCCAGGCGGTTCCGCTGGTGCGCAGCGAGGCCCCGCTGGTCGGGACCGGCATGGAACTGCGTGCGGCGATCGATGCCGGCGACGTCGTCGTTGCCGACAAGAGCGGCGTGGTCGAGGAGGTCTCGGCCGACTACATCACCGTGATGGCCGACGACGGCACCCGGCAGACGTACCGGATGCGTAAGTTCGCCCGCTCCAACCACGGCACCTGCGCCAACCAGCGCCCGATCGTCGACGCCGGCGACCGCGTGGAGACCGGTCAGGTGATCGCCGACGGTCCGTGCACCCAGAACGGCGAGATGGCGCTCGGCAAGAACCTGCTGGTCGCGGTCATGCCGTGGGAAGGCCACAACTACGAGGACGCGATCATCCTGTCCAACCGGCTCGTCGAGGAGGACGTCCTCACCTCGATCCACATCGAGGAGCACGAGATCGACGCGCGTGACACCAAGCTGGGCGCCGAGGAGATCACCCGGGACATCCCGAACGTCTCCGACGAGGTACTGGCCGACCTCGACGAGCGCGGCATCGTGCGCATCGGCGCCGAGGTCCGCGACGGCGACATCCTGGTCGGGAAGGTCACCCCGAAGGGGGAGACGGAGCTGACCCCGGAGGAGCGGCTGCTGCGCGCCATCTTCGGTGAGAAGGCCCGCGAGGTCCGCGACACTTCGCTGAAGGTGCCGCACGGCGAGTCGGGCAAGGTCATCGGCATCCGGGTGTTCTCGCGGGAGGACGACGACGAACTGCCGGCCGGCGTCAATGAGCTGGTCCGGGTCTACGTCGCCCAGAAGCGCAAGATCTCCGACGGCGACAAGCTCGCCGGCCGGCACGGTAACAAGGGCGTGATCGGCAAGATCCTGCCCGTCGAAGACATGCCGTTCCTGCCGGACGGCACGCCGGTGGACATCATCCTGAACAGCCACGGTGTGCCGCGACGGATGAACATCGGCCAGATCCTGGAGACACACCTCGGGTGGGTCGCCAAGAGCGGCTGGAAGGTCGACACGGCCAAGGGTGTGCCCGACTGGGCGGCCAAGCTGCCCGAGGCGCTGCTCGAGGCCGCGCCGGAGACCATCGTGTCGACGCCGGTTTTCGACGGAGCGCGCGAGGCCGAGTTGCAGGGCCTGCTGTCCTCGGTTCAGCCCAACCGCGACGGCGAGGTGCTCGTCGATCCCGACGGCAAGGCGGTGCTGTACGACGGACGCAGCGGCGAACCGTTCCCGTATCCGGTGACGGTCGGCTACATGTACATCCTCAAGCTGCACCACCTCGTGGACGACAAGATCCACGCCCGGTCGACCGGCCCGTACTCGATGATCACCCAGCAGCCGCTGGGCGGTAAGGCGCAGTTCGGTGGCCAGCGGTTCGGCGAGATGGAGTGCTGGGCGATGCAGGCCTACGGCGCGGCGTACACGCTGCAGGAGCTGTTGACCATCAAGTCCGACGACACCGTCGGCCGGGTCAAGGTATACGAGGCGATCGTCAAGGGCGAGAACATCCCCGAGCCGGGCATTCCCGAGTCGTTCAAGGTGCTGCTCAAGGAGCTGCAGTCGCTGTGCCTCAACGTCGAGGTGCTGTCGAGCGACGGCGCCGCGATCGAGATGCGTGACGGCGACGACGAGGACCTGGAGCGCGCCGCCGCGAACCTGGGAATCAACTTGTCCCGCAACGAATCTGCGTCGGTCGAAGACCTCGCTTAATCGATAGTCATCTAGTCCCGAAAGGGGAAAGGAAGTTACGTGCTAGACGTCAACTTCTTCGATGAACTCCGCATCGGCCTTGCCACCGCGGACGACATCCGCCAGTGGTCCTACGGCGAGGTCAAGAAGCCGGAGACCATCAACTACCGCACGCTGAAGCCGGAGAAGGACGGCCTGTTCTGCGAGAAGATCTTCGGACCGACT
>Ga0209040_10001948_pt1 | contig 16313 bp, 13 predicted proteins | sample BogFormECP12_OM3_FD_188240 | JGI IMG/M metagenome (GOLD analysis project Ga0209040, IMG submission 188240) | Bog forest soil microbial communities from Calvert Island, British Columbia, Canada - ECP12_OM3 (SPAdes) (version 2) | ecosystem: Environmental > Aquatic > Freshwater > Wetlands > Bog ...
ACGCGTACTGAGCGGCCATGAGATGTTCGCGGCGATGGCCGCCTCGGCCGGACCTTTCGAGCCCGTGGCCCGGTATCGCCGGACCGGATGCACGGACGAATTCTGGTTTACGGCAGTGACTGGTCAGGAGGGCCAGGCAGTGGTATTCCAGGTCCATCAGGCGGCGCCCGGCGCCCGGCTAGCCGTACATACGTCACTGCGGGACGCCCGGACACCGGGAACGAGTCGGCCGGCCCGGACTATCACCGTAGCCAATGTCCTGACTGAAATGTCGCGCGGAACTCGGGCCAGCGATCAGCTGCGATCACGTAACCGCCCAGCACTGACGGCGCCCGCCGCACCCGCATCGGGCATCGGCGGCTCCGCTGCTGATTGCGGCGCGCTGTCATCTCAGGCCGGTAAGCCCCCGGGCAACGGAGGGAGACGCAATGAGGTTTCAGGTGGTCAGTGAACCGAGGGCACGATCGGCGGCCTATCGTGGGCTCACCCGAGCGGCGGCTCGTGGCCGCACGGCCACCATGAGCGCTCTGGCCGTGGCGGCGTGCGGGCTGGTTATGACCGCGTGCGGCAGCCAGAGCTCGCCGGAGGCGGCGTCCTCTGCCAGCATCGGCGCCTGTGTCACCGCTCAGCTGAAGATCAGCATCATCGACACCGGCGCTCTGGCGGGCCAGGCCGGCGGCTATCTCAAATTCACCAACGACAGTCACGCCACGTGCCGCATGAGCGGCTGGCCCGCTGTGATGGGGCTGACGGCCACGGGACAGGCCACGCGCCTGCGGCGCTTGCAATCGACCATGTTCGGCGCCTGGCACTACACTTCCCCGCTACCCGTGGTAACGCTCCAGCCAGGAGATTCCGCCTACGCGGTGGTCGCGGCCGACGACCAGCCAGCTGGAGGCAACACTCGTTGCCCCGCACCATACGTGCGCCTCCGGGTGAGCCCGCCGGGCGATTCGGGAAATGTGCCCCTCTCGGCGTGGCTGCCCGGCGCAGGCTCCTACCTGCCGGCCTGCACATCAGCCAACGGCTCGCCGGCGGCTGGGACATCGACGATAACAACGCTTTCCAGCCTTCCCCATTAGCGCCGACCGTCACTCGTCATAACTCCTGGCTCCAATTCGCCGCCATTTACTTCTTGCGAACGCAGCCAGTGCCGCGCCGTGATGTGGCGCTGCGCGGTCCGACGGCCAAAGCGAACGGAGATCGGATAGGGTATCCGTACTATCGCAAGCCCGCGATGCTGCCAGCCCGGCGGCCATTATCGTGGACTAGCGGTGATACCAAGAAGCTGGGGTCACTCCGATTTCGGAGTGACCCCAGCTTTTGTTCTGATCGGTAGGCATCACGAGCAGGGTGCTACCGCGCTTTGCTCGTGCGGTCACTTCCTGCCGAAACTATCGAATTCTCCGTTTTGTGCGCCTCCGAGAAAAGCGTGCCACTCGTCCGGTGTAAACCGGAGAACCGGCCCCTCGGGATCCCTGCTGTTGCGAACACCAATCCCGCCATCGGGTAGGCTCGCCACTTCTACGCAGTTGCCGTTGGAGAAACTCAGGGAGCTCTTAACCCAGTAAGACCCTGAACCCGGTCTTTCGGGTGAACTTTCGAACATAGGTCTTCCCACGTTATTACCTCACTGATTGTTGGATTTTATTCGAAATGCGTAGCTACGGAATGTAGCATTGGGCATACCTAAAGTATCCCCGCAACTCCAAGACTAGCAGCACCAGTGGCGCGTGGGCTCCCCTTTCGTCTCAAGTCGCACTACGGCCCGGTGAATGCTCGTCGTACCCACGGTGTACCGCACACCTCAAACGTGCTCAGACATGGCTGGGCACGCCTACCACCAGCCTCGCTGGCCGGTTCAGGCGGCGAGAACTCGGCTCCCCGGCCGCCAGGCAGCCTAGGAACGGCTACGCCAGCAGCCCGTCACCGCACCGACGGGGATAAATGACGTGCGTCAGTTACGCATTAGCGTGCCGCTGGGCACCTGTCCAGTACGACTCGGCTGTCTCGAGTATGAGTGCCCTAGACGCCACCGGGTCGAGCGACGCCTCGGCGAGCATCTGAAATGCGATCCTGTGCAAGTACGTCTCCCTCTCCCCCTCCAAGGAGAAGCCGCTCCTCAGATGCTCAGTGCTAACCACATCTTGCATCATCGCATCGCTATCTGCCCCAAAACCGAATATAACAAAGGACTCTCCAAAGACTGTGTGCTGTGCGTCAAGGGGAAGAATCCGCAACGATAGATTCGGCCGGTCAGCCTCTCGCGCGAGACGCTGGAGCTGCTCATACATCACGGACTCAGCACCGATCCGGCGCTTCAAGACCGATTCATCGAGCACGACCGATAGCTGCAACCCTTCGCGATCCAGCACCTGCTGGCGCTGCATGCGAACCCTGACCAATCGTCCTATCATGCCCGGCGGAACTGGCTCGACCCGGCTGTAGCTGCTAATTATATGCCTGGCATAAGCTTCTGTCTGCAGCAGGCCGGTTATGACATCAACGTGCCATATGGCCATGGAAGTTGCCTCATGCTCGAGGCCGATGAATTGCTGATAGTCCTCGGAGAGGCTGTCTCCGTATTCTTCCCACCAGCCCTTCTGAGCCGCGTCCTCGGCGAGCTCGAGCAGGAGCGCACGGCGCGGCCCGGTGATCTGGTAGTAGTCGAGCAGTCTCTCGACTTCCCGTGGCCGCAAGCCGGTCCTGGCCCGCTCGTACCTGCTGATCTTGGAGGGCGACCACTTCAGCGCCGCGGCGACCGCGTCTCCGCTCTTGCCCTTGCTCTCCCTGATCGTACGCAGCTCAGCGGCAAGCCGACGCCGCCGCACCGTGGGGCTTCCTGGCGCGATCATCGGGCGTCTCTCCTCCTCGGCACCGCGCGGGCGGACTGGTGCGCCGGTCACGCAGATTTCACGGAAACAATTTGTGAAACCTTTAGTACACCGTACACTTCCCCATCGCAAGGCTTCAGGCTCCGACCAGTCCGAACGAACCTTGCTATCCGGTGTCCAATACTTCGTGGAGGCATAACGCCTGCTGGCGCGGACCGGCTGTACCACGACCGCCGGACGGCGCCGGTTTCTCTGATTCCCCGGGTCTCTGAGCACCTCCGGCCCGATTGCGTCGGTGAACGTCGAGCTGGCGCGCTTCCGGGCGGTCCGCGGAAGCCGTCGGGCCGCTCCGACCATGTGGTCGGCGACATCGCCTGGCATGTGCGGTCATCGCCTTGGCGGGGCTGAACAAGCTCCATGGATTGGCCGCTGATTCGCCACGTCCCGCCGGACTTGTTAGTGCCTATCGCGGGCGAATGCCCAGCGCTGCGACTGCTGTAAAGCTATATGGCGGGGGTGACGGCGGTGATGAAACGTATCTTGAGTTGCTAGCTCAGCCGGAGCTCGCGAGCGGGCCCCGGCAGTCAGTCAGGCTAGCGAAATAAAACTTGCCGCGGCTGACGGTGGTCACACGATCGGCTTGCCGCGGATTGGGTGAATTGGCAACAGGCCGTTAGTCATGCGCCAGGTTAGCTCACTCGACAAAGTGAGTGTTGGTAGTCGCGGAGGGGGCCGCTGACAGCACGTAGGCGCTGGGCGCCTGCGCCGCTGCCACGGATACCGCCGAACCAGCTAGAATTGACCCAGCCGCGCTGAGTGCTACAATAGCTCGAATGATGATGGGTCGCCTTATGAGCATGGTTCCTCCATGGTGTCTACGGAGGTCAGCGGCCTGTTACATGGCTTCGACGGCACACGAGGCACATCTGAACTACCTGGACTAATAGCCGCTTTTCGGCTATTACATGACCTAGCGTAAATCCTTGACTACGCGTTTTTCAAATACTAAATATTTCAATTTTCTGTTATGCAATCTTTGATGTTCCCATGCAGGAAATTGTCAGTTAGTCATGCAGTGCAAGGTTCTATGCAATTTGCGCTGCATGACTCAGGGCAACCTGACAATATTGCCACCAGAAAGCACTCAAGATGCCGAATTAATGTCCGGAAATAGCCAGCTTGTTCCGTAAATGTTCTGGTAGTAAAGTTTGTCCCATGCCTCCGGTGAACCCGGCCGGTGCGCTGGTCGGTCGCGATAGCGAGATGGCGCTGCTGACTGGGCTGATAAGAGAGGTGGCCCGGGGACGCGGCAGTTCGGTGCTCATCGAGGGCGAACCAGGCATCGGCAAGTCCGAGCTGGTGCGGGCGGCGGTGGCGGAAGCGCCGGAGGTCGGCTGTCAGGTGTTCTGGGGCGCCGGCGACGAACTGGGTCAGGCGCTGCCGTTGCTGCCGTTCCTCGACGGCCTGCGGGTGCGCGAGCCGTCCGCCAATCCCCGGCGGGACATGATCGTCCGGCTCTTGCGCGGCGAGGTCACCGCCGACCGCGGCACGGACGTGCAGGCGGTGCTGGCAGAGCAGTTGCTGGCGCTTGTCGCCGAGCAGTGCGCGGTGCGGCCGACCATCCTGGTCGTCGATGACCTGCAGTGGGCGGACCAGGCCAGCATCACCTTGTGGGGACGGCTGGCGAGGTCGGCGCGGCAGGTACCGCTGCTACTGGTCGGGATGATGCGCCCGGCGCCCCAGCGCGATGACCTGCTGGCGCTGCGGCGAGTAGTGGACGACGCTCCCCGGCTCCAGCTCACCGGGATCACCGAGGCGGCGGTGGCCGACCTGGTAGCAGCCCTGGCCGGCGGCAGGCCTGACGGCAACCTGCTGCGGTTCGCCGACGGGGCGGCGGGCAACCCGCTCTACCTCACCGAGCTGGTCGCCGCGCTGGTCCGCAGCTCCGGTCTGACCGTCACCGAGGCGGGCGCCGCCGAACTGGCGGGCGGTTCCGCGCCAGGCTCCCTATCGGCGGCCATCGCGGACCGCCTTGGCTTTGTGGCCGGGCCGGTGCGGGAGGTACTGCGGGCGGCGGCCCTGCTCGGCGCGGAATTCGCGGTCCCTGACCTGGCGATCGTGCTGGGCCGCAGCGTGGCGGACCTGATCCCGGCGGTCGACGAGGCATGTGCCGTCGGCGTGCTGGCCGAGTCCGGCCACGGCCTGGGGTTCCGGCATCCGCTGATCCGGGCGGCGATGTATGACGAGATGCCGGCGCCGGTGCGCGCCGCCTGGCACCGCGATGCGGGGCGCGCCCTCGCAGCGGCGGGCGCGCCGCCGGACCGGGTGGCGCGGCAGATGCTGCGGGCGGTCGGCGGACCTGGCGACGCGACCGAGCCGATGGATGAGTGGATGCTGGACTGGCTAGCCCGCACCGCGGGCCCGCTGGTCGCCCAGGCGCCCGGGGTCGCGGCCGAACTCCTCACCCGGGCCGTCGGCGGTTCCCCGGCCGACTCGGCCCAGTATGGCTGGCTGGCCAGCCGACTCGCTGACGCCCTCTACCGTCTCGGTGACCGGGCAGCGGCCGAGCAAGTGGCGAACCGCGCGCTAGAGCATGCCGCCGAGCCCGATCTCCTCGTGGACCTGCACTGGACGCTGGCGCTGTGCCGCATGCTGGCCGGTGAGTCCGCGGAGTCCCTGGCCACGCTGGACCAGGCGCTGGCTTCTCCCGGCATCTCGGCCCGGCACCGCGCCAGGCTGCTGGTGGTCGCCGCACGCACGCACTTCAACCTCGGCGAGAACGAAAAGGCTGGCCGTGTCGCCGCCAGCGCGCTCGCGGCGGCGTCGGAGGCGGGCGACAACTGGGCCATGGGCTGGGCGTTGCTCATGATGGCGCTGGTGACCTCGGTGCGGGGACGTATGCCCGACGCGCTGCCACTGTTCGACCGGGCCCTGGCCGTGACCCAGGCCGATCCGGCGCTGACCGATCTGCGGCTGCTGCTGCAGATCAATCAGGCCGTCACGCTGGGTAATCTCGACCGGTACGAGGAGGCACTGGGGGTGGCCGGACAGGCGCGGCACCTCGCGGACCAGGTCGGCACGGCGATCCGGCTGGCTCAGGCGCACGCCGCCCTGGGCCAGTTGCTCTTCCAGACCGGCCGCTGGAACGACGCGCTGGCCGAGGTAGAGATCTTGCCTGAGAACCTAAAGGCACCCGCTGTGGCCTGCTGCGATCTCGGCATCGCCGCCGTGATCAGCTTCCATAGCGGCGAGATCGGCACCGCGCGCCGCCACCTCGCTGCGGCCGCCCCGCACGCTGAGCGGCTCGGACACCGGCTTATTACCGCATTGGCACTCGCCCGCAGCCTGGATTGCGAGCATGACGGCGCGCTGCCAGAAGCGCTGGCCGCGCTGACGGATGCGTTCGACGGCGATACAGAAGAAGTCGAGGAGATCGAGGACTTGCTTCCTGACGCCGTCCGCCTCGCCGCCGAGACCGGCGACATGGGCACCGCGCAGGCCCTGGCGAGCCAGGCCACCGCGCTCGCCGCCGAATCGGAGATACCGCATCGGCAGGCGAACGCGCTCTATTGCCGCGGCCTGCTGGACCATGATGCTTCCCGGCTGCTCGCGGCCGCGGAGCGTTATGACGACGCCGGGCGGCCACTGCCCAGGGCGAAGGCGCTGGAGGCGGCCGCTGGAGAGTACGTCGACGCCGACGACCGCGGCCAGGCGCGGGAGGCGTTCACCCTCGCCGCGGAGGTCTACACCTTCCTCGGCGCGGCCGCGGATGTCTCGCGGCTGCAGGCCACGTTCCGCGCCCACGGCATCCGGCGCGGGCCGCACGCCAAGCACCGGCGGGCGCGCAGCGGCTGGGACAGCCTCACGGCGACCGAGATCAAGATCGCCGCATTCGTGGAGGAGGGATTGTCCAACCCGGAGATCGCCGCCAGGCTACTGCTATCCCGGCGGACCGTCGCGACCCACGTCTCCCACATCCTGAAGAAGCTCGACGTGCATTCGCGGACCGACATCGCCCGGGAGTCCGCCCTGCGCAGCATCGCGTCGAGGTGATCAAGGTGCGGGAATCGCAGATGAGTTCGGTGGGGACGGTGAGGCGCCGGGGGGATGTACATGACTCACCGTCCCCACGTTTGAACCCCTAAGGGCCGCACCCGCCGCCCTCGGGAAGATCGGGCTGGAACGCGAGCGTGAAGTACACGGCCTTGCCCGCAGGGGTGCGGCAGACGCCCCACTCAGCCGACAGGGTAGCGACCAGCATCAGGCCTCGCCCGGTCTCCGCATCGGCGGGGGCGTCCACCAGTACCGGCCAGAAGCACGACGTGTCGTAGACATCAACGCGCAGCTGACCGCGGGAGCAGGTGATGGCGAGCATGACGGTGTCGCCCGGCTCGTGCCTGATGGCATTGGTCACCAGTTCGCTGGTGAGCAGGACCGCGACGCATCTGTCGACAGGGACATCCCAGGCGCAGATGGCCGCCTCGACCTGGCTGCGGGCTTCGGCCGCCGCGGCCGGTCCCGTGGTCAGCCGGACGCGGCATCCGTGCAGTTCGGTCGGACGGGTCGGCGCCATCGCGTTCATCGGGTTCCTTATTCAGCCGGTTCGAGCTGGTCCGGGAGAGCGCTGGCCACTCTGCGCCGCTGCTCCCGGGAAGGTCCGAGCACCATGCTGAAGTGCCCGGTGCTTGTTTCATGACAAATGGTGCTGCAAGTTGCAGTGAAAGACATCGGTCAGCTGACGGATTTTGAACCATGGCCAGTGTGATGAGAGGTGTCAACCAGCCGCCGCTCGAGCACGCCGATGATGAACTGGCGCAGGTCAGCGGCCGGGCTGGTGTGATCCACAGACCCCACCCGCAGCACCCGCCGGATGTCGTGAACACTGTCGAACTCGTCGGCCACCTGCCTGAGCGCTGACAACGGGCCGACGACGCCGCCCGCGACCGCTGAACCTTGATCAGGCGGCTGCCGACGGCACACCAGCCGCGCGGCCGTCCTGGAGGAAGCTGGTGATCAACGGCCCGACTTGATGCGCGCTATCAAGCAGGACCAGGTGCCCGCCGCCCCGGACAATGTGCAGCGTGGCCCGGGGCATCCCCATGGCCATGACCCGGTGGTTCACCAGCGGGGTGACGGGGTCGTCGTCGCCTGCGATGACCAGGGTGGGCTGGCCGATGGCCCACAGCCACGGCAGGCTCGTCCAGCCGAAAAGCGGGGCCAGCCGGTACACGGCGGCCAGGGGGTCGGTGGGACGGCGGATGTGCAGGGAGCGGACAAGCTCAGGCTCGGTGCGCAGCCGCCCGCCGAACATGGCTCCGGCCACCTGTTCCAGCCGTTCCGGATGGTAGCTGCGCGGGTGGATGAAGTGCCAGAGAGCTTGGAGGTTGCCGGGCATGGCGAAGCCGCCGAAGGATGTCGAGGCCAGCACGAGCCGGCGAACCCGGCTCGGGTACGAGAACGCCATCTGCTGGGCGACCGCGCCGCCGAACGAAGCGCCGAGCACGTGGGCGGACGGTATGCCCAGTTCGTCGAGCACCTCGGCACCGAAGCGGGCCAGCGCCCACATGGTCAGCGGGAAGGCGGGCAGCTGCGACCGACCGATGCCGGGCGGGTCGAAGGCGATCGTGCGGAACCCGGCCAGATGGGGAAGCAGTCGATCCCACAGGCCCACCTCGCCCCAGATGCCGGAGTAGAGCAGCAGCGGCTCGCCTTCGCCGCGGATCTGAGCATGGATCCGCACCCCCCTGATGCGTAGCTGCTCGTCCCTCGTCGGCGCGGTTGCTGTCATGCGGAACCCCTCCCGGAGGTTAGGGCTGAGGTGGCCAGCCCGCTTGTACCAGGGGGGCACTCAGCCAACAGCGCCACCCTACCGGACGGTAACAATCAGACCGGACGGTCAGTTAACACCGCGCTGAGCGGAGTGCGCGTGACGAGCATGTCAGAACCTTCGGACCTCAGGCCATTGGCCAGGGGACCTTCGACCGTTGATACCCGACCGAACGATCGGTAACGTCCCGCCCGTTAACAGTCTAGGAGTTACCGGCCAGCCGGAACAGGCGAGAAGAAAAGTCTCCCTGCTCCAGCGTCTGGAGGCGAATCCCGATGTACACCTTTCGCCCAGCCACTTAACCGAGCCTTCAGCACCGCCGCCGGATCCTGCGCCGTTGTGTGTCAGGACAATCGCCGTACCTATGCCGAGCTTGGCTCGCGATGCCGCCGCCTGGCCGCCGCGATGCGCAACCTCGGCCTGGCGCCGCATGACCGCATCGGGGTCATCGCGCTCAACTCTGACCGTTACCTCGAGCTCTACCTAGGGCTCCCGGCTGCGGGTTTCGTGCTGGTCCCGGTCAACTCGCGGCTGGCTCCCGCGGAGATGCGCGCCATCCTGGCGGACGCCGGGGTAGGCGTGGTGTTCGCGGACGCCGACTATCCAGGTGCCGCCGGAGTCGGGCGGGTGGTCATGATGCCGGACGACTACGAGGACCTCATCGCCGGGGCTGACGAGGTTTCCCTCGGCGACGGGGTGGCCGAAGGCGATCTGGCCGCCCTGTTCTACACCTCCGGCACCACGGGGGCGGCGAAGGGCGCAATGCATACTCACCGGAGCCTGGTCTGTAGTGCGATGCATTTCATGGCCACCTGGCCCTTTGACCGGCAGACGCGGTGGCTCGTGGCATCGCCGATGTTCCATACCGGCGGGATAATCGGCACGCTGGCCACCGTCTGGGCAGGCGGGACCCACGTCGTCATGCCCATGTTCAACCCCGACCTGGCGGTCGACCTCATCGAGCGCGAGGCGGTCACGCACACGCTGCTCGTCCCCACCATGCTCGCCGCGACCGCAGGCGCGCAGCTCGCCCGACCGCGGAACGTCAGTTCGCTGCGGTACCTGAGCCACGGCGCCTCGCCCATTTCCGCCGAGACGCTCAGGCGGACCAGGCAGGCCTTCCCCGGGGCCGAACTGCTGCACGTGTACGGCACCACGGAAACCACTCCTATCACCACACTGCTGCCGCACGAGGAGCGCATTCTCGACACCCCGCTCGTCCGCTCGTGCGGTCAGCCCGCAGTGGGCGTCGAGGTACGGGTGGTCGACTCGGCCCAGACTGACGTGCCGCCGGGCGCGGTCGGCGAGATCATCGTGCGCGGCCCGAGCGTCATGGCCGGCTACTGGCGCAAGCCGCAGGCGACGGCCGAGGTCATGCGCGGCGACTGGTACCTGACCGGCGACCTCGGTTACCGGGACGAAGACTCGCACATCTACCTGGTCGACCGGGTCAAGGACATGATCGTCAGCGGCGGCGAGAACATCTACTCCATCGAGGTGGAAGACGCGCTGGCCACTCATCCCGCGGTCGCGGAGAGCGCCGTCTTCGGCGTTCCGGACCCGCGCTGGGGGGAGTCGGTCTATGCGGTGGTGTTCTGCCGGAAGCAGGTGACAGCGGACGAGCTGGTCGCGCACTGCCGCAAGCGGATCGCCGGATACAAGGTACCCAGGTGCACCGAGTTGCGCACCGAGCCGCTGCCTAAGTCGGCGGCGGGCAAGATCCTCAAGCGCGACCTGCGCGAACCGCATTGGGCAGGTCAGCACACGCAAGTCTCAGGAGGCTAGTTATGCGCAGCACGATGATGGACTTTCCGCTCACGGTCAGGCACATCTTCTGGCACGGCCGGACCACCTACGCCGACAGCGAAGTCGTCACCAACGAGGCCGAGGGCGTGCGCCGGATCGAGTTCGGGGCCCTGGCGGACCGCGCGGATCAACTGGCAGCAGGCCTGCGCCGACTGGGCGTCGAGCGCGGCGACCGGGTGGCCACCTTCGCCTGGAACACCCAGGAGCACCAGGAGGCGTACTTTGCCATTCCCGGCATGGGTGCGGTGATGCACACCCTCAACATCCGGCTGTCGGCGGAGCAGATCCGGTACATCATCGGCCATGCCGGGGACTCCGTGATACTCGCCGACGCCAGCCTCGCACCGGTCCTCGCACCGGTGCTGGCGGCCGGCGGGGATGAGCTCAAGACGCTTCGCCATCTCATCGTGTACGGCGAGGGTGACCGTTCCGGGCTACCGAAGCACATCGATTACGAGGAACTGCTCGCCGCCGAACGGCCCGGGTTCGGCTGGCCCGATATCGAGGAGACGGCGGCCGCCGCGATGTGCTACACCAGCGGGACCACCGACCGGCCCAAGGGAGTCGTCTACAGCCACCGTTCGACGTTCCTGCACTCACTGGGCCTGTGCTCCGGCGAGGCCCTCGGGCTCAGCCAGTACGACCGCCTGCTACCGGTCGTACCCATGTTCCACGGCAATGCCTGGGGGATGCCGTACGCCGCCTGGCTCGTCGGGGCTGACCTGCTGCTGCCGAACCGGTTCACGCAGGCCGAGCCGCTGACCCGGTTCATCGCCGAGGAGCGGGCCACCCTGGCCACAGCCGTTCCGACCGTGTGGTACGACGTTCTCGGCCTAGACCCGGCGACCGTCGATCTGAAATCGCTGCGCATGATCTTGGCCGGCGGGGCCGCCGTCCCGCGCAGCCTGATCGAGGCCTACGAGCAGCGCTTCGGTGTGCGCGTCATCCAGGGCTGGGGCCTGACCGAGACCAGCCCGGTCGCAGCAGTGGCCCATCCGCCCAAGAACGCCCCAGCGGAGCAGGCGATGGGTTACCGGGCCACCGCGGGACGCGCCCTCGGCGGCGTCGAGGCCCGGGTCGTGGACGACGAAGGCAAGGTGCTGCCCCGCGACGGACACTCCACCGGCGAGATCGAGGTACGCGGGCCATGGGTGACAAGCGCCTACTACCGGGACCCGGCCTCGACCAAGTTCCGCGACGGATGGCTGCGTACCGGCGACGTAGGCCGGATAGACAGCCATGGGTACATCACGATCAGCGACCGGGCCAAGGATGTTGTCAAGTCGGGCGGGGAATGGATTTCCACGCTGGAGCTGGAAGCCGCCATCCTGACTCACCCGGCCGTCCGCGAGGCCGCGGTCATCGCCGCGCCCGATGAGCGGTGGGGTGAGCGGCCGCTCGCCTGCATTGTCCCCGCACCGGGTGAGTCGGTGAAGGCGGAGGAAGTCCGGACGCACCTGTCCGGCCTGGTGGTCAAGTGGTGGCTGCCGGACCAGTGGGCCATCGTCGACGCGGTGCCGCGGACCAGCGTGGGCAAGCACGACAAAAAGCTGCTGCGGGCCCGCCACGCCGAAGGCAGCCTGAACGTCGTGGTCACCAATGAGCCACCCAAGGCACACCCAGCCACGTAGCCGTATTACTCGAGGAGAGAGTGTCATGTCAGAAGCCGTTATCGTCAGCATCGGCCGCACACCGATCGGCCGGGCCGTCAAGGGCTCGCTCATCGATCAGCGGCCTGACGACCTGGGTGCCTATGTGGTGGCCGAAGCGCTCAAACGCGTCCCGCAGCTGGACCCCGGCCAGATCGACGACCTGATCTGCGGCTGTGCACTGCCCGGCGGCGAGCAAGCACACAACCTGGCCCGGATCATCAGCATCCTGGCCGGGGTCGGCGCTCCCGGCACGACGGTCAACCGTTATTGCGCGTCGTCGCTGCAAGCCGTGCGGATGGCTTTCCACGCCATCAAGGCGGGCGAGGGCTCCGCGTTCGTGTGTGCCGGCGTGGAGTCGAGTACCCGCTCGCCGCTTGGTAAGTTCACCGACCAGCCGGAAACGCGCAACCCCCGCCTGCTGGCGGGTAACCCGGAGGGCTTCCCCGAGGTCTTCATGAGCATGGGCGAGACGGCTGAGAACGTGGCCGACAAGTACGACATCACCCGTGCGGAAATGGACAAGTACGCCCTGCAAAGCCAAATGCGCGCGGTTATCGCCCGGAAGGACGGGATATTCGCCCGGGAGATCATTCCGGTTCCGCTGCTTTCCGGGTCCACCATGACCGACGACGACGGGCCCAGGCCGGATACCTCCCTGGAGAAGCTTGCCACGCTGAAGCCGGTCTTCCGCGAGGGCGGCCGGGTGACCGCGGGGAATGCGTGCCCGCTTAACGACGGTGCGGCGGCCGCTGTGGTGATGTCGCGGGCCCGCGCCGAGGAACTCGGAATCGAGCCGCTCGCCCGGATCGTCTCGACCGGCGTCAGCTCCCTGGAGCCCGAGATGATGGGCCTGGGCCCGATCGAGTCCACCCGGCAGGCGCTGGACCGGGCCGGGATGACCATCGATGAGGTGGACGTGGTGGAGATCAACGAAGCGTTCGCCGCGCAAGTCATCCCGTCCGCCAGAGGGATCGGCGTCGATCCGTTCAGCGACAAGCTCAACCCGCACGGCGGAGCCATCGCCCTCGGCCACCCGTTCGGGATGACCGGCGTGCGCATCCTGGCCACGCTGCTAAACGACCTGCGCACCCGCGACCAGACGGTCGGGCTCGAGACGATGTGCGTCGGCGGCGGCCAGGGCATGGCCATGATCATAGAGAGGCTGTCATGACAACTCCGCGCGGCAGGGCACCGCTAACCGAGAGCACGCCCAATGGACGTAAGGCAGGCGCGTCTAGGTTCAAGGCGTCAAATACACAGAAGATCGCGGAGCCCGGCCCGGAGCCGCAGCAGGACCTAGCGGACACCGCGGCGCAGCTGGCCGGCGGCGCTGAGGCGGCGCCCGGACCGGGCCCCTTCGCTGGCCTGGGCCCCGGCGAGGCCATAGGCGCACTGCGGTTCCTCGGTCAGCAGGCGGTGCGGGAGCCGCTGACGCTGATGCGGGACACGCCCGGGGCGGCCCGGGAGCTGCTGCGGATCGCACTCGGCAAGTCGCAGGTCGCGCCGGAAAAGGGAGACAAGCGATTTGCCGATCCGGCCTGGCGGGAGAACCCCCTGTACCAAAGGGCGATGCAGACGTATCTCTACTACGGGTCAAGGGTCGACCCCTTCATCGACAGTCTCGGCATCGAGGGCGTGAACCGCGAGCGGGCGCGCTTCGCGCTGGCCTTGGTCCGGGAGGCCATGGCGCCGACCAACACCTTCATCACCAATCCCGCGGCGCTCAAGCGCATGTTCGACACCGGCGGCGTCAGCGTCGGCCGCGGGATGGCCAACATGGCCGGCGACATGCTCCACAACCACGGCATGCCGTCGATGGTCGACCGCAGGCCATTCAAGGTAGGCGAGACCATCGCGGCGACGCCCGGCGCGGTCATTTACCGGACCGAGGTCTTCGAGCTGATCCGGTACACCCCGCAGACCGACAACGTCTACCAGCGCCCCATCCTCATGGTGCCACCGCAGGTGAACAAGTACTATGCGCTTGACCTCTCACCAGGTCGCAGCCTGTACGAATACCTGCTCAAGCGCGGTATCGGTGTGTTCGGGATAAGCTGGCGCAACCCGACGGGGGCGCAGCGCGACTGGAATTTCGACACCTATGCGCAGGCGACGATCGAGGCGATCGACGTGGCCCGCGAGGTCTCCGGCTCGCCGGATGTGAACATCATGGGCGGCTGCCTGGGCGGGATGACGGCCGCGATCACGCAGGCGCACCTGGCCGCCCTAGGGGAGAACAAGGTTCACTCCGCGACGATGTTCGTCACCCTGCTCGACTGCGAGTCTGATGGGCGGATGTTCCTCTTCGGGACACCGCAGACCCTCGCGATCGCCAAGAAGGTGTCGCTCCCCACCGGAGTGATCGACGGCTGGCAGATGGCGTCGATGTTTTCCTGGCTGCGCCCCAACGATCTGGTGTGGAACTACTGGGTGAACAACTACCTGCTCGGTCAGAACCCGCCGGCCTTCGACATCCTCGCCTGGAATGCGGACACGACCCGGCTGACTCGCGGCTTCCATCACCAGATGCTGGACATGGTGGCCACCAACCAGCTGGTGCACCCGGGTGCCATGAAGGTCCTCGGCACGCCGATCGACCTATCACGCATCACCTGCGACACGTACGTGGCGGCCGGGATGACCGACCACATCACGCCGTGGCAAACGTGCTACCGGACTACCCAGATCGTCTCCGGTCGTTCTCAGTTCGTCCTGTGCTCGAGCGGTCACATCCAGACCGTGGTGGCCGACCCGAAGCACCGCGGGCTCGGGTACTTCCTCAACCCGGAGACGCCGCCCTCGGCCGACGAGTGGCTGACAGGCGCGCAACGGCACGAGGGCTCCTGGTGGGAGCACTGGGTGGGCTGGCTAGCCGACCGCTCCGGTGAGCAGGTCGCGGCACCCAAGTCCGTCGGCAGCCGTCGCTTCCCGGCGAAAGAGCCAGCTCCGGGTACCTACGTACACCAATGACAGCCCGCCAGCGGCAGTTAGCGGCGGCGGCCAGGGCTGGCCTGACGGAGGCGCCACCAGGCCAGCCCCGCGAGAAGCGCGGTGAGCGCGAGGTGCCCAGGGGGAATCACCAGGGGATGTGCTTGGGGCGCCGTCACGCCCGCGGGCTGTCCTCCAGGTACTCGAGGAGAACGGCCGGGATGCCGAGGACGAAACTATGCGTCTCGTGAGTGAGGCGCAGACCGCGTGGATCCCAGTTGAATTGCCAGTCGTGGGTGTCGATCAGGTGGGTGATCGTCCTGATCAGGGCCTCTTCCCTCAGGCTCCGGGTGAAGTCCGGTGAGTCGCTCTCGAGGGCAACTTCATAAGCCAGCCGGTCTTTGTCCAGGTGGCCGAGCTCCTCGATCCGCGCATCCACCGCAAGCGCCACGGGCGCAAGGTACAGATCAGATATGTCATGGGGTCTAGTGGCCATGAGCACCTCCATGCACGGGAAGACCAACGACACAACTTATGTTGCCAATGTGAGCGTTGCCGTCGTAGTGCCAAAGGTCCTACGGTCGGTGGCCATCCAGGTGCGCCCGGCGCGCCGGCCGGGGTATCACGTATCGTACAGGCGGGCCCTTCCTGAGCAGGCCTGGCGCACTGGCCCGTATCCAAGTAACCCCTGGAGAGAGATGCCCAAACGGTTTCGTCCCTACGGCTCTGCCGCAGACGCCGAGTCTGCTGCCTTGGCCCGGGGCCGACCGAGAGCCGGGAGTGAGCTGTTGAGCGACCCGGCCAGCACGGTGACGGTGCCCGCCATCGCCAGCCAGGCCGCCGAGGCTGTCCGCGAGCTCAGCGACCTGACCGGCGACGGGGCCGGCTTCGCGAACCTGAACGATGTCCGCGAGGTCATCGCGAGCCTGGAACAGATGGGCCAGGACCTGCCGCGGCTCTGCGAGCAACTTGCCCGGATCCTGGTCGTGCAGCGCGAGGAAGGGCAGATCACGCAGAGCCCGGGCCAGGATCCTGACTTCTGGGTCGTCGAGGCGGTCGAGGCTCTCGCGGCCGCGGGTCAGGCCGCCGATATGATGACCGCCGCCCTGAGCCAGGCGCGCAGAACGTCCGCCGAGCTTAGACCGGCGGGCTGAACCGGGAACCGCGGCCATGACATCAGCCCGCCCGGCATGAAGCGGGAGAGTGAGCACGAACCAGGTCCGTTTGGCTGAAAAATCTTAAATCTCCCGAACGGACCGGCATCGC
>Ga0209040_10001950_pt1 | contig 16306 bp, 16 predicted proteins | sample BogFormECP12_OM3_FD_188240 | JGI IMG/M metagenome (GOLD analysis project Ga0209040, IMG submission 188240) | Bog forest soil microbial communities from Calvert Island, British Columbia, Canada - ECP12_OM3 (SPAdes) (version 2) | ecosystem: Environmental > Aquatic > Freshwater > Wetlands > Bog ...
AATCGCTCAGGCTGAAGCGAGCCGCGGGAACTTCCCGGATTGCATCGACTCCGTTGCGAAGCAGATTCCAGAACTCCCGCGCGTCCTTTGATCCGGGGAAACGGCATCCGACGCCGATTATCGCGATCGCTTCCGCATTCGCGTCCTGCAGCTGGCTTGCGGCGGCGGCCGGTTGCGACGGGCTTGACGAGTCCGCCAAGCGGTGCGCGAGAGCCTCGATGGTGGGGAACTCGTACGCCAACTCGGCCGGCAGGTCCCGTCCCAGCCATTCGCCGAGCTCGCCGGAGAGACTGACCAGCTCGGTCGAGCCCAGTCCGTAGCTGTCGAACGGCTCGCCGACGTCGAGCTCGTCAGGTTCGATTTGCAGCAGATCGGAGAGCCGGGATACGAGCCACGCCTGGATCGTTTCCGCGGCGGGCGCGGGAGTGCCCTGCGCGCGGAGTCCGATTCGATCCGCTTCATGCGTCGTCGCGCCGTTAGTTTGATTTCCCGCTGCCATCAGTCACTCTTCGCGCTGCGCTCCAGCGTTCCATCCTGAAACCTGGCCTGGCAAACGCGGCGCTGAACCTTGCCGCTCGGAGTCCTTGGAATGCATCCGGCGCCGAGCAGCACGACCGCATGCACCCGGATGTCATGCTGCTGCGCAACCGCGCGCCGAATGGCGCGAACGACGGCGTCGAGGTCCGCAGCCGACCGCCGGTTGCGCTTGCCGCCGTCGGACATATCGCGCGATTCGCCGTTGCGACGCTGTTGCTCGAGCTGATAGCGGCGCTCGATTTCGGCGGCGACTATCAGGCGTTCGTCGTCGGTGACGTCGACCGAAAAAGCGACGCTGCCGCCCGACCGTACCGCCTCATGGCTTTGTTCGACCGTCAGTTCGATGTCGCTGGGGTAAAGGTTGCGCCCGTCGATGATGATCAGATCCTTCAGACGGCCGGTGATGAAGAGCTCGCCGTCGCGCAGGAATCCGAGGTCTCCGGTGCGAAGAAACGGCCCTTCGCCGGTGTCCGCGAGGTGCGCGTTGAAGGTGCGCGCGGTTTCCTCGGGCCGGTTCCAGTAGCCCTGAGCCACGGCCGGGCCGGAGACCCAAATCTCGCCGACCTCGTCGGGCGCGCAGGCGAGCATCGATTCAGGATGGGCGACAACAATCTTCGTATCGGGCATCGCGCGCCCACTGCCAACCAGCGTCCGGACATTGGGCTGAGCGTCGGAGGTCTCGGCGACGCCGTTGTGCTCGAGGGCAGCCACCCGCGTGGTGCATAGAACGGGATCGGCTTTCACCAGCCCGCCGGAAACGATCAAGGTGGCTTCGGCGAGGCCATAGCAGGGGTAGGAGAAGCTCGGTTGAAAACCGCAGGACGAAAAGGCCTCGGCGAAGCGCTTCAAGGTATCGCCGCGGACGGGCTCGGCGCCGTTGTAAGCGACCTTCCAACCGCTGAGGTCGAGGCCGTCGCGCTGTTCCGGGGTAATCCTGCGGGCGCACATTTCATAGGCGAAATTCGGCCCTCCGCTGATGGTCGCCTTGTAGTGCGAGATAGCCTGGAGCCATCGCCCGGGCCGCTGAAGAAACGCCTGCGGGGCCATGAGAACGCAGAGACGTCCGCCATAGATCGGCTGGATGATGCCGTTGGTGAGTCCCATGTCATGGAAAACCGGCAGCCAGGTCACGGACACCGCGTCCGAGGCAATCTCGAACGCCTGGCTGATGTGGGCTGAATTCTGGAGAAGATTTTCGTGACTGACCATCACGCCTCGCGGCGCCGCGGTAGAGCCCGAGGTGTATTGGAGCAGGGCAAGGGTGTTGCCGGTCACCGCAGGGTCGCGCCATTCATCGGCCGCGCCGGCGCTGACCTGGTCAGTGGCCAGCCATCGCAGCTTTCGGAGCTCGGGAGCTTGCGCGAACAGGCACTCAACCTTGGAGAGGATCGATGACGTGGTCAGGACGATCGCCGGTTGAGCGTCGCTCGCGACGGTGCGAAGCCGGGCCAGAGTGCGCTGCGGCTGGGCCATATTTTGCGGCGGCAGAGGAACGGCGATCGCGCCGGCATACAAGGCGCCAAAGAACGCCGGGATGAAGTCGAGACCGGCAGGATAGAGCATCAGGGCACGATTGCCGGCGGCTCGATGGCTCTGCAGGAGCGCAGCGATTGCGCGCGCCTGCCGGTCGAGCGCGCCGAGGGTCAAATGCGAGCCTTCGATTTCGCCGTCGATCAGATAGGTGTAGATCCTTTGATCCGGGTCGTGGAGGGCCCGCCGCTGAAGCAGTTCGATCAGAGTGGAAGCATGGACTGTGGTTCGATTCACCGTGGCTCACCAGGCATACCCGCCAGGCGACTCGCGTTTCGGCGAAGTTACTTTGTTCGTGGGTTCGAGAGCAAGACCGATCGCCTGGCCACACCCAGCCTATTGGAAGCGGCTTTTACAAGATATGAAGTGTGCCGCGGAAGGATCACCCAATGTTCTCCAAAGAACCAAAAGCCGAACGAAACTCTTTTAGGCTGCGCGATGCTATGTTCGGCCTGGGCCACCCAGCGCGGGACAATGATGCGCCCGGCGGTCAGCGGGAGTGCGGCCGCGGGGCTGAAATCGAATAGCAACTCGCAGTAGCTAGTTGCTATTCGCGCCGGGCGCGACTGAGTATACTTACTAAATACTCATTGACTAATTAGTACAGCTAATTTGACAGACTTAGCGGATACGGGATAAACTCAGATTGGTCGGAATCTTAAATCGAGCCCGACTTTGATCCAGCCCGACCGGTGGCCCTTGTGCTCGCCTTTGACCACGCTCCGCTAGACCAACACCAACTTGTAAGACACGAAGGCTTGAGGGAGACCCCATGGGACGACCTCGTTTCCGTTCTATCCGGAACACTGTGACCGCGAGCGCCGCGGCCGGCGCGATGATCTTGATGCTAGCCGCGCCCGCGCCGGCGTCGGCCAGGCCGTGGCAGCAAGCGTGGGGCGATTACGACAGTCATCAGCAATGGCACGACGCGAGTTGGTGGCTGGAGAACCAGCACGACTGGGTCACGTCGCATCATCCGGAATGGACTGACAACTACGCCGCGACGCGCGGACAGATAGGCGATACGGACCGGTTCCACGTATGGCACTACGGTGACGGAGGATTCGATCGCCGGGTCAAGGCGGCGGCAGTCGAGGCCGCGAAAAACGAGGCGCGAAAGGCACCGGCGACATCGACGGGGAAGACCGATGCGTCAATCACGAACGCACACCAATCTTGAGGAGCATATGAGAGCGATTAAGTCTCAGACACTGGTAATGACGCTCGGCGGAATGCTGATTGCGACACTGGCCGCGGGATGTTTCGGCGGCGGATCGGGCTATTCGGGTGGCCCTTACGGCTACAGTAGCAGCTACAGCAGCTATGGAAGTTCCTATCCTTACAGCGGCTATGACGGAGGGTATTCGTCGTCGCGAAGTTACGGACGTTCATACGATGCCGGCTACCAGAGCGCGGGACGAGCCGACGTGAATCACGATCGAGGCGAGGCGCGCGTCGAGGCGCAGCGAGCGAGCGTCGATCACGCCAGGGTCTCAAGCAAGGAGCCGGAGTCGTCGGCGCGTCGCGTCGAGAAGAACTAAGGCTCAGCTGGCGGCGATGAAGTCCGCGACGAGGGCGATAGCCGCGTCAAGATTGGCGGCTTCGGTGCGGCCGCTGCGAGCGCGCGGCTTGAAGGAGTGATCGCCATCTTCGAGCCATTGGAGCCGAATCGCGGGCGACAGCTTGTAAGCGGCGACGTCGTCGGGGCGGCCGAAGCTGTCGCGCGTACCTTGGACGATCAAGGCCGGCGTCCGCAGATGTTCGAGATGGCTGGTGCGCGTTTTCTCGGGCTTGCCAGGCGGATGAAACGGATAACCGAGGCACACCAGGCTGAGCACCGCGGCTTCGTCGGCGACCATACTAGCGATCCTGCCGCCGAGTGACTTGCCGCCGATCACGAGGCGCTGGCCGCCACCGAGTTCGTCGATTACGTCGCGCATCGATTGCATCAGGACGCTCGGCGGATCGGGCGCGCCGCGCTTGCCGGTCTCCCGCCGCCGTTGCATGTAAGGAAACTCGAACCGGATCACGCGAACGCCCGCTCCCGCCACCCCTTCAGCGACGCGCTGCATGAACGGCGAATCCATTGGCGCTCCCGCGCCATGCGCGAACAGAAATGACTTCGACGCGGTCTCAGGTCCGTCGATAAGTAAAGCCGCCATGGCGTCGGATCATCGAACGGACATTGCGTCGGCGCAAACCGAATCGACGTTAATCCGGCCGACGCTAGCGGCGACGCCGGAACTACGATGATACTGTTCGCTGAACACTAAACTGCGACTATACGGTGCGAGGCGAACCGCGTTGCAAGCCTGTCATCAATGCGTCCATTGCCGCGTCGACCAGCGGGGCGCGGTCCGAGAGCAGATAGCCCGGCCGTGCGATCATGAGAGCGACGAGACCGTGGGCTGTGGCCCAGATGGTCTGAGTGACGAGCGTGGGGTCGCCATCGTTCAAGTACCCGGCTTCGATCATCCTGGTCACCTGATCGCGGAACAGCAGAAAGGACTGCACCCCGATTCCCTGTTGCGCAAAAGGCCGGGCCAGGTCTTTGCGGCGTGTGAATTTCGTCGCCGAACGGCCCGCCATGAACGTCAGTTGATACTCGTCAGGATGCTCGATTCCGAATTCGACGTAAGCCTCGACCAGCCGCCGGATCAGATCGGGAGAGTCTTTCCAGTCAGCAGCGACGGCGCGAAAGCGTTGCACGAGACCCTCGAAAGTGACCTGGCAGAGCGCATCGAGGATCTCCTCTTTGCTCTTGAAGTATACGTAGAGACCGGTCTGCGAAAGGCCTACGCGCGCGGCGAGCCGGCGCGTCGTGAAGGTTTCGGAGCCTTCCTTGAGAAAGAGTTGTTTCGCCGCGGCGAGAATCTCCCCGCGCCGCTGGTGGCCGAGTCCGCGCGGCTTGCGCGCGCGCGCAACGATTCTTACTCGAGGTTTAGGCTTCATGAGGTCTGTGATGCTTCGAACCAAATGGCCAAAACGACCAACGTTCGGGCGGCCAGGGTTCGGGCGACCATACCGGTTGCGCCGTGGACGCTCAAGCGGAGCCCGAGCACCGGGCGAGAGCCTTGACTTGTCCGTTCCGCTATCGCATATATAACTGGTCAGTGAACACTGTTCAATGACCACTTAAAAAATCAAGGGGTCACCAAACCGAGATGCATGATCGCAGAAGACTTGTGGGCGTGCTGACCGCCTTCGTCGCTGCCGTTGCAACCGGAGCGCAGGCCAATACGGCGGCGTCGGCGCGTGACGTGAATGCTCTCTCCAACGCGAGCTACCTGTATATCGCGACCGTTCGCAAGGACGGCAACCAGAGCGCCGCGGCGCCGGTCTGGTTCATCACCACCGCGGACGGCCAGATTCTGATCGATACGAATACCGATAGCTGGAAGGCGAGGCGAATCAGCCGCGGCAGCCCGGTGCTGGTCTGGATCGGCTCCCGCACGGGGCCCGCTTTCATCGGCACGGGCGAGTTCATTCGCGACCGCGCCGTTCAGGATGAGATGATCGAGGCAATTCCCAGGAAGTACTGGCTGGCGTGGATGGGTCTGTTCGGTCCCAAGCGGGCGAGGTTCGACTCCGGGCAGATTATTACGATTCGCATCTCTCCTGAGCGCGATCTGCCCGACGGATTTCAATCGCAGCCGGGGACCAGCGCACCGGTGCTAAACGACAAAACAAGTTCCACGGGGGGCCAGTGACGATCCACGAGCACAGGTAAAATTGTTACGAACATGTGCGCAGGGTAGGCGAGACCCAGTTTGAGTCCCGCTCACCCTGCCTGGTCCGCTACGATACAGCTCGTCGAATCGTCATGCGTGCGCTGATGCAGCCGGGGTTGCTGCTCGCAGCGGCGCGGTGGCCTCGGCAAACTCCGCCAGGTAGTGCGACACGCTCGGCCGGCTGGTCATCCGCTTCAGCCAGCTTGCCAGCCTGGCGCACTCCGGTGGCGGCGCGCCCTCCATCAAGGACGCGATGTTGATCGGCGAGAAGCACGATATATCGGCGACGCTGAATTCGCCGCACAGGTACTCGCGGCCGCCCAGCTCGCGGTCGAGCCGCTGATATTGGCGCGCGAGCTCGGCCTTCGTAGCCGCTACCGCGGCGCTGTCCCGCGTTGACGGGTCCGGCTTCAGGAGCACCTCGCGCACCAGTACGCCGAGGTTGGGCGCGAGCAAAGTATCGCCGAGATCCTCGAGCATCCTGCATCGCGCGCGCTGACCGGCGCCGGCCGGGAACAGGGCAGCCTTGGGGAAGCGGTCTTCCAGGTATTCGAGGATGATCGTCGAGTCGTAGACGACCTCGTCACCGTCGACGAGCACCGGAATCTGCGCCTTGGGATTGAGCCGGGGCAGTTCCTCCGGCTTGATCCATCCGGTGGCCGGGGTCCAGTTGACCAGCCGGGTTTCGTGGGCGATCGCCTTCTCGTACATCGCGATCCGCGGTTTGGCGCTGAACACGCTAAGGGGAGAGTAATAGAGCTTCATCGTCTTCCTCCGTGAGAAGCGTTTGAGCTGGGATTTTTTCCGTCTAAAGGTCGATAAACGCGATCAAGTCGCTGTTGAGACGCTCGATATGCGTCAGCATCAGACCGTGCGGCGCGCCTTCGTACACTCTGAGCTCGCTGTCAGGCATCAGCTTCGCGGTGCGCCGTCCGGTTAAATCGAGCGGCGCGGACGCGTCGGCGGTCCCGTGGATGATGAGCGTCGGCAGCGCGATCTTCGGCAGCTCAGCGCGGAAATCAGTTTCGGTTACCGCGCGATTACATTCGATCGCTGCGTGCAACGAGGCTTGCAGCATCAGATTCATTCCCCATTGCAGGATCTGACTTGAAGTATCCGGCATCACGAACGGTCGGGCGTTGTCAGCGAGCCATCCCGGAAAATCCTTGAGCCACGCGGCGCGCATCTGCTCGGCGAACGCTCCCGGGATGCCGCCGGGGTTGTCGGGAGTCTGCAGCATGAAGGGAGTCGTCGGCGCGATAAAGACCAGCCGCGCGACGCGCGTGGAGCCGTGACGCGTCAGGTAGCGCACGATTTCGCCGGGACCCATCGAATGGCCGACCAGCGTCAGCTCTCGGAGATCGAGGTGCGCGATAATCGCGGCGAGGTCATCAGCCAGCGTATCGTAGTCGTAACCGTGGCCGGGTTGGCTCGAGCGGCCATGCCCGCGCCGATCGTAAGCGATGCATCGCACGCCGTGCTGGACCATCGGCACCATCTGGTATTGCCACATGTCGGAATTCCTCGCCCAGCTCGATACAAACAGCACCGGCTTACCGGCGCCCCAATCCTTGTAGTAGAGCGCCGTGCCGTCGTCGGCCGCGATGTAGGGCAACTGCGCCACTGATTTGGGGATGTCTCGTCGATCCATGATGCCACCTCGCAATTTCAAGTTGAGATTATTTTTGGGGCTCGCCCGGCAGTACCATCTGCGTTTGCGTGACGAGCGCCAGCAGCTTGCCGCTGTCCGACGTCACCCGCGTCTGCCAGACCATCGTGCGCCTGCCCCGATGGAGCGCGACGCACTCCGCGCGCACAGTCGCGCCGGCCATCGCGGGCGCAATGAAGTTGGTCTTCGATTCGATGGTGGTGGTCAGTCGCGCCGTCGCGCAGATTCAGCGACGTCGCACAGCCGCCCATCGTGTCGGCCAGCGCCATCATCGCGCCGCCGTGCAGCACCCCGGGCCGCGTGCACATGTCCTCGCGGACTTTCATCTCGGCCGTCACGCATTCCGGCGTCGCGGTCAGGAACCTGATGCCGAGCAGCTTCGCGAATGGAAGGATGTCGCGGGTGAGTTGTTCGATTGCGTCCATCGCTGATTCCGTGGCCTCCGTGGCGGGGCGCGGTTGCCGCCTGCACGATCATCATGTGCTCGCGGGCGAACGCGAGTGGACCGACAGCAGCGCCACTTTAACCAAAAAATAAGGATCCACTTCCGCCATCGGTGCGCGCGTAGTACGGTCGTTTTGAAAGAGGTGTTCGGATGTTTCTGAAGCTCGATGCGGACGGCGCCCTGCACGATCAGATTTACCGGGCGCTCAGAGGCAATATTCTCAAGGGGCGATTGTCCGCGGCCGAGCGCGTGCCTGCCACGCGCGACCTCGCGCTCGAGATGGGCGTTTCGCGCAACGTCGCGCTAATGGCGTACCGGCAACTGCTCGACGAGGGCTACCTGACTGCGCGCAAGGGCGCGGGCACCTTCGTCGCGCGCGAACTGCCGCGCCATGTCACGACAGTTGCCGCGCGCCGCCGGCCAGCGCAGGCGCGGACTCCCGCGCCGGTCCGTCTGTCGGCGTACGCCCGCCGGGTGCGCGAGGCGTCGCCGGGGGTGCAATTCACGTGGGAGCCGCGGCGCGAGGTGCTGCCGTATGATTTCCGGTACGGTCCGCCCTCGTTCACCGATTTTCCGCACGAGACGTGGTGCCGGGTGATGGCGCGGCGCGCGCGCCGGGTCACGCTGCGCGACCTCGACTATGGGCCGCCGGAGGGATTGCCGGCTCTGCGCGAGGCGATCGCCGACTATGCGGGCCGGGCGCGCGCGATCGCATGCACGCCAGAACAGATCCTCGTGGTCAACGGCTCGCAACAGGCCCTCGATCTCGCGGCGCGCGTGCTCGTCGATCCCGGCGACGTCGTGCTGATGGAAGAGCCGCACTATCGCGGCGCGCGAACGGTGATGAGAGCGGCGGGCGCGAAGATCGAAACGATCGCGGTGGACGAGCACGGCCTGCAAACCGCGGAGCTTGTCGAGCGGCGCACTGTAAGCCGGCTCGCGATCGTGACTCCCTCGCATCAGTTTCCCACCGGTGCGGTGATGCCGCTGGGGCGGCGACTCGAGCTGCTTTCATGGGCCCGGCGATCCGGCGCGTGCATTTTCGAGGACGACTACGACAGCGAGTATCGCTACTCGGGCCGGCCGATCGAGGCTCTCGCCGCGCTCGATGACAGCGGCTGCGTGCTGTACGCGGCGACGTTTTCGAAAGTGATGTTCCCTTCGCTCAGGCTGGGATACGTGATTGCGCCCGAGCGGCTGATCGAGCCGTTGCGATCGGTCAAGGCGCTGATGGACACCGGCGGGCCCACGCTCGCGCAGGCCGCGCTGGTCGATTTCATTGGCGAGGGACACTTCGAACGGCATCTGCATCGGATGCGCACGCGCAACGCCCGCCGCCGGGCCGCGATGCTGGAAGCGATCGAGCGCGAACTCGGTGGCCGCGCGCAGGTGTCGGGAACCAATGCCGGCCTTCATCTGATGTTGTGGCTGCGCGATTTGCCCGCGTCGAGATCGCGCGAGTTGCGCATGCGTGCGGCGCGCGCCGGCGTTGGCGTGTATCCGGTGGAGCCTTTTTATCTGAACCCACCCCGGCAGGTGGGACTGCTGCTGGGCTACGCGTCGATGCCGGAAAAGCAAATCGCCGAAGGCATCCGCCGCTTCGGGTCCATCGTCAATTCGCTCTGAGAGCGCCCGCGGAGCCGAGCGGCCTCAGGACGACCATCCCTGCCGGTTGTAATAGGCGACCACCAGCTCGACGATCTGGCCGGTCGTTTTGTCCACCAGAAAGCCTGTGGCCGACGTATAGTTCTTGACGCCTGCCGCCGCGATGTTCACGCCTATCGACGCGGCGGCAACGGCTCCGCCGGCGGCAGCGCCGGCAGGTCCGGTGATGCCCGCTCCGGGCATGTAGCCGCTGTCAGCGCTGGTGGTGAAGTCCATCAGCTCGACCGTGCTCTCGTCAGTTTTCTGAAGAACCTGGACCACCGCGTCCAGTTTCGAGGCTCCCGCGCCCAGCCCGATGACCATCCGGCGAAGCCGGTTTCCTTCGCTGATATCGGTGAACTGGCCATCGAGGATCAGCACGTTGCTCCCGGTCGGCGGCACGCCTCGCTGGATGCAGGTGGCGGTAATGCCCTTTTGCGTCAGGTTCGCTGCGACCTGGATGCAGATATTTTGCGCAGTCTGGTGAGCGATCTGGAGTTGCGCGTCAGATTCGTTCTCGCCGGACACATTTCTATAGACTTTCTGAAAGATGCCTTGGTTGAGCGTGACATCCGAAGCATCCGCGGCAAACGGATAAACGAAAATCTGCGTGGGAGGTCCGGCTGTCGGAGCGGGCGCCGCCGAACTCTGCTGCGTAACCTGCGCGCCCGCGCATCCGAACGCCGCAATCGCCATCAGCACATAGAGACAACTAAAGATTTGAGACCTCATAATATTCTCCTTTGCGCGAGGTGATCGCTTCAACTTCAACGTTTCGTCTCTGCCGAGCGACGGCTCACGTATTCTTCGGCGATTCGTTGATAGAGCAGGGCGGCTCCGTCGTAGATCGTCGAGCCGTCATCGGGAGCGCCGATGAACTCCGCAATCTGTCGCATCTCCGCGACCCAACGGTACGCCTTCGGGCGCATTGCGGGAACCGCGCGATTCAGCCACGCGAAGAAGTACGGCTGACTGCGTGCGAGTTCGTCACGCAACGCGTCGGCAAGGCCCTCGCGTTCCGCGGCGCCCAGCATCGTCGTGGACAGCGCGGTAAAGCCCTTGGTCAGCCCGGCGTAAGAGAGCTTCAAGCCGGAGGCGGCGCCAACGGGTCCGTCGAGGATGGCGATGTCGAGACCGAAGCCGGCCAGGCGGGTCAGAATGCGAGCATCGGGGCCCGACGCGTAAAAGCGCGGACCCTTCGCGGGATCCTGAGTGCCGGCGACGGGCGGTCCTCCGATGATGCCGGCGTCGATGAAGGTCGTGGCGCCGAGCAGGTCGCGGATGCGCCGGCAAGTCGCAGGCGAAATCGCGTTGCATTCGACGTAGGCGGGCTTTGCGCGCGCGCGGGCGAGCGGACCGCGAAGGCGATCGGCGACTTCAACCGCGACGCCCGGGGGAACGATCGAAAGCACGAAGTTCGCGTCGCGCACGATCGAATCGTCGTCGTTGACTACTTCGAGGCCGGCGTCGCGAACGCGTGCGACGCTTTCCGCGCTGCGGCCGGCGAGCGACGTGATTACGCGCGCACCGGCTTCGCGCAGCCGGTGGCCTACCGCGGCGCCCATCTCGCCCGCGCCGACGATGGCCACCGTCACGGAGTTTTCATCTCGATGCGAATCGCTCATCGAAGCACCTATCCGGAAATGCGTGCGGGGTTTGGCGCGCGTCAGTAGCGGCTCAGGCGGGCTAGCCGATCGGCGTGAAAGTTTGCGTCGCCAAACAGTTCCTGGCATACGCGAACCCGCTTCATGAAGAGGCCGATGTCGAACTCGTCGGTCATCCCGATACCGCCGTGCATCTGGACGGCCTCCTGCACAGCGAGCGTGGCGCTGAGCCCGGCGCGGGCCTTGGCCACCGACACGATCGCACCGGCGCGGTCGTAGGAATCGTCGAGTGTCTGGAGAGCCTTCAGCACGGCCGAGCGCGTGACTTCGAGTTCGCAGTAGAGATGCGCCGCGCGATGTTGCAGCGCCTGGAATTCACCGATTGGCTTGCCGAATTGTTTGCGTTCTTTCAAGTAGGCGACAGTGCGGCTGAACGCTTCGTCACTCGCGCCGACCATCTCGGCGGCGAGCGCGGCGCGGCCTGCGTTGAGTACGCCTTCCAGCGCGTCCCAGCCCGCGTCAACTTTGCCAAGCACGTTGTCGGCGCCGAGGTTTACGTCGTCGAACGTGATTCGCGCGGCATTGTGCGTGTCAACGGTCGGGGTGCGCTCGGCGCGAAGTCCACGGGCGCTCGCGTCAGCAATGAACAGCGTGAGGCCGTTGGTCTCCCCCGGTTTACCCGCGGTGCGAGCGGCCACGATCAGCAGATTCGCGACGTGGCCATCGAGCACGAAAGTCTTGGCGCCGCTCAGCTTGAAGCCGCTGCCGGCGCGAGCGGCGGTCAAGGCGGTTTTTTCCGGATGATGCTTGGCGGTTTCGTCGACGGCAATTGTGGCGATCAACTCACCGGCGACGATTTGCGGCAGGTAATTTTTTTTCTGCTGATCGTTGCCGGCTCGAGCGATCGCAGTCGCGGCTAAAATGGCGGTCGAAAGAAAAGGGGAGGGCGTCAGCGTGCGGCCCAATTCCTCCATCACGACACCGGCCTCGACATGTCCAAGTCCGAGGCCGCCGAAGTCTTGCGGAACGAGAATTCCCGCCCAGCCCATCTCGACGAAGTCCTTCCAGAGTGCGCGCGAGAATCCGTCGGCGTCGCGAGTGTCGCGCAGCGCGCGCAGATGTGCGATGGGCGCGTTTTTGGCGAGGAAGCCGCGCGCATTGTCGCGCAGCATCGTTTGTTCGTCGTTGAGAACTAGCGCCATGTGATCGGATCCAGTCGCGATCGACGCGGTAGCGGGCGGCTGGGGAGATTCGCCGACCCGCTAAGCACCGGGCAAGCCCAGGATGCGCTTGGCGATGATGTTGAGCTGCACCTCGCTGGTCCCGCCCTCGATCGAGTTGGCCTTGGAGCGCAGCCACGCGCGCGCGGTGCGGCCCTCGCGCGACCGCTCGCCTTCCCATTCCAGCGCATCCATGCCGCCGGCCGACATCACCAGTTCCATCCGGCGCTTGTTGAGCTCGGTGCCGTAGTATTTCAGCAGCGACGATACCGCGGGATGCGCCTGCCCGACCTTGGCCATGTCGCCCGCGCGATCCATCGTGAGGCGGAAGGCGAGTGCGTCGATCTCCAGCGCCGCGATCTGTCCGCGCAGCACAGTGTCCGCGAGCATCCCGTTGTCGGTCCCGACCGTTTCGGTCGCAATCTGCCCGAGCGAACGGTTTTCAGACGTGCCGCCCATCCCGCCAATCATGTCGCGCTCATGCGTCAGCAGGTACTTGGCGATATCCCATCCCTTGTTGAGCTTGCCGACGAGGTTGGCCTTGGGCACCAGCACGTCGTCGAAGAAAGTCTGGCAAAACGGCGACGCGCCGGAGATCAGGGTTATCGGTTTGGTCGACACGCCGGCGCTTTCCATGTCGAACAGCAGAAAGCTGATGCCTTCGTGCTTGGGTGCACTGGGGTCGGTGCGCACCAGGCAGAAAATCCAGTCGGCCTTGTCCGCGTACGAGGTCCAAATCTTCGAGCCGTTGACGAGGAACTGATCGCCCTTGTCCTCGGCGCGGGTTTGCAGCGAGGCGAGGTCGGAGCCCGAGCCGGGTTCGGAATAGCCCTGGCACCATCGAATCTCGCCGCGAGCGATCTTCGGCAGATGCTCGCGCTTCTGTTCTTCGGAACCATATTTCAGCAGCGCCGGTCCGAGCATCCAGATGCCGAAGCTGTCGAGCGGAGAGCGGCAGCCGAGCGCGCGCATTTCCTGGCGCAGAATTTTGGCCTCGTCGCGCGTGAGGCCGCCGCCGCCGTACTCGCGCGGCCACTCCGGCACCGTCCAACCTTTCTTGGCCATGCGCTCGAGCCACAAGCGCTGCGCGTCGGATTGAAAAACGCAATGCCTGCCGCCCCAGCAGGTGTCTTCCTCGGTCTGCGATGGACGGCGCATCTCGGGCGGACAATTCGCTTCCAGCCAGGCGCGCGTCTCTTTCCGAAAACTTTCAAGATTTTCCATAGCTACGTCTGGTCCTAATAGTTCCGTCCGCACGATTCAAGGTATGTGAGTTGCTAACGGGTCGCTCTCATTTCTTTTCGCCGGGCATATCGAATCCGCCCGCTTCCGGATGATGCCCGTAAACGTCTCCGACAAAGTACTCCGACTGGTAGGTAGCCGGCCGCGCGCCCCATCCATATTCGAACATCCATCCCGAGGGATTGCGGAAATAGAATGAGTACATGTGATCGTTGGAATGTTTGCCGGGCGTAATAGTCACCGGGATCTTGTTCTTGCGAACCAGGTCATAGGTCATGCCTACGTCGTCGAGATTGTCCACCTCGATCATGAGGTGGTTGATTCGGCGATCGCCGCCCGGGATTCCGAAGGCAACCGTGTGGTCGCGTTCGTTGCAGTGCATGAAAACCAGCCCGATGGAGCGCTTGCCGCCGCCAAACTTGTACTCGACGCCGCCGCGCATTCCGAGTTGAGCGTAAAAGCGCTGGGCCGCATCGACGTCGCGCTCTCGCACGATACAGTGCCCGAGTCCGCCCGCGCCCGTCTTGAACCGCCCATGCATCGCGCGGCCGGGATGGAACGGCTTGCTGAATTGCATCAGCGGGCCGTGAAAGATCTCGACGGGATTGCCATCGGGGTGATTGAGCTTGAGGACTTCTAGCACTCGACGCTCGTCAGCTTCGTCCTCGGAGCCGACGCGAAACTTTATTCCCGCTTCGGAAAGTTGGCGCTGCATTTGCGCGAATTCGTCGGCGCCGGCGACGCGGAATCCCAGGTACGCGAGGTCGTCGCTGCCGTCGGCATGCAGGACGATCCGATGATGCAGGTAGTCCATCCGCAAGTAACATCGATCGGATTCGCCTTCGTCCGCCAGTTCCAAGCCAACTATGCTGGTCGCGAAATTCTTCCACGCCTCGAGGTCTTTCACCCCGACTCCCATGTAGCCCAACTCTGTTACCTGGATCATATATTTCCTCCGAGTGCTGTCCGTTCACTTATCTCAGATCATTAGTCAGTCGTCCAACGTATCACGTTTCACCGAGCGTCGCCGCGGACCCAGTCGGAACCGAGCGCCACGCGCCGCACCGAATCGGTATCTGTCGGCTGATGGCCGACTTTGTGTGCGGGCGCAGGGGCTTCGACGACTCGATTTGACAGGCGCCCGAGCCCGCTGACCTCGACTTCGACCAGGTCGCCGATATTCATCGGGCGCGAATTTTTCGGCGTGCCCGACAGGATGATGTCACCGGGAAGCAGAGTGATGAACCGCGACAAGTCGGCAAGTATGTAGTCAATCGGAAATATCATTTCCAAGATTGCTCCCTCTTGTACCATCTTGCCGTTGACGTATGTCCGCAAAGTAGATTTGCGAATATCCACTCCACTGACTATTCCGGGACCGATCGGACAAAAGCCGTCCTGACCCTTTACGCGCAGCATCGAGCCCGCGTCGGTGTCGCGATAGTCCTGGCATCCGACGTCATTGGCAGGAGCGAACCCGGCGATATAATCCCAGCTCTCTTCGCGGCTGATGTTGCGCATCGGCTTGCCGATAATGACTCCGACTTCGCCCTCGTAGTTGAGATACTTGTGCCCGGCCGGGCGGCAGAGCACGCCCCGGTGAGAGTTCAGGGCAGTGACGGGCTTCTGGAAGTAAGTTGGCGTGTCGAGCTGCGGGGCTTTGAACTCGACGCGCCGGGAATCGTAGTTCAAGTGGATGCATAGAATCTTGGTGGGGTCGCATGGCGGCAGGTACGTCGCTTCGGCGTCGGCGATACGTCTGCCGTCGCCCAGGAGCAGACGCTCGCCGTCGGGACGCACCCACTTCGGCTGTCCCTCGTGCAGGACTCGCCGCCATTCCTCTCTCGGCCCGTCAAGTACGCTCATTGGCTATTCTCCGATTAGTCAGTTGTGAGTACTTCGTTTGCCATCAGGCAAACGATCCTTTCAGTACCGCGATGTTCTTGACGTCGCAGTAGAAATCGAAACTCCAGTTGCCTCCTTCGCGTCCGATGCCGGAATCGCGGCTGCCGCCGAACGGGGCCGCAAGCTCGCGAACGAAGAAGCAGTTGACCCACACCGTGCCGGCGGTCACGCGACTGGCTATTCGCATCGCGCGTTCCTCGTTGCGGGTGAAGACCATCGCGGCCAGTCCGTAGCGAGTGCCGTTCGCGAGCTCGAACAGATCGTCCTCGTCGCGAAACGTCTGCCACGTCAGCACCGGCCCGAATACTTCGCGCTGCACGATTTCCATGTCCTGCCGCACACCGTCGAGCAGCGTGGGCTCGAAGTACAGTTTGCCGGCGCTGTGGCGCTTGCCGCCCCACAGCGGCTTGACCCCGGACTTTAGCGCGCGATCGACAAAGCCCTCGACGCGCCGAAAATGCTCGGGCGTGATGAGCGGACCGACGCGCGTGCTTTTCTCGCGCGGATCGCCGACCGTCATGGCGCCGGCCGCAGCGCGAAACCGATTCTGAAAATCGTCAGCGACCGCGGCGTCCACGAGGATCCGCGTACCCGCCAGGCAGACTTGCCCCGCGTTCAGGTATTGTCCGGCGGCGGTCTGCGCGGCCGCATCAAGGTCGGCGTCGGCGCATACGATGTAGGGAGACTTGCCGCCGAGCTCGAAACTGACGGGAGTGAGCGAGCGCGCGGTGGACTGCCCGATCAGCTTCGCGGTGTAGGTCCAGCCGGTGAAGCTCAGC
>Ga0209040_10001951_pt1 | contig 16304 bp, 12 predicted proteins | sample BogFormECP12_OM3_FD_188240 | JGI IMG/M metagenome (GOLD analysis project Ga0209040, IMG submission 188240) | Bog forest soil microbial communities from Calvert Island, British Columbia, Canada - ECP12_OM3 (SPAdes) (version 2) | ecosystem: Environmental > Aquatic > Freshwater > Wetlands > Bog ...
CTGGGACCAGCTGCAGGCCTACGCGGCGGCGATCGGGGCGGTGGCGGACAAGCTCGACGGCGCCGCTGCGCGGGCTGCGGCAAGCGCCCTTGTCGAGCGGGTGGTTCCGGCCATCGTAGGGGCCACAAATTCCAACCAGCTGCAGGCCTACGCGGCGGCGATCGGGGCGGTGGCGGACAAGCTCGACGGCGCCGCTGCGCGGGCTGCGGCAAGCGCCCTTGTAGCGCGGGTGGTCTCCGCCATCGCCGAGACGACAGATCCCCGCCAGCTGCGGGCCTACGCGGCCGCGATCGGGGCGGTGGCGGACAGGCTCGGCGGCGCCACCGCGCGCGCGGCCGTCGAGCTTGTGGTCTCCGCTATCGCTGAGGCGACGGACTGGGACCAGCTGCAGGCCTACGCGGCGACGATCGGGGCGGTGGCGGACCAGCTCGACGGCGCCACCGCGCGGGCCGCGGCAAGCGCCCTTGTCCAGCGGGTGGTTCCGGCCATTGCGGGGGCGACAAATTCCAGCCAGCTGCAAGCTTACGCGGCGGCGATCGGGGCGGTGGCGGACAGGCTCGACGGCGCCGCCGCAAACGCCCTTGTCGAGCGGGTGGTTCCGGCCATTGCGGGGGCGACACATTCCAACCAGCTGCAAGCCTACGCGGCGGCGATCGGGGCGGTGGCGGACAGGCTCGACGGCGCCACCGCGCGGGCTGCGGCAAACGCCCTTGTCGAGCGGGTGGTTCCGGTCATCGCGGGGGCCACAAATCCCAACCAGCTGCGGGCCTACGCGGCCGCGATCGGGGCGGTGGCGGACAGGCTCGACGGCGCCACCGCGCGGGCTGCGGCAAACGCCCTTGTCGAGCGGGTGGTTCCGGCCATCGCAGGGGCGACAAATCCCGGCCAGCTGCAGGCCTACGGCACGGTGATCGCGGCGGTGGCGGACAAGCTCGATGGGGCCGCCGCGCGTGCCACCGTCGAGCGGGTGGTCCCTGCCATTGTCGAGACGACGGACTCGGACGAGCTGCAGGCCTACGGCACGGTGATCGCGGCGGTGGCGGACAAGCTCGACGACGGCGCGACCGCGCGAGCTGCCGTCGAGCGGGTGGTTTCGGCCATCGCCGAGACGACTGACTGGGACCAGCTGCAGGCCTACGGCACGGTGATCGCGGCGGTGGCGGACAAGCTCGACAGTGGCACCGCGCGGGTTGCGGCAAACGCCCTTGTCGAGCGGGTAGTTCCGGCCATCGCCGAAACGCTGGACTCGGACGAGCTGCAGGCCTACGCGGCGGCGATCGGGGCGGTGGCGGACAAGCTCGACGGCAGCACCGCGCGCGCTGCGGCAAACGCCCTTGTCGAACGGGTGGTCTCGGCCATCGCGGGGGCGACAAATCCCCGCTGGCTGCAGTCCTACGCGGCGGCGATCGTCTCAGTGAAGGCTCAGCTGAGCCGCGAAGTGTGGCTTTTCGGTGCAACCGAGATCATGAAGCATCCGCTCGCCGCGCTTGGGGATACAGACAGGATCCTTGCAGAGGCCATCGGCAACGCTACTGGATGGCCTGAACGCACCGACCTGAGCCTATGGGAGGGTGTATTTGAGCTCACGAAGCGTGACCCCTGGCTTCCGCTCTCCCGGCCGCCGCAACCGGCCGAGACCGTGCTCGCGGAATTTCGCCATTTATTGGATCACGGTCCCCCGCTGCCGCGCTTGCAAGAAACCTCGGCCTAGCGGGAGCCTCCATCAGCAGAAGGGACCGCCAAGGTTTCGAGCGTCTTCCCAGCTGTGTCGATCGTGGCGGCAGCGCTCGACCGCTGCCTTGACGGGCACGGCTACATTCTCCCGGGGCTCGGCAACGCCGGCGACCGCCTCTTCGGAACCAAGTAGCCGGGCTGGCTACATCGAGCTGCGGCAGCTGCCATGCCTGGGTGAAGGTGTATTCCACTCGCCAAACCGCCGGCACCTCGCCCCCGCTAGCGCCCGAGCGGCAGCAAGCCGAAAACAACGATACGGTCGAAGGGCGTGCAATCCTGCCCCTGCGGACTCAGACGCGAGGGCTTGCGACCATTGCCCGTCAGCCTCCCGCCCGCCTCAGACGGGCTGAGGACTCGCGCGCCGCCCCGGGAGCGGCTCGGATTGCACCTCTTGCTCGGCCGCCAGCAGCTCCTCCCGGCGGCCGAGCCACAGCGCGTTGACGAGCCACAGCGTGGCGATCGGGACTTGTATACGGCATGCATATCGCGATTTTATTAATATAATAAGCTATATTATGTGCTGATTCAGCAAGATCGAGATATGCGGCTGAGTTCCGCTGCCGATCCGTTGCCGACCCGATTTTGACGCACCCGATTTCCGCTGTCGCCCGTGTCGGCCCAATCACATTCAAACGACTGATATAAAATAGATTTTTGTCGGTAACGGAGAAATTTGCAGGTGCAAAAACAGATTTTTCCGCTGTCGACAGGGGAATTGCGACGGGTTCGTCTTCGGCCTGGGATCAACTCTCGTCCAGCCTCGAACCTTGCCTGTCGGGTCGTCGGGCCCGCTGTCCCCGTGATGGCCGCCGCGCCGCCGGCGAGCGCGGTCAGCGCTGCTCGCCGAGATAGGCGGCGATGACCTCGGGGCTGGTGCGAACCTCGTCGGGGGGGCCGTCGGCGATCTTGCGGCCGTAGTCGAGCACGACGACGCGGTCGGAGATGTCCATTACCACCCCCATGTCGTGCTCGATCAGCGCGATCGTGGTGCCGAACTCGTCGTTGACGTCGAGGATGAAGCGGCACATGTCCTCCTTTTCCTCGACGTTCATGCCCGCCATCGGCTCGTCGAGCAGCAGCAGCTCCGGCTCCATTGCCAGCGCGCGGCCGAGCTCGACGCGTTTTTGCAGCCCATAGGGCAATCGGCCGACCGGCGTCTTGCGAATGGTTTGGATCTCGAGAAAGTCGATGATCCGCTCGGCATGGGCCCGGTGCTCGAGTTCTTCGCGTTCTGCCGGCCCGAAATAGACCATCTGCCACAGAAAGTTGCGGCGCATCCGCAAGAGCCGCCCGGTCATGATGTTGTCGAGCGTCGTCATCCCCTTGAACAGCGCTACGTTTTGGAAGGTGCGTGCGATACCTTGGGAGGCGGCGTGATAGGGACGCATATGCCCGCGGGTCTCGCCCTTCCAGGTGATCGTGCCGGCCTGTGGGTGGTAAAAGCCGTTGATCACGTTCAGCATCGAGGTCTTGCCGGCGCCGTTCGGCCCGATCATCGCCAGGATCTCGTGGCGCCGGATCTCGAGGCTGATCGCGTTGAGCGCGGTGATCCCGCCAAAGGCGAGGCTGATCTGCTCAGCCGTCAGGATCGGCTCGCCGATCCGCTTCTCGGGCATACGCCGGTCAGCAGCTCGCGCCGATGTCAGCCCCCACCCTCCCGCTGACGCGGGTCCCTCCCTCCCCCGTATCGACGGGGGAGAGTTGGGGTGGGGGTTTTTCCGACACCACGGGTTCCACCGCCGGCAAGCTCGTCGCGACGTTGCGGATGGCGAGCTCAGCGCGCATGCGGCCCTTGCGACCGTCCTCAAAGGTGATCTCGGTCTCGATGCGGCCGGTCGGGCGCCCCGAATAAAGTGCCTCGACTAGGGGCTGGTAGCGGGCCGCGATAATCCGGCGCCGGACTTTGCGGGTGCGGGTCAGCTCCCCGTCATCCGCGTCGAGCTCCTTGTGGAGGACCAGGAAACGGCGAATTTGCGAGGCGGCGACGGCCGGCTCGGCGGCGAGATCCCGGTTAACCTGCTCGACGCAGCTCTGCAGCAGGTCGTAGACCGTATCTTGGGCAGCGAGATCCTGGTAGGAGGCGTAGGCGAAGCCGCGCCGCTCCGCCCAGTCGCCGACCGCTTCGAGGTCGATGTTGAGAAAGGCGGCAACAAACGGCCTGCCGTCGCCGAACACCACCGCTTCCTTGATCCAGGAAAAGAATTTGAGCTTGTTCTCGAGGTATTTCGGAGCAAACAGAGAGCCGTCTTCGAGCCGCCCGACATCCTTGGCGCGGTCGATGATCTTCAACTGCCCGTCGCCATCGAAAAACCCGGAATCGCCGGTGTGGACCCAGCCGTCCGGCCGTTTCGTTTCGACCGTCGCTTCCGGATCCCGGTAATAACTCTGAAATGCGCCCGGGCTCTTGAACAATACCTCGCCGTCATCGGCGATGCGGATGTCGACTCCCTTGATTGGCGGCCCGGCCGTGTCGGGCTTCACCTCCCCGTCCTTCTGGATGCACAGAAACACCGAGCTTTCGGTCATCCCGTAAAGCTGCTTCAGATTAATGCCGAGCGAGCGATAGAAGATGAAGAGGTCAGGCCCGATCGCCTCGCCCGCGGTGTAGGCGACGCGGACCCGGCTGAGGCCGAGCGTGTTCTTGAGCGGGCCATAGACCAGCACATCGCCGAGCCAATAGAGCAGCCGATCGACAAATGACACCGATTGCCGGTCGAGGATCGGCAATCCGACCCGCTTTGCCACACGCAAGAAGTAATGGAAGAGCTTGCGCTTTGCCCAGCCGGCATCTTCCATCCGGATCATGACCTGGGTCAGGATATTCTCGAAGATGCGCGGCGGCGCGAAGAAATAGGTCGGGCCTAGCTCGCACAGGTCGAGCATGACCGTCGCCCCCGATTCCGGGCACGAGGTGCAAAAACCGGCGCAATAAGCCTGGGCGTAGGAGAAGATGTGCTCGCCGATCCATGCCATCGGCAGATAGGCGAGCACTTCCTCGCGATCAGTTAAGCCCTCGAATACGATGGCGTTCGTGGCGGTGACGATGATGTTGTCAAAGCTGAGAACGACCCCCTTCGGCCGTCCGGTCGTGCCGGAGGTGTAGAGGATGATCGCGGTGTCGCCGCCGCTTCCTTTGGCGATCTCGCCGCGAAAGAAGTCGCGGTTGTCGCCGGCGAACTCGCGGCCGCGCTGCTGTACCGTCGCGTAATTGACCAGAAAGGGTTGGTCGTAGTGCCGCAGGCCGCGCGGGTCGGAAAAGATCACCGTCTCGAGGCGCGGGCAGCGCTCCTTGATTGCCAGAAGCTTGTCGACCTGTTCCTGGTCTTCGGCGACTGCGAAGCGAACTTCGGCGTGATCGAAGACGAAGGCCATCTCCTCGGCGATTGAATCCTGATAGATCGGCACCGGCACGCCGCCCAAGGCCTGGGTCGCGGCGATCGCCCAGTAAAGCCGCGGCCGGTTGTCGCCGATGATCGCGAGCTTGTCGCCGCGGCGAAACCCCATCGCGAAAAGACCGCAGCCGAATGCTTCGACCTCGGCGCCGACCTCTGCCCAGGTCCAGCTCTGCCAGATGCCGCAATCCTTTTCGCGGTTGGCCGGCCGGTCCGGCCGCAGCCGCGCATGCTTGAGCAACAGCTTCGGAAAGGTGTCGGGCGCGCTCAGCGTCATCAATGCTCCTGGAGCGCCGTTGACCCTTTGCCGCCTCCCTGCGCTCGTGGCGTGTACCTAGTCGGATCGCCTCTACCGGTCAAGCGCACGCCCACGACGGGAGACTTCGGACCCTGGCGGCGTTCACACGATCATGTCGACCTTTCTTCGAGGACCCGGACACGCGGCAGTCCGCTGTTGCTGATTATGCATCGCCCGCAGCTCGTCGAGCATGAGCGCTTGATTGTTGTCGAGACGCCGCACGATCGCGGCCAGTACATCCACATCGTCGCGCAGGATGCGGATTTCGGAGAGAACGCGCTGGAGCTGTGCGGCGATGAATTCGAGCGTGACCGGGCGATCGTCTGACATCATCTGCTATCGCTAATGCCGCAGCAGCACGGGCTGGCGCTGGCGCCCCCAAGTGCCAGGTCGGGCTTCGAACACACCGGCGAGCGGCGTTCCACAATCGCGGCAACGCCCGTCCTCGGCGAGATACCATCGGGTCAGCTCGAACCAGTCGCGGCCGATCAAGAGCGCGCCACAGCCGTGGCACCAGGTGCTGCCGCCCGCCGGGTCGTGGACATTGCCGGTGTAGACATGCCGCACACCATTTGTGCGGGCGATGTCGCGGGCGCGCGATAGGGTCGCGGGTGGGGTCGCCGGCTTGTCGCGCATTTTCCAGTCGGGGTGGAACGCCGTGAAATGCAGCGGCACGTCGGGGCCGAGCGCATCCGTCACCCAGCGGCTCAACGCGTCGATCTCGCCGTCGGAATCGTTCTCGCCGGGGATCAATAGAGTGGTGATCTCGAACCAGACGTTGGTTTCCTGCTTGAGGTAGACGAGGGTGTCCTGGACCTCGTCGAGATGGCCCCCGCAGACCGTCCGGTAGAAGTTCTCGGTGAACGCCTTCAGATCCACATTCGCCGCATCCATGTGGGCGAAGAATTCCCGGCGCGCTTCGGGTGCCACATAGCCCGCCGTCACCGCGACCGTAGCAAGGCCGGCTGCGCGGCAGGCCTTGGCCGTGTCGATCGCGTATTCGAGAAAGATCACCGGGTCGTTGTAAGTGAACGCCACCGAGCGGCAACCGAGCTGCACCGCGGCAGCGGCGATCGCCGCGGGATCGGCGCGATCGTTCAACCGGTCGATCTCGCGCGCCTTCGAGATGTCCCAGTTCTGGCAGAACTTGCAGGTGAGGTTGCATCCCGCGGTGCCGAACGACAGGACCGGGGTGCCGGGGAGAAAATGGTTCAGCGGCTTTTTCTCGATCGGATCGACGCAAAAGCCGGATGAGCGCCCATAAGTGGTGAGCACCATGGCGTCGCCCGCGCGCGCACGCACGAAGCACAACCCGCGCTGGCCCTCGTGCAGCTTGCAAAAGCGCGGACAGACATCGCACTGGATGCGGCCGTCGGCGAGCCGATGCCAGTAGCGCGCCGGGAAATGCGAACCCTCTAATTCCATAACCGAGAACGGAACTCCAACGGTAGGGTTGTACTCGAAAACCCCCACCTTGATATAATGTAGGCAGTATCGTGTTGGAGGCCCACCCTTTGCCCGCCATCCGTCCTGCTGCGGTCGCCGGATCGTTCTACCCGGCCGCTGCCGTCGAGCTCGAGCGACAGATCGCTGGCTTCCTCGGCAGCGCGGGGACTGCTGCCACCGAGCCCGTGCCCAAAGCGCTGATCGTGCCGCATGCCGGTTACATTTATTCCGGGCCGATTGCCGCTGCCGCTTATGCCCGGCTCGCTCCGGCCCGCGGCCGCATAACGCGCGTGGTGGTCCTCGGACCGTCACACTTTGTCGGCTTCCGCGGGCTGGCAGCGGGCTCGGCTGAGGCTTGGCAGACACCCTTGGGCACGGTGCCGATCGATCGCTCTCTGGTCGGACGTCTCATCGAAGCAAAGCTGGTCGGCATGCTCGACGACGCGCATGCGCGAGAGCACTCGCTCGAGGTCCAAATCCCATTTCTGCAAGCGGTGCTCGGCGAGTTTTCTCTCGTGCCGATTGTCGCCGGCAATGCCGCTCCCGAAGCGGTGTCGGCGCTGCTGGACGCCGTCTGGGGCGGGCCCGAGACATTGATCGTTATCTCGACCGATCTCTCGCACTACCTCGATTACCGCACCTGTCAGGAGACCGACCGCCGTACCGCCGACGCGATTGAACGTCTCGACGCGGACGCTCTCGGACCCGACACCGCCTGCGGGCGAGTACCGGTGCGCGGCCTGCTGGTCGCCGCAAAGCACCGCGGCATGAGCATCGCTAGGCGCGACTTGCGCAATTCCGGCGACACCGCCGGTCCACGCAATCGGGTGGTCGGCTACGGCAGCTGGGCGCTATTCGAGCCTGCGGGTCGCCAGCCCGCAGAGGATCTCGCGGGGGTCGAGGCAGCGCTAGGCTCGGTCGGCCGGACATTGATCGAACTCGCCTGCGCCTCGATCGCCAATGGGCTGACCGCCGGCCGCCCAAAGCCCGTCACAGTCACCCCGGATTTGCCCGCGATATTGGCGGCCCCCGGTGCCGTCTTTGTTACCTTGCACCGAGGCAGCCAGTTGCGAGGCTGCGTCGGCTCGCCGCTCGCGCAGCGCCCCTTGATCGCCGATGTCGCCGACAACGCCTTCAAGGCCGCCTTCAAGGACCCTCGGTTTCCGCCTCTGCGGCGCGAAGAACTCACGGACCTGGACCTGTCGATCGCCGTGCTGACGCCCCCGGTGCTGATGCGCTTCGATGACGAGATCGATCTATTGCGGCAGCTGCGGCCTGGCCGCGACGGCCTGATCATCGAAGACGGCTCGCGACGGGCGCTTTTTCTGCCCGCGATGTGGCGGCAATTGCCGGAGAAGCGCCAATTCCTCAGCCAGCTCAAGCACAAGGCCGGGCTCGATGTCGATCATTGGTCCCCAGCCCTCAAGACCGCCCGTTTCCAGTCGGTCGAGATCAGGCAAGAGCCGCCGAATGTCTTGCAGATACTGGTGGCACTTGCCGCGAATAGCCCCTCTCCTGCATCGCGGGAGAGGGAGGGACCCAGCCCCTAGGGGCTGGGAGGGTGAGGGGCTTTCACACCCGAACGGGGACGCCCTTTTGTTCGAGGACCTGCTGCAATTCACCGGTCTCGTACATCTCGCGGATGATGTCGCAGCCGCCGATGAACTCGCCCTTGACGTAGAGCTGCGGGATCGTCGGCCAGTTCGAAAATTCCTTGATTCCCTGGCGGATTCCCGGATCGGCAAGGATGTCGATGCCTTTGAACTTGACCCCAAGGTGGCTCAGGATCTGAACCACTGCCGCGGAGAAGCCGCATTGCGGAAAGACCGGTGAGCCTTTCATGTACAGAACGACCGGGTTGTCCGCAACTTCTTGGCGGATGCGCTCGTTAACCGTAAGGTCCATTGTCTCGATCCTCGATTGTAGTTGGTCTCGATCCTAGCCTCAGTCCTCAGGCGCGCCCGTCTGCAAGGCGAGGGCGTGCAGTTCGTTACCCATCCGGCCGCGCAGGGCCTGATACACCATCTGATGCTGCTGCACCCGGGTCTTGCCGCGGAAGGCGGCGGATACGACATGGGCCGCGTAATGGTCGCCGTCGCCGCGCAGATCTTCGATCGAGACCTTGGCGTCGGGAAGGCTCTCTTTGATCAACCGCTCGATCATCGCCGCGTCCATCGCCATCGCCCGGTTCCCCTCGCTCACGCCCGCGCCATAAAACCCGGCAGCCAAGCCTCGTTCGCGGCCTTTAGTGCGTCAACGGATATGGCACCGGCGACCGAAAGTGTCAACGCGACCCCACCCACTGTGCCGATGACGCGGGCCGGGACGCTGACGGCTCGCGCGGCCTTGAGCACGCTGTCGGGAACGGCCGTTTCAACGACATAACGCGCCTGATCCTCGCCGAAAAGGAAGGCATTGCGCGGCAGACCCATGGGAAGTGGGTACAGGGTGGCGCCGCGGCCCCCTGCCATCGCCATTTCGGCGACCGCGGCAAGCAACCCGCCATCCGAGAGATCATGGCAGGCGGTGATATGCCCGGCGTGGATCTCGCGGCGCACCAGGTCGCCGTTGCGCCGCTCGGCGGCGAGATCGACCGGCGGCGGCGCGCCGGCTTTGCTGCCTTCGATCTCGCGCAGATAGAGCGAGCAGCCGAGATGACCGCCGGTCTCGCCGATCAGGATCAGTGTGTTGCCATCGTGCTTCAACGCAAGGTCGACCACATCCCGCACATCCGCGACCAACCCGACCCCGCCGATCACCGGCGTCGGCAGGATCGCGCTGCCGTCTGTCTCGTTGTAGAGCGATACATTGCCCGACACGACCGGGTAATCGAGCGCGAGACAAGCCCCTCGCATGCCCTCGATCGCGCCGACGAACTCACCCATGATCTCGGGCCGCTCGGGGTTGCCGAAATTCATGTTGTCGGTGAGCGCCAGCGGCTCGGCGCCGACGGCAGTCAGGTTGCGCCAGCTCTCGGCGACGGCCTGCGCCCCGCCGCGTACCGGGTCGGCCCGGCAGTAGCGCGGCGTGCAATCGGTCGCGAGCGCCAGGGCCTTGCCGTCGGGCGATACCCGAACCACCGCGGCGTCGCCGCCCGGCCGTTTGACGGTGTTCCCCATGACGAGCTGGTCGTACTGCTCCCAGACCCAGCGCTTCGAGGCGAGCGTGGGCGAGCAGAGGAGGCGCCGCAGGCAGTCGAGCGGGTCGCGATCTGGGATTGAGGCCGGGTCGATTTCGGGTTCGGGATCGCGCCGCCGCCACGGCCGTTGATAGACCGGCGCCGCGGTTACCAATGGTTCGATTGGAATCTCGGCCGCAATCTCTCCGTTCATCCGCAACACGAGCCGCCCGGTCTCGGTGACCCGGCCGATCACGGCGAAGTCGAGCTCCCATTTCTGGAAGATATGGCGGGCCTCAGCCTCGCTGCCCGGCCGCAGGATCATCAGCATCCGCTCCTGGCTTTCGCTCAGCATGATCTCATACGCGCTCATGCCGGCCTCGCGTAGCGGGACGTGGTCGAGATCGAGCTCGATGCCGAGCCCACCCTTGCCGGCCATCTCGACCGAGGAAGATGTCAAGCCCGCAGCTCCCATGTCCTGGATTGCGACGATCGCCTCCCCTTCCATCAGTTCGAGACAGGCCTCGATCAGCAATTTCTCGGTGAACGGGTCGCCGACCTGCACGGTCGGCCGCTTCTCGCCCGCATCCTGACCGAACTCGGCCGAGGCCATTGTCGCACCGTGGATGCCGTCACGCCCGGTCTTCGCCCCGACATAGATGACCGGGTTGCCGGGTCCCGCCGCCGCGGAATAAAAAATCCGGTCGGCCCGGGCGAGACCGACACACATCGCATTGACCAGGATGTTGCCGTCGTAGGACGAGTCAAACTCGCATTCGCCGCCGACCGTCGGCACGCCGACGCAGTTGCCGTAGCCGCCGATCCCGGCGACGACGCCGGACACGAGATGACGGGTGCGCGGATGGTCGGGGCTGCCGAAACGCAGCGAATCGAGGATCGCGATCGGCCGCGCCCCCATCGTAAAGACATCGCGCAGGATGCCCCCGACCCCAGTCGCCGCACCCTGATACGGCTCGATGAAGGACGGGTGGTTATGGCTCTCGATCTTGAACACGACGGCATCGCCATCGCCGATGTCGACGACACCGGCGTTCTCCCCCGGGCCGCAGATCACGCGCGGCCCCGTGGTCGGCAATGTCTTGAGCCAAATCTTCGATGATTTGTACGAGCAGTGCTCGCTCCACATAGCCGCAAAGATGCCGAGCTCGGTCAGGTTCGGCGTATGTCCGAGGATTGCAACCGCGCGCTCGAACTCCTCTTCGGTCAGCCCGTGTTCTGCAGCGAGAGCGGGGGTGACGTTGCTCCCGCCGCTCACCGCAATGCACCTACCAAGCCGTCGAACAACGCCCTCCCGTCAGTGGAGCCGAGAAGGGGGTCGACGGCATTCTCGGGATGCGGCATCAAGCCGAGCACGGTGCGGCTGTCGTTGAAGATGCCGGCGATCGCTCGTGCCGAGCCGTTGAAGTTTGCCGCTTCGGCGAGTTCGCCGTCCGGCCTGCAATAGCGGAAGGCGACGAGGCCCTCACCGTCGAGCCGGTCGAGCGTGTCGGGGTCGGCGGTGTAATTGCCGTCGTGATGGGCTACCGGCACCCGAACCGTCTGCCCCGCTTCGTAGCCGCAGGTGAAGATCGTCTGGTTGTTCTCGACGCGCAGATGAATGTCACGGCACGTGAAACGCAGCGACCGATTGGGCAGCAAGGCGCCGGGCAGCATGCCCGCCTCGGTCAAAATCTGAAAACCATTGCAGATGCCCAGAACCGGCGTCCCGCGATCGCTGCGGGCGCGCACCTCGCGCATGATCGGCGAATGCGCCGCCATCGCCCCGCAACGCAGATAGTCGCCATAGGCAAACCCGCCGGGAAGCACGATCAGATCGGTTTCCGGCAAGCCCGCCTCGCGGTGCCAGACGCGGACCGGCTGATGCCCGATGACAAGCGCGAGTGCGGCGCAAACATCGCGCTCGCGGTTCGAGCCCGGGAAGATCAAGACGACAGCTTTCATAGAGGGACCTGTGAAACGACCCCGGTCAAATATTCCCGGGCGGACGGGTGGTCAAGGCGAGGAACCTGCACACGCGGACCTGTTCCGCACATCCCCTCGGGTCCGTCCCGACCATGTCATGCGGATCTGGTCACAGCGGTGCAGGAGCACCGATGGCAAGACGCGCCAAAATACAACGAAATCGCGCTGACATCTCCCGAAACACCGGGCTCGCTGTCCAGGATGACCCGTTAGATCAAGCGGTCAGGTCGGAGTTGGCGACTTCAGGAAACAACGAAGCCGGCATCGCCGATCAACGAAAAACGGCACGGCCCTCAAGGAGCGAAAACAACAAAACGGGCTGGCCGCGAACACAGCGAGTGAAATGCCTGGGCTCTTCAGTGGTGATTGCCGGGATCCCCGGCCGGGGCGGTCTCGGCGACGGGTCTCTGGGTGGCGACCGGCGTCGGGAGGCGGCTCCGATCCGCGTCACCAGCCGCGCGCTCGAGGACCGGGTAGGCGAGTGCGGCGATGTGCGAGTGGACCCGTCGCAAGTCGCGCACGATGCGCAAAAAGTTTCCGCTGTCGACGCCGGCGGCAACGACCGTGTCCGCTCCCTTTGCGCCGCCTTGCAGCGAGCGGATGTTCATATCCGCTGCCTCCGTCTCCAAACGGCGCAGCAGCCGCTTTCGCACGACCAGCAGTCGCGCCTCGCGCAACGCGGCATCGCCGCGCAGAAACACCGTCAGCCCGAGCCGCAGGCTCTCGACCAGTTCGGCGTGCATCGCGGTGATCGGGTCGAGCTCCGGGGGAATGAAACCGCCGCTGCGCCGCGCCCGCCGCGCTGCGAACTCCAGGAGATTGTTTGCGACGATATCGGCGGCGTGTTCGAGGTTGATCACCGCCGACAAGATCTCTTGGCCCCGCGCGCCCTCGTCCTCGTCATCGAGCGGCTGCTCGTCGCCGATGTCGGCGAGGTACCGGCGGATCGCGGCACCGAGCCGATCCATGATGCGCTCGCTGCGCGAGATGTCGGCCGCGCGGTGGCGGTCGCCCGAACGGAATACTTCGATCGCCCCGAGCAGCATGCCCTCGAACATATCGGCCATGCGCAGCGTCTCGCGTGCCGCGTTTGCCAGCGCCACGCTGGCACTGTCGAGCGCCGTCGGCTCGAGATGGATGGGCTTTCCAGGGTCGACCGGTCGGGGCGGGTCGGGAAGAAAGCGTATGAGGAGCGCCGCCAGACGATCGATGAAAGGCAGGAACAGCACCGCGAGCGCCAGGTTGAAAGCGGTGTGGAAATTGACGACGAGGCGCGCCGGGGCCGATTCCATGTGCGCGAGCAGCCCGGCAATCAGTGCGAGAAACGGCACCACGACGACAACGCCTGCCCCGCGGACCAGCAAATTGCCGAGCGGGAGGCGGCGCGCCGACCCCGAGCCGGCCTCGAAGAGCGGGGGCAGCGTGCCGCCGAGATTGGCGCCGAGGACGAGAGCCAGTGACGCCGCAGGCGCGATCACGCCCGAGGCGGCGAGGGAGGCGATCAGCAGAACGACGGCGACGCTGGAGTGGCACGCCCAGGTCAGCGCCCCGGCGATCAATACCGCCAATACCGGTTCGCCGGTGAGCGCCTCCAGCACGGTTCGCAAGACGGGCGCCGTCTCCACCGGTGCAAGGGTGTGGCCGAGCGCACCCAGAGCGAGGAGCATCAGGCCGAGGCCGATGGCCACCCGGCCGAGGTTCTTGACCTGCCCGTCGGCCGATGAGCGGAACAGGACGACGCCGATCAGCACGAGCAGCGGCGCCACCGCAGCGATGTCGAAGGCCAGGATTTGGGTGATCAGGGTGCTGCCGAGGTTGGCCCCGAGCATGACGGCGAGTGCCGGCGCCAGGTCGAGCGCGCCGCGCGCGGTGAACGAGGTCGCCATCAGCCCTGTCGCAGTGCTGCTCTGCAGCACCGCGGTCACCGCGAGGCCGACCATCACGGCGCGCAGGCGAACCCCTCTGCCGGACCGGGCCAAATGCCGACCGAGCCATCGACGTAATTCGGCGCCAAAGCCACGCTCGACGCCGGTGGTGACCATGTGGGTGCCCCAAAGGAGCAGACCGACATAGCCGCCGAGCTGCAGCAGAATCAGTGTGCCCGACATTTCCGTCCTATCATTCGGGCGCTCCCGGCCCGTCCCTTCCGATCCCATCGCCCGGGCGGACGATGGTCAAGGCGGAGGCGGCTGTGAGCGGCGGCTATACCACGATCGCGGCGAACGCGGCATCGCAGGTTCGCTTCCTGCCGATGCTTGGGGAGTCCTGCGATGCGGCGATAATCAGAGCATGGCACCAAAGCCGCGGGCCGAGGGAATCCACCGGTCGAGGATCTCCGGCCACACGGTGCCGAATGGACAATCCAGCTCCATGAGAGAGGCGGCAAATAGCACAGTGTGCCGTGTCATCACGGCTCGCTGAGCCCTGCGCCTACATCGCTGAGGATCGCAAGGGCTCTCGGCCCGGGACTGAACGCCTGTTAAGACCGGTTTGACGCGAGATAGGTGGGATACTCGGTCTCCGCCGAGCTGCCGGCGCTGACCAGCCACTGCCGCACAGCGGTGACCGCGGGAGCCTCGCTACTCGTCTCCGGCGCATAAACAAAGTACCCGCGCGTCCTGATCGCCGGTTCTTTGATCGGCGCCACCAACCGTCCCTCGCGCAGCTCATCGCCGACGAGCGCCAACGGGCCCATTGCCACACCAAGCCCCTCGATCGCCGCCTGGATCGCGAAGTAGAAATGCTCAAAGACCTGATCGCGCGCCGGCCTCAGACCGGGGACGCCGGCAGCGGTCAGCCACCGCAGCCACATTTGGCGTCGCGTCTCTGCATGGAGCAGGGTGTGCCGCACGAGATCCGCCGGCGCTTGTAGCGGGCGCTCTTTTATTAGGCCGGGGCTCAATAGCGGCAAGTACGCTTCGCCGAGAAACCGGCTGCCGACCCAACCGGGCTGGCGCGCCGGTCCCGAGACGACGACATCGACACCCATGCGGAACTGTTCGGCCGGCGTGCTCGCGGTGACTATCCGCGTTTCCAGCGCGGGATGTTCCCGCTGAAGTTCGGGCAGACGCGGGATCAGCCAGCGCATGGCGAAGGTTGGAAGTGCTGATATGTGGAGCACTCCACGGGCCTTACCACCGCTCTGGACACGCAGAGAGGCACTCGCCAGCCGGTCGAGCGCGGGTCCGGCCTCGGCCAGGAGGTCTCTCCCGGCTCGCGTCGGCACGGCGTTACGGCTCGTGCGCAGGAAGAGGCTGGTGCCGAACCATTCCTCCAGCAGACGAATCTGCCGACTCACCGCGCCGTGGGTAACGCTGAGCTCTTCCGCGGCGCGTGTGAAGCTTCCCAGCCGCGCGGCCGCTTCGAAGGCCTTGATAGCATTGAGCGGCGGCAGCCGAGCGCGAGCCATAGGTGTGAGTTTTCTTCACATCTACCGGTCAGGACAAGTCGTTTGTCATCAAACGGTCATGATGGGAAAAACCGTGGCATGACGACCACGACTCTCTTGACCGCAACCGGCCGTACGGACACCCCCAATCGCGGCCGAAGGCGTGCGCTCTGGGTCGCCTGCGGCGCCCACGCGCTCCATGATGGCTTGACCGACACGCTCTATCTGCTGCTCCCGATCCTGCAGACGGAGTTCGCGTTGACCTATGCGGCGATAGGCGTCCTGCGCGCGCTCTATGCCGGCGCGATGGCGGGTTTGCAGGTCCCGGCAGCCAAGCTGGCGCAGCGGATAGGCGGGCAGAGTATGCTCGCGGCCGGCACAGCGGTCGCCGGGGCTGCATATCTGGTTCTTGGCGCCAGCTCAACCTTGGCCATACTGGTCGTCGCGTTGATCCTTGGGGGCTTCGGATCGAGCACCCAACATCCGATTGCGTCGAGCCTCGTTGCGGCGGCTTATCAGGGGCCGCGTTCGCGCGGCGCGCTTGGCACCTACAATTTTGCCGGAGATCTCGGCAAGATGGCGCTGCCAGCGATCACCGCTGCTTTGATTGCGGTGATGTCCTGGCGTTTGGCGACGGGAGCGGTGGGCATCATCGCGTTGCTCGGCGCCGGTGCCATCCTGCTTGCGCCGTGGAGCGCGCCCGCCGCAGGCGGCAAGCGCACCGATGCCGCATCGTCGAAAAGTGAAACCCACGAATGGAGTAATCCGCCGCGCAGCGGCTTCGCCTTGCTCCTCGCCATCGGCGTCATCGACAGTGCGACGCGGATGGGTTTTCTGACCTTTCTGCCGTTGATCGGGATAGGGGGACACCTCGCGGTGCCACCCCTCCCACACCACCGGGCGTACGGGTCACGTACCACGGCGGTTCGACTGGGTTAAGCTTGG
>Ga0209040_10001953_pt1 | contig 16287 bp, 19 predicted proteins | sample BogFormECP12_OM3_FD_188240 | JGI IMG/M metagenome (GOLD analysis project Ga0209040, IMG submission 188240) | Bog forest soil microbial communities from Calvert Island, British Columbia, Canada - ECP12_OM3 (SPAdes) (version 2) | ecosystem: Environmental > Aquatic > Freshwater > Wetlands > Bog ...
GCGGAACCAAATCGATCGGGCAAAGACTGTTCTGGAATGGGAGAATGTGAGTACATGACTCATGGCCACCATCCGAAGCACTGACGCGCAGCTTTACTACGAAGTGGTTGGCGCCGGTCCCAGCGTTGTACTGCTGCATCCGTTCCCGCTGAACCACCACTTCTGGGCCGCGATTGCCGCGCAACTTAGCCGTCGCTACCGGTTGATCATCCCCGACCTGCGCGCGCATGGCGCGTCCGAGCTGGGAGATGGTCCCGCAACCATGCAGAAACTGGCTGACGATCTGGCGCGGATCTGCGGCGAAGAGAAGGCTGGGAAGACCATGTTCGTCGGCGTCTCGATTGGCGGATATGTTCTGTTCGAGTTCTGGCGGCGTTACCGCGAGCAGGTCGCGGCGCTGGTGCTGGCCAACACACGAGCGCGCGCGGAGACACCAGAGAGCAAAGCGGCGCGCTTGCAGGCCGCGGGCAGAGTGCTGCGCGAAGGCACGGCCGGATTTGTCGAGGATATGCTTTCCAGGCTTTTGTCGCAGGTGACGCGCACCAACAGGCCCGAGATCGTGGATGCCGCGCGCACGATGATGCAGACGATGTCCGCTGACGATGTTGCCGAAGTGCAGCGTGGAATAGCTCAACGCCCGGACTCCGTCGCAACGCTGGCAACCATCCACGTCCCGACGCTGATCATCGCGGGCGAAGAGGACAGCGTGCCGCTCAGCGAATTCGAATTGATGCGGCAGCGTATTGCCGGAAGCGAATTACGAGTGATCTCACGCGCCGGACATTACGCTGCGTTGGAGAAACCGGAAGAATTCGGCGGGCTGTTGCGAGGATTTCTTGACAAGCTGCCGCGCCACTGATCGAAGAAATTCGGTCATGCAGTGTGACCGATGTCACCAATCCTGGCTTCGCCGCTTCGATAGAATGGACAGCTATGGTTGACGCATTCCTCGTACCGGAAAAAACGATCGTTACCGCTAAGGGCGACGGCGCGCCGCTGGACGTGAGCGCCGCCTCGAATCCGATTTTCCTGGTGACGCTTTCGATCACTGAAGTGGTTGAGCAGGAGTCGATTGAGATAACGCTGTTCACTTCGGCTGACGGCACAACGTGGGACGCGAAGGCAGCGGCCACGTTTCCGCAGAAGTTCTACGTTGGCGAGTACCCGCTTCTGGTGAATCTGTCGGCAGCGGCGGGCGCGAAATTTCTTCGTGCGCACTGGGAAGTGAATCGCTGGGGACGCGGTCCCACGGCTGCGAAGTTTGAATTCGGGTTGCGCATCCGTGAAGTTTCGCGTGAGGCGTTGCTGGAAGCTCAAGCTGAAGCGCAGACTCGTCGCTAGAGTCGCGGCAAAAAGAACCAATGCGCGAAGCAAAGTCCGTCATCGTCAAGCCCGCGCGCAATATCTTGGGAAGCTTGCGCGTGCCGGGCGATAAATCGATCTCGCACCGCTACGCGATGCTGGCAGCTCTCGCCAGCGGACGTTCGCGCTTCGAAAACTTCTCGCCTGGCGCGGATTGCGCGAGCACTCTCAAGTGCGTGCGCGCTCTAGGTTGTACGGTTGAGCGAGACGCGCAAGGAACTGTCAGCATCGACGGGCTTGGTCCGCAATTACAAGCGCCAAGCGAACCTCTTGATTGCGGCAACTCCGGTTCGACGATGCGCATGCTCGCAGGCATCGTTGCTGGCCAGCCATTCACCAGCGAAATGATCGGCGACGACTCGCTCTCACGGCGGCCGATGAAGCGCATTATTGATCCGCTCACCAGGATGGGTGCGGAGATCCGCTCCGCAGATGGCGGCTGTGCGCCGCTACGGATCAAAGGCAAAAAGCTGCACGGCATCGAGTATCAAGTGCCTGTTGCCAGCGCGCAGGTGAAGACCTCGTTGCTGTTTGCTGGGCTGCTGGCGGAAGGCCAGACTACGGTCGAAGAGCCGTCGCGCACCCGCGACCACGGCGAGATGGCGCTGCGCGCGTTTGGCGCAATCGTTGATCGCCAGCGAAACGCAGTCTCAATTCAGGGTGGTCAAACGCTCCATCCGCTGGAAGCGTCCATTCCAGGCGATATCTCTTCCGCAGCTTTCTTCCTGTGCGCGGCTGCAATCTTCGCGGAGTCGAACCTGGTGATAGATGGTGTGCTCCTGAATCCCACTCGTTCGGCGCTGCTCGATGTGCTGACCGCGATGGGTAGCCGCATCTCTATGGTGCGCGTGGAAGAGCAGCATGGCGAGTTGGTCGGCACGATTACGCTCGTGCCGGGCGTAGGGCAGGCAGTCACAATCGAAGGGGCGCTGACCGCGCTGCTGATTGATGAACTGCCGGTGCTCGCCGCCATCGCACCATTCACCGCAGGAGGCCTGGAGGTTCGAGACGCGGGAGAGCTGCGCGTAAAAGAATCCGACCGCCTCGGAGCTGTCACCCAGAACTTGAAGGCGATGGCCGCGCAAGTTGAGCAAATCGCCGATGGCTGGCGTATTCCGGGCGGACAAAAGTTACACGGCGGCAACATCCAGAGCTTCGGCGACCACCGGATTGCGATGGCGTTTGCGATTGCCGCGCTGCGCGCAGAGGGCGAAACGCGCATCCAGGACTCGCAATGTGTTGCTATTTCTTATCCCAGTTTCTTCCAAGACCTGGAGCGGTTAGTGGAGCGATGAGCGGCATCAGACTATGCGGAGTGCGCGGCCGCCCGAGGAAGCTCCTCCGAGGCTGCGCTTTCCCGCACGACCGTGTCCACCATCGGATAGCCGAGTTTCTTCCATTCGTAGAAACCGCCCAGCAGCGGACGGACATGGCGAATGCCGTGCTTTCGGAGTTGCAGCGCCGCACGGGCGCTGGTCGCTTCGTTGGGTCAAGTACAGAAAAGCACGATCTCGCCATCGCGAGTGATCTCGCTGTGGCGGCTTTCGAGTTCTTCGGGCGAGATCTGCAGGGCCCCCGGTAGAGTTCGAGGGTCGGTCAGTACGTCCAAAGGATGACGCAGGTCGAGGATGACAATCTGCTCGCCCGATTCAAGCTTGTGTTTGAGTTCGTCCGGCGTGATGCGGTCGCCCTTGACCTGCCGCAGGAACCGCTCCCGTTCCCGCCAGCGGTTCAGAACGTAGGCAACGACGCCGGTGGCAAACAGAAGCAGCATATAGCCGCCGAATCGCTGGGCATAAAGATTGGCGCGATCGAGCTGCTTGCCGAAGATGAAGCCGAGCCCGGTGAAAGCGCTCGTCCAGAGCAGGGCTCCGAGAAAGTCGAAGAGCAAAAACCGCGGAAGACTGACGCCGATCATCCCCGACAACGTCGGTGCGGCGGTGTTGAGGCCGGGAACGAACTTGCAAATGAGCAGGGTGCGTGGGCCGAACTTGGTGAAGGTCGATTCGGTGCGGCGAACGCAGGAGTCAGGTTCGAGCGCGATGCGGCAGAGCAGATTGAGCACCACTCCGCCGCGACGTTTGCCGAAGAAGTACCAGAACGTGTCGGCACAGAGCGAGGCAATCGCTGGAATCAGGGCAGCCAGCGCGAAGTGCATTCGGCCTTGCGCAGCCAGCGCTCCCGCAGCCAGCAGCAGCGGCGCGGCCGGAATCGGCAAGCCCCCCTGCTCAATTAGCACCCAGAGGAACAGCAGTGCATAGCCGTACCGGACCACGAATTCGAGGATTTCAGTCACTCCGCATCAACCAAGGTATTGAGTTATGTTGATGCTCGTGCGTGCCGAAAGGTTACCGCCATATCAATTCTTTACCGGCTGAAGGTGCGGTTGCACCGAACGCAACCGAGGTGCGGTTTCGTCCGGCTCGGCGGTTGTGTTATAACCGCCTGTTTCGCCTTTGTGCGCGGAGGCCGCTGTGGGTGGCTACTTTTGCGGCCAGAGGCGTACTTGCAGGCCTCGGAGGGACGGTTTGGATTTCCAGCTTTCGGATGAACAACTGCAGCTGAAGAAGATGGTCCGCGAATTCGCCGAGCGCGAAGTTGCCCCCAATGTCATGAAGTGGGACGAACCGGGTACGTTCCCGCTGGAAACCGTCAAGGAACTAGGCAAGCTAGGGCTGCTAGGGACAATTTTCCCGGCGGAGTACGGCGGCGCAGGCATGGGTTATGTCGAGTACGTGACTGCGGTCGAGGAACTTTCACGAGTAGACGGGTCGGTCGGCATCACCGTCGCGGCGCACACCTCCTTATGCTCGAATCATATCTTCCTTGCTGGAAATGAAGAGCAGAAGCGCAAATACATTCCCAAACTCGCCACAGGTGAGTTTCTCGGCGCATGGGGACTGACTGAGCCGGGTTCTGGTTCTGACGCCGGCGGGGCGCGCTGCAGCGCTGTCCGCAAAGGCAACAAATGGGTGCTCAACGGCAACAAGACCTTCATCACCAACGGCCATTACGCTGATGTCGCCGTGGTCATCGCCGTTACCGATAAGACGGCGCACACCCACGGACTCTCGGCCTTTGTAGTGGAGAAGGGAACCAAGGGATTTCGCGCTGGCAAGAAAGAGAACAAACTCGGGCTGCGCGCCAGTGATACGTCAGAGCTGATCTTCGAGGATTGCGAAATTCCCGCTGAAAACCTGTTGGGGCATGAGGGCCAGGGTTTTGTCGATGCCATGCGCACGCTCGACGGCGGCCGCATTTCCATCGCTGCGCTCGGACTCGGCATGGCGCAAGGCGCGTACGAAGCCGCGCTTAAGTACTCGAAAGAGCGCGAGCAGTTTGGCAAGCCGATCAGCGAGTTTCAGGCCATCGCATTCAAGCTTGCCGATCTGGCGACCGAGATCGATGCCGCCCGCCTGCTTACCTATCGCGCTGCGGCCATGAAAGATGCAGGAATGAAGACCACTCTCGAATCCTCGATGGCAAAACTCTACTCCAGCGAAGTCGCTGTGCGCTGCGCCAACGAATGCGTACAGATTCACGGTGGCTACGGATTCATCAAGGACTATCCCGCCGAGAAGTTCTATCGCGATGTGAAGCTTTGCACCATCGGCGAGGGGACCAGCGAGATTCAGCGACTGGTGATCGCGCGGCAAATCCTGAAGGACTGAGCTGGTCGTGAAAGAGAACGGACCAAGGTGAGCACGAACGGCCACATCCAGGAACTTGTCCGCAAAATACGCGCTGGGGAACTGCGCGCCCTCTCTCGCGCCATCTCAACCGTGGAAGATCGCACACCCGAATCCACCGAATTGCTCAAGGCGCTGTTTCCGTACAGCGGCAACGCTGTGCTTCTAGGGCTCACGGGATCTCCCGGCGCCGGCAAGAGCACGCTGGTGGACCAGGTGGCGCGCGAATATCGCAAGCAGGGCAAGACCATCGGGATCGTGGCAGTGGATCCGACCAGCCCATTCAGCGGCGGCGCGATTCTCGGCGACCGCATTCGTATGCAGTCGCATTACGCCGATGCCGGCATCTACATTCGCAGCATGGCCACGCGCGGCTCGCTCGGCGGACTGGCCAGCACGACAGCCGATGTTGCAACGGTGCTCGACGCCAGTGGCCGCGATCTGGTGATGATCGAGACCGTCGGCGTTGGCCAGGACGAAGTGGACATCGTTCGCCTAGCGGATGTGACCATCGTCGTGCTGGTTCCCGGCATGGGCGACGATGTGCAGACCATCAAGGCTGGCATCATGGAAATCGCCGACATCTTCGTCATCAACAAGTCGGACCGTGAGGGGGCGGAGCGCGTCGAGCGCGAGATTCGCGCCATGCAGTCCCTGGCCACCCGTAACGATAACTGGACTCCGCCCATCGTCAAGACGGTTGCTAGCGAAGGAACTGGCATTACGGAGTTGCTCGCAGCCATCGAGAAATATCGTGACTACCTTCAGCAGAGCGATCGGGCGCAGGCGCGTCGCATTCAGAACTGGCGCGGGCGCATTGCCGAGATGCTGCGCGACGCCCTCTTCCAACGAGTGCTCTCGTACTATCTGAGTGAAGGTCTGGCTACACGGTATGCCACCGAAGTTGCCGAACACAAGCGCGATCCATATTCTTTGGTAGAGAAGATCGTGGACGGACTGGGGAAGCCTGAATGAGCTACATCGACCATCTTGGTATTGCCGTGAAGTCATTGGCGGAAGCCAAAAAGTTCTACGAGAAGCTCGGCCTGCAAGTCATGCCCGAGGAGACCGTGGAGGCGGAGAAAGTGCGCCTGGCGATGGTGCCCGTCGGCGAGAGCCGGATTGAGTTGCTGGAGCCGACGTCGCCCGACTCGACGATTGCGCGCTTCATCGAAAAGCGTGGCGAAGGACTGCACCATGTTGCGGTGCACGTCAACGATCTCTCCGATACAGTTGAGCGCTTGAAAGCGTCGGGAACGCGCCTGATCTCCGATGACATCAAGATTGGCGCCGGCGGACACCTCTATGTGTTCGTACATCCTTCGAGCTCCGGAGGCGTGCTGCTCGAACTGGTGGAAGACGCTCCTGAAGGCGTCTGAACATGCTGATCGTCGCGGTTGATACTTCGGGCCGAAAGGGAAGCATCGCCCTTTGCCGCGGCGATCGCGACAGCTTCGAGGTTTTGCAACTCACTTCCCTCGAAGGCGGTACATATTCGGCCCAACTGATGCCGCGAATCGCCGAAGCTCTCCAGCAGAGTGGTCTCAGCAGGATTCAAGTGGACGGTTTTGTGGTCGTTTCCGGCCCGGGTTCGTTTACCGGGTTGCGAGTTGGACTCGCGACCGTGAAGGGATTATGCGAGGTGCTGCAGAAGCCGCTGGCAGCGGTTTCCATGCTGGAAGCCGTTGCCCTGACTCATGGACACTCAGGCCAAACGTTGACGGTGGCCTTGGATGCCGGACGCGGCGAAGTCTATGTCGGCGAGTATCAGTTATCAGAGGGCCGCGCCGGTGCAATTCGCGAGTACATCACCAAGCTCGATGCATTGGCCGCAGAAGCCGCTGGTGTCGGCGGCCCACTGCTGACGCCTGATCCTAAAGTCGCAGAAGCGTTGCAAGCCACAAATACGAACGTTAGGCTCGTTCCTGCGATCGGGGCTGACGAAATCGGTCGCATCGGCGTTCGCAAGCTGCGTGCGGGAGAAACCGCCGATCCTGCAACCGTCGACGTCAACTACATCCGCCGCTCCGACGCGGAGATCTTTTCAACACCTAAGCATTGAGGTTCGTGCTCATACGCCCCGCCACTCCCGACGATGTGCCTTCCATTCGCGTACTTGAGCAACAGACCGAAAGCGCGGCGCACTGGGCAGAACGCGAATATGATGCTCTGTTTGCGCCCGATGCTCCGACGCGAATCGCTCTTGTCGCGCTGAACGAATCAGACATCACACGGCTTCACGGATTTGCAATCGCACGCTGCGCTCCCGACGAATGGGAGATCGAAAACGTGGTCGTCGCGCATGAGCATCAACGGCTCGGCATCGGCATGAAGTTGATCCGAGAATTGCTGGCGCGAGCACACGCTGGTGGTGCCACTTCGGTGCTATTGGAGGTGCGAGAATCGAACCTTGTCGCCCGTAGACTGTATGAAAAGCTTGGATTTAGCGAAGTAGGGCGGCGCAGCAACTATTACCACGGGCCCACGGAGGACGCGTTGCTCCTGCGAATTTCTATTGCGGTTCCGTGACAAAGTCTCTTGAATCGGCCTCGTTGGTATGCTAGCGTTTTAACTCTCATCTTTCTGGAGGTCCACTGAATGGCAGCTCAGGTACGTGATCAGCTTCTGTCAAGTAACGATGAGTTCCGCCGCCTGGCGCAGGAACATTCCGAATATCAACAGCGCCTCGAAAGCTTGATTCAGAAAAAATATCTTTCTGAAGATGAAAAGCTCGAGGAAGTGCGTTTGAAGAAGCTGAAACTCCGCCTGAAGGACCAGATGCAAAGTTTGGAACAGAAGTTCCGGACTGACCACCAGGTCGTTTAGTCGTCGTTCACCGCCCTCGTCCGGCGGTCAAGACTCGGGTCTTCACTGCCGCGCTCCACCTGTATGCCCTAGCCCCAGTGACCTTCCCTGACGTTATATCCTAGTGAACAATGAATCACAGGCTGGGGGAGTCGTTCTTGCCACGCGGTAAACGGCATCATCTCGTTCTCATTACCACTGCGTTTTGCATGTGCGCGTTGTGCGTGCCCGTTGTGTTTGCGGGCCAACCGCAAGCGCAAGCGCCCACTGGATTGTGGGATGGCTGCATCCAATCCCGTGCAGGCGAAGTGAACTTCGGCATTGAGCTTAAGCCACAGGTAAGCACCATTACGGCTGTGCTGGTAAACGCGACAGACCAGCAGCCCTTCAGCAGCGCAACTTGGGATGGTCAAACCCTGACGCTGCGGCTCAATTACTACGATGGCCAGGTCGCTCTGCATTACGTTTCGCCACAACGCATGGAAGGCGAATATTCACGCCAGACCGGCAAGGGTATGGTGCACATTCCGGTCACGCTGGTTCCCCACCATGAGAATCTGGCGACAAGGCCTTGGACTGGCCCGGATCTCACCGGTGACTGGATTTTGCACGAGGCCGGTGCCGAGGGCGCTGAAAAAAATACTCTCGCCAGTTTTCAGCAACAGAAAACAGCCACCACCGATGGCAAAGTTTCTGCGACGGGAATCCTGGAACCGGTGAGCGGCGACACTGGTCTGCTGCACGGCGTGGTGTCAACCGATGCGAATGGCCAGACCCACGTCCATTTGAGCCGATTTGATGGCATCCATGTGCTGGCGCTCGATGGAGAGTTCACGCCAGATGGCACCCTTAAGGGCCAGATTGGCGGGGTGAAAGCTTTAGCGCCGTTCACAGCCGAGCGCAACAGCAACGCAGCCGCTGCGAACCCGAACGCGCTAGCGGGTAGCCTGACCAAGGTCAAAGACCCCCAGGAGCCGTTCCGCTTCAGCGGAGTGGATCAGTCCGGCAAAACGATCAACCAGGACAGTCCTGAGTTCAAAGGAAAGCCGGTGATCGTGGATATCTTTGGAACATGGTGTCCAAACTGCCACGACGAAGCTCCGCTGCTGGAGCAGCTCTACCGCAAGTATCGGGCGCAGGGGTTGGTGATTGTGGGTCTTGCCTATGAGTATGTCGATGACACTGCACGCGACCTGCGGCAGATCGGCATCTATCGCGACAAATACGGATTGACCTTCCCCTTGCTGCTGGCGGGCACAACTGACCAGGGGCAGATTGAAAAGACCCTGCCGCAACTGCTGAACTTCGGCGCCTATCCGACCACGATCTTCCTCGGCCGCAGCGGACATGTACACGCCATTCATGCCGGCTTTGCCGGGCCATCGACGGGAGAGAAATACCAGGAAGTGCAGCAGCACATGGACCAACTCACGCACGAGATCGTGGGGCCCTCGAATTAGGGAAGCCCCAAAGCCAGGTTCTATAATCAAATGAACCCATGGTGCGCGACGGGATCTATTACGGACTGGCTTTTATCGCTTTGGCCGTGCTGGTGGGATGGTTGACTGTTCCCGCTTTGGCGGTCATTCCGTTGCTACTGGCCGCATTTTTCCTGTGGTTTTTCCGCGATCCCGAGCGCAAGATTCCGGCGGTGCAGGGAGCCATCGTTTCTCCGGCCGACGGCAAAGTCACAGATGTCTCCGTCGTAGAAAAGAACGGCCACCCGCAAACTCATATCAGCATCTTTCTGAATATTTTTGACGTGCACGTTAATCGTTCTCCCATCGCCGGCGTTATCACGGGCGTGAAATACAGAGCAGGAGAGTTCCGCAACGCGATGGGCGCGACCTCGGCCGAGCTGAACGAGCAGAACGCGGTTACTGTGGAGGGAGACGCAGGCACCGTGGTTTTCAAGCAGATTGCCGGGCTGCTGGCCCGCCGCATTGTCTTCACTAAGAAGATCGGTGACCACCTTGCTCGCGGCGAACGCGTCGGTCTCATCAAGTTTGGCTCGCGGGTAGATGTAATCTTCGCTGCCGATGCCGAAATGAAGGTAAGGGTGGGCGATAAGGTGAAGGGCGGTTCCAGTGTTCTCGCTGTGGCACAGCCTCAAACGGTATCGTCCCGGATACGAGAAGCTCTGGAGGCGCGATGAACGACCACCTCACACGCCGCTTCGACGATTCATCCAAGCCGCGACGGGCCAGAAAAGGCTTGTACATCCTCCCTTCCATCTTCACGGCCGGCAACATCGCGGCGGGATATTACGCGATTTCGCAGGCCATCCAGGGCACAGCGTCGTCTCCGTGGCACTTCGACCTGGCCGCGAAGGCGATTGGTATTGCCATTGTGATCGATTTCTTCGACGGCGGCATCGCGCGGCTTACCAACACAGCCAGCCCGTTCGGCCGCGAACTGGACTCACTGGCGGACGTTATCGCGTTTGGTATCGCTCCCGCGATTCTGGCCTGGAACTGGGGCTTTCGCATGCTGCCGCTTGCCGGAGATCCCGATGTTCGCGCGCGTGTCATTCAACTCGGCGCCATCGCCACGTTCATTTTCCTCCTGGCCGGCGCGTGCCGCCTCGCGCGGTTCAACATCCAGACGAATCCGCAGCCGTCGAATCCGGGCCGTCCTGGGCGCAAGTATTTCGTCGGCCTGCCGATTCCTGCTGGCGCCGGGGCAGTCGCTGCAGTAGTTCATTTGGTCCAGGGCAATCCGCTGCAAATTTGGTGGCTCTCCATAGGATGGGGCGTGTTTGTTTTCGCGATTGCTTTCCTGATGGTGAGCACCTGGCGGTTCTTCAGCTTTAAGGGCATCAACTTCCGCCAGCCGCAGAATTTCCGCTGGCTCATTGTGATTGGCACAGTCATCGCCCTGATCTGGTTTTCGTCGCAATACGTGCTGTTCTTGCTGGCGCTGGTTTACATCCTTTCGGGTGTGCTGGCCCGGCTTTCTTTCGTCTTTCGCCGGCCTGCTGTGCCGCCCCCTCCGCCACAAGACGAGGTATCCCACGCCTGATGAAGAAGGAACCGAACAAAACCGCCGCAGTTCGTAATGATGGCGGACACTGGGGCGGAATGTTCCGCGTTGCCATCGTGGGCGCCGCCACGCTGAAGGGCCGGGAGTTGAAGGACGTCCTCAGCGACCGCAATTTTCCTGCGCAGGACATTCGTCTCCTCGACGATGACGAATCGCTTGGCCAATTAGAGTCAGTGGGTGAGGAGCCGACGTTTATTCAGAGTGTGCTCCCCGAGCACCTGGACAATGTTGATTTCACCTTCTTTGCCTCCGATGAGAACTTCACCCGCAACACCTGGCAAATGGCGAGCAAGACAGGCAGCGACATCATCGATCTTTCCTATTCGCTAGAAAACGAGAAGGGCGTGTTGCTGCGGGCTCCGTGGATTGAACGCGAGCTGAACATTCCTCCGAAGGTGGATTTTGTGGTGACGCCTGTAACCATTGCGCATCCCGCCGCAGTGGTTCTAGCGCTGTTGATGCTTCGCGCCAAGAAGGTTGGTAACATCACGCGAGCAATCGTCACGGCGTTCGAGCCCGCTTCCGAGCACGGCAAGCGCGGCATGGATGAACTGCACGAGCAAACTGTGAACCTGCTTTCGTTCCAGCAGCTTCCCAAAGGAGTGTTCGATTCTCAGGTGGCCTTCAATCTTCTGGACCGCTATGGCGAGCGCTCTCTGCCCTCGCTCGAATCCGTGGAAGGCCGTATCCAGCGCCATTTTCGGAACCTGGTGAACGACAAGCTGGCGGTACCTTCGCTGATGCTGCTGCAAGCGCCTATCTTCCACGGGCATGCGTTCTCCCTGTACATTGAACTGGAGCAACCTGCACAAATCGAGGAGCTGACGGCAGCACTTTCTGGTGAGCACGTGGACATGCTGCAGGGAGGAGAAGAGTCACCCAGCAACGTGAACGCCGCTGGCCAGGAGCAGATACAAGTGTTCGCACGCCGGGACTCACAAAACGCGAAAGGGTTCTGGATCTGGGCTGCCTCTGACAATCTGCGGATTGCGGCGCTGACCGCCGCCGAGTGCGCGGAGAGCATGATCGCCGCGCGTCCGCGAGGGACGGTGCAGTGATGGCGTGGCGGTTTACTGGCTGGCAGCGTCTGGCTTGGATGTGTGTTCTGTTGCTGGTTACGACAAGCTGCGGATACCACACCAGTGCTCACGGTGTCCGATTGCCGGCGGACATGCGTATCATCTATGTGCCCGCGTTCGGCAATCTGTCCCACACCTACCACATCGAAGAGTTACTCACTGCGGCGGTGGTCCGCGAATTGCGCAGCCGGACCAATTATCGGATCGTGACCACGAACGACGGGAGTGCGGACGCGACCCTCAACGGAACTGTCCTCTCGACAAACATCGCTCCACTGACCTACAACTCCCAAACGGGCGGCATCGACTCGTCTCTGGTGTTTGTCGGGATTAAGGTCTCGCTCGTCACTAGCAGCGGCAAGGTGCTCTGGGATAATCCCAACCTCCTCTATCGTGAGGTGTACCAGATCGCCAACAATGGAAAGACTTTTTTCAACGAAGAGGGTCCGGCACTGGACCGGATGGCGGCTAGTTTCTCGCAAACTCTGGTCAGCGACATGCTGGAGGCCTACTAGATGCGCAGCTTCGCAGCCTCGGACCGCTTCGTGGCCGACGTGAAAGCGCGCAAACTGTCGCCGGGCTATGTCTTCATTGGCGATGAGGCATTCTTCCGCAAGCGCTGCCGAGATGCGGTTCTACAGCATCTGATACCCGCGGACGTTCGCGAATTAAGCCTCTACGATATGGACCTGGGCGAAGTCGATTTGCAGCAGGTCCTCGACCAGGCGCGAACACCTTCGCTGATGTCACCGTTTCAGGTGTTCTTCGTTCGCGGAGTGAAAAACCTCTACGGCCGTGGCAAGCACGACGAAGAATTTTCCGCCATCGAAGACTACTTCAAGAATCCCAACCCTGATGCTTTGCTGGTGTTCGTCGCCGATCACGTCAGCATTCCCGCCGATGCCCGCCGCATGGACCTGACGGACAAGGAGCGCTACGAACGCATTCGTGAAACCCTGGGCGAATACTGCACGGTGCTCGAATTCGCGCGTGTGGACGAAGTCGATGCCGTGAAGTGGGCGAGCCAGGCCGCCAACTCTGAAGGCGTCAAGTTGGACAACGATGCCGCGCGCGAACTCGTGGACTCCTTGGGCGGTGACATGATGATGGTCGCCAACGAACTGGAGAAGCTCGTGCTGTTCGTCGGCGACAAAAAGCGGATCACGCTGGGCGATGTCGAGACTCTCGTGCTGGCGGCCAAACAACGATCATTTTACGAGCTGACCGACGCCATCTCAGCCCGGGACTGCTCTCGCGCCCTGGGTGTGCTGGATGCAATTCTGAACACAGGCGACGGAGAAGAAGCAGCGATCGGGCACTTGTACATGCTGTCGCGGACCTTCCGGCAGATGCTGGTAATCCTCGAACGCAATGTTCGCGATTCGCGCGCTCTGTGGCAGGCTTTGTGGCAAGGCTTTCGCATTCCGCCGTTCGCTGCGGAAGACATCATTCGCCAGGCCCGCCGCTACAAATCACGCCGCGACTTGACCTCCGCCATCCGCCGCGTGGCGCGTGCCGATTTCGCTCTCCGCTCCAATCCTCCCAGCAAACGCCTCGTGCTGGAGAACCTCGTGCTCGATCTGACAGCCGACCCAAAACTGCACGCAGAGACAGGCTGGCTGCAAGAAGAGCTGCCGGTGTGAAGATGGATGTCGAGGCGTATCTGCGCCGAATTGAATACGACGGACCACTACAGCCTTCGGCCTCTTCTTTGCGCGCGCTGCATCGTCAGCATCTGTTCACAGTCCCGTTCGAGAATCTCGATGTGCAGCTCGCAATCCCGATCCGTTTGAAGTTGCCGCTGCTGTACGACAAGATTGTCACGCGCCGTCGCGGCGGATTCTGCTACGAACTGAATGGCCTGTTTTGCGAGCTGCTAACCGCGATGGGTTTTCAAGTCAAAATGCTCTCCGCGCGCGTGCGCCGCGACGATGGCGGCTTCGGCCCGGAGTTCGATCACATGCTGTTAAAGGTGAAACTCGAACAACCGTGGCTGGTGGACGTTGGCTTCGGCGATTCGTTTGTCGATCCCATCGTCTTTCGTGACGGAGGCGCCGATCAAGTTAACGGGCATCGCTACGTCGTGTCTCCCTCAGGCGATGAATGGCAGCTGCTTCGCGAAGATGAGAAGGGCGACGTACCGCTGTACGCTTTCCGCGACATCCCCCGTCAGCTCAGCGAATACGGCGGGATGTGCCACTTCCATCAGTCCTCGCCAGACTCAAGCTTCACGCAACACTGGATCTGCAGCAAGGCAACACCGGACGGCCGCACAACCCTGACCAACAGGCGCCTCATCATCACTCGTGCTGGAACTCGCGAGGAGAGCGTGCTTACTACGCAAGCCGAGGTCCGCCGCTGCCTGCGTGATCAGTTCGGATTTGAGTTTCCCGAATCAAGTGACCTATCGAAGCTAGCGGCTTAGTGAAAGCGCCAAGGCTGGTTGGCACCTGGCCTCGGCATGCGTTTACCGTTCAGTTGCCGAATTCGGTCCCCACAAAACATTAGGGAGAAGCCCGTAGCTCCTCCCTTCGAGGCTGCACGCGGAACGCGTCGCAGTCATGGACTAGCGATCACTCCGCAACCAAGAATCACCGCAAAGCACTAAATGCTCATTGCCAACTGGTAACCGCTATTCCGTGTACGGCTTCCAGTTTCCGTCTTTGCCTTCCATCAGCACGATAGTTGCCTTGGTCGGGGCCGCGCCATAGAAATCGACGCCGTAGGTCTTGATCAAGGTTGCGCGGTCCCAGGTGGCGAAGCTCTTCACCAGGCTGCCGGACGCGTCAAACTCTTGGCCCAGCCGGTTGGGCGCCCACTTCCAGGTGTACTCCACTTGCGCCAGGTGCGGCTTGATCATGGTGACCTTGTTCACCTCCACCAGTTTGCGCTCGGCCAACGGAACGACGTAGGTGACGGTCTTGTCGGGGTTGGTGGCCTTCTGCACACCCGCGATCTCGCTGAAGAGCTTCTCGCCGGCTGGGTTGAGAGCGACAATCAACGAGGTGTAGCCCTTCGGCTTCGTGGTTACGATCCCGGCCTTGGCCAGCAGCTTGTAATGGGGGTCCAGCGGCTTTTCGTTTATGCTCTGCACCACGGTGCCAGTGCTAAAGCGGACGGTGGATGGGCCTTGGGCCTGCAGGATCTGGTTGATGGCGGTCGTCGCGACGGGAACGGTGAGCACATCGCGAGCGCCTTTCACAAAGTAAACGATGGTCCCGCCCACCACGAGTATCAGCGCTAGAATTAGCACCACGGGCAGAAAATTAGAGCTTTTACTCTCCATCTCAATTTCAGCGGCGAAGAGTTCGGGCTCTTTGGCAGTAGGCGTAACCTGTTGCGGTTTCGCTTCCTCGTTGACGTTGGGTTCCATAATGGTCGGCATTTCTCACACCTCTTATAGGACGGGCCGCGAGCCGTGAAATCCGAGGGCTAATCTTTGTGAACCAGCCGGATTTCGCTGACGGCACGGGCCAATCCCACGCCGTGCTCTGGGCATCCTTAACATCTCCAGTATGGACGATATGTGCGAAGACGCAGTGAGGTCCATCACTCGGCAATGTGAGGAATGAACCTCGTGCGGATAGCGGTTGCCAAACTGTCCCTACCTACTTTCTTGCAGCACATGGCACGAATACGTCTTCACCACCAGCCACACCCTCGTACCAGGCTCCAGGTGAAGCGACTGGCGAGCACCGGGGGTGAGGTGCACTTCGAATTCGGCGCCGCAATTTACCTTCGCGATCACGGTAACGTCGCGCTGCCGCAAAGACGTGATAACTCCTGCCAGCACATTGCGAGCACTCAGTCCCTGCGGCGCAGCGGAGGCTACAAGGATATCGCCGGCGCGGATTCCGACGCGTACTGGCTGCGAGGCGTCGATGCGCGTTAGCGGAGCCTCGACATCGAGCGCGGAGCCGGCAATGCGGCAGGTCATGGTTCCCTGCTCAGGATGCAAGCCGATCACGGAGCACTCGAATATGTTCTCGAATCCGGCAAGTTGCGCCACAGTTTCGGATTGCGGCCGGTGCAGGACATCGTGCGGCGAGCCTTGCGCGACCAGCCGTCCTGCTTCCAAAACAATTACGTTTTCCCCCAGCGCAAACACCTCGTCGCGATCGTGCGTGACGTAAAGAATGGGAATCCCACGCCGCTGGTTCCATGCACGCAGGTCATCCACGATTCGCGTCTTGGTAACGGCGTCGAGCGCGGTAAGCGGTTCGTCGAGCAGAAGCACTCGCGGGCGAGTCACCAGTGCGCGAGCCAGGGCAACCCTTTGGCGCTCTCCGCCGGAGATTTCGCCCGGACGC
>Ga0209040_10001955_pt1 | contig 16278 bp, 14 predicted proteins | sample BogFormECP12_OM3_FD_188240 | JGI IMG/M metagenome (GOLD analysis project Ga0209040, IMG submission 188240) | Bog forest soil microbial communities from Calvert Island, British Columbia, Canada - ECP12_OM3 (SPAdes) (version 2) | ecosystem: Environmental > Aquatic > Freshwater > Wetlands > Bog ...
CCGTACTGGCCGGGCTGCGCGTACTGACCAGGCTGGCCGTATTGAGCCGTCTGCCCCCCGTACGCGTCCTGCTGCGGGTAGCTCGTGGGCTGCGGGAACGGCTGAGACGGCGGGTAGTACTGCGCCGGCGGCTGCTGGTACTGTCCGTAATCCGCCGGCGTGTACGCGGGGGCGTGCCATGTCGGCTGCTCTCCGCCCGGCGCCTGCCAGGTCTGCTCGCCGGATGGCTGCTGCTGCCAGGGTGACACGTGCTGGGTCGGGTCCTCGCCGGATTGCTGACCTTCACCCTGCGGCGGCTGCCACGGTTTCGTCGGGTCGGGCCCCTGCGGTCCGCTCATCGTGTGTCTGTCCTCTCAGTCCTGAATGCAGTCCTCGCATCGGTCGCGCATGCAACCGTAGCTGTGGCTCAGCCTACCCGGCGTCAACTGCTACGACGCCGCGCCGAATTGCGTCGATCGCGCGCTTCGCGGTGACTCGCAGCTCCGGTTGCGGGGCGGCGTTACGGACCTGGTCCAGCAAATCAAGCACCTGCCGGCACCAGCGCACGAAATCCCCCGGCAACAACGGCGAACCGCTGCCCTCCGCATCGGCGGCGGCCAACGCGGCGACCAGGTCACCAGTGCTGGCCCAGCGGTAGATGGCGCCGACGAAACCGTCGTCGGGCTCGCGGCTCAGCGCGATGCGGTGCCGCTGCTCGTCGGCACGCAACTCCGCCGACAACCGTCGCGTCCGGTGCAGTGCCTGTCGCAACGGCGCGGTCGGCACCACCGCGGTTCCCGGTGGCCTCGGGCCGTCGCCGCCCCGCGTCTCGTAGACCACCGCCGAGAGCACGGCAGCCAACTCGGCGTCTCGCAGACCTGTCCAGGCGCCGGTGCGCAGGCATTCGGCCACCAAAAGATCGCTCTCGCTGTAAATCCGGGCCAGCAGCCGCCCGTCGTCGGTCACCGTGGGGTCGCCGTCGGTGGTCTGGATGAAGCCGCGCTCGGTGAGCAACCCGACGATCCGGTCGAAGGTCCGGGCCAAGGAGTTGGTGGCCGCGGCCACCTTCTTTTGAACAGCTTCGTTGTCGCGTTCGATGCGCAAATAGCGCTCGGCACGCCGGACTTGCGCCTCGCGATCGGGATCGCGGTGGACGGTATGACGTCGCATCTGCTCGCGTAGCGACGTCAGCTCGGGGTCGAGATCGCGGCTCTCGGTGCGGCCGCCGCCGCGCCGGCCACCGGGAGCCGGCAAGCCCGCAGCCGCCGAACGCAGCGCCGAAGCAAGGTCGCGACGAACCCGGGGCTGTCGGTGTTCGACCCGCTTGGGCAATGTCATTGAGCCCACCGGCGCCGGCACGCCGGAATAGTCCGCCGACGAAATCCTTCCGGCCCAACGGTTTTCGGTCAACACCAACGGCCGCGGGTCGTCGCTGTCGCGGGCGGCTTCCAGCACGACTGCCAGGCCGCCCCGACGGCCGTGGGTGATCGTGATGATGTCACCGCGGCGCAACGCCGCCAGCGCGTCGTTGGCCACCTGCCGGCGTTGCAGCCGCGACGCGCGGGCCTGTGCGCGCTCGTGTTGGGTGATCCGTTCCCGCAGCCGGGCGTACTCCAGGATCGGCGCATCGCTTCCACCGAGGTCGGCTGCGACCTCGTCGAGCATCTGCCGTCCGCGCTCCACGCCGCGGACCAGGCTCACCACCGACCGGTCGGCCTGATACTGGGCGAACGACTGCTCCAGCAGCCGATGAGCCTCCTCGGGGCCTACCCGGTTCACCAGGTTGATCGTCATGTTGTACGACGGCGCGAACGAGCTGCGCAGCGGGAACGTGCGGGTAGAGGCCAGGCCGGCGACTTCAGCCGGTTCACTGGTGTCTTCGCCGGGGTGCCAGAGCACCACGGCGTGGCCTTCGACATCGATGCCGCGCCGGCCGGCCCGCCCGGTGAGCTGGGTGTACTCCCCCGGCGTCAGCGGGACGTGCTGCTCGCCGTTGAACTTCACCAGCCGTTCCAGCACCACGGTGCGCGCCGGCATGTTGATGCCGAGCGCCAAGGTTTCGGTGGCGAAGACCGCTTTGATCAGCCCGGCGGTGAACAGCTCCTCGACCGTGTGCCGGAACACCGGCAACATTCCGGCGTGATGGGCGGCGATACCGCGCAGCAGTCCTTCCCGCCACTCGTAGTAGCCGAGCACCCCCAAGTCGGAATCCTGCAGATCGCCGCAGCGGTGCTCGATCACCTCGGCGATTTGGGCCCGGTCCTCTTCAGTGGTCAGCCGCAATGACGACCGCAGGCACTGCGCGACCGCGGCGTCGCAACCCGCGCGGGAGAACACGAAGGTGATCGCCGGCAGCAGACCCTCGGAGTCGAGCATCGCAATCACGTCGGGCCGCGATGGCGGTCGGTAGAAACCCGGCCGACCGGAACGTCCCGGACCGCCTCGTCCCCCCTGCCGGCGAGGAGCACGCCAGTCCGAGAGCCGATCGGCCTCGCGGCGATGGGCGATGTGGCGCAACAGGTTCGGATCGACGATCGGCTGGCGCCGGTCACCCGCGCCGTCGGCGGCGTAGTCGAACAGGTCGAAAATGCGTTTGCCCACCAGCATGTGCTGCCACAGCGGGACGGGTCGGTGGTCGTCGACCACCACCGTCGTGTCGCCGCGGACGGTCTGGATCCAGCCGCCGAACTCCTCGGCATTGCTCACTGTCGCCGACAGGCTGACCAGACGCACTTCGTCGGGCAGATGCAGGATGACCTCCTCCCACACCGCACCACGCATCCGGTCGGCCAGGAAATGCACCTCATCCATGACGACATAGGAAAGCCCTTGCAGCACAGGCGAATCCGCGTATAGCATGTTGCGCAGCACTTCGGTGGTCATCACCACAACCGGGGCGTTCGCATTGACCGACAGGTCGCCGGTGAGCAATCCGATCTGATCTTTGCCGTAGCGGGCCACGAAGTCGGTGTGCTTCTGGTTGCTCAGCGCCTTCAGCGGCGTCGTGTAGAAGCATTTGCCGCCCGACGCCAGTGCCAAATGCACCGCGAACTCGCCGACAACGGTCTTCCCGGCGCCGGTTGGCGCGCACACCAGAACACCGTGGCCGCTTTCCAGTGCCGCACATGCCTGCTGCTGAAAGCCGTCCAGCCCGAAAGAGAGTTCCGCGGCGAACTTGGCCAATTCGCCTTGCATCGTCGCGGCGCGATCAGGTGACGTCGTCATGGGGTCCGGCGATGCTCGACGGTGCCCCAACCGCGGACGGCGGCTCGACGACCGAGGCTTCGTCGTCGGCGATGACGGTGAGCGCTTCGCGTTTGGCTTTCCGTCTGTCGTGTATCCGGGCGATCTGGATGGCCAGTTCGAGCAACACCGTCAGCGCCAATCCCAAGGCCGTCATCGAGAACGGGTCGGAACCCGGGGTGAAAATCGCTGCGAACACGAACATCACGAAGATCAGGCCGCGCCGCCACGACCGTAGCCGTACGTAGCTCAGCACACCGACGAAGTTGAGCATCACAATCAGCAGCGGGAATTCGAAGCTGACGCCGAAGACCAGCAGCAGGTTGATCAAAAAGCCGAAATACCGGTCGCCGGACAGAGCGGTCACCTGCACGTCGCTGCCTACGGTCAACAGGAAGTGCAGCGCCTTGGACAGCACGAGATAGGCCAGTACCGCGCCGGTAATGAACAACATTGCCGCCGGGATGACGAACGCCACCGCGAAACGGCGCTCCTTCTTGTACAACCCCGGCGTGATGAATGCCCAGAGTTGGTAGAACCACATCGGGCAAGCCAGGACGACACCCGCGGTCAGCCCGACCTTCAGGCGCAGCATGAATTGGTCGAACGGCGCGGTCGCCAGCAGCCGGCACTGGCCGTCGGCGCTGATCTGCGCCCGCGCCGACGGCGGCAGCGAGCAATACGGATGTCGAAGCCATTCGCCCAGGCTTTCCATCCCGAACATCGGGTGCGAATACCAGATGAACCCGAATGCGGTGGTGACCGCGATCGTCGCCAGCGAGATCAACAGCCGAGCGCGCAGTTCGGTGAGATGGTCGACGAGCGACATGGTCCCGTCGGGATTGGTGCGGCTACGACGAAATCGCGGATCTAGCCGCCTGATTAGACCGGTGGTGCGCACAGTGAATAGGCGCTCGGGCGCCGCGGCGGCGATGCCAGGCTAGGCCGAGCGTCCGTCAGCCGCCGGCGGCTCGACCCGCTCGGACTGCACCGGTTGGGCTGCCGCGGGCGGCGCCACCGTCGTGTCTGACTTGCCTTCGTTCTGCAGTTCACGAACCTCAGACTTGAAAATCCGCAACGACTTGCCCAGCGAGCGCGAGAAGTCAGGGAGCCTCTTGGCACCGAACAGAACGATCACCAGGACCGCAATAATCGCCAGGTGACCCGGGGTGAGAGCGTTCACCTTTAATTACCTCCAGACGTCCCCACGATGCTACCGCAGCGGCCGTGCAACTAGCCGGACCGCGCCGCAGCCCGGTAGGACTGCAGAGCTGCCGCGGCGGCATCGCGCACCCGATTAGCCAGCGACTCCGGCCCCAGAACCCGAACCGTCGAGCCCAGGCCCAGCACTTGGCGGGCCATCCACTCCTCCGAGGCGTAGGTCATCGCCGCCTCGCAGTAACCGTCGGGCAGCTCGTGGAGCAGCCGCATCGGGTAGTACTCGAACATCCACGAGGCCGCCGGCGCCAGCCGCAGCGTCGCCGACGGCAGCGATGGGTCGGCGTCGAACAACGAAGTGTCCGGCGGCGCCGCAAGCACGGGTTCCGGCGGCGCGGACCGTTCGTCGAGCACGGTGGCGTCGACGATGCGGTCGAACCGAAACAGCCGCACCCCTTCGGCCTCCCGCGACCACGCCTCCAGGTAGCTGTGGTCGCCGACCAGCACGATGCGGATGGGGTCGACGATCCGGGTGGACAGCGTGTCGTGCGAGGCCGCGTAGTAGTCGATGGTCAGCGCCCGGTTGTCACGGACTGCAGCGCGCACTGCGGCCGCCGCCTGGCTCTCGACCGGTGCCGGCTCGTCCACCGCCGCGACGTCAGATCCGTGTCCGGCGGCGCCGGCCGCTGCTTCGATTTTGGCGATCGCGCTGCGCGCTGCCTCCGGATCGACGACACCCGGAATGTCCGCCAGCGCCCGCAGCGCCACCAGCAGGCCGGTGGCCTCCGGCGAGCTGAGCTGCAGCGGCGTGTCCATGCCCGCCGAGAACGTCACCTCAATGGTGTCGCCCTCGAACGCGAAGTCGATCAGGTCGCCGGGGCCGTAGCCGGGTAGGCCGCACAGCCACAGCTGATCGAGGTCCTCGCCCAGCTGTTTGACGGAAACACCGAGGTCGGCCGCGGCCTGCGCGCGGGTGACCCGGGGGTTGGCCTGGAAATACGGGACCATGTTGAGCAGCCGCACCAGGCGGGTGGACACGGGTGTCACTCCTCCACCTCCCCCGCCTGGGCCCGCAACCGGCTCAGCACCTCGTCGCGGAGCGTAGACGGTTCCAGCACGACGGCGTCGGCACCGTAGCCGGTGATGTCGCGCGCCAGTCGGTCAGTGGTTCCAATGTCGAGTTCGATGACGTCGCCGTCGCGGCCGCCCAATTGCCGCGACCCCAGCGGCGTCCCGGCGCGCCGCAGCGCGGTGGCCCGCCCGTCGGCCAGCCACACCTGCGCTCGCACACCCGTCGGCGCGTCGGCCACCGCCTCGGCCACGATCTTGCGCAGGTCGACGTGCTCGGGCCGGGTAAAGGCAGCGACCGGGCCGATCGGCGTCACCTCGCCGCCGATCCTGGAGAGCCGAAACGTGCGGGTGGCGCCGCGGTCGCGGTCGTGCCCGACCAGATACCAGCGACCTCTCTCGGTCACCACGCCCCACGGCTCGACCGTGCGCACGGTGTACGGCTCGGCGCGTGACGGCCGGTGCGGAAACTGCACGGCCTGGGCGGAGTCGATGGCCGACAGCAGCGCTCCCAGAACGTCTTCCGAACCACGCAGTCCCAGGGTTCCGGCCGGTGACGCAATGGCGACCGGCGCGTCCGGGTCGACGTCCACGCCGGCGGCCCGCAGCTTGAGCAGCGCACCCTGGGTGGCGGTGATCAGCTCCGGCGACTCCCACAGCTGGGTCGCGACGGCCACGGCGGCCGCCTCGTCGGCGGTCAGCTCGACGGCGGGCAGCGCGTACGCCTCGCGGTTGATTCGGTAACCCTCGACCGGATCGAACGACGACACCTTGCCGGTCTCCAGCGGGATGCCCAGATCGCGCAGTTCGTTCTTGTCCCGCTCGAACATTCGCGAGAACGCCTCGTCGCTGGCGGTGTCCGAATAACCCGCCACGCTGGACCGGATTTTCTCGGCGGTGATGTAGCCGCGGGTGGAAAGCAGCGCGATGACCAGGTTGAGCAGTCGTTCGACTTTGGAGATCGCCATTGCTATCAGGTTAGGGCAACAGGTGGCGCGAGGCTGCCAAGGGATCACAGCAGCCGGCGGGCTACATGCTCGCGATCAGTCTCTTGACTCGCTCGTCGACCGATCGAAATGGGTCCTTGCACAGCACGGTGCGCTGGGCCTGATCGTTGAGTTTGAGGTGCACCCAGTCGACGGTGAAATCACGACCGGCGGCCTGGGCGGCGCTGATGAATTCACCGCGCAGCCGCGCGCGGGTGGTCTGCGGCGGCTGGTCGACGGCGTCCTCGATTTCTTCGTCGGTGGTGATCCGCGACGCCAGGCCCTTGCGCTGCAGCAGATCAAAGACGCCGCGGCCGCGCTTGATGTCGTGGTAGGCCAGATCCAACTGGGCGATCTTCGGGTCGGACAGCTCCATGTTGTAGCGGTCCTGGTAGCGCTGGAACAGCTTGCGCTTGATCACCCAGTCGATTTCGGTGTCGACCTTGGCGAAGTCCTGGCTTTCCACGGCGTCGAGCTGACGACCCCACAAATCGACGACCTGCTCGATCTGCGCATTGGGTTCGCGGGTCTGCAGGTGCTCGACCGCGCGCGCGTAATACTCACGCTGGATGTCCAGAGCGCTGGCCTGGCGGCCGCCGGCCAGCCGCACCGGCCGCCGGCCGGTGACGTCGTGGCTGACCTCCCGGATGGCCCGGATCGGGTTGTCCAACGAGAAGTCGCGAAACGCCACCCCGGCTTCGATCATTTCCAGCACCAGCGCGGCGGTGCCCACCTTGAGCATCGTGGTGGTCTCGCACATGTTGGAGTCGCCGACGATGACGTGCAGACGCCGATACTTCTCGGCGTCTGCGTGCGGCTCGTCGCGGGTGTTGATGATCGGGCGGCTACGGGTGGTGGCCGACGACACGCCTTCCCAGATGTGCTCGGCGCGCTGCGAGAGGCAGAACGTGGCGGCCTTCGGGGTCTGCAGCACCTTGCCTGCGCCGCAAATGAGCTGGCGGGTGACCAGGAACGGCAGCAGCACATCGGAGATGCGGGAGAACTCGCCGGCGCGCACGATCAGGTAGTTCTCGTGGCAGCCATACGAATTGCCAGCCGAGTCGGTGTTGTTCTTGAACAGGTAGATGTCGCCGCCAATGCCCTCGTCGGCAAGGCGCTGCTCGGCGTCGACGAGCAGGTCTTCGAGCACCCGCTCACCGGCGCGGTCGTGCGTGACCAGCTGCACCAGGCTGTCGCATTCGGCGGTCGCGTATTCCGGGTGGCTGCCGACGTCGAGGTACAGCCGTGCGCCGTTGCGGAGGAAAACGTTGGAGCTGCGGCCCCAGGAGACCACCCGGCGAAACAGGTAGCGGGCCACCTCGTCCGGCGACAAGCGCCGATGACCGTGGAACGTGCAGGTGACACCGAATTCGGTCTCGATGCCCATAATCCGCCGCTGCACAATTCGAGCGTACTGGTTGGATGCGCAACTGGTGCGGAACCCCCCGCCGAGAGTGGCGTGGTCGGCGGGTGCGTCCGATTACTCGGGTAGAATCAGCGCTGCTCCTTACCGCGAGCACAATCGTCAGAAAGGCCTCTCCAGTCCTGTGGACAGAGCCAGGGTCGCGGAGCACCCGCGGCCGGACCACGTCATCGCACACATCAGCGACACGCATCTGATAGCCGGCGACGGCGACCTCTACGGCGACGTCGACGCGGAGGGCCGATTATCCGAGCTGCTTGAGCGGCTCGAGGGTTCTCAAACTCGCCCCGATGCATTGATCTTTACCGGCGACCTCGCCGACAAAGGGCAGCCCGACGCCTACCGCAGGCTGCGCGACCTGGTCGAGCCGTTGGCCGATCGCCTTGGCGCGCAGCTCATCTGGGTGATGGGCAACCACGACAACCGAGCGGCGCTGCGCGAACACCTGTTGCGCGAGGCGCCGACGATGGCGCCGATGGACCGCGTTCATGAGATTGCCGGTTTGCGCGTGATCGTCTTGGACACCTCCGTTCCCGGCCACCACCACGGGGAAATCGCTCCAGAGCAATTGCAATGGCTCGCAGCACAACTGGCCGAACCCGCACCTTTCGGCACCATACTCGCGATGCACCATCCGCCGATTCCCAGCGTGCAGGACCTGGCCGTCACCGTCGAACTGCGCGACCAAACCCCACTTGCCCGGGTCCTGCGCGGCACCGACGTACGCAGCATCCTCGCCGGACACCTGCACTACTCCACGACGGCGACCTTCGCGGGAATCCCGGTCTCGGTGGCCTCGGCCAGTTGCTACACCCAAGACCTGCTGACGGCAGGTACCCGGGGCCGCGACGGCGCGCAGGCGTTCAACCTGGTGCATTGCTACCCGGAAACGTTGGTGCACACCGTGATTCCGCTGGCCGCCTGTCCCACGGTTGGGCGGTTCGTGTCGCCGGAGATCGTGCAACAGGAGCTCGCAGCCGCCGGGGTAAGCATCCTGCCGGCCGGCCGGATACCGCATATCGTACAGCCGCTCGCGCGCACCTAGCGGGCGATCACTCGCCAGATCACCCGCCTGCCAAAAGGATTCGACCCAGACTGGCCGGACGGATTCTAGGTGACTCGCACCGCGATTGCCGCCACGAATGGCCGTCAAGAAGGCGTTATGATTTCGCCCGCCGTGCGTCAAGAAAACATAATGGAATGCGTTGGCCGTCAAGAAGGCGTTACGGTTTCTCCCGCCATCCGTTAAGAACACATCATGGAATGTGTTGGCGGTCGAGATCACGTTGCGCCGCGTCGCACCACTCGCTATATAGGAATGCGACGAATCCACCTACGCGGCTGGCGATCTCGAGAAACCCGGATCGCTTAGTTGCGTGATGAATAGCGCACACAAAGATATCTGTGAATTGGATCTCATATAGGGACACAACGACGTCTCCCGCTTGTGATCTCTTCAGTTGCTAGGGGAGAATTGATGCCACTCGGTAACGTGCTGCAAGCACTGATCATGTTGGCCGTAGTCTTGATCGGCTCGGTCTTTGTCGGAAACCTGTTCCGTAGGATTAAGCAGCCCGCGGTCGTCGGAGTAATCGCTTTCGGCCTTTTGCTCGGCACAATTCTGGCCCTTCTTCCTCATTCCATGAAGGCTGTGCTACTTTCGGCGACCTCGAAATCTCTCATCGAGGACGTGGGCCAAGCGGGCCTCTTGTTACTGTTGTTCTTGGTCGGAATTGAGCTGCGTTCTTACAGTAAAACAAGCGAGAAGTCGCCGTTCTGGCAACTGGTGCCTTGCGTGGTGATTCCCGTTGTTATCTGTGCGGCCGCGACTTTCCCCTTCGCGCACCGGCTCGTTGGCCCGGACCACAACCCGCTGCATGTGTGGTTATTCGTCGGTGTTGCGCTGAGCGTGACCGCCGTTCCCGTTCTGGCGCTGATCATGAAAGATCTTCAGGTCCCGGCACCCATCCCGGGGGTCGCGCTGCGAATTGCCGTTTCGACTGATGCGGCGGCATGGGCAATGGTGACCGTGTTGATCCTGCTGACCACAGACTTGAGCTCGGTCTCCGCGGCTGCCCTTTGCATGGGCGCCGTGTTGCTGTTAACGGTGATGTTCGTGCTGCCACGAATCGTCGAGCGGTTATTCCAGCACTCCCAGCAGGGAGCTCCGTTTGTCGTGGCGATCTTCGCATACGTGCTGGTCGGTGCGGCAGCAACGCAGGTATTCGGCCTCCACCCAGCCCTTGGCGCCGTGGTTGCCGGTCTATGCTTCCCGGCCGGGCTGGCCAGCGAGGCATCGGAGCGGGCCTTAGCCACGGTCGCTGACATACTCATTCCTGCATTTTTCGTTTCGAGCGCGCTGTCTGTGCCACTGCAGACCCTGGCGGATCTGTTTCGAGGGAGCGGGCTGGCGTGCCTGCTGACCCTGACCATCGCCGCTTTCGGTTCGAAGCTCGCCGTCGGTCTCGTGGCCGCCAGGATGCAACGCTGGCCACTTACCACCTCGGCCCAACTTGGCGTCCTGCTGAACTGCCGCGGCGTCACCGAACTGGCCGTTGCGTCGATAGGTCTCCAAGCCCACTTGATCGGCCCCTATGCGTTTGCGATGTTGTGCGCGCTTGCCATCGTGACCACCGCGGTGACGGCTCCGCTGTATCGCGCGATCAACAAGCGCGCGACGCGCGAGCGTGTCCAGGTCTCTCGTGAGGAAGTCGAGCTGGCCGCATGACAACCATGTTGCGGCACGCGCGCGACCCTTCGTTTGAAAAGAGGTTTTCTTGAGCACCTTGGACGAGCGGGTGCAGATCGGGTTGGACGAGCCCCCGCCGTCACGGGCTCCCGGCCACCGATTGTGGCCGCGCATCAGACTCGGCGTCATCGCGCTTTTGGTCGTTGCCTGCGCAATGATCACGACCATCGTGCTATACGTCGATGGCGCTGCCTCCCAACGTATTCCAGCTCATGGGGCGCCCACCAGCGACGGTACAACGGTGACGCTGGATCTGGTCAGCATCAAAAGCGACTACAGCGAGCTCGTTGGCGACATCGTCATCAGGCCCGGGCCTGGGTTGGTGGATCCGGCGACCGACGCTCTCAAACAAGACCTCACCGTGGCCGTCACATCCGTGACGACACCGGTGCGGCGCACATATTCCAAGGGAATGTTGCCCGGTGTTTTCCCTGTTCCGCTGACCCTGGCGCGCGATGTCGAACGCTGGCCGTTCGACAGTTACTACACCGGGCCGATCACGGTCACCCTGTTTACCGGCCCGGCGCAAACGCCGGAACGCGCCAACGTGACATTCGTCGATCGGCTGGCCGGCTGGAAAGTCCACGTGGCTCGCGTGAATCGAGCGAATGTGTTGGCACCCTGCGAAATCCAGTTGCAGCGATCAGCGAGCACGATGGTATTCGCGCTCACCATCCTCTGCATTTTCGTCGCGATCGCGGCGGTTGGCTTGTTTGTTGCGATTCAGACGACTCGTGACCCAACGAGGTTTCAGTCGCCGATGACAACCTGGTACGCAGCGATGCTGTTTGCGGTGGTGCCGCTGCGAAACGCGCTTCCAGGTTCGCCGGCGTTCGGAAGCTGGATCGATCTGACGATCGTTTTGTGGGTACTGGTCGCGTTGGTGGTCTCGATGTTGCTCTACATCGCCGCCTGGTGGCGGGCGACATCGAAGAAGTAGTACCAGCGGACGGGGGGCCCGATGCACCCCCGCCCGCCGGAGCTTTCATTCGTCGCCGGCTGCTCGCTCCCACGGCGCGGGCACCGGAAAGTACTTCGCCAGGAACTCGCCGACGACATCGGCTCGCTCCCGCGGGCTCACCTCGGGGAAGCTGCCGTCGTTGAGGCAGAAGAAGTCAAACTTGCGCTTCTTCAGCAACAGCGGCAGTTTCGCCAGCCCGCACCGCAACGTGGTGTCGACGTAGAGCACCTTCGCCGACTCATGCTGCACCGCACGCCCGGTCATCAACGCGTAATAGTGGTACAGCGAGTTGGTCACCGAGATGTCCGTGCTCGCCCGGAAGCGGCTGGCCTGAGTGCGCGCGAAGTCGGCCGCAAACTCGCGCTCCAGCTCGCCCAGCACGCTCTTGCGCAGCGGCGCAGCGGTGTGCTCGAGGTGACGGGTGATGATCTTCCCGAACCTCTCCCACAGCAGCTGCCGGTTGACGCGCGCAGCGTTCTCGAATCCGCTGCGCTCGGCGTGATTGGGCCCCAACCCGATCCGCGTGCCGGCCTCGATGAACTTCGTCACCCCACCCGGTGAGAAGAACGTCGTCGGGGACAGCGCCCGGCCGAAGAACATATCGTCGTTGGAGTACAGGAAATGCTCTGCGAGACCAGGGATGTGGTGCAGCTGGGTCTCCACTGCGTGGCTGTTGTACACCGGCAGCGCCGAGAGATCGGTGAAGTGATCCTCGGCACGCACGATGGTGACTTTCGGGTGGGGCGCCAGCCACTCGGGGACGGGCGAGTCCGTCACGATGAAGATCCGCCGCACCCACGGCGCAAACGCGTGCACCGAACGCAAGGCATACTTCAGTTCGTCGATCTGACGGATCCGCGCGTCGGCGTCGTCGCCTTCGCCCACAATGTGATTCGCCATCGCGGCTGCACGGCGTGCCCGAAACTCCGGGTCGTTGCCGTCCACCCAGGAGAACACCATGTCGATGTCGAACGTGACGTCGGCCGCGTGCGGGGAGAACATCCCGGCGATCGTCGGCCACATGCGACCGTGCAATTCCACCTGGGTGTACACAATCTCACTCAGCGGCAACGCCTTCCGAGTAAGCGAGTTCTCGATCGGACAGATCGCCTGCTTCCCGTCGAATACCCAGAACTGCAGTTCCACCCCGGCGGAAGCGCCGTAACGCAAGCCGGAACGCGGGCATTCGCGCCGCCGAAACACCCGCAGCAGCCTCGGGTCCGGGTCGGAGGACAGCAGACCATCGCCCAGATACACCGAGGTGCGGCCAGTCCCGTCGAGGATCTTGGCACGCAGCGGCGCTTCCAGGCACGCGGACATCAGCGCTTCGGCGACTCGTGCACGCAGGCCGATATCAACGACGAGCGCCGGACGCCCGTCGGCGCCGCGGATGAGCAGGAACGGAATTCCCGCCGTCTCCAATTCCGCGCGGATGAACAAAAGATCTTGCGCCATCGCCTCATAGGGAGTCAGGCGCAGCCCATCGGTTGAGCTGGCCGGCCCGAAGCGGGCGACGTCGAGCATGCTGGTCATGGGAACACCTGCCTTCCACATTCACGTTGGGTCAAGACGTGCACAAAGAGGGACCCGGCGGACCGGTGGAGTGGCGACGATGCCCTCACACGTTGAGCTTTGGCACTGAACGACGTATCCCCGCGCACACCTGGGAAAGCCACTTGGGACCACCCCTTAAGCCGGGGAGATCTGTCCTGATCTTGGGCGTCTCTCGACGTCGTCAGATCAGTGGCCTGTGTTCGATTCAGAAGCCTCGCCTAACGAGGTGCCTACGCAGGATAGCCCCGAATCCGGCTTCCGGCAACGCGGGTGTTAACAAATCGCTAACAGCGCCAAAGCGAGTGTTGTCGTTGCACTTTGGCTCGCGTCGCCGGTATCAGGACTCGGCGGGGCTGGGCGCCTCGCCGAATCGGCTCAGCGCCAGAGTGGCGGCGACCGCTATAACGAATCCCGCCACGACCATCCAGCTCATGCCCTCACGGGTCCGGTCGCCGAGCCACGCCACCCCGACCAGCGCAGGGCCAACCGTTTCACCCACCACCATCCCGGCGACCGCCGTGGTCACCGATCCGCGGCTCAAAGCCGAGGTAAGAAGCAAAAACCCGGTAGCTCCACCGGTGATCACCGCGTACACGGCTGGGTTGGTGTAAAAAGCGGCTTTGGTCGGATCGATCGGATCGATCAGGCGGACGGCGACCTCGACGACGCCGAAGCCGCCGCCGGCCCCGAGCCCCAGAACGAGTGCGCGGGAGCGGTCGCCCAAGCGGCCTGCCGCCGCGCCGGCAATGAGCAACACAGCGACCACGACCAGCAGCGCCCAGCCGAGTCCGGCCGGCCCACGCTGCGTGCCTTCGGGTCCGGCGGCAAGGCCGAGCATCGCAAGGCTCGCGCACACGACGCCCACCGCAGCCCACTCCAATGTTGACAACCTGGCCGACAGCATCCAGGCGGCCTCGATCGCGGTGACCGCAAGCGAAGCCGCGAGCGCCGCGGCGACGACGTAAATCGGAACCAGGCGCAGCGCCGCCACTTGCAACAGAAAGCCAAGACCGTCAAGCGCGAGGCCCGCGAGGTAGCGCCACTGCCGAAGCGCTCGCAACAGTAAGGCCGGGTCGACTCCGGAGTCGCTGCTGCCGGCATCCACTGAGCGTGTCGCCGCGGCCTGCAACACCGTCGCCGTGCCGTAGCACACCGAGCAGCCCAACGCGAGCAGCGAGCCGATCAGCACGGAACAGAGCCTATTTCGGCGATTTCTCTGCCGAGTCGTCTTCCGATTCAGAACCGTGCTCGGGCAGCAACCGCTCCAGCGCCGAACCGGTGATGCGCCGGAACGCTCGTCGGGGCCGGCTAGTGTCGAGGATGGCGACCTCCAACGTCGACACGCCCAGTTTGGGTTGGTCGCCGCCGTTAGCGCTGCCGGCCTGCAGGGCTTCCACCGCGATTCGCACCGCGTCTGCCAAATTGGCGTTCTCGGCGTAGGACTCCTTGAGCGCGGTGGCGATCGGCTCCGTCGTCCCGCCCATCACCACGAAATGCGGCTCGTCGTTGATCGACCCGTCGTAGGTAATTCGATACAGCTCAGGCGGTTTGGTCTCGCCGTGGTGCGCGACTTCGGCCACACACAGCTCGACCTCGTAGGGCTTGGCCTGCTCGGTGAAGATGGTGCCCAGCGTCTGCGCGTAGACATTGGCCAGCTGGCGACCGGTGACGTCACGGCGGTCGTAGGCGTAACCGCGGGTGTCGGCGAATTGAATCCCGCCGCGGCGCAGATTGTCGAATTCGTTGAACCGGCCGACAGCAGCGAAGCCCACCCGGTCATAAAGCTCACTGACTTTTTGCAGCGACCGCGACGGGTTTTCAGCCACGAATAGCACGCCCCCGGCGTAGGCCAGCGCCACCACGCTACGACCCCGCGCGATGCCCTTTCGCGCGAGTTCGCTGCGTTCGCGCATCGCCTGCTCGGGCGAAATGAAGTAGGGAAAGCTCATGAATCACTCTCAGAGCGTTCCGCGTCCAGCCCGAAAGTGTCAGCGCGGGAACGCCTTTCGATGACCTCTCGGGCCAGCTCGGCGATGCGCTGCTCGGGAACGTTGGCTGCGCCGTCGGCACCGATGGTGACTGCGGTCGGGTAGATCCCGCGGACCAGATCGGGACCCCCGGTGGCCGAATCGTCGTCGGCGGCGTCGTAGAGCGCCTCGACAACCACTCGGAGCGCGGAATCCGCGTCGGTCACCTGCGAATACAGCTTCTTAATCGACGATTTGGCGAAAATCGAACCAGAACCGACCGACTGGTAGCCCTCTTCTTCCAGGTTCCAGCCACCGGCGGCGTCGAACGAGACGATGCGGCCGGCCTTCTCGGGTTCAGGGTCGTCGATGTCGAAACCGGCGAGCAGCGGCAGCGCCACCAGACCCTGCAACGCAGCGCCGAGATTGCCGCGAACCATGATCGCCAGCCGGTTCACCTTCCCAGCGAAGGTCAGCGGCACACCTTCCAGCTTCTCGTAATGCTCGAGTTCGACGGCGTAGAGGCGGGCGAATTCGACGGCGATGGCCGCGGTGCCGGCCATCCCGGTCGCGGTGTAGTCGTCGGTGATGTACACCTTCTGCACATCGCGCCCCGCAATCATGTTGCCCTGGGTGGAGCGCCGGTCGCCGGCGATGACGACGCCGCCGGGATGCTTCACCGCAACGATGGTCGTTCCGTGCGGCAGCTGATAACTGAGGCCGCCGGGCTCCGCGTTACCGATGCCCGCGGGCAGCAGCTCGGGGGCCTCGCGGCGCAAGAAGTCCGCGAATGAGGAAAGACCGCCAAAGGCGGTTCCGGGAAGTGCTGAGTGGGTGGCCAGGCGATCGCGAAAAGGCCAGGTCACTGTCCGCCCTTTTGGACGTATGCGCGGACGAAGTCTTCGGCGTTCTCTTCCAGAACATCATCGATCTCGTCGAGCAGGTCGTCGGTCTCCTCGGTCAGCTTCTCGCGACGCTCCTGGCCCGCGGCCGTGCTGGCGGTGAGGTCGTCGTCATCGCCACCACCACCGCCGCGCTTGGTCTGCTCCTGAGCCATCGCTGCCTCCTGCATCGTTCATCGGCCGTGGATAACACGCCCGTCGGTTTCTCCACCCTACCGGTCGAGACCGCCATTGCCCGGTTAACGACGTCTAGGTGGTCAGTTGTTCCACCAGTTCAACCGCGCTGTG
>Ga0209040_10001956_pt1 | contig 16276 bp, 18 predicted proteins | sample BogFormECP12_OM3_FD_188240 | JGI IMG/M metagenome (GOLD analysis project Ga0209040, IMG submission 188240) | Bog forest soil microbial communities from Calvert Island, British Columbia, Canada - ECP12_OM3 (SPAdes) (version 2) | ecosystem: Environmental > Aquatic > Freshwater > Wetlands > Bog ...
TACCGGCTGGTGGCGAAGGCGCACTTATCCGGAATCGGCGAAGTGGTCCCGACGTTCGCCATCGCCAATTTTGTCGACCTCACACGTCCAGCGATTTCCTTTCTTCACATTCCCGATCACACTTCCCTGGCGCGCGACTACGCTCTCGCGGCGGAAGCCAACGATCCTCTGCTTCACGAGTGGCTGACCGACCCGGCCCAGCCCGCGCGCGTGATCGAGCTGACCGACCCGAACGCGAATCCCTGGCAGAATGGCGCGGTGCTTTTCACGCCGCTGCGCGAGGCGCAGACGGCGACGTTGCAGCTTCTATTGCTGCCGGCGCAGGTCGCGGCGCGGTTTCATTCTCCGCGCGCCTGGTTGCAGGATGGTCTGGAGAGATTTCTGCAAGTGATCGCGGTCGAGAACCGCAGCGGCCGGCGAGCAGCACTGGAGTATCTCGATCAGTTTCGCGAGCCGCTAGCACAGGCAGAAGAACAGGCGCATCCGAAAGCGGCGACCACGATCAAGGCACCAGACAGCGCGGCCGACAACACGCTCCTGAACACCAACGACGAACTTTACTTGCGTGGCAAGGGCGGCTTCGTTTGTTTTATGCTGCGCGACATGGTCGGCAACGAGGCCATCCAGCGCTCCATTGCGGCCTATCGCGGCGGCGCCGACAAGGACCCCAGCTATTTTCAGAAGTTGGTTCAGGCAAACTCGAAGCGCGATCTCGAATGGTTCTTCGACGACTGGGTATACCGCGATCGCGGCCTGCCGGAGTTTCACGTCGAGTCGGCATATCCGCGGCCTCTGCTTAGCGAGAAGGAGAAGAGCTACCTGGTCACCGCAACCATCGAGAACCGCGGTCATGCCGGAGCGGAAGTACCGGTGATCATTCAGACTCCGTCCGGCGAGAAGGTTGTCCGGGTGCTGGTGAAGGCGGGTGAAAAAGGTGTAGGCCGCATTGAGATGCCGGTCGCTCCAGACAAGATCGTAGTCAATGATGGCAGCGTTCCGGAAGCAAACATGGGCAATAACGTGTACGAAATACCGCCGCCCCAACAGTAGCGGTTCGGCCGTTCCGAAGGGCACCCCTTTTAGGCATTCCGTTGAGCCCGTTGTTATCATTCTCGGTCGCGGGCTTCAGCCCCGTGGGCCAAAAGGTGCGCTAGTGGAGGCGCAGGAATGAGGACCGATTGAGCTATATCCAGTTTCTCGGTGCGGCCGGCGTTGTCACCGGCTCGAAGCACCTGATCCACGTGGACAACAACGGCGCGAGAGGTCTCCAGGTTCTGGTGGATTGCGGGCTGTTCCAAGGCCAGAAGGAATGGCGCGAACGCAATTGGCAGGATTTGCCGGTTCCGGCGCGCCAGATCGACGCCGTCATCCTGACTCACGCGCACATCGATCACTGCGGCTGGATCCCGCGACTGGTGAAGCAAGGCTTTCACGGGCCAATCTACGCGACGCCCCCAACCATCGATCTGTGCAGCATTCTGCTCCCCGATTCCGGGCACCTCCAGGAAGAAGACGCGGCGTTCCACAACAAGTTCAAGACGTCGAAACACGAGCCGGCGTTGCCGCTCTATACCATGGAAGAGGCGCAGCAGTGCCTGACGCTTTTCCGGCCAGTTAACTTCGGCGACTTGAAACAACTCAGCAACCAGTTGTCGTTTCGCTTTGTGCGCGCGGCGCACATCCTCGGCTCGGCGATGGCGGAAATCACGCTGACTGCCGATGGCAAGACCTCGAAGCTTCTCTTCACGGGCGATATCGGACGAGTGCGTGACAACCAGATTGCTCCGGGGAAAGTGGTGCACTCCGGCCCAACCGAGGGCGAGGACTGCGATCTGCTGGTGATGGAGAGCACCTACGGCAACCGGGAGCATCCGCACACCGATCCCCGCCCCCAGCTGGCGGCGCTCATTCGCACCGCGCTGCAGCGTGGCGGCACCGTTGTGGTTCCGTCCTTCGCCGTTGAGCGGTCGCAGAAATTCCTGTTCCTGCTGAAGCAGCTAATGGAAACGAAACAAGTCCCGAGCGTACCCGTACACGCCGACAGCCCGATGGCAATCAAAGCGGTGGACATTTTCCTGAAACACACCGAAGAATTCACGCCGGAGACCAAGGCGCTCATCGGGAAGTATGGTTCACCGCTGACGTGGCCGAACTTTCATTTCGACACGACGCAGGAAGAGTCGAAGAAGATCAACGATTCCAGGTATCCCAGCATCATCGTCTCGTCGAGCGGCATGGTCACCGGCGGGCGCATATTGCACCACCTGATGCTGCGCCTGCCTGATCCGCGAAACCTGGTGTTGTTCATCGGCTTTCAGGCGCCGGGCACGCGAGGATTCACCATTAAGAACGGCGCGTCCGAGGTGAAGATCTTCGGCCAGGAGATCCCCATCCGCGCGCAGATTGCAGCGCTGGAGCAGTTCAGCGACCACGCGGACACGCCAGAATTGCTGGAATGGCTGCACACGTTTCGCCGTCCGCCGAAGCAGACGTACCTGGTGCATGGCGAGCCGCAGGCGGCGTCCCAGTTGCGCGATGCGATGACGAAAGAGTTGCGATGGAATGTGCAGGTGGCGGCCTATCGGCAGAAGGTACAAGTGGAATGAAAACCTTCACCACAGAGACACAGAGGTCTGAAAATAAAAGCAACCGCGGATTTTCACGGATGAACACGGATCGGATTGAAGACTAGTTGCTAACAGCTAAAACGCTAATTGCTAGCTGCTAATTGCTTTCGTTTTCTCAGTGCCTCTGTGGTTGATTATTAGGAGATCTATGGCAACCTTTGGACTTATCGAATACGACCACGCCAGCCCCGAAGTGCGGGCGGTCTACGACGACATCATGGCGACCCGTAAGACTGACTGGGTCAACAATTTCTGGAAGGCGCTGGCGCACGATCCAGCGTTGCTGAAGCGCACCTGGGAGGACACCAAAGAACTGATGGCGCCGGGCGCGCTGGACGCCGTGATGAAAGAGCTGATCTACATCGCGGTGAGCGTCACCACTGGCTGCCCGTACTGTATAGCGGCGCACACCGCCTCAGCTCGCAGGAAAGGCATGACCGAGGAGATGTTCCACGAGATGATGTCGGTGGTCGCCTTGGCCAATGCCAACAACCGCCTGGCCAACGGCTACCAGGTTGAAATCGACGAGCAATTCAAGGCAGGCTAGGAGCACCCGGTATAATGTAGCTTCCTCCATGAAAGCTTACGTTTACGTTTCGCTCAAGAAAAGCGTGCTCGATCCGCAGGGCAAAACCATTCATGGCGCGTTGAAGAAGATGGGTTACCGCGGCATTGACGACCTGCGCCAGGGTAAATATTTCGAGATTACGCTCGATAACGGCATCAGCCGTGAAGAAGCGCAGGCCGAGATCGAGCGCATCGCGCGCGAGGTGCTCACGAATCCGGTGATCGAGGAATACCGCTTCACGATCGAGGGATAGCCGCTTCGCGACGGCCGGGTCCAGCGAACGCCCAAACTATCCGGAACTATAACTCACGCTTCGCATCGCGGACCGTGACGGCACCATCGAATTAACAAAGGTTGACTAACTTATGTGCGGAATTGTGGGGTATGTCGGAAACAAACGAGTTGTACCGGTCATCATTGACGGCCTGCGCCGCCTGGAATATCGCGGCTATGACTCCGCGGGTATCGCGGTCGGCGGCAACGGCGATGGTTTGCAGGTGCGCCGCGCCGAGGGCAAGCTGCGCAATCTGGAAGAGGTCATCCGGCTGAAGCCGCTCGACGGCACCTATGGCATTGGCCACACCCGCTGGGCCACGCACGGACGCCCAACCGAGGAGAACGCACACCCCCACCGCGACTGCACCGGAAAGATCGTGGTCGTGCATAACGGGATCGTGGAGAACTACGTCAGCCTGAAGAAGAAGCTGATCGAAGAAGGCCATCGCTTCACCACCGAGACGGACACCGAGGTCATTGCACACCTCGTCGAGAAACATCTGAAAGGCAACAACGGACACCCAATCCCGCTGGAAGAAGCCGTCCGCAAAACCGTGCAGCTTCTGACCGGCGTGTTCGCGATTGCGGTCATCTCAGCCGACGAGCCAAACAAGATTGTGGCCGCACGCAATGGACCGCCGGCCGTCATCGGGCTAGGCAAGGATGAGTACTTCGTCGCCAGCGACGTGCCGGCGATTCTGTATCACACGCGCGACCTGTTCTTTCTTGCCGATGGCGACCTCGCCACCATTACGCCTTCCGGCGTGCAGTTGACCGACTTCGAAGGCCGGCACATCGAGCGCCAGGTGCAGCACATCACCTGGGACCCGATCATGGCGGAGAAGGGCGGCTTCAAGCATTTCATGCTCAAGGAAATCTACGAGCAGCCGCGCGCCGTGCGTGACACTACTTTAGGCCGAGTCTCGCTCGACACCGGCAAGGTGTTCCTCGACGAGATGGACATAACGGAGGACGATTTCCGCAAACTCGATAACGTTTACATCGCTGCTTGCGGCACCAGTTGGCACGCGGGACTGGCCGGCAAGTTCATGATCGAGCGGCTGGCCAAGCTACCGGTGGAAGTGGACTACGCCAGCGAGTTTCGTTACCGCGATCCGCTGAACGGCCCAGACGATCTCACCATCCTGATCACGCAGTCGGGCGAAACCGCCGACACCATCGCTGCCATGCGGGAGTCGCGTGCCAAGGGCTCGAAGACGCTGGGCATCTGCAATGTGGTCGGCTCCATGATCGCGCGCGAGTCCAATGGCACGGTCTATACGCACGCCGGACCCGAGATCGGCGTCGCTTCGACCAAAGCATTCACCGCGCAATTGACCGCGCTGTTCCTGTTCGCGGTCTATCTCGGACAGGTCCGGGGAACGCTCGACAGCGAGCAGTCAAAGCGGCTCCTCACTGAACTAACACTCATGCCTGGCAAGTTGGAGTCGCTGCTCACGCGCGACGAAGAAACCGAAGACCTGGCCAAGGAATATCATCGCGCCCACGATTTTCTCTTCTTGGGACGCGGCATTCACTATCCCATCGCTCTGGAAGGCGCCCTCAAACTGAAGGAAATTTCCTACATTCACGCGGAAGGTTATCCCGCGGGCGAGATGAAGCATGGCCCGAACGCGCTCATCGATGAAGACCTGCCAGTCGTGATTCTTGCCACGCGCGACAAGAACGATCCCGGCTCGGTGTTGCGCTACGAGAAGACGCTCTCCAACCTCAAGGAAGTGAAGGCACGCTCGGGCACGGTAATCGCCATTGCCACCGACGGCGACGAGGAGATCCGCGAAGCCGCCGACCACGTGCTCTACGTCCCCGAGGCGCCGGAACTGCTAGCGCCCATTCTGGAAGTGGTTCCCTGCCAGTTGCTGGCATACCACATCGCCGTCCGCCGCGGATGCGACGTTGACCAGCCACGAAATCTGGCGAAGTCGGTAACGGTGGAGTAGCGGGGCTGGCCGCGAGTCAGCCCTTTTGCCTCTATAGTCCTTGAGTTGGCGCTTTTGCTGCTGGTACAGTCAAGAGCAGGTGAGAAATTAGCCATGATGCTTGACCGAATCACGATTGATCCTCGCGTAATGGGCGGCAAGCCGTGCATTCGGGGAATGCGTGTCACGGTGGGCGCGATCGTTGGCATGCTCGCGGAAGGACATAGCACCGCCGAGATTCTTGAGCTCTACCCCTACCTGGAAGCAGAAGACATCACTCATGCCCTCTCCTATGCGGCGCTGCGCTCCGAAGAGCGAGAAATCGAACTGAAGCAGGCGTGAAGATCCTCATCGACATGAACCTGCCGCCGAGCTGGGTTCAGGTGTTCAGGCGAGAAAATTGGGAAGCATACCATTGGAGCGCTGTTGGCAGTCCCACCGCCCCAGACAGCGAAATTCTCGAGTGGGCGACGAGTAATGGTTGTATAGTATTCACCCACGACCTCGACTTTGGAACGCTGCTAGCCGCGAAGCCGCGTCGTGCACCGAGCGTTGTTCAGCTTCGCGGACAGGAGACATCTCCGACGAGCATGGGCTCAGTGGTGGTGCTCGCGCTTCGACAACTCCGTGAGGAGCTAGAGCTTGGTGCGCTGGTCACCATCGATGCGGCAAGGGCGCGAGCGCGAATTCTCCCTCTCCCATGACTAAGTCTCGAGGAGATACCGGACACGGCGTCCCAGGACAGCACGAACCAGGATATTCGCATCGAGTACGATCATCTCAACGGGCTGGGTGCTTCCCTTGCCGGCGAAGTTGCTTGAAGTCGGCCACTAGTTCTTCTTCATCTACGCCCTGGAGGGCCTCGGCAAGGCGGTCAGCCGCCGCCTTAAGGTCAGCAAGATTGGCTACCTCGGGCCGCTTTCGCCGGGTGGGAACGTACACACCGAGGGTTTCGCCGCGACGTGTGACGGCCACGGGGGCATCGGATTCAAGGAAGCTTGCAATTCGTTCGCGGAATTCGCGCACTCCGACTTTGATGGTGGTCACGGCCACTCCTTTTGGATAGTGTACACACAAGTGTACGCTTACGCAAAGTGAAGCAAGAACAGACTTGTCTTGCGATGCGGGGTCACGCAGGGGCAGTTCATTTTCAATCAAGCAGCCGAAGCCTGATAGCAAAGAGCACACGCGCGCACACCACATCGCCGTCCGCCGAGGCTGCGACGTGGACCAACCGCGAAATCTGGCGAAGTCGGTAACCGTGGAATAGGAATATTTGGTGAGTTTCTCCCGCAAGAGCGTATACTGGATTCAGTGGGCAACCCGCGAGCCACGACGTAACGCCTTCTGGAATCTGAGAAGGTCACCCTTCAGCCCTCCTCACAAGTGCTCTTCTAAAGCAGCGACGGCCCGTCTTTGCCGGGGGCGAAGCTTGTTTTCGTATCCTCCAGAGTCTTCCGCACGCTTCACAGGTGAAAAATGAAAAACATGTTCGTTGGAAAAATGGACCTCAGCACCACCGAGGATGAACTTCGCAGCGCCTTTACCGTTTACGGAACAGTCCAGGCCGTCAACATCATTAAGGACCGTGACACCGGCCGTCCGCGCGGCTTCGCGTTCGTTGAGATGGAAAGCGATAAACAAGCGCATGAAGCCCTCCTGGGCTTGAATGGTTCAACTCTTGGCAGTGCTACCTTGACCGTGAGTGAAGCGAAACCCAAAGCCGTCCGCGCATAAGTGTTGGAGGAGCCTGATGATAACAGCATCGGACCTTGACGCGAAAACGGTCCAGCTCAAGAGGTGCGCGCTTCTCATGGATTCCAATCCTGAGAGGCGTGCGCTGCGCAAGAAAATCATGGCATTGCATGGCGTTGAGACGATCGGCGCCGCCGACCTCGATGAGGCAGCATCAATTTGGCATCGAGACCGTTATGACATGGTGCTAATTGACATTCGTAAGAACTATAGTGGAGCTCTCGCCCTTCGCGATGAGATCAAGAAGGACAGCCCAAGCCAGATCGTCGCCTTTCTGGTAGGCAAGCCAGACTATGTCTCTCTCCAGCCCGCTCCCGGTTCTTATGTTCCCGAGCAGCACGGAATGGAATGGGGCGAAGCGATGCGAAAGGCAGTGAAGCAAGGTTGTGAGTCACTGCCGCAGAGAAATGGATTTGTGGAAGCCGGTTTTCGGATTGCCAGCGCGAAGAGGCGCAATGGAGTACACGTGCAGGAAGATTCAGCCGAAGAGCCCTTGCCGACCTCGGACGACACCGGACCTGTCGAAAAAGCCGGATAACATCACGCCTTACCGACGTGACGACAAGATCATTTCACGGAGGAACCATGACTACTGCTGCCCGGTCACTGCCCGCACAAGATGTCAAGCTCGACCACGTTCTGGAAAGCGCCGTGGTCCTGAACTGGAAGGACCTGGTGCAAGGTCAGGCGGCCGGCCTCGTCCAAGTTGAATATCACGTCGGAGGCGAGCGGTCGGTGGACTGCCTGAAGATGTGGTGCTCCACACCACGCGGCTATTCCAGCTTGATCTGCAACTACTCCGTCAACCCGGGATGGTCAGGCGGTCCCTGCTTCAGTAATGGCTTTCACTCCCGCGATCTGGGACGATTGTTGGAGTCGATCATGTTGAACCAGAATCTGTTCGAGCTTGCGACCGAGCCCAACCGCAATGTCGTGATCCGAATCGGCGCGCCCACGCCAGAGCAGGTGGAGTCAGCCAAACTGCAACTCAGTGAAATCTTCCCTCCGCCCGCTCCCGTTTTGCGCAAGGTAGTTACCAAGCGCCAGCCCGTGCTCCCGGTCGCGGCGGTCGTTTAATCTCCCGAGAACCTATCTCATAAATCGGCTTTGTATCAGGGCACGGCTTTCAGCCGTGCCGCAGCCCGGTCAACAACGAATTTGGGCTTTAGCCCCTGGAGCTTGTTTTGCGGGTGCAGGGGCTAAAGCCCGGACCCTTTCTGCGCCCTGTTTGGCACGACTAAAGTCGTGCCCTGATACGAACCGTAAGGATTTGTGAGATCAGCTGCAGTTATGCCCTCGGGTTCGGCAAGTGAACGAACCCTCCCTTCCTTCTGGGCGCGCTCCGTGGCGAGAACGGCGCGCGTCGATCACCGGCGCGGCGCATCTACATAACTAGACATGGAGACTCAAACTCAGGAGCGCACAACCGTCGAGCGGCAGATGTTTACCGCCCGGTTGACCAAGTCCATTCTGCTGTCGCCGCAGACCAAGCATCTCGAACTCGCCGTCGAAGGAATGGACGAGTTTCGCTTTACGCCCGGGCAGTTTGTCTCGATCAAGCAGCCCCGGCCCGACGGCAAGGAGCACACTCGGGCCTACTCCATCGCGTCGCCGCCGCGACCGAATGCCACCTTCGACCTGTGCCTGAACCGTGTGGACCACGGCTTCCTATCGAACTGGCTCTGCGATCTGGAGGAGGGGACAGCGGTTCAATTCCATGGCCCGCACGGGCTGTTTACGTTGCGCGAGCCTCGTAAGGATGCGGCATTCATCGCGACCGGCACTGGCATAGCGCCCATCCGCGGCATCGTGCACTGGCTTTTCGAGAAACCGGAACGCAACCGCGATCGTGAATACTGGCTGGTCTTCGGCACGCGCTACGAGCACAGCATTTACTACCGCGACGAGTTCGAGCGGATTGAACGCGAGAACCCGAACTTCCACTATGTGCCGACGCTCAGCCGAGGTGATAACGGCTGGCCAGGCCGCCGTGGTTATGTGCAGGACCACGTGCGCGAAATTGTTGCCGGGCGCGCAGACATGCAGGCCTACATCTGCGGCCTGCACCAGATGGTGGACGCAAACCGCAAGCTGCTGAAAGATGAGTTGGGCTGGGACCGCAAGCAGATCGTGTTCGAGCGGTATGACTGAGGGTGCTCGATCGCAAAGCTAATGCGCGATCGCGACGTCTTCTAGCGTCACCTGCTTGAAAACGGACGGATCATTGAGGCGTTTCATCGCGTCCAGCACCTCAAGGCCAGCCAGACGGCCTTCAGCATCGTAATCCGCAGCAATGCCTTCAGCCAGGTGTTTGGTCGTCACCGTGGTTTCCTTGAAGCGGATGTAAAGGGCATCGACTTCCTGATCGTAGGTGATCCTCATAATGGCTCCTTAGAAATAGTACACGTAAACGGTTACAACTACGATCTCGTTCAGTTCCTCGACGAAAATGGGACGGACCTGCTTGGTTTGATAGTGTTGTCCATTCCAAGTAGCGTTGAAGGTGAAATCCTTCAGGCACTCCCGTCGGCCATGTTTGGCCGGCTGCCAGGGAGCGGAGCGAATTGTTTCCACCACTTCGCGTTCGGTGGCTCCCCGAAACTGCAACTGCTGGAGGGCGTGGCCAGATAACCGGATCGGCTTCATTTCATCTCCACGACTGCCATCACTTCAGCGCATTGCCCAGGAACCCCGACACATCCTGGTGCAGCCGGTCGAGCGATTCAGTCCGGATGTACATCATGTGGCCGGCGTCGTAGTAGCCGAGCGACACCTTCGCATGCTGTTGCGGGTCGAGATTCATGTGGCTCAATGTGTACTGAGTCGCGAAATACGGCGTCGCCAGGTCGTAATACCCCGATGCGACGAACAGCTTCATGTAGGGATTCTTGACGAACGCCTCACGCAGGGCTTCGCTGGTATCTGCAAATCCTTCGCCTGCCGATCCCCAATCCCACTCGCCGATGCCGCCGCCGAGGATGTAGTACTCCAAATCGGTCTTGTACCCGAGATCGCTGCGGACGTAGTTGTTGAAGGTCGCGGTGAAAGGCGGCCGAATCACAGACATCGAAGGATCGTAGAAGCCGTCGCCCCTGCCGCCCGATAGATTCGGCCCAGTGAAGCGGCTGTCGAGCCGTCCGACCGTCAATCGCTGGTTGCGCAGCAACTCGCGGCAGAATATCCACTGCTCGATCCGCATATCGTTCTCGTCCACGACGCTGCGATCAAGGCCCGTGAAGCGACTCACCTGGTCGACGAGGCTTTGGCGCTCCTGCGGCGTGAGATTGTCACCTTTGCCTAATGCAGCAGCGTACGGACCGGCGGCGAACTGCTCCGCCTCGCGCAAAACACTTTGCAGATCACGCTGCTGCAAGTCGGACGCAAGTTTCTTGTGGTACCAAGCGGTCGACGTGTAGCTGGGAAAATACAGGATGTACGGCAGGTCGTTGCCACGGGTGAATTCCAAAGTTTCGAAGTTCAGTACGGACGAAACCAATACCACGCCACTGAGCGCAACGCCGCGATCAATCAGGTACCCGCTCAATCCGGCAGCGCGCGTTGTGCCGTAGCTCTCACCCACCAGGAACAGCGGCGACGTCCAGCGCTCATAACGGCTGAGGTAAAGGCGGATGAATTCTCCAACCGAGGAGATGTCGCCTTTCACCCCGAAAAACTTTTTCGCAAATTCCTTCTTGGTGGCGCGGCTGTAGCCGGTGCCAACGGGATCGATGAAGACCAGATCGGTCTGGTCGAGCCAGGTCTGCTGGTTGTCGATCAGCTCGAAGGGCGGAGGGGGCATGCCGCCATCGGGTTGCATCTTTACCCGCCGCGGCCCGATCGCTCCTAAGTGAAGCCACACCGATGCTGACCCCGGTCCGCCGTTGAAGGAAAACATGAGTGGGCGCCGCGGGCCGGCGTTGTCGAGTGTGTAGGCCATAAAGAAAATGTTGGCCTCGATCTCGTCGGTCTCAGTGTTGCGGAGAGGCATCAGGCCGGTCGTCGCCGTGTAATGCAGAACGCGCCCGCCCACGTGGATCTCGTGGTGTGTAACGACGGGAAGAATTTCCTTCTGCGCTTCCTTTTGCGACTCGCCGGATTTCTGGCCGTCGGACGACTTCAGGGTTCCGGACTTCTCAACTGCCTGTGGCTCGCTCTCCTTCTGCTGGGCCGCAAGACTCACGGCGGACATAGCAATCAGCAGGCACAACCTTGCCACCCAGAGAGTCCTCATCAATCTTCCCTCGCTCCCCTGTCCGCCGCCCTGCGTTCGCGTTCGGCCTTTGCGGATTCGCGTCGCCGCAGAGCGCCTTCGTAACGGCGTTTTTCCTCTTCGGTCTCGGGAATAACCGGTGGAACCTCGAGCCGCCGTCCGTGCCGGTCCACGGCGACGAAGGTAAGATAAGCCGTCGCAACTTTCTGGCGTGAGGCTGAGATGTAGTTCTCCACCAGAACGCGCACCCCAACTTCCATGGAAGTATGGAACGCGCGGTTGACCGCCGATTGCAGGATCACCATATCGCCCACATGCACAGGGACGAGGAAATCAATGTGGTCCATCGAGGCGGTCACGGCATAGGAGTGGGAGTGGCGATGCGCAGCCAGTGCTCCTGCCAAGTCAATCCAGTGCATCAATCGGCCGCCCAACAGTGCGCCCAGCGGGTTGGTGTCATTTGGCAGAACGAGCTCGATCATCTCGGATTTCGATTCGCTCACCGGCCTCGGTTGCAAGTTTGTTCTGTCGTTCGGGTTCATGTAGTTCCCCAGAATCACCTTCAAGTTTCGAGTTTTAAGTCTTGAGCCGGAACGGGTCATCCAGTATCGATTTCCGGAAAAACATTGCGCTCATCTCGAACCCGGCGGAGGATTCGATTTATGCTCCGGGTCGATAATCTCCCAACGAACAAATTGCCAAGATGCCGCGCTCCCTCCGGATGCGGCTTAGCTCCCACGTTCCTCTTTGTCATGCCCGAATCTCGTCGTCGGTGGCATTGCAATTGCCGCGCCTTGCTCTCTGCGCCTGCAGGTAGCACTCGGCCATGCGCTGCAGGCGTGGATCGTCATGCGACTGGAGCCACGATCGACTGGCTGAGTCATACAGAAGCTCGCCATGACCGGCAGGCAAATACTCGCGCTCGCAGGCAAAGAGTACTCGCAGAACTCCGTCGCGCTCTTCACCCAGCGCAAAGCGTACCGCATCGGCGTGACGCTCGGCAGGCAACCGGCTGCAGGTTTTCGCATACCCCAGATTGCAGCCCGATTTCAGCTCATCTTCGCTAGGGCGCGCGCCCTCGTGCCCGGGAGCTGTGCACGTGCCCGTCCATCCCCCTCCCAAGGGAAGTCGCTGTGGAAATGGCCAGTCAGAGTTAAGCTGTGCTTCTGGCATGAAGAAGGGACAGGCCACAAAATCCTCGCGCAACCGGTAGCGTTAACGCCCATTGTAACGGTGACATCAATCTTACGTCTCAAATGGACGGCCTCGGTCTTGATACCTGTGGGCTCTCGCTGAAAACTGAAACGACGGAATTATTGCCATGGCAAGCCCACCTTTGGTTTTTCGTAAGTCCTGCAAGGGACTTGGATTAGCGGCTTACTTATTTGGGAAAGCACTTGCACGGGTTACGTGTTTCCCTTATTATGTGCAAATGAACATTACCCTTTCTTTGGATGACAAGCTGGTAAGAGAAGTGCGGAAAATCGCGGTCGATCGAGATACGACCCTGACTGGACTGGTTCGCGACTACTTGGAAAAGCTAGCTGCCGAAAATGCGGCGTCTGGCCGGAAACGACGGGAGCGAGAAGCCCTGGAACGCAGCTTCGGACAGCTTCAAGTCAAAGTGGGAAAACGAACCTGGAAGCGTGAAGACCTGTATGCCCGCTCCTGATTTTCTGGATTCCAATGTATTGATTTACGCTTACGACGTTAGCGACTCAGCGAAGCAGCACATCGCACAAGACTTGGTGAGGAGGGCGGTCGCGGGCGGCATCGTGACGTCGACACAAGTGTTCGCAGAATTCGCGGCTACTCTGCTTCACAAGCTCTCTCCTGCGGCGCGCCCCGACGATGTAATTGCGGTGCTGGATGCATTAGGACCGATTAAGCTCATAGCTCCTGATGGGGATATCGTCCGGCGTGCGGTAGAGGCGCATGCTACTTACGGTCTGCATTTCTACGACGGCATGATCGTCGCGGAGGCGGAGCGCGCGGGATGTGAGCGGATTTGGTCAGAGGACTTCAATCCCAGCCAGAAATATTTTGAGATTGAAGTAGTCAATCCGTTTGGTTGATCGCTGCATAAGAATAGGAGACCCCGCCCCATGCCCGACGAAAACCGCGTGGCGACGCTGAAACAGATCCTCGACGGAAATCCTGATGATGCCTTTGCACGTTATGCGCTTGGGCTGGAATATTCGGGCGCTGGCGAAACCGACTCCGCACTCGCCGAGTTTCAGCTTCTGCTCGCCGCCCATCCTGATTACACGAACGGATACTTCATGGCGGCGCAGACGCTCGAACGCGCCGAACGACAGGATGAAGCGAAAGGAATGTTGCAGCAGGGCATCGACTGCGCCCGCCGCACTCGCAACCAGCACGCCCTTGCGGAAATGGAAGCCATGCTGGACGAGTTGGGCGGTACACAGTGAAGACCCTCTCGCCATCAGCCACAACCATTTCAGCTGCGATCCATTCCATAAGCGATAATGGGGCAGCAACATGTTTCAGCTTCCCTTATCTGCGCGCTTATCGTGCGAGGACTCCAGCAGGAGTGAGTGTGGTTCACTACTGGCACTCCCTGCCCGAGTGCTGCTCCTGTTCCTGGTCGCCCTCTGCACCGCCCCAGCTTTGCTGGCCCAAAGCAGTAACCCTCTGGGAGCTCTGCTAGGCAACAAGAAGCAGGCGGCTGCCAGCCAGACTACTCCCGCAGCGGCCGCCACGCCGCCCGCCGAGGCACAGACTCCAACCGCCATTCCGCTGCCCGATGTCGCAATCCGCGCCGAAGAGCTGAAGCGCATGCTTCGCGACCTCAGTAGCCACTTGCCCGACCCGGAACAACTGAATGCCGTAAAGGCGGACCTCGAGGAGCGCGAAGCTCCATTGCAGGCCAAGCAGAAGGAGGTGCAGGCCCTTCTCGCCGGTTCGCCTAGCCCGTTGGAAATACGCGAGCAGGAAACCTATTGGCAGTCCATCGCCTCCGAGGGCTCCGCCGCGCGGCGGCAGCTGCACGCCTGGGCCAATGCGGCGCAGTCGGCCATCCAGCAGTTGCAGACGCAGGAGCCCCAATGGACGGCCACCCTAGAGGAGAACAAGGCCGCGGCCGGGCCGGGGCCCGCTCTTGACGTCATTCGCGATGCCGTCAAAGACATCCAGACAACCAGACAGAAGGCCCAGGAGCAGTTGCGGCTCATCGTCAACCTGCAGGTGCAGGCCGCCGACCAGGACGAACGCATGCAGGAAATGCTGGACCTTGTGGCGCGTGCGCGTACGCAACTGCAAGGACACATCCTGAAGCCTGACAGCTTGCCGCTCTGGAAGATAAACCAGCGCCGGCAACAGGGTGAGTCACCCGAGGTCTTGAGCGGCACAATCGCGCGCGTCATCGGCATCGAAACCTTCGCCGCCGACAACGCCGGGGTGCTCACGGTCCTGGCTCTCTTTTTGCTACTTTCGCTCCTTGCTGCCTACCGCCTGCGCGTCATGACTCGTGACCTTCAACCAGCCGACGAGTGTGCAGCCCAGGCTACGGAGGTCCTGCAGCACTGGTTTGCGCTTGGCCTCCTGCCGCCTTTGCTGCTCGCCTATTTTTTGGCTCGCTCCGCGCCGTTGTCGCTGATCGGCATTTTCACCGTAATCTCATTCATTCCCATCGTGAGGCTACTGCCGCCGCTGATTGATCCGCGTTTTCGTACCTTGCTGAATTGGTTGCCGGCGCTTTATGCCCTGAGCGCGGTCCTGGGATGGGTCACCTTGCCCCCGGCGGTCAAGCGCGAAGTGGGTTTCCTTACTGCTCTGGCGGCTGTGGTTGTGTTCGGCATCCTGCTTCGGCCGGGGCGGATGGAGCGGCCGGAAGCGCCGAACTGGCAGCGCAGGCTCCTGCTTCTAGCTCTGCGCCTTGGAGTGGCCATAATAGCCGCGAACATGGTGGCGAATCTCTTTGGCTACTTCAGGCTGGCCCAGTTCCTCGGCGTGTTTTGCCTCTACAGCACGTTCGTCGCGGTCGCCATGTTCACCGTAGTGCGCATCTTCACGCTGCTGCTCGTCGCTGGCCTCAACTCTCCTTCGGCCGAACGGCTTGCGGCGGTGCGGCTGTACCGCAGCCAGTTCCTTCGCTGGACGCCGCGTGTCTTGCGGTATGCGGGGTTCTTCTTGTGGCTGGGAGCCTCGCTAACCCTGCTGGGAATCCGCGACTGGACGAACCAGGCGCTGGGGCGCGTGGTCGGATTCAACATCGTCGGTGGTTCCGGCCACATTACTCTCGGCGGCGTACTCGGCTTCTGGGTGATCCTGCTGGGCGGCTATGCCATCTCCAGCGCGATTCGTTTCCTCCTTCGGGAAGAGATGCTCAAGCGCTTCCACTTGCAGCGCGGGGTGCCGGAGCTCATTTCCACCACGCTGCACTACCTGCTTCTGCTGCTGGTGTTTCTGTTCGCGGTGAACGCCGGTGGCGTGGAGCTGAACCGGTTCACCGTGCTCACCGGCGCGCTTGGTGTCGGCGTCGGCTTCGGCTTGCAGAACATCATCAACAATTTCGTTTCCGGTTTGATCCTCCAGTTCGAACGGCCGATCCGCGTCGGCGATGTCGTCGACACCGGGGCCGGGGTCACTGGTACTGTAACCCGAATTGGCATACGCTCCAGCACCGTTCAGACCTTCCAGGGCGCCGAGATCATCATCCCCAATGCAACCTTCATCTCCGGTAATGTAACCAACTGGACGCTTTCGGAGTCCCGGCGGCGGTTGGATCTGCCAGTAGGCGTCGCGTACGGCAGCGATCCCAAGCTGGTGAAAGAACTGCTTGAGCGGCCTGCCGTCCAGCACCCCGATGTCCTCACCTCGCCCGAGCCTGAGGCCTTCTTCATGGGCTTTGGGGACAGTGCCCTGAACTTCGAGCTGC
>Ga0209040_10001957_pt1 | contig 16267 bp, 14 predicted proteins | sample BogFormECP12_OM3_FD_188240 | JGI IMG/M metagenome (GOLD analysis project Ga0209040, IMG submission 188240) | Bog forest soil microbial communities from Calvert Island, British Columbia, Canada - ECP12_OM3 (SPAdes) (version 2) | ecosystem: Environmental > Aquatic > Freshwater > Wetlands > Bog ...
GCCTAGGCATTCCCGGCCGCCACATCCCAAACCTCGCAACCCTCGTCAGCCCGGCGCCCACCTGAGCCAAGCGCCCGGAAATCTGCCCCGGTTACGAAAATCGTCCGTAACCCATTGAAAAGGCTCGATTCGGACGAGACAATCCAAGGAAAACCAAGGAAATCCAAACCCCGTTTATGATCAAAAACAGGCAGGTTTCGCGAGGTCCAAAGCGATTCCAAATTCGAGGCCAGGGAGCTGTTCGCCCGTGTGGCGGGTTGTGCGCTTTCTGATCCGACAGATGACGTGTTACGAACGCTCCTGACTGACGCCTAGTCGCAGCGCCCGCCCGTGCCTTGCGCCGCGTTCGCCCGTATAAGCACCGACATGTCCACCCTCACCGCGCGCGTCGTCGCCTCGATCGCCGCCATCGATGCGGCGGCCTGGGACGCCTGCGCCAATCCGCCCGGCCTCACCGAGGACGAGGCCGAAGGCGAGCGGTTCAATCCGTTCGTCGCGCACGCCTTCCTGCACGCGCTCGAGGCTTCGGGATCGACAGCGGGGCGAACAGGATGGACGCCCGCGCATGTCGTCGTCGAAGACGGAGCGGGTCGGGTCGTCGCCGCGGCCCCCTCCTACCTCAAATCCCATAGCCAGGGCGAATATGTCTTCGACCACGCCTGGGCCGACGCCTACGAGCGCGCTGGCGGCCGCTACTATCCGAAGCTGCAGGTCGCCGCTCCCTTCACGCCCGTGACCGGGCGGCGCCTTCTCGTCGCCCGCCACGCGCCTGTGGGCGCGCGCGAAGCGCTGATCGAGGGCCTGCGGCAGCTCCGCCGGCAGGCGCGCGCCTCGTCCATCCACGTGACCTTCCCGACCGCGGAAGACGCGGCGCGGCTTGAGCGGATGGGGTTCCTCGTCCGGCACGGCGAGCAGTTCCACTTTCTCAGCCAAGGCTATTCGAGCTTCGACGACTTCCTCGCCGCCCTCGCCTCCCGCAAGCGCAAGGCGATCAAGCGCGAGCGACGGGACGCCTTGGGTCCGGACGTGACGATCGAGCGGATTACCGGCTCTGCGATTAGGCCGGAGCATTGCAAGGCGTTCTTCGCCTTCTACATAAACACGGGCTCGCGCAAATGGGGCCGCCCCTACCTCACCCGCAACTTCTTCGACCGCGTCGGCGCGACGATGGCGGACCGCATCCTGCTCGTCATGGCGAAGCGAAATGGCCGGTACATTGCGGGCGCGATCAATTTCATCGGCGACGACGCGCTCTACGGCCGCAACTGGGGCGCGATCGAAGAGAGGCCGTTCCTCCATTTTGAGGTGTGCTACTACCAAGCAATCGAGTTCGCGCTTGCGCGGGGGCTCAAGCGCGTCGAGGCGGGCGCCCAAGGGGAGCACAAGCTCGCGCGCGGCTATCGGCCGGTCGTGACCTACTCCGCTCACGAATTCGCCGACGCTCGTCTCGCCCGCGCGGTCGCGGATTATCTTGACTACGAACGCGCGGCAGTCGCGCGCACCATCGCCCACTACGAGGGCCACGTTCCTTTCCGCCGGGGCGAAACGGCGAACGACGAGAGGCAGGGAGAATCCTTTGAAGCCGACGTATGACTCGAACAATATCTTCGCCAAGATTTTGCGCGGCGAGGCTGCTTGCGTCAAAGTCTACGAGGACGAGGTCTCCCTTGCGTTCATGGACGTCATGCCGCGCGCCGAGGGGCATACGCTCATCGTGCCCAAGGCGCGGGCGCGCAACATCTTCGACATTTCGCCCGAGGATCTCGCCCAATTCATGCCGTCGCTCCAGAAAGTGGCGCTGGCCGTCAAGGCGGGCATGAAAGCGGAAGGCCTATCGATCCAGCAATTCAACGAGGAGGCCGGGGGACAGCAGGTTTTCCATCTGCATTTCCACATCCTGCCGCGCTGGACTGGAGTCGCGTTGCGGCCGCCAGGCGGTCCGTTCCAGCCAGCCGAGGCGCTGCGTCCCCACGCCGAGAGGATCATGGCCGCCTTGGACCGCGTTTGAACGCCGAGCTCGCGGGCTTTCCCAAGGACGCCGATCGAAGTGGAGCATCTGCACTATTTCCCGGTGAGCTTCGCGCTCGCGATGCTCTTCCTCGCGATTCTCGTCGCGCTCTTCGTTCTGATCCAGATCGGGGTCTTAAGCCGCGCCTATTCTCTTCTCGGCCTCGATCCGTTTGTCGTCGTCCTGGCTCTGTTCGGCTCGCTCGTGGGGTCGTACGTGAATATCCCGATCGCTCGCCTGCCCGGCGAGCGCATCGTCACGCACGAGGTCGTCCAGTTCATGGGCGTGCCGTTCCTCGCGCCGGTCGCCGTGAACTGGCCGGGGACGGTGCTCGCCATCAATGTCGGAGGGGCGCTCATTCCCACGCTGATTTCGTTGAACCTCCTCGTCCGCTACCGCCTCTGGCTATCGGCGATCATTGCGGTGGCGATTGTCGCCTTCGTCGTCCATGACATGGCGACGCCCATTCGGGGGGTCGGCATCGCGGTCCCGACCATCGCGCCGCCTTTGCTTGCGGCCTTCGTAGGCCTCATCCTGTCGCGCGACTACGCCGCGCCTCTCGCCTATATCGCCGGCAGCCTGGGCGTCCTCATCGGCGCCGACTTGATGAACCTGGGTGAGCTTCAGACGTTGGGCGCGCCGGTTGCATCGATAGGCGGCGCCGGAACGTTCGACGGCGTTTTCCTCACTGGCGTCATCGCTGTCTTGCTTGCGAGCCTGGTCAGGCGTTAACGATGATTGACTCTTGATCTTACTGCAAAGAATTGCTTAACCAAGAGCCTCCTTTTTGTGTCCATTTTGCCACATCTCCGCGACAAGACGACGAAAGGCTTGCCAATGCTGTGGACTCGGCGGAGTCCGACCCCTATAGTTCGAGCACATTTTCCGGGCGACGGCGCGCGAGAGTCGAGCGCAAGGCGGAGCCGGCTAACACGGAGACGTAAGATGACGAAACGATGGCTTACGGGGGTCGCCGCTGCGGCGTTGACGGTTGCGGGCGCGTTCGCCGCCCAGGCTGCGGATCTTCCCACCCGGAAAGAGGCGCCAGCGCCTGTGTTTATCCCGCCGCCCTTCACCTGGACCGGGTTCTATATCGGCGTGAACGCCGGCGGCGTCTGGTCGACGGGCAGTGCGCACAACACCATTTTCGCCAACGGCTTGCCCGTCGCATCCACCACCGGCAATCCCTTTTTGATCTCTGGTTTCTGGCCCAATGGCGACCTTAAGAACGACCAGGCCGGGTTCATCGGCGGCGGCCAGGCCGGCTACAACTATCAGTGGGGCGCCTGGGTATTTGGCGTCGAAACCGATTTCGACGGAACGAGCCTGAGCCGGAGCAGAAACTTCATCGGCCCGGGGTTCGCCAACCCCATCTTTGGGCCGACCTTTGGATCCAACGATTTCCTGACCGGCAATGGCAAGATCAGCTTGGACTGGTTGGGGTCGACCCGCGGCCGCATCGGCTTCGTCGCCACGCCGGACAATCGGTTGATGTTCTACGGCACGGGCGGCGTCGCCTACGGCGGCGGCAGCGCCCACCTCAACGTCTTCGACAACGCCAACGGCTGGTTCTGGTCGTCCGGCAACCAAAATGAGTCGCGCGTCGGCTGGACGATCGGAGGTGGCGTCGAATACGCCTTGACCAACAACATCATCATCGGCGCCGAGTATCTGTACTACAACCTCGGCAGCAAGACCTTCAATGTTGTGCCCAACATTGCTGCCTCCAACTTCTTCGGCGCTGCAGTATTCAGCAGCACGAAGCTCGACTTCGAGGGCTCGGTCGCCCGCGCCCGGATCAGCTACAAGTTCTGATCAAACTGCGGGACTTAAGATCTAAACCCGGGAAGGCTTCCCCTTCCCGGGTTTCGTTTTGCCGCCTGGTCCGTCCGGCAAAGCGGGCCCTAACGCACAAAAGAAAAGCGCCGGGGTCAGGACCGGCGCCTTTCTTTTGACAGGTTTCCCCGCCCTGCGTGCGTTACGGCGTCTCCGGCTCCGGAGTCCGATCCGCGCCCGCGGGCTCAGCCCGCTTGCGCTTTCCGCGCGCCTTGGCGGCGACGATAAGGTCTCGCTCCATGCGCGGCTGAGCTGGACCCTCGGGGTACACAAACCCGAGCTTCTTCTCGCCTGTCTCGTCGGCCGTGACCACCACCTTGACAACGCCGCCGCTCTTGAGTCGTCCAAACAGCACCTCGTCGGCGAGCGGCGTCTTGATCTGCGCCTGGATGACCCGCGCCATTGGGCGGGCGCCCATCGCCTCGTCGTAGCCGTTCCGGACAAGCCAGGCCCGCGCCTCGTCGGTGAGCTCGATCGTCACGTTCCGGTCGGCGAGCTGCGCCTCCAGCTGCAGGATGAACTTGTCGACCACCCGCGCGATCACCTCTTCGGGCAGCCGCGAGAACGCGATGATCGCGTCGAGCCGGTTGCGGAACTCGGGCGCAAACAGCCGATCGATGGCCTCTTTGTCATCCCCCTCGCGCTTCGACTTGTGGAATCCGATAGCCGCACGGGCGAGGTCCTGCGCCCCGGCATTTGTCGTCATGATGAGAATTGCGCTGCGGAAGTCGACCGCCTTGCCGGAATGGTCGGTGAGTTTGCCGTGGTCCATGATCTGCAACAGGATGTTGAACAGATCAGGATGGGCCTTCTCGATCTCGTCGAGCAGCAACACGCAATGCGGATGCTGATCCACGGCGTCGGTCAGGAGGCCGCCTTGATCGAAGCCGACGTAGCCTGGGGGCGCGCCAATCAGCCGCGAGACTGTGTGGCGCTCCATGTACTCCGACATGTCGAACCGGATCAGTTCGAGTCCGAGACTGGTCGCGAGCTGTCGCGCGGCTTCGGTCTTGCCGACGCCGGTCGGGCCTGAGAAGAGGTAGCAGCCAATCGGCTTCTCCGGATCGCGCAGGCCGGCGCGGGCGAGCTTGATCGCCGACGCCAGCGCCGAGACCGCCTCGTCCTGCCCATAAACAGCGCGCTTGAGCGTCTCGTCGAGATGCTGCAGCACTTCCGTGTCGTCCTTCGACACGGACTTCGGCGGGATCCTCGCCATGGACGCGACGGTCGCCTCGATTTCCTTCACCCCAATCGTCTTCTTCCGCTTCGCCTCCGGCACGAGCATCTGCGAGGCGCCCGTCTCATCGATCACATCGATCGCCTTGTCCGGCAGCTTGCGGTCATGGATGTAGCGAAAGGAGAGTTCGACGGCGGCTTTCACCGCATCGCCGGTGTAGCGCAGCTTATGAAACTCCTCGAAATAGGGCTTCAGGCCCCTGAGGATTTCAATCGCGTCCGCAACGCTCGGCTCCTTCACGTCGATCTTCTGAAATCGCCTGACAAGCGCACGATCCTTCTCGAAATACTGGCGGTACTCCTTGTAGGTCGTCGAGCCGATGCAGCGTAGCGTCCCCTGGGCGAGAGCGGGCTTGAGAAGGTTCGACGCGTCCATTGCGCCGCCCGACGTCGCCCCTGCGCCGATGACCGTGTGAATCTCGTCGATGAAAAGAATGGCGTCCTTGTGCTGCTCAATCTCCTTCATCACCTGTTTCAGGCGTTCCTCGAAATCACCGCGATAGCGCGTGCCGGCGAGCAAGGCGCCCATATCGAGCGCAAAAACCGTTGCGCCCTCGAGCACCTCGGGGACGCTTGAGTTGACGATCTTGCGCGCCAAGCCCTCGGCGATCGCGGTCTTTCCGACGCCGGGATCTCCGACGAGCAGCGGGTTGTTCTTCTGCCGGCGGCAAAGCACCTGGATTGTCCGCTGCACCTCAGGCTCGCGGCCGATCAGCGGGTCGATCCGCCCTTCCCTCGCTTTGCGGTTAAGGTTGACGCAATAAGCCTCCAGCGCGCCCTCCTTTTTCTTGGAATCTCCCCCCTCCTTCGAATCCTTCGATTCGCGCGCATCGTGCTCCTCGTCGGTTCCGCGCGGTAGGCGCGAGGCGTCCGAATGGCCAGGGCGCTTGGCGATGCCATGGCTGATGTAGTTGACCGCATCGTAGCGCGTCATGTCCTGCTCTTGCAGGAAATAGGCCGCATGCGTCTCGCGCTCGGCGAAGATCGCCACGAGAACGTTTGCGCCGGTGACTTCCTCGCGCCCGGAGGACTGGACATGGAAAGCGGCCCGTTGCACAACGCGCTGGAAGCCGTTCGTCGCCTTGGCCTCCTCCTGGTTGTCCACGATCAGATTTTCAAGCTCCGTATCTAGGTAATGAACGACCGTCTTGCGCAAAGCGTCAAGATCGACGCTGCAGGCGCGCATGACCGCTGCTGCGTCGACGTCGTCGATCAGCGCGAGTAGAAGATGCTCGAGCGTCGCATATTCGTGGCGACGCTCATTGGCGAGCGACAGCGCTTTCCTGAGGGTCTTCTCAAGCGCACGGGAGAAAATCGGCATTAGCGCCTCTCACTTCTTTTCCATGATGCACTGAAGAGGGTGCTGATTCTTGCGCGCGTGATCCATCACCTGCGAGACCTTGGTCTCCGCGATCTCGTAGGTGTAGACGCCGCACTCCCCAACGCCATTGTGATGAACCTGCAACATGATCTGAGTCGCTTCTTGCGCATCCTTGTTAAAGAACGCCTGAAGGATCGAGATCACGAACTCCATCGGCGTGTAATCGTCGTTGAGCAGTAGGACCCTGTACATGCTGGGACGCTTTGTCTGCGTCCTTGTTCGCGTGATGACGGCCGCCCCACTGCCAGGAGTCTCGCTACCCCGCTTGGGTTCCCGGGAAGCCGTTGGACGTGGTGGCGACGCCGCCGAAGCTGCGAGGCCAGGAGCGAACCACCGAGCCAGACGCGCCATCCCCGCACGCAATCGGACGAGCAACGGATTCGAAGCGGTGGGCACGAAAAACGACCCCATTTCTTGTCGGCTGCCAATGCAGTCACTAACGCACGCAAACGCGACCTTATCTAGGCGCCGAACGGCTCCCACGGGAGAGCGCTCGACGAGAGAAGAATTGCCAATTTGGCGGTCGCACGCAAGAGGGGCGCCGCCAATTGGGGACGGACGGAACTACCGGAGAGCGCCGCCCCGGATTCCCTGTGGACAACGCGACATCGACGAGGTCGGTTCCTTTTTGGGCCCTTGTTCCCGACCACTCTCGTCAACTGCGCTACGCTGCAAAGAAAAGGCCGGCGTCCGAAGACGCCGGCCGAGTGGCTTGCTTGCGACCTGAAAGGGGTTCGGAAACTCACTGCTTCTGGAGATTCGCGTAAGCAGAGGTAAGTGGCTTCAAGGCGTCGGATGCGACCTTGGCGAAAAGCTCGGACACCTTGCTCGCCTGAGCGACAAAGCCTTCATAGGCCTGCTTGGCGTAATCGGTCTGGATCTGGATAGCGGCCTCGACGCTACGCGCTCCGAGGAGCTTCTCAAACACGGCCGAACTGGCGGCGAACGCCTTCTTCGAATAGTCGGTCGATTCGGCCGCGAGCTCCTGCATTCCCTTGGTCCAGGTGGAGGAAGCGACCGTGAACGCCTCAAGCTGCTGTTTTGAGAAGTTCTGGAATTCTTCAAACGTTGGGGCAGCTGCCATTTTCATCTCCTCGGCTAGGCCTTCTGTCGACGAAGGACAGCGGGCTTGTTTCGGTGAATGAGGACTATGTGCGCTGCACAATGAAGTCAAGCAGATTTTTTGCATTGCAACATAACGTCGCGCGGCGCGGCGGAAGCAGCTCCCCTCCCACTGCCCAGAATCGTTTTGATACAGTAAGTTACGCTGTGTTTCCAATCCATCAATTAAACTTGAATTGAAAAAAGTCTTCAGCTGCGGCGCCAAAATCGTCTTCGATCGCGTGGATGCCGTTAACCCCTATGTAACTGCACCGCCATATCGTCCTTGTGTGGGACTTGCGCAACTCCCCCAGTTCATGAGTTGCGGCGTATGGCAAAGGACGCGTGCATGGGGTGGCGTACCGCGTATCCACATCTCGGCCGGCTCGCCAAATTCGCGGCCGCCGCGCTGATCTTGGCTTCCGCTGTCGCGTTTGCGAGCGATTCCGCCGAAGCCCGCCACTACCGGCATTTTCACCGCCGGGGCTATTCCCATTCCGCGCATTTCGGCCGTCACGCGCACTATGTGGCCTGGCGCTACCGAAGCCATGGGTCCGCCGTCCTCTTCACGCCGGCGTTTTCCGCGATAGTGGTCGACGCAAACAGCGGCCGGGAGCTCTACAGCGTTGCGGAGGATGCGCCTCGCCACCCTGCGTCGATCACCAAAGTGATGACGCTCTATCTCCTGTTTGAGCGACTGGAGAAGAGCTCAACGACGCTGCAGACCCGCATACCCGTTTCCGAGCATGCCGCGGCGCAGGAGCCGTCCAAGCTGGGGCTCGACCCAGGCGAGACGATCAGCGTCGAAGACGCAATCAAGGCGGTCGTGACGCGCTCGGCGAACGACATTGCGGTCGCGATCGCCGAGGCGCTCGGCGGCAGCGAAAGCGCTTTCGCCGAGATGATGACGCGCGAGGCGCAATCCCTCGGCATGACGAACACCGTCTACCGCAACGCCTCCGGCCTCCCCAACGACGAGCAGATTACGACGGCGCGCGACCTCACGATTCTCGCGCGCTCGCTCGAGGAGCGCTTCCCGCGCTACTTCAAGTATTTCGCCATGCACGATTTCGAATACGCCGGCCAGATCATCGGAAACCACAACCATCTGCTCGGCCGGGTCGATGGCGTCGACGGCATCAAAACCGGCTACACCCGCGCGTCGGGCTTCAATCTTCTCACCTCCGTGCACCGCGACGGCCGTTCGCTCATCGCCGTCGTCATGGGCGGACGCACGTCCGGCGCGCGCGACAGGATCATGGAGACCCTAATCGAGGACCATATCGCCGAGGCTTCGACGGTGCACACCGCAACGATGATCGCCGACGCTGCGAGGAAAGAACCCCCGACGCCGCCGCGGCCAGAGTCGCATCCGCGCCTTACGGGCGTCGCCGCGCAGGCGCCGGCGCGCGCGGCCAGCGCGGGATCATACGAAAACGTGGCAGAAGGCGACGATTCTGAGGATGTCGACGCCCATACCCTTCGGGTTGCGGCGGTGGCGCGAGTCGCGGCGCCCCGCCCTGCCGAGCGGCGCCAGTCGGAGCCGCGAGTCGCCGAGGAGCGGGCGGCGCCGAGCCTGGAGGAAACGGCCGCGATTGCGCCTCCGCCGGCCCGTCAGCAAGCCCCTGTTCAGGTCGCATCGGTCAAGGGACCGGATCCCGCGAAAGGATTGTTCGACGCCGCATCTGCCGAGGCGCCCGCTCCGCCGGCGAAGCCAAAACCTGAAGCTGCGGCTGGAGGCGCTGCCAAGCTCCCCGAACCGATGCGTCAGTTCGGGGACGGCGGCGAAGACGGAAGCCGCCGCCCGAGCGGCAAAGGCTGGATCATTCAAATCGGCGCGACCGACGACGCCGCCAAGGCCGACGCGCTGCTCGCCCGGGCGCGCAAGCGGAACCGCGCCGCGCTCGCCGCCGCGAAACCCCTTACTGAGAAAGTGCGCAAGGGCGAGGACGTCTTCTACCGCGTCCGCTTCGCTGGACTCGATTCCGCGTCGGCCCAGTTCGCCTGCCGCTCCCTCAAACGCAGCGGATTCGCATGTTTTGCCTCCCGCGACTGACAGGGAGAATCCAACCGGTCCTCCCCTGAGTTCTTGAGTATTCGGAGCGCCTAGCCTTGTCGCTGCAGCAAAACGTCCTTGGCCTGATTGACCCTTGCGGCAAGCGCGGTCGAGCCGCCGTGATCTGGATGAAACTTCTTCATCAGCGTGCGATGGGCGCGAATGATCTCCGCCGAACTCGCCCCATCCGGGAGGCCCAGGACTTCGTAGGCTTCCCGTCGGCTCATCGCGCCCGCGCGAGCGCGCCCCGTGTATCGCTCACCATCTTCTGCCTCACGCCAGCCGGCAAACCGGCGGTCAAGATATGCCTCTAGGAGGTTGAGGCCGTCCGGGTCGTCGCCCAGGAGCTCTTCGCGCAGCCGCACAAGATCGGGCCGCGACAGCGCATCAAGCGCCCGGCCTGCGAAAGAGCCCGAGAGGACAACGCCCGTCATCGCGCCCGTGTCGTGATCGAGGCGCATTTCGATGGTCGCGCTTCGCGCGGTGGATACGCGTCCCGCCCGGGGGCCGCCCGCCCCGGTCGGCCGGAAGAAGGACGTTCCGGACCCGAAGTTGCGCCAGCCGGCGAAGCTTGCCGCCATGCCGGCGAGCGCCGCCGCGATTCCCACCCGGCCGCGCGAGAGCAGAAGCAAAGCCCCAAGAACCCCGAGGACCCCTCCGGTCTGGCGCACCACGCGCGCCGCCTTGCGCGCGTCTATGCGCGCGACCGTTCGGATCGCCGAGATTAAAAGGAAAAGCAGAACGAGTCCGATGACGAAGTTCATCGTCGTCTATGCTTTCTCGCGCCGCGAGCGCCGTATTCGATCAATCCAGATGGCGCGGCTTTTCGCCAATCTACGCCAATCTCACGAGGCGCGCATCTGCGAGAGCAGGCGCCGCGCCTCGGGATCGACGTCCGCCGCCCGCAACAGCGCCGCATGGCCGCCGGCGGCGTACGCCGCCGCCGCGCGCAAAAGCGCCTCCAGCCGCGCCGTGGCGCCCGCGTCGAAGGCGCTATATGCGCCGCCGGTGAGGCGCGCGATCTCCTGAAACGTACGCCTCGCAATCGGATCATGGCCCTCCTGAAACATGAACGCCTTGAGCCCATGAAGCGCGAGTTCGCCCGCCAGCGCCGCAAGCTCGTCTGGGTTCTCTTCCATCGCGTCGCCGATGAAGACGAGCACGCCGACCTTGGCGCGCTTGGTTTCGCTTAGAGCATGGCCAAGAACTCGGCGGATCTGCGTCTCGCCCGAGCGCACCGAAATGCCGCTCATGAGCCGCGCCAGCCCCTCTCCGCCAGAGACGAACTTCGACGCCCGGCACTCGCTCAAGCCTCGGAAATAGACGAGTTGCACCTCAAGCCCACCGAGGCGGCCGGCCACCTCGAACATCTTCGCCTGCAGGGCCTGGGCGAGGTCCCAGGTGGGCTGCCGGCTCATGGTCGCGTCGAGGACGAAAATGAGCCGCCCGCGGCCCGAGGCCGACGGCGTCGGCGTCCGGCGCGCCTCTTTGACAAACGCGGCGACCTCCTCGCTGGCTCCGCGCCTTGCGACCGGCGCGTCTTTGTCCTTGTCCATACCCGTCCTGAAGCTCGCGATCCCAGACTAGATGTGGGCATCCGTCGCTCGGGGGCAAGCAGACTCTTAAAATCTGACGGGTCGCTGTTAAAGCAATTGGTAAGCGGTGACCCGGCCGCGCCAGTAAACGAACAAACCCTCGGGGCAGACGCCAGGCGACTTCGGCCGACGTCGGAGCGCGCACCGGACCGAAGGCGCGATACTCGCCGAAGGTCCGAACCACGGCGTCTCGACGGCCGTCTTTCCGACGAGGCGCGGGCGGTTTCCGCTTCCGCCGAGGACGCCGCCCCTCGCCGTCGATTTCGAAGAGGAGACTCGACCGCAAGCGCCCGATATGGAAAGCCGCGCAAAGCGCGTTTGGACCCTCCGCCGTCCAGGTCAGGTGCGGCGCGTCTCGGAACGCGAACGGCCGCCAAGGAAGCTCCGCCAGAGCGCGGAGGATTTCCCCCAAGGTCGATGTCCGGCCCGCGGGCCCTCGCGATCGGAAGGAGCCGAATGCCCGAACGTCGAGTCTCCCTGCCCCGCCCTCCAGGGCGTCAATGACACGCGCCGAAAGGACCGGCGTCATGCGGAAAGAGGCCGTCCAGCGGAAGTCGAGGCTTTCGCACTGCTCGGCCCGAAACGGCCGCCAAGGCCGGTCGGGCGCGAGGCGCATCTCGCCCACCTGAACGAGGCGCACGGCGCGCGGCGCCAGATCGCCGTCGGGCATCGCGAAGCGCCGAACGCGCTCCACGAAGCGCTCGGCTTCCAGCTGCGCTGTCAAAGAAGGCCCAGGCCCGCAAGCTCGCGCCGCATCGCCTCGGGCATCTCGAAGCCGGGCTGGGCCCGGTCGAGATCGGGAGGCGCATCCTTGGGCTCGTAGTATCGCCAGCCCTGGAAGGCGCGCATCGGCCGCGGCGCCACCGCGACGACCTCGCCGTCGAGCCAAAGCCCGCAGCGGCCGACGCCGTCCGCGTCCATGAAGGGCTCGATTCCGACGATCACCTGCCGGGCGGAGATCAGCCCCTTGATGACCCAATAAAGCGAGCCGCCGTCGAGGATCTCGTCGACCCGCTTCGGAACCATGCGCGTGACATGAGCGTGCCTAAAGGGCGCGCCGCGCCGCTTCGCCTCGCGCATCCGCGCCGCCATCCATTGCCTGAGGTCGTCGAGCGAATCGGCCCCGACGCAGAGCTTGATGAGGTGGAGAGGCATAAGCCCGCGTTTTATAGCAGCCCTGCCCGCCGCGCATCCCTCATCGAAAGCTCTCCAGGCTGCGGCCTTACTGCAGGCACGTTGGCATCTTGTTGTGCTCGAAGCAGTATTTCGCCGGCAGCGTGTAGGTGGTTCCGGTTGTCGGATCGACCCAGGGCCACGGGTTCGTCCCGAAGAAGGCGGGCGTCGACGACAAATAGAGCGAGTTTGGGATTGTCACAGGCGTCGCTCCAGTTCCGCCCATGCCGTACCAATGCTGCGCTCGGGTCGCCCAGTCCCAGTTGCCGTTGAGGGTCTGAGTGTTGAACGTCGTATCGACAAAACTCCAGTTGCCAGTAGTGTTCACGGTGGCTTGATAGGAGCCAAAATACCACATGACGACCGCGTTCTGGCTATCCGCGGCATTCGATTGCGCCGTGGTGGTGACCAGCTCCGTAAACGCCGTTTCGGGACCCTCGTCGCAACCCGACGGCTGCACCAGCAGCTGCTGGCCATTCATGCCGAGAACATTGCCAACAAAGCTCTGGTAGAAGCTGTACGCCTGGACGTCAACGGCCGTGCGTCCGGTATAATCTCCATATTGATGGAGGCAGTCAGTCGTGACTGAATAAGTATTCAGCGGCGCTCTTGCGGCGCGTTTGGCCGACAGCCAGTTGCGAAACACCGTAATATAAATCGAATTGCCCCAATAGCTGTCGCCCTTGAAGTTCTGGCTGTAGTTGCCTTCCAACAACTCCAAATGCGGCGTCGTATAATGGCCGGCGTTGACTCCCGCCTCCGGACTGTCCGGGTATTGGCTCCCGAAGGCGTCATCCGTGTAGTTGTACGCAAAGACGTTGCCGCCGCCGGAGGCGCGCATCGTGTTGACCTTGTTGCCGTACCAGAAGATATTGTTCTCGATGAGGTTTTCCGAGCCGCCATTCGTAATGGTGGTCAGATATCCGCCGCCGCCCGGATCCGGGGTTGGCGTCTCGTGGACGAACGAATCGCGCAACACGTTGCGGAACGTGGAGTAAAAGCCAATGTCGGCGCCGATCGCCCAGGAAGCCTCGACATTCTTCACCCAGCAGTAGGCGCAATTGCTGAGCGCGATATTGCCATGGCCGTCTCCGCCCATGCCGCCCCAGACGAACAGGTTCTCGACGCCGGCGCCATGAAGGAACGAGCCGCCCGTGTATGTTGTCAGTTGCGCGGAGTTCGCGGTGTGGAAGGGATAGGTGAGCGGCGTGTCGAAGGTGATGGTCGCGCCGTTGACCGCCGACACCTCCATCAACTGATTGAGAGAACGGTCCTGCCGAGAGAACCAACGGCGCGATCCGTCGCCCGGGCCGCCAAAACTCGGACCCCAGACCACGTTAGGGTCATTGTCCGTGTTTTCGTCGATGAGCACGATGTCGCCGACATTGATGGCGGGGCTGGGAGCGCTCGTCAGCGTGACGCTGTAGGCGCCCTGTACGGCGTCCGAAGCGAGATTATAGGATGTTCCCGTCGGCAGCCCATAACCGGTGTTGTCCAATGCCGCCGGCGTTACGCTCAGCACTTCGTAGTTCAGATTGGAGCCCCGATCATTTTTGATCAGCTGAGTGGCCGTTGAGTCCGGACAGTAGACGCTCTGCGCGGCGCTGGATTGAACGGAGCAGGAGGTCGCGATGCCGTACCCTGCCTCGACGGCGTTAAGGCCGGTATTGACTTGACTGCCCGGACCTGACCCGCGCAGCGTGCAACCGGAGCTGGAAAAATTCAGTCCATTGCCGGAGATCTTGAACACGCCAGTGGTGAGCTTAACGACCTGGCCTGGCGGACAGCTGGCGAGGGCCGTGTTGATCTGGTTCGTGTCGTCCGTACCGTTCGGGGAAAGCGTCGCGTAGATTGTCGTGCGGCTGGGAACGCCGCTGGCCGTCATCGCCTCGCTGGCGACCGTCTGCGAGTTGTTGACTGTGTAGGTTCCCGCGCCGCCGGTTCCGGTTGCAAACGCCGTTATCTGGGTTCCGCTCGCCACGCCCGCGCCGCTGATTGTCTGGCCCGGCCCCAAAGCGCCGGACGGCGTGGCGCTGACCGTCAACGTCGTCCCCGAGATTGACCCGGTGAGCGGAATTGCGTTTAGCCCGACCGTGCTCCAGTTCGCATAGCCATTCGAAGCGGCCGGGAGAAGGCCGACGGGAGGACCGCCGGAGCCACTGGAGCCGCTGGAAAGAGGCGCCGAGCAGGTCGCAGCAGCGCCGCCGTTCGATCCGGCGCAGGTCCATGTCCAAGGACCGCTGCCGGTCACGCTCGACGCCGCGCCGGCGCTGCAAAGCCCGCTGGTCGGAGCCGCGCTGGTCGTGACACCGTTCGCCGGGCCGCACTGGCCATTCACCGGTCGCGGGGGATCGAGCGCTGAGCAGGTCGCCGTGGTCCCGCCGTTGCCGCCGACGCAGCTCCATGTCCAGGGGCCGCTGCCGGTGACGGCCGTCGCCGTTCCGGCGCTGCAAAGGTTGGCGGTCGGCGCGCTGGTAAAGTCGGCGCCGTTCGAGGAGCCGCACGCGCCGTTGACCTTGGTGGCCCCGCCGGCGAGCGTCAGCGTGGCGTAGAACGACCATATGGTGTCCGCAGGACAACTGTTCGGCGAGGAGCTGAACCGGTTCGGCAGGCTGCCAAATTGTTGGCTGTAATATGCGCAATTGTTGCTTGACCGGGTTCCTTCGAACACAAGATTATTGCTGCTTGGCAGCCAGGCCAGCCAATAGTTGCCGGCGGTCAGTGAAACAGGCGCGACGACCTTGACGGTATTCCAGCCCGTCCCTGGAGTGAATCTGGCGGTTGAGGCTTTGAGCGTGCCGGGCCCGCCGTTGGGGCCGGTGGCGTCGTAGATGCCGAGGATCAGCCTTCCGCCGGCGCTGGCGACGTAGATTGACAGGCTCTGCACGGTTGCGGCCTGGGCGAGCGTAACGTTTTCGGCCGCGAGAATGTTGGCGTTGTAGGTGTCAGGGCTCGAAAACACGGAAGTCTGACCGATATTAACGGACTGAGCCTCCGCGCCAAACGACAAGACGCTGCAGAGCCCGGCGGCGAGCAGAAGGGCTAGCCAACTCATTCCAAGATTCGCTAGTGCGAAATTAAAAGACCTTCGCTCGATCGCTCGTGCGGGTGACCCTGCGTTGGCGTCTGCCGCCGACCTTTTGTCGTGGCTTGGCATGGATATGCGCTGGTTGGCGGCGCGAGTTTTCTGATTCACTTGGCCCCCCTACCGAAACGGTTTGGTTAATAATGTTAACTTCGCCGGGGTGGAAGAGCAACGGACAATTCTGTGGAGGAAGTTGTTTGCGCTCTCCGCCCCGGCAATTATCTTGGCCAAGACCTAATAAAAGCACTGAATTTTGCGTAGAAACATGGGGCTGCGACGCCCGGCTGGAGGCGTACTCGAAGCCTCATTGTCGTGGCGTAACGAACCCGCACTCCCCAGTTGGGGCGCTATCACCGCGAGACGGCGCGTGACAGCAGGCGACTGGTTGCGCGCCTTGGCCTCAGATCGGTCGGAACCTTAGCGACAATCACGCACGAGCGGCGCGCCAAGCGCGCGCCCAAAATCGCTCGATCGCCGGATGATCCCGGGCGCGCCCTTACTGACCACCTGATCGCCGCGGCCTTTGGCGCTGAAGGACGCAGCCCTTTCGACGTCCTCTTTCGAGGTCGCCATTCAACGCCAAGAGGATCTTGCGATTTGCTCGCTCTCTAGCTCTTTCCTGCTGACGCCGCCAAACCCTACCGTCGCTGATTCAGCAGCAAGATTGGTGGAGGCCGCCACTATCGGCGCAAAGACCGGTCGTGTCCCGATAGGTGGTGTAGCTCGGTTGGAGCAAGCCGCTCGCGAAGCGCGCTCCGCAGCGCCGTAGCGAGCGAGCGGCTTGCGGCGGCCATCG
>Ga0209040_10001958_pt1 | contig 16255 bp, 11 predicted proteins | sample BogFormECP12_OM3_FD_188240 | JGI IMG/M metagenome (GOLD analysis project Ga0209040, IMG submission 188240) | Bog forest soil microbial communities from Calvert Island, British Columbia, Canada - ECP12_OM3 (SPAdes) (version 2) | ecosystem: Environmental > Aquatic > Freshwater > Wetlands > Bog ...
GCGCCAAATGTGGTGATTGCCGGGACCGCCGAAACTGCGATACGCACTGGCAGTACCTGCTGAGCAACAAGGGGACGCTGGTGCACCTGCAGTGCTCGGATTGCGGTTATCTCTGGTCGACCGACACGCATCGCCGCACGCGCCGGCGCGCCGCCTGAGCCGCTGGGTCGGGCTCGGCGTCGGCGGTGCGGTCCCGGTCGAGAATGAGTGAAAGCGGGCGGGCGCTGCGCCGCAAGACGTGGTCGAGCCGCTGCTCCACCTCCGCCTCAGTATAAGGAGGTATCGGATTGAGTCCTCCCGCTGCCGGAGTTGACGTGCTGCCGAATAGGCCTGTACGGAGAGCTAATACGACGGAAACGAATATGCAGCGTTACCGGTAGACCACCGCATATTGCATCAGATGAATCGACACGCTCCTCTGTCAGTGCGGACGGTGAGCGATCTCCTCTGGTGCGAAAACTGGCCTGGAGCTGCGGATTTCGGGTGTTGGAACGTGGATAGGGCTGTCTATACATGTCACCGACGTGGGTCGCGGGCTATCGGCGACCGGTTTCTAGTCACGTGGGCAACCAGACCCAAGACCGTGCGGGGAGAACGTAAACCGCCCAGCGCGCAATTACCGACGCTCAAGCACTATTCCACGCCATGTTCCGACCAGACCCCATCCAGAGTTCGGTCCCCGGCGGCACCACCCGCCGCCAGGCCGGAACCGAGCATCATCTCCGCAGGGCGCACCCGGCTTACCGCCAACTCTTTTTCAGGTCTAGTAGCTAGACTACCTAAGTGATACATCGCGCTGTGAATCCCGGGCCAGGCGAACATCCCGAGGACCTCGACGCTAGCCTTCTCAAGATCGCCGGCGTGTGCGTGCTGGCCGCCGTGATGGCGGCGCTGGACACCACGGTGGTCAGCGTCGCGCAGCGCACCTTCATCACCGAATTCCACACCACCCAGGCCGTCGTGGCGTGGACCATGACGGGCAACACGCTGGCACTGGCGACGGTGATCCCGCTGACCGGGTGGGCGGCCGACCGGTTCGGCACCAGGCGGCTCTTCATGGGATCGGTGCTGGCCTTCACCCTCGGGTCGCTGCTGTGCGCGATGGCACCCAACATCACACTGCTGATTGCCTTCCGGGTTATGCAGGGGTTGGGCGGCGGCATGCTGATGCCGCTGGTCTTCATCGTCTTGACCCGCGAAGCCGGTCCGAAACGGCTGGGCCGGTTGATGGCGGTGCTCGGCATCCCCATGCTGCTGGGCCCGATGGGAGGACCGATTCTCAGCGGCTGGCTGATCGAGTCCTTCGGCTGGGCGTGGATCTTCCTGATCAACATTCCGATCGGCGCCCTGGCGTTCACGCTGGCGGCGGTCGTCTTCAAGAAGGACAAAGCGCACCCGTCGAAGACATTCGACTTCATCGGCATGCTGCTGCTCTCCCCCGGACTGGCCCTGTTCCTGTACGGCGGGTCGTCCCTGCCCGCGCACGGCACTGTCACCAGTCGCGCGGTGTGGATGCCCGCATCAGTCGGCTTGCTCCTGATCATTGGATTCGTGTTCCACGCGCTATTCCGCGCTCATCACCCGCTGATCGACCTGCGACTGTTCAAGAACCGGATGGTCGCACTGGCGAACGCGACGATGTTGTTGCTCGCGATCGCGTTCTTCGGCGCCGTGTTGCTGTTCCCCAGTTACTTCCAGCAGTTGCTCGGCCAGACGCCGCTGCAGTCGGGTGTGCATCTGATCCCCCGGGGGCTTGGCGCGATGCTGACGATGCCGATCGCTGGCCGGATCATGGACAGGCGCGGACCGGGTTGGGTTGTGCTAGTGGGGATCACGCTGATCGCCATCGGCATGGGCACCTTCGCCTACGGCGTCAGTCACCAATATGCGTACACGCCGGTGCTGGTGACCGGCCTGGCAGTCATGGGCATGGGTATGGGCAGCACGATGATGCCGCTGTTCGGCTCCGCGGTGCGCGGACTGGCGCCGCATCAGGTGGCGAGCGGGTCGACTTTGATCAACGTCAACCTGCAGGTCGCGGGGTCGATCGGTACCGCTTTGATGTCGGTGATTCTGACCAGCCAGTTCAAACACAGCCAGTTCATCCAGGCGGCAGGCAAAGCCGCCGCGCTCAAGCAAGAAGTCACCAAACGTGGTGCGCCACCCCACCCGTCGCAGCTCCCGCCGCAGGTGCTGCAACCGGGTTTCATGGACCACCTGACCCGCGACCTCTCACACGCCTACACGGTGGTGTTCGTCGTGGCCGTGGGTTTCGCGCTCACGACGCTGATCCCCGCCGTGTTCCTTCCCAAGAAGCCCGCGGCGGACGCACCCGGCCAGCCTACGATCCCCGCACTGGCGCCTTAATTCCCCCGGGTCGTTTCGCTCTCCCCGTGAACACTCACCGGGATCCGCGAGCGCCAACTATCTGCCGGCGCTACCGAAGTCCAGGCATCTCGCGGACGAGACCAACCTATTGCGCTCATCGTCGCTCGGCCCTGCGCTTTTACGGCGTGAGATCGGTTGAAGGTGGCTGGGCCTCGAGGAGCTACACGCGGGTGGCGTCAATAATGGCAGGCCACTTTAGGTAATGGCGTAGTCGCTGAGGGGGAAGGTTGAGCTTTCCTGCACCGCGTTTCGTGTCGACGTCGGCCGCAGCAGCGTTGCTTCGCCGTTGGGATTGAAGTAGTAGGACCGCGACGCGGCACAGTCGCCATTATTGAACACCGAGTTGTCCAGCAGTCGGGTCATCCGCTCAAGGAAACGGGCGTTGGCCTCCTCGGTCACCTCGAAGGTGATCGCGCCCCTGCGCTTTAGCTCGCCGAACAGCCGGTCCATGTGCCGCATCTGGCATTCGATGGTGTTGAAGAAGGACAGCCCGGAAAAGGCAAACGGACTGGCCAGACTCAAGTAGTTGGGAAAATACGGCATGGATACGCCCTGGTAGGCCTGAAACCTACTCTCGCGCCACCACTTTCCTAAGTTGCGGCCTTGGCGACCAATTATCTCGATGGCCGGGAAGTTGGCGTCCCACAGGTCAAACCCGGTGGCCAGCACCAGGGTGTCGATGACCGCCTTGCGCCCATCGGCAGTGACGATACCGTCCTGCTCAATCCGTTCGATCGGGTTTGTCTGCAGGTGCACATGCGGTTTGGTGAAAGCGCGGTAGTAGTCGTTGGACCAGGTTGGCCGCTTGCAGCCGCACTCGTAGTCCGGTGTCAACTTGCGGCGCAGTTCCTTGTCGCGGATCGACACGAATCGGTTGATCTTGGCCAGGTCGGCTGCGGCGATATTCCCCCTCCGGAATTGCCGATAGTGCAGCACACCGACCACCATAATCAGCTCGAAAAGGGTGTCTGTCACCCAGCGAATCGCACGTTGCACCAAAGGCAGCCGTGCGAACAGGCGTTGCATCCCCGGGGGGATCGCGAAATCGATCTTGGGCAACACGTGGGTCGGGGTGCGTTGGTAGACGGTCAGATCGGCGGCCTCATTGGCCAACTCAGGGATAAGTTGCACCGCGGACGCCCCGGTCCCGATGATCCCAACACGGCGCCCTTCAAAGCGGTAGCGGTTGTCCCACGCAGTGGTGTGAACAACCTTGCCCTCGAAGCTGTCGATCCCCGGGATATCTGGCGTCCGTGGCTGAGATAAGAAGCCGGTCGCGGTGATAAGGAAACGGGTCGTCAGGCTTTCGCCGCCGGCCAGCCCGACCCGCCACACTTGCGCGTCCTCATCCCATTGGGCACCTTCGACGGTCGTGTTGAACCGCATGAAGCGGCGCACGTCGTACTTGTCGGCGACGTATTCGGCATAGCGTTTGAGCTCAGCGCCCGGCGCGAACACCCGTGACCAGTACGGATTGGGCTCAAACCAGTACGAGTAGGTGGTCGACGGGATATCGACGGCCACGCCCGGGTAGCGGTTGACATGCCAGGTCCCGCCCAGGTCAGCCTCTCGCTCAAGAATGGCGATGTTGTCATATCCGCGCCGTTTGAGCTGGATGGCGGCGCCGATACCGCCGAAGCCCGCCCCAACAATGACCGCGTCGAATCGCTGCATGTTCACAAACCGTCCGTGCTCGCTAAATGCTGTGCTTCTTGACTCTTCGAGGTTCCCTAATTATGCGGCTCATCGGAGTGGATCGCACAGCTCACGGTTCCAGCCATTGCGACTGCGGTGAACCGCGCGACGCCAAGACCGATTGGTATGACTCTTTCGTTCGCAACATGACGACCTGGTCGATCATTCCCTGAGGTCGAGAAGGAACGGGTGGCCGACTGAGGCTTTGTCGCCGGACGCACATTGCGGTTTCCGCTTTTGTGAACTGACCATGTGTACTCCAGGTAGTCAGTTGGGATCCGAACCGGATGCCCGATTCACCCCCGATTCGCCTCTGAGCCGTGTAATTCCATCGTTAAGCGAACCGCCGACGCTGTCGATGTGATTAGTACAACAATCGGCAGCGACGGTTGTCCGCAGTGACACCTTCCCTGCGCCGCCCGCGCGTAAGTCTTCACCTGCCGTCTGGTGCGCCCTGAGGCGCTGTTGATCCGAGAGAAGGTGCGAGACGAACCCGTTTCGGTTCGGGAACTCTTAGGCTGGCTTTACAGACCCAGCGGGTCACTGCAACCCGAGGCCAACGCCCAGGTCGATCATTCCCGGCGCAACGATATGGCCTGCAACGTCGACAACATCGGCGTTGGTCTGTGTGCGATCCGCGGGTCCATCGTTAGGACCGTGCCGCCTCGCGAAAGAACGCGTTGAGAAGACATGACTTAGCACCACGTTGTGCATCGCAGACTCGATGCGACCTAACAGCACAGCACATTCCGTTGCATTCCATGATGGCGCCTGGCAACCGCTCACCGCTCACAGCACGGCGTCGTCACGTCGAGCCTGCAGGCGCACGATGCGGTAATCGGGACGTCGGCGTGCGCCCGCGCCAGCGTGAGCTGCCGCTCGATGATCGTCGCCTCGGCGGTGCGGCCGAGACGCCGCAAGCACTCGTGGTACCCATGCAGGCTCCATGTGTTGCCCGGATGCTGGCAGCATCGGCGCACCGTCGGGTCAAGACCAAGATCGGCCGCGTAGACGTCGGCCGCCTCTTTCACGTGACCCTGTTCCAGCAGCAACGCACCATAGGCGTGGCGGGTCGGTTGCATCCAGCCCCATGGCTCGTCGTATGGGAGGGCGTCATCGAGCTCCACCGCGCGGCGAAGGTGAGTAAAGGCCAAATCGAATTCGCCTTGCCGGTAGGCGATCTCACCGTCTAGCATTGCGCCGGCCACCGCGAGAATGTCGCGGCTGGTGTTGTTGAACAGATACCGTGACGCGGGAATGCGGGCATACGCTTGGGTGAAGGCTTCACGCTCAGCCTGGGCTTGCGACACTTGGCCTTTGGCGGCATGTGCCAGGCCGCGGCCGTAGTGAATCGTCGCGGCGGTCGTGCAGTACAAGCTCTCATCTGCGGGCAGTGGCTCGGCAATCAGATCGTCCCAGCGGCCGAACCGGACAAGGACGTGCACCCGAAGCGGAACAAAGGCCTCCAACCAGTCGGCCATCGGCGGTGATTCGATCGACAGCAGCCCCGGCGTGAGCTGCTGCGCGAGTTCATCGGCGGCCTCTAACGCGATCTGGGACTGGCCGGCAAACATCGCCGCATACACGACGAAGTGCAAGTTATGAGCTCGGTAGGCCGAGTAAAAGTTCAGTGGGCCTTCGCGTTCGAGAAACCTGCGATCCGCCCGCACCGCGGCCAGGTTTGACACCACTGCGTTGCGATAGTCGCCGCACAGCACATCGATATGGGTCGGCATGTGTTCGAGGTGACCGGCATCGGGTACTAACCCGCGTAGCAGATCGGCCGCCGGCAGTGCCTCCTCGGGATGGGCAGACAGCTCCATCGCGTGCAGGTAGATGTGCAGGACGCCCGGGTGCGCGCGGCCTTCCGAAGTCTGCAGGGCCTTCTCTAGGATCCGTTTGGCCTCCACAACCCGAGACCCCGGGGCCGGCACACCGGTGCGGGTGTCCCACAGCGCCCAGGCCGTCACATTGACCAACGCATCCGCCGCGAGGGCCGCAACATCGATGTCGTCCGGGCAGGCCGACGCTAACCCCGCCATCGCGTCCGCGTAGGACGCGCTACCGACTGCCAGCGCCGCAATGTCCGCCACGTCGACAGCGCGAAACCGGGCAGCCAGCGCCTCAATGAGACCGCGTTCGACGGCCGTCGCGCGGCCATGGGCGGCCAGTCGCAGCTCGTCGCGAGCCCGCGCCAGCGAGGCTGCAAGCTCGACCGGGTCGAATGCGTCCCAGGCTTTGTTGTAGTTCGGGCCTACGGAATACGCGATGCCCCAGCGGGCAATCGCGAGATCGGGGTCTAGACCAAGTGCCTTCTCGAAGCAGCGCACCGCTTCTTCGTGGTTGAACGCGTAGGCCCAGACCATCCCCCGGTCGAACCACAATTGCGCCTGCGCCGACGCTGTATCGACAGCCCGACGGTAGGAGCCGAGGTTGTAGTACGACTCGGTGTTGCCGAGCGGGTCCGCCACGACGCCGACCATAGCGCCGAAACGTACATCGGGCACACCGCCCCACTCCCCTGCGTGCGATGGCCTGCGGGGGGTCGAATACGACCGAATCGAATATGGCGGGCTACCGCCAAACTACTCGACTCCGATCCAGACATCATTGGTGTTGCTCGCAACCGTTCCGGTTCGGGGTGGGCGTGCGCCGACGGTGTCCGCCGCGAACAGTCTGGGTCGGTGAAATCCGCGCACTGGCAACCGCGCAGGACGGGGTCATCCGCTCGGCGTTTGCGTCAGCTGACGCAGCACGCGTAGGAACACGCGCCGGTCGTCGGCTGACAGCCTCTCGAGCCAGCGCTCCTCGGCGCGCTGGATGGCCGTCTGGCTGGCATTTTTCGCGGCGCGGCCTGACTCCGTGATGGCCAGAAGGCGGACGCGACGGTCGTCGGGGTCGGGCCGGCGCTCGATATAGCCCTGCCCCTCCAGCTCGTCGAGGGTGGGGATGATGCGTGTCTTGTCGGCGCCGATCGCCTCGGCGAGCGCGGCCTGCGTTCGCATCGGCGCGCGATCCAGCGCAAGCAGCACGCTGTACCCCCACATCGACAGCCCGTGCGCGTCCAGCACCGGAAGCTCGGCGGCGATTGTCTCCCGAGCCAGCGGCGCGAGCATCGCTGCCAGGTCGGGACGCTTCGCGCTCGATGCCATAACGGAATGATACATATTGACATATCATATGCTAACGCATACGATATGCGAATGCATACGATTTCTCATGTTCGTCCCGTCCACCGGATTGCCGTGCTCGCATCTGTCGACATTGTTGCGGCCGTCGTACCCGAGGACCTGCGCCGGCCGACGCCGTGCGCCGGGTGGAATCTCGCTGACCTGCTCGCCCACATGACGGTGCAGCATCGCGGCTTCGCCGCGGCCGCGCGCGGGCGAGGTGCCGACCTCGGCGTCTGGCAGCCCGCCGCCGTGGCCGACGCCGTGGCCGCAGATCCCGCCGGCACCTATGCCGCGGCCGCCGCGGACGTGGTCGAAGCGTTCGCCGCCGACGGCGTGCTCGACACCACATTCATGCTCCCGGAGTTGGGCCCCGGTGCCGCGTTCCCGGGGGCTCTGGCGATCGGCTTCCATTTCGTGGACTACGTCGTCCACAGCTGGGACGTTGCCCGCACGATCGGCGCCCCGTTCCAACCCCCGGCCGACGTGGTGGCGGCCGCGTTGCCGCTGGCCCTCGCCGTCCCCGACGGGGTGGCCAGGGCGGCTCTGGGCGGTGCCTTCGGCGCGGCCCTCGTGGCAACTTACGCGGCGAGCGACCTCGACCGGATCCTGTCCCATCTCGGCCGTTCGCCGGCCTGGGCACCACCGGCTTCCCGCTAAGCCTGCCCAGTAGCTGCACGCCCCGCCTTTTAGCGGCAGATCGATGTCAATGCCGAAGTCCTTGCGACTCAACACGACCGACGCCTCGGCGGGGCCAACATTCGTGACGACGTTACACGGTCACCGGGTTGACCAAGCCGGTCAGCCTTGACCACATCCGCTACGGTGTTAATCCGGGAATGGGCCAAGGTGAGGTCGCCGGCTTACGTTGCGACCACGCCGTTCCAACCGTGGCCGAAACTGAACGCGCCACAACGCCTTCTGGAAAACGCGGATCGCCGAACCCGAGGCCAAGAAGACTAGGCCGGCGCCGGCCCAACCAATAGTTGCCGAATGACCGGGGCAGCCCAGCGGCTGAGTTCGTCGCGGCTGAGGTTGGCCACCAGTGGATTTGCCAATACATATCTTGTCGTGGCAAGCCCAATCACGAACGCACCCATCAAGCCGATCCGTTGAACGGGATTGTCTGGGGTCGCGGTGATCAATTTGGGCGCGACCTGCTCCGCGAACACCCGCCGCAGCGTGTCGGCTGCGACCTGGCTCGTCATCGCGGCTCGCAAGAGCGCCACGAACGTTTCGTCTTCCCACACCGCGAAGAACCGTGGCAGCAACATGCCCGCAACTTCGTCGGGATCGGCACGCGACAGGTCTGGCAATTCGATCGAAAAATCGGCTGCTGCCGCGAACAGGTCCTGCTTGCTGCCGAAGTAGCGGATCACCAGCGCCGCATCCACCCCGACGTCCGCGGCGACGGCCCGCAAGGTTGTCCGTTCGTATCCTTCGGCGCCGAAGCGGCGGCGTGCCGCCGACAGGATGTCGGCGCGCGTCTGGCTGGCATTGCGAGGCCGCGTCGCAGTCATTACGGCGGTGCCGGCCCAACCAGCAGCTGCCGAAACACCGGTCCGGCCCAGCGGCTGAGTTCTTCGCGACTGAGGCTGGCCACCGGCGGATTGGCGAGAACAGACCGGGTCGCGGCAAGCCCGATCACGAACGCATCGGTCAACGCAATCCGCTGCAGGTGATGGTCTGGAGTGGCGCCCATCAGTGTCGGCGCCACATGCTTGGCCAGCGTCTCGTTCAGGGTGTTCGCCGCGATCCGGCTCGTCATCGCCGCCCGCAGCAGCGCCAGGAACGACTGGTCGTCTTCCCACACCGCGAAATACCGCGGCAGCAGCATGTCCGCGATGTCGTCCGGATCCGCCCCGGTCAGATCCGGCAGCTCGATCTTGAATTCGGTAGCCGTGGCGAACAAGTCCTGCTTGCTACCGAAATAACGGATGACCAGCGCCGCGTCCACACCAACGTCAGCGGCGATGGCGCGCAGCGTAGTGCGTTCGAAGCCTTCCGTCGCGAAGCGCCGGCGCGCCGCCGCGAGGATGTCCGCGCGTGTCTGGGCGGCGTTTCGAGGCCGTTTGGTACTCATCCCAAAATACTATGTCAGCCGCTGTTGACTTCGGGGGCGGGGCCGGCGTACTGTCCAAGTCACCGAATGTTGACAAAAGTCACCGATTGTTGAAATCGGGATCTTGGACGGCGGGTGGTCCCCATGGCTGGCGGCATTGAGCGGTCTAGGACCGCGACTCCTAAGACGCTGATCGGAGAGCATCGGGTTGGCGTGCTGCACCGCATCGCTCGGCTCGCAATCGCGGCGCCGAGGCGGACCATCGCGATCGCAGCGCTGGTGACGGTGGCCGCAGCCGTCTTCGGTATCCCTGTCGCAAGCAGCCTGTCCGCCAGCGGATTTCAAGACCCGACATCGCAATCAGCAAGGGCGAGCCAGCTCCTGACCGACAAGTACGGTCAGGGTGACGTGCAGCTGCTAGTCACCGTCTCAACGCCAGACGGCGTTGATGGTCCAGCCGCCCGAGCCGCGGGCACTGAAATCGTCCACCAACTGAAAAGCTCGCCGCATGTCGTGAATGTCACCTCGCCGTGGACAGCCCCGCCGCAGGCCGCCGCCGAGCTTGTTAGCAAGGATCGGACATCCGGGTTAATCGTCGCGGGCATCAAGGGAAACGAAAGCGAGCAGCAGAAATACGCCAAAGAGCTTTCCGCGCAGGTGACGCACGACCGTAACGGCGCCACCGTGTCGACCGGCGGCGTCGCGATGGTCAATGTGCAGATCACCGAGCAGTCGCAGCGCGACTTGCGGGTGGTGGAATCGATCGCGATTCCGCTCAGCTTCCTCGTGCTGGTCTGGGTGTTTGGCGGTCTGATCGCCGCAGCGCTGCCCGTGGCCGTCGGCGGAATGGCGATTTTCGGCGCCCTTGCGGTGCTGCGCACGATCTCGTTCGCCACCGACGTTTCGATATTCGCCCTCAACCTCACCACCGCCCTGGGTTTGGCGCTGGCCATCGACTACACGCTGTTGATAGTCAGCCGGTACCGCGACGAATTGGCTAACGGCGCAGACCGCGAGGTTGCCGTCGTTCGCACCGTCGTCACGGCGGGTCGCACCGTGTTGTTCTCGGCCACGACGGTCGCGCTCTCGATGGCCGCGATGGTGCTGTTCCCGATGCACTTCTTGAAGTCCTTCGCCTACGCGGGTGTCGCCACCGTTGCGTTCGCCGCCTTCGCCGCCGTGGTTGTCACGCCTGCCGCGCTGGTCCTGCTCGGCGCCCGGCTGGAGTCGTTGGATGTCCGTCGGCTCGTTCGCCGCCTGGTGGGCCGGCCCGAGCCCGTCCCGACTCCCCTACGGCATCAGTTCTGGTATCGCTGGACGAAGTTTGTCATCCGCCGAGCCCTGCCGGTCGGATTGACCGGCGTGGCCTTCTTGATGTTCCTTGGTCTGCCGTTCCTGAACATCAAATGGGGTTTCCCCGATGACCGCGCGCTGCCGCACTCGGCTTCCGCGCACCAAGTTGGCGACGAACTGCGCAACGACTTCGTCAACAACTCCGAAACCGCGGTGACGATCGTCATCCCGCACACTGGGCGCCTGACCGGCGACGAGATCGGCCGATACGCCGTCGATCTGTCTCGCGTGCCCGGCGTCTCGGGCGTGTCGGTCCCGACAAACACATTTGTCAACGGCGTCCCCGTCGGACCACCGTCAGCGCCTACCGGAGAGAAGCAGGGCAGCACGTTCCTCACCGTGGACACCTCAGCTCCGCTGTTCTCCGACCGCTCCGAAACTCAACTCGACCGCCTGCACGCGGTCCCGACTCCTGGCGGCGAGGAAGTCAATTTCACCGGCACAGCCCAGATCAATCGAGACAGCGTCGATGCCATCGCATCACACTTGCCTTTGGTGCTCGGGCTAATCGCCAGCTTCATGTTCATACTTCTCTTCCTGTTGACGGGCAGCGTCGTGATGCCACTGAAAGCGTTGGTGCTCAACGCCCTTTCGCTCACCGCCGCCTTCGGCGCGATGGTGTGGATCTTCCAGGACGGCAACCTCGGCGCGCTCGGAACGACGCCCAGCGGGGTCTTGGTCGCCAACATACCGGTGCTGCTGTTCTGTATCGCCTTCGGCTTGTCAATGGACTACGAGGTGTTCCTCGTCTCCCGGATACGCGAATTCGCGCTGGCGTCCGGAAAGACCCACGCGGACAACGACGAAAGCGTGGCTCGGGGAATCGCCCGCACCGGTCCGGTAATCACCGCTGCCGCTCTGATCATGTCGATCTCGTTCGCGGCGCTGATCGCGGCCAACGTGTCCTTCCTGCGGATGTTCGGGCTGGGCCTCACGCTGGCCGTCCTCGTCGATGCCACCTTGGTGCGAATGGTGCTGGTGCCGGCATTTATGCACGTCCTCGGACGACGGAACTGGTGGGCTCCCGCGCCGCTGGTCCGGCTGCACAAACGTCTGGGGCTGAACGACGGTCACTCCGTCGCGCCGCCGGAGCATGGGGTCGACGCGAGCCCAACCCGTCAACAATCAATACCGAAATCACAACTGGCTTGGGGTGTTTGAACCGAATCGCGCCAACAACCATCTTCCAGGAGAACGCACCATGAGTGTCACTCAATTACCGAAACATCTTTATTTCCAGAGAGCGTTCATGGGTTGGGCGTACATGTCGTTGGCGGTGAGCGGGGCCAGGCCCAAGTTGCCTTCAATAGTGGCCATCAGGCTGTACTGGTTGGCGTAGTTGGGGTCGACAAACGGGCCGGGTTGAAACCCCGCATTTATGGCGGCCTGGTTCGGGATGGCGATCATCACAACGTGGTTGCCTTCGTTACCGAAACCCAGTGAAATATTGTTGTAGTCCTCGTCCATCGTGATGTATATCACATCGCTCTGCGACGAATTCCACGTTGGCGATGCTTCAATGGTTTGCACTTCTTGCTGGACGAACGCGTCGCCGGCCGCGACGTTGTACTGGTGCGTCGTGAGCTGGCTGGCAAGCCAGCGGGCATCGCTAAGAGGAGAATCGGCAGGGCCTTCCATGTTGTTGGCCTCGTCGGCAGCGATCCACGTGAATCTCGGGAAGGTGCTCGGGTTCTGGAGATCGGTGGACAACTGCGTCAGCGGGAGCAGATGTGTCTGCAGGTAGGCGGGGGTGTTGTTGAAGACGTAGCCGAATTCGAGGAAGGGTAATGCGTCGGTGGCGTAGTTACCCTGCGACATCGTGGCACCCGGGAAGGGCATGCCCTGCGCGTACCCGGCCCATGATATGCCCGCCTGATCCATTTCTTGCATGAGGCTGGGTGCGTTGATGACGTTCGAGACGGGGTTGTAGGCGATCCCGAAATCCGATCCGCCCATGATCCGGAAGTAGTTGGGGTCGCTGGGATGGCTCAGCGCGTAGAAGTTGGACACATAATCTTGGGTCTTGATCAGGCTGTTGATGTACGGCGCGTTGGGGCTGCCGATGATGTCGCCGACGCCCTTGTTCTCCATGTAGATCACTTGCACGTGATCGATATGGCCGACGTTGGACGTCGGTACGGTGAGCCGCGCCGGGGTGAGGCTTGGATCGCCGACGGTGAGCGACACGTTGTCGGCGTAGGCGTCATTGTAGCGGCCGAGGATAAGGTTGTGGTCGGCGAAGGTCGTGGTCACCAGCGCGGAGGTGGTGCCGGCCGGGATCATCCCGGAGATCTCGCGTGGCTGAAACTCGGTGAAACCCAGGCGATCCAGCAGCGTGACCGACCCGGTCGAGCCGGTGCCCAGAACGGCCCCACTGGCGCTGAGGAAGGTGACGTTCACTGAGGCCGATGACGGGTTCAAGAGGCGGCCGCCGAGGTCTGCACTCAGCGTGTACGGCGTTCCGGCTGCGCCGGTAAGGTCGACGGTTTGGCTGATGGTGGACGTGGCCACGGGTCCGCCGCCGGCGAAATTGTTGCCGCCGCCCGGGGGCGCCTGGCTTAGGCTTGGAAAGCCCAGGAACTTCGGCAGATTTGGGAACGGAAACGAGAGTGGCGACGGATAAGTCGCGCGCAGGGCGCCGTAGGGTATCACGGTCGGGGTGCCGGTCTCCGTCCAGCCCGGAATGGTCACCCCGCTGTAGCCCGACACCGACGGGTCGGCCACTTCGAAGCCGGGGTTGACCAGCAAGTTCTGACTCATCGGCGTCGCGGGGGTCCCGGGGGCGATCAGCGGGCGCCCGGTCAACGCGTAAGAGGGCGCGTTGATCAAGCCCAGCAGATCCTGTTTCAGGTTCTGCAGCGACGACCCGTTCGCGGCCTCGGTGCCCGTAAAGGCGCTCGCACTATGCAGCAACGTCTGCACAAACCCGACATGAAAAGCCGCCGTGCGCGCGCTGAGCGCCTGAAAATCCGCTGCGTAGTTGCCAAACAACCGCGTGATGGCCGCCGACACCTCATCAGCTGCCGCGGGCGGAATCACCGTCGTCGCCGGCGCCGCCGACGCCCTAGCCTCCCTGATCGCCTCCCCGATCCCGCTCAAATCCGCCGACGCCGCGGCCAAAGCCTCAGGTGCTGCGATCAGAAAAGACGACATCTTGGGCTCCCGTCACCTCAGAGCGACACAACCGAGGAACCGATCTTCAAGAAAGCGCACAAATCGTACGCCCCCCGGAATCGATACGCAGCCAATTCCGCAGGTCTGTCGAGTCATAGCAGGAGCCGACGGCGTGTGGCTCCCGCTATCGCTGCGGTAAGCGCGTCGCGGAGCGTCGTCGCTTCGCCAATGCTGGGCGGCCCGTCCGGGGTGCGGGGAGGCCGCCGCTCCAGCACCAACGCGTTTGACGTTGACGCAAAATCTATTTGGACGGCCGCTGAAGCCCAAGATGATCGCGCAACGTATGGCCGGTGTACTCGGTGCGGAAACGGCCGCAGCGCTGCAGGATCGGCACGACATGATCGACGAACGCCTTGAGCTCATGCGGCAGTGTCGATCCCATAAACGTGAATCCGTCGACGGCACCTGCGTCCTGCCAAGCGATCACATGAGCGGCCAGCTGCTCGGGCGTGCCGATGAAATGCATCCCCCCCGCGCCACCGGCCACCTGCTGGGCGACCTCACGTAAGGGAGCGTCCGGTCGCGCTCGCGCGGCCGCATAGAGCTGCTCCGCGCGGCTTGACGGTGTCGACTGCTCAGCCCAAAGCTTCGCGGGCAGCGGTGCGTCCGGATCGTAAGCATCTGGGTCGAGCCCCGCCGTATATAAGGCGTTTTGCCATCGAAACTCTGGACTTGCCAGGTCTTCGAGCTGCCGTGCCCGCGCCTGAGCTTCGGCCACGGTGCCGCCCAAAGTCACCATCAACGCGGGGAGGACCAGCACCTGCTCGGGCTTACGACCTATGGCGCCGGCCTGCGCGTGGAGATCGGCGCGGAAGGCGACCGCTGCCTCGAGCGATGGTGGCCCAGAGAACACCACCTCGGCGTATCGCGCCGCCAGCCCGACGCCCGTTGCAGACTGTCCTGCTTGAACGAGCACCGGGTGCCCCTGGGGGCTGCGGGGAAATGGCAGGACCCCTTCGATGTCGTAGTAATGGCCGTGGAAGCGCGGCGCGTGCAGCTTGGCGCGGTCTGCCCACACGCCGCGTTCACGGTCACCGATGACCGCGTCGTCCTCCCAGCTGTCCCACACACGCGTGACGGCCTCGACGAATTCGTGAGCGCGCGCGTAACGCTCGGCATGCTCAGGATGGAACGGTTCACCGAAGTTCGCCGCGGCCAGCGGCGTGACGGTGGTGACGATGTTCCAGCCGGCGCGACCACCGCTGAGATGATCCAGCGTCGCAAACCGGCGGGCGAGCTCCCACGGCTTGCTGTAGGTCGTCGAGCCCGTCCCGATCAGTCCGATGCGGCTGGTGACCGCGGCCAGCGCGGACAGCACCGAAATCGGGTCGAATTGCGTCTGCGGGAGATACGTCGCGCGGTATTCGGCGATGGCGATGTTGTCGGCCAAGAAGATCGAGTCCATCAAACCGCGTTCAGCGATCCGCGCGATGTCGGTGTAGTAGGACAGGCCGAGGACGTTGCGAACATCGCCGTCGACGACGCGCCACGCGGCTTCGTGATAGCCGCTCGGCCAGATGAAAGCGTTGAAGTGCAGTGGCCGCGTGCTCATAGATTCGACTCCCTTGAGGACTTTTCGCCGAGTAGATGATCCGTGGCTGTCACAATCGCGTTGACGATGGTTACCAACTGCTCGGCATCTTCACGGCCGTCAAACTGCGTCACATCCTCATCAGCCAACGCGATCTGAGGTTGAAAAAGTCCTCCGCCTCACTGACAGGACCGTGCCGACACAGATCCGCGCCAAGCGGTGCCGTATGGGTTGTGAAGTTCTACTACTGCCCCCGAGTCGGCTTCGCGACAGCGCGGGACATGTCGGCTCCGACGAGCGGTGCCGCCTCAAGGCAGCGCTAAGTCTCGTCTGGAGAAGGTTGGCTGCGACCGTCACAATTTGCTCTTCGCATCCCCGCGTCCCGCCGGGGCCTCGCAACCCCGAGGCGCGCCGTTGAGCGGATAACCGCGGAGCGCGCCGCGGCTTCTCACATTTCACGTTCGCGTGATGAATGACATCCCGACGACACCAAAAATGTGACCAAATAATAGATTTGGGAACTACATGCGCGTGCCGGTGTGCCGGCGCAACCCCTCTCCGGGCGAGGCCGATTTCACCAAGACGCCACGTTGAGTTGGTCAGCTCGCCGACTGCAGGCGGGCCACGACGCGACCGCGGCGGATCACGTTGATCGTTTCGCCTGCCGCTACGCGATCGAGATACTCGCTAGCACCGGCGCGCAGTTGGCCGATTCCGATACGGATTGGTTCAGGGGTAGGGCTGATTGGAGGTGTCGCGTGAAAACTGCTCAAGAGCCTGTCGACGACTACCAGTGCTTCTTGGCGGGCCAAGGCCTGATCGCTGGATTGTGCGATCTCAAAAGATAATTCGGTCAAAGTGCCGCGCATAGTTGCCGCGAGC
>Ga0209040_10001959_pt1 | contig 16245 bp, 13 predicted proteins | sample BogFormECP12_OM3_FD_188240 | JGI IMG/M metagenome (GOLD analysis project Ga0209040, IMG submission 188240) | Bog forest soil microbial communities from Calvert Island, British Columbia, Canada - ECP12_OM3 (SPAdes) (version 2) | ecosystem: Environmental > Aquatic > Freshwater > Wetlands > Bog ...
GTCATTCTGTGCGACATTCCATCCCAGGTGTATCCCGCGTTGTTCACCAGCACGTCCAGTCCGCCAAAACGGTCGATCGCCGTCTTAACGATCTTGTCCGGAAACGCCGTATCGGTCACGTCTCCCGGCACGCCGATCGCCTCTCCGCCCGCCGCCCGAATCGCTTCCGCTGCCTCTTCGGCCGGCTTGGCATCTATGTCGCTGACCACAATACGGCCGCCGTGCTGCGCGCACAACTCCGCCGCTGCCCGGCCGATGCCGCGTCCCGAACCGGTGATGATGATCGATTTGCCTTCCAGTAGTCTCTGCATAAGTTGTCGCAGCGATTATACTGCACGCAAAACCAGGGACGGACGAGACGTTCCCCAGTTTTAGAAACCCGGGGACGGACACCTCCGTCCCCGTTTGAGCGTGATAAATTAGCAAGGTCATGAACCTGGACCTCACCGATCGGGAAAAAGCGTTTCGCGATGAACTGCGCGCCTGGCTCTCCACCAACCTGCCTCGCGGCTGGAAAAAGGAATACGCCAACGCGCCCGATCTGCACCAACGCTTCGACATTCTGCGCCGCTGGCAGCGCACCGTCTACGATGGCGGCTGGGCGGGCGTTTCCTGGCCCCAGGAATACGGCGGGCGCGGCGCCAGCATCATGGAGGAAGTCATTTTCCAGGAGGAGATGTCCCGGTGTGAAGCGCCCTCCATGGCCGGTGTTCTCGGACTCACCATGATCGGGCCCACCATCATCGCCCAAGGAACACCCGAGCAGAAGCGCCGCTTTCTCGCGAAAATTCTCAGCGGCGAGGAGATTTGGATTCAGGGCTTCTCCGAACCCAACGCCGGTTCGGACGTAGCCGCTCTGCGCAGCGAAGCAAAAATCGACGGAGACCATTTCATCGTCAATGGCCATAAGGTCTGGACCAGTTGGGGCTACGCAGCCGACTGGTGCGCCTTGGTGGTGCGCACCGACGATCAGGCGCCGAAGCACAAGGGCCTCAGCTACCTGCTCGTGGATATGCATCTTCCGGGAGCCTCGGTGCGCCCGCTGCGCCAGATCACCGGCGAATCCGAGTTCACGGAATTGTACTTCGAAAACGTCCGCGTGCCGAAAGACTGCCTGCTGGGCAAACTGAATGACGGCTGGAACGTTGCCCTCAACACGCTCATGCATGAGCGCAATACCTATGGCAGCACTATGCCGGTGGTCTTTCGCCGTCAACTGAACCGGCTGTTCCAAATCGCCAAAGCGACAGATAAGGACCAGGACCCGGTGATCCGCCAGAAGCTCGCCCAATGCCACATCGAGCTGGAGGTTTTCCGCCTTACACAAATGCGCGCCCTGTCCCGGGTGAACGCGCATGGAGTTCCTGGCCCGGAAGGTTCCGTCTTAAAACTGCTCTGGAGCGAGTTCAACCAGCGCATGGAGCAGATCGCCATGGAGTTGCTTGGCCCCTTCGCTCAACTCGAAGGCGGGCCTCATGCGATCGATTCCGGTGAGTGGTCGCACAGCTATCTGCGCTCACGCGCGTCGACTATCGCCGCCGGCACCTCCGAGATTCAGCGCAACATTGTGGGGCACAACGTACTTGGGCTACCCAAGAGCTACTGACTGGAAACCGGGGAACGTCTCGTCCGTCCCCAGTTTTAGCGGTTGATGTCGCGATGCGTCTGCTTTACCTTGAAACCGGAGCGAGCCAGCCGCTTGCAGACTTCCGCCGCGATCATTACCGACCGATGGTGGCCGCCGGTACAGCCGAAGCCGATGGTCAGGTAACTCTTCCCTTCCCGGATGTAATGCGGGATCAGGTAAAGCAGCAGGTCCGTAATGCGGTCCATAAACTCCACCGTTTGCGGAAAAGAGCGGATATAGCGCGCCACGCTGGGATCGCGGCCGGTTTTGTTCTTGAACTCCGGTATATAGTTCGGATTCGGAAGGAAGCGGACGTCAAAAACCAAGTCGCTATCCGGAGGGACGCCGTGCCGGTAGCCGAAGCTGGTGACGTCGATGCGCAGCTGCGCTTCATCTCGCGCACCCACCACGTTGGCGCCGATCACATCCCGCAGTTCATGTACATTGAACTTCGCGGTATCGATGATATGATCGGCCAACTTCCGGATAGGCGCAAGTTGCTCGCGCTCGGCCAGAATGCTTCCTCTTACGGACAGTTCGGTCCCCAAGGGATGCGGCCTGCGGGTCTCGCTGAACCGGCGCATCAGCGTCTCATCGTCCGCTTCCAGGAAGATCAGCCGCGTTGAGATCTCTTTGCGAATCCGGCGGAATAAGGCAGGGAATTGCTTCAGGCTTCCGCCTTCGCGAATGTCGACGACAATCGCGGCGCGGCGGGCCGAGGGTGAGTCCCGGATGAGTTCTGAAAACTTCGGAATCAGTCCGATGGGCAGATTGTCGACCGCGTAATAGCCGATATCCTCGAGCGCCTTCAACGTGGTGCCCTTGCCTGAGCCGCTGAGGCCGGTGATGATCACCAGATCGGCGCTGCGTACCTCAGGCTGTTCCGCTTGGCGTGTGGACATCAGGTTGAGAGGCCCGTGCCGTGGGCGGCCAGGGGGTCGCCCGCCGACCAGGGGATCGGCCCCACATTGTCTTGCACGCCTCCGCTTGTGATGCCAACCGCCACACTCAGGTCTCCAGCAAGTCGAAGTGCCCGTCCGGCCGCCGCATCAGCACGCTTTGCTTGTCCGTGCGGGCATCGCGGAAGGTCAGATACGTGTCGGTTGCGCCAATCTCCAGCATGGCTTCTTCCAGGGTCATCGGCTTGCGGCCGTCCCTGGTATTCACCGGGAATACGCGCGGAGTTTTCGGCGGAGCGGCCTTGGCGGCTTTTCCTGGTTTGGCTTCGACCCTGGGGGCAGGAACCGCGATCGCGGTCTTGTCCTTCGCCCGGTGGCCGTCGCGGAACTTCTCCTGCATCTTTACCACTTGCTTCTCTAGCTTCTCGATCGCGTCGCTCATCGCAATGGCCAGATCGGCGTCTGAACCGGCGCCGGCCAGGGCATGATCGTACGCGTGGGCGGTGATCTCAACTTTGTGCAGGTGCCGCTGGCGGGACAGAATCACGTGCACCTCCTTTTCGCCGCGGCGCTCGAGCCTTTTTACGCACTTTTGCAGCTTGGCTTCGAGCTTGGTCTTCAGCTTTGCCGGCAATTCAGCCGGAGTTCCCGTATATGCAATTTTCATTGAAAGCCACCTCTCGCGAGGGGAGAAAAAATCAGGGCCTCACGCGCCGCTGATGGGTGGAGGGTATTTTCATATCTTCGCGATATTTGGCGACGGTGCGCCGCGTCACGTCGATCCCTTCCGATTTCAGCCGGGCGGTGATATGCTCGTCCGTCAGCGGGTGCTGCGGATCCTCCTCCTCGATCATCTTCTTTACTCTCCGCTTCAATATTAGCAACGGAGTGCCACTGCCGGCGATTCCCTGCACGGCTTCGGAGAAGAAATAACGCAGTTCGAAAACGCCTTGCGGAGTGTGGGCGTATTTGCTCGATACGGCCCGGCTGACGGTAGAAGGATGCACGCCAATCTCTTCGGCCACTTCTTTGATCATCATCGGCTTCAGTTGATCGATGCCGTACTCGAGAAAGTCCATCTGGCGCCGCACGATCGATTGGCAGACTTTCGAGATGGTCTGCTTGCGCTGCTCAATGTTCTTGATCAACTGAAGCGCTGACGCATAGCGCTCCTTGACGTAGTTCCGCACTTCTTTGCTCGGCGCCTGGTCCCGGTCGAGCATGCGTTTGTATTGAGCGTTCAACCGGACTTGCGGGATGTCTTCGTCATTGAGCTGGATCAGATATTCGTCGCCGTCCTTGGAGATGTAGACGTCCGGCTCGATCTGGCGAGCGCCGGCGTTGGAATAGCGCAGGCCAGGATAAGCGTCCAGGTGACGGATCACGTTCAGCGCGATCTGGACATGCTCCATTGGCCGGCCTAGAACCTTGGGCAAGTCGCGAACCTGCCGCATTTCCACCAGCTTCAGGTGGTCGGAAACGATTTGCCAGGCGACGCCGCCCCGGGCGTTACGGCTCTCCAGTTGCAGCAGCAGGCATTGGCGAAGATCTTTGGCGCCGACGCCCGACGGATCGAGCGTCTGCACAATGAGCATCGCTTCCTCCGTCTCCGCCAGCGTGTGGCCGCCGGATTCGGCGATCTCCTCAAGCGGAGTGGTCAAATAGCCGTTGTCATCCAGGTTCCCGATGATATTGGCCGCCGCATCGCGCACCGCCTCCGGCATCACCAATACCGCCAACTGCGAATGCAAATGATCGGCCAAAGTGACACGCGAGGATAAAAATGTTTCGAACGAAGGCTTCTCGACGTTCTCCGCCGCCGGGCTCTTGTAGCCAGGATCGAGGTAGTCGTCGAAAAAAGAGCCGAAATCGATTTCTTCGAACGGATCCTTATCCGGCTTGACTTCGACCGCTTCCGCTTCTCCGGCAACCGCAGCGCCCGCCGCATTGCCGTCCACCAACCCGGACTCCGCCGCTGCCAGAGACTCGAAATCCGGGCCCGGTTCTTCGAAGCGGATGCCAGGTTCGGCATCCGTGTTGGCGCCGTTCACGGTTTCCAAAATACTCTTGTCCGCGGGATCGGAGACCCGCTCCTCGGTTTCGAGAAAGGCCTGAACCTCCTCCGGCGTCAGCTCCTCGCCCGCCTCGCTGGTTTCCTCGAGAACGGGATTTTCGGCGATCTCTTGAAGGATCATCTCCTTCAGCTCCAAGCGCGGCACTTGAAGGATCGTGACCATCTGGACAAGTCCAGGCGTCAGGATCTGCTTCTGCGCGACCTTTAATTGCAGTCTCGGCGAGAGCATAGGCGTTCTGCTCCATGATAACGCGTTCCAGGCTCCGATTAGAGCACCCGTCCAGGTCAAATCGGCAGTTTGGCGCTAGGATTGCGTGCATAAATCTCGATCCATTGACCGCGCCTGCTCCAGCGCATCACCGGCGTCAGGCGAAAACGCGCGAAGACCGCGGCGCGGTCGATCTGCGGACCGTATTGATAGAAGTGCGTCAATAGCTTACGAACCAGAGGGAAGCGCAAGACACCCCAATTCGGTTCCCAGGTCCGGGAATAAAGCACCAGAACCGAGACTTTGCCGGGATCGATCCGCTCCCAGGTCGACGCGCGCAAGTCGGAAGTTTCCTCCGCGATCAGCGGCCGCGTCACATAGCCGAAAGCCGGATCGCGAAGCGCTTGCGTCAGCGGCCAGGCGGTGTAGATGGGCAGCCCGGAATACTTGGCTTCCAACTCGCGCGCCGCGCTCTGGTGCAGTTCCACGAAATCCGTCATCGCCAGATTGTTTTCATACGGAAATGGAAAGGGCGGATTCAAAAAGAGCCCAAGCAGCAGTCCGGCGCTCACCACGGCGAGACTCAGGTTGCGCCACAGCGCCGGCAGCACGCAGCATCCCGCCGCCATCGCCACATAAAGGAGGGGAAGCACCGGCAGGAGATAGCGCTCTAACTCCGCGCCACCGAGCACACTGACCAGCAGCACGTGAGCCGCGAAAAAGAGCCAAACAAATCTCCACTGAGGCGTGCGAAACAGGCCATATCCGCGCCAGGCAACCAGGATCGCGAGATTGCCGACCCAACGAAAATCCGCCAGACCCAGGAAATAGAGGCGGCGCAACAGGCATAAAACGATGCGCACCGGGTGCAGCGCATAGCCCACGTTGTAATGAGCGAAGCCGGCATCGCCGAGCCACTCGCCCGTGGCCGATTTCAGCACGAGTAACCACGCGGCGAGCGCCACCAGCGGGGCGATGTAAAACGCGGCGCTCGCGAGCCGCCGGCCCCGCCTGGCCGAGGCATCCGGCGAATCAGGCTCTGAAACAGCCCCGAACGTCAGTGAGCGGAACTGCGCACCACCGCGTTGCGCAAACAGCAGCCAGATTCCGCACAACAGCGGAAGCAACACGCCGGTTTCCTTGATCAACACCAGCGCCGTGCAGGCCAGAGCGGCCGCGGCGTGCCGGTTCCGGAGGAACAGCCCAAGCCCCACAACCGTGAACAGAGCCGCCGGCAGATCCAACTGGGCCATCATCGACTGCGTGTAAACCAGCGGATCGGCGGCCAGCAATACCAGCGCGGCAAATGCGGCTGCGCTGTGCAACCCCCGGCACAGCTCAACCGCCAGCAGAAACGTGGCCACAAAGAAAAGCGCGGCCAGCGCCAGCATGGCTGTCCGCGTCACGGTAAGGGAGTAACCGAACACGCTCCACATGACTGCCAGGTAAGCCATGACGCCCGGCGGATGCACGTTTGGAACGGTGGAGTGCGGTACCCAGGCGGCGACGTGCTGCCAGGCGGCGCCGTGCAAAATGTCTAGCGCCGCGGGAACGAACTGGCCCATTTCGTCCCAAAAATACGGCAACGTGAAGTAGGGCGCGTGGATCAGGAAGACCAAGATTGCCGAGGCGCCCAAAACGACTAGCTGAACGCCGGCGGAGACGCCGCGCCGATTGTCCGGCAACGCCGGCATTACTGAATCTGACCGGCTCCGGCCCCTTGCGGCTCGAGTTTGATCTCGCCAAAGGCCGCTTCATACTGGGTGACGTTCTGATGCAGGATATTGAAGAGCGCCTTGGCCTGCTGCGGACTAAGATAGACGCCCTGGAAGTTTTGAATGTAGACGGTGTCGGCGGCGGTCTGGCTGATGGTGCCAAACATCAGGAAGAAGTCCCAGAGGTTAACGCGGATCTGAACACTGTTGGCGTATCCTTCGCGATAGTCCGAGCTATTGCTTAGCTGGATCTTCGGCGATTGAGTGGGCATCATGATAATCCGATGTTAACCCAAAGATGTTAACCCGAACCCTGCAATCGCCATTGACGGTCAAGCCAAGAAACTGAACAGACTCTGCCGGGGCACCAGGGACTCGGCCTGAATGGCCGCCTGCTCCTGAGTGTTGTCCAGCGTAAATTCGGTAATGACCTGGGTAAGATCGGCGTTCTGAATGCCTCCAATTTCGGTGGTGAGCTGGGTTTCGTAATTGGCGCCGAAGTTGGTCGCGTTGGTCACCTGATCCTGCACATTGCCGTAGAAAGCCAACTGTTGATTGAGGAAAGTACCAGCGGTGCCGACATTGCCAAGCGCGGCCGTGATCGCGGTGGAATCGCCGCTGAGGACAGCGGAGCGCAAGGCGGTGAGCGACTGAAAAACGCTCTGCGTGGGATCGGACGCGTCGAAAATATCTTGCGCCGTCTTGGCGGGGGCAAACAGGGAACCATCGGCGGATTGCACCAGTCGCGTGGATGGACTGCCCGCAAAAGCGCTGACCGGAGTGGTTTGCGTGAGATCGATGGTGTAAGGTTGCGTCTGGTCCGCGTCTCCAGCGAAGACATACCGTCCGTCGACTTGGGTATTGGCGACGGTTACGAGTTGCTGGAGAACGGTGCCCAATTGATTGGCGACCGTTTGCTGGGTCGCGGCGGAATCGAAGCCGCTTTGGCCTTGCGCGCCGAGGGTCTGTGCTTGCTGCACCAGACTGACGGCCGATTCGAGAGCGGTTTCAGAAGAATCGACCTGCGCTTTGACGTTAACCAGATTCTGATCGATTTGCTGGGTGCGGGAAAGGGTGGCCTGGGTTTGCAGCAGCTGCGAAACCTGGTCCGGAGCGTCCGAAACGGTGGCAATGCGCAAGCCGGTGGAGAGTTCCTGTTGCGCCTTCTCGGCACGCTGCTGAATGTGGTTGAGGCCATTGAGGAACTGTTGGGCGGCGGGATTGAGAGTGCTAAGCATGTCGGTTGCTCCTTTGATTAGGTGGTGGGCACGGCGTTGATCAAGCTTTGCAGGGTCTGATCAATGACGTTTATCAGCTTGGATGTCGCTTCGTACGATTGTTGGTATTGGAGCAGTTGGGCAGCCTCCTGATCGAGCGACACTCCGGACTCCTGCGTGCGAAGGCTTTGCGCCTGGGTGAGCAGGTCCTGAGAAGAGGATTGCGCGTCCTGCGCGTTTGAGATATCGCGGCCCACGTTGGCCGCCAGATTTCCGTAGGCTTCAGTAAACGTTGCACCTCCCACTTCCGGAGCTTGGGCTAGGGCGGCAACCACCAATGCGTTGCCGTTGCCTCCTGGGGCGCCGGCGGACGCGGCCGCAATCTGGTCCGGAGTGATGGAGGTTACCGAGAGTGTTTGGGCCACGCCTTGAGTGGGATCGTAGGTGAACAGGTTTTCGACCGGCGCCGCGCCGGTAGTGTCCACGCCGTTGCCCAGCGCGGTATTGACCTGATCGGCCACGGTTTGCGCCAGGGTGTTGAGCTGCGCCAGGTAGCCCGGAATGGTCGTGTTGGTAACTTGCAACTCCCCAGCCAATTGTCCGGTGGTGAAATCGGCGGTGATGTCCCGGCCGGTAGAGTCCAGAATCTGTGTGACCCCGTTGGAAGACGCCACCGAGATCGGCGACACCTGGTCGCCCAGAACCAGCGGCGTCCGGCCATTCAAGTAGACATTCAGCGAGCCGTTTGGCTGTTGCAGAACGGTGACCTGCGCATATTGAGAAAGTTGCTCGAGGTCGCTGTTGAGCTGCGCGTCCACGCCGGCGTTCTGGGTGCCCGCAGCGCCCGCGGCGCCCGCCGTCGTTAGCTGGGCGATGTTCGTAGCCAGGCTGTTGATATCACCGACGGTGCCGCCGGCATTGGTGGCGCTGGTAGCGGCTTGGGACTGCAGCCCATTCGCGGTTTGCTGGAAAGCTTGCGCTAGTTGCCCGGCATCGTTAATCACGGTTTGACGCGCCGTCGCGTCATTGGGCGTTATGCTGAGCTGGGAGAAACTGTTGAAAAACTGGCTGAGCGTACTCGAGACGCTGGAGCTAGAGGTGAGACTGAAGTATGGTTGGAGCGCCCCAAGATCGTTGGTCTGCTCGGTCGCCAAACCGAGAGCCGATTGTTGAGTGCGCACGTTCTGCTCGGCGTTCGCATTCCGGGAGCTCAGAGTGCCGGTCGACAACACTCCACCGGGCAGACCGACGGTGAGGTCAAACGGAAGCGCCGCGGTTTCCAGGCTCTGGCGCGCGTAACCGGGCGTGGATGCATTCGCGACGTTGTTCTCCGTCACTTGCAAGCCTTGCGTGATCACCCCGAGCGAATTCGCCGCCGTTTGCAGAGTCGTAAATAGACTACCCATGAAGCACCAGATCCTTTTCCAATTGCTTTTCCGGAAGCGGCGCGCTGGCCGCGCCATCGGAGTTATAGCGGAGTGAACAGTCGTGTCCGGCCAGCAAGTTTAGGCGGTCGGAATAAAAGGCGGCGGCCTGCCGTGCCAAAGTCCGCACCCGATCGAGTTCGCGGCGCACCTGGCGCGCGCTTTCCCAGGCCTCCGACGATTGGGCGCCGCCCGGGTACGCCGGCAAGAGCGCTAAGCCTTGACGGAGCAGGTGAATGGCCCGCTCCAACTCGGGCAGTGCATTCTCCAATGCCTCCGCCGAAGGATGCAGCAGGCGCTGCCGGACATTTCTCAAGCCTGCGCGGGCTTGGTCAAACTGCCGGCCAGCTTCTTCCACGAATTTTCTCGCGCTCGTCATTTCAGATACACTCAGTCACCTACACTCAGTCACCTACACTTAGGGCCTGTCATGAAGCAAACTTGCCACCGCTCCGAGACCGCTTGCCGACACGCGCGGCTCGGTCACGTTTTCTTCAGCCGCGACCGTCAGGGACCGGTTGCATCGTTTGTTTTGTGACAGGCACTTGGCGGCGTCATTTCCGTGACGCGCCACCCCTGATTCGCCATCCTGGACACGCCACTCCTAAGAACGCCGTGTTCGTACCGGTTCCCGCCGCCGCCCGTCGGCAGACGCGACCATGAGAAGCTCTGGAAAAATTTGGCGATGGGATCGATTCGGCCCACTTTTGTTTCCGCGCAGCTCTTCCGGTTCGTGAACGCCCGCAGCAAGCAGGCGAACTCCGAAATACGAGAGTGCCCCTCCGAAACAGCGTATTTAGTCATACACACGTGAGTTCCTTTGCGCTAGAGTTCGCTACGCTCTTATGTGCTGATTGATGATGCTCTCGCTCACTGCCGGCGCTTCGATCTGGTAGGACTGGTTGGCGGCCGCCGCGCTCAGTTCGGCCAAACGCGCGGTCTGTTGGGGTGAGTTGCTTTCGCTGGCTTGCAGCGCGGCACTGAAGCTCGATAGTGAGACTTGGTCGGCGGCGGCGCCCACCAGATCCGCCAGGCGGAGGCGGAGTTCCGTCGAGAGCTGGACTGTTCGCGCTGGACTGACTCGTACACTCCCGCTCGCGGCCGAATTCTTAATATTCATGGGATCGTCCTGGGCATCTGCTAATTCCTTATCGGCGAAGCAACGCCCGCTATTGACGGAATAGGTGCGAGAAGATGGCCGGGATATGACGGGAAATTGCCAGTCTGCGGTTTCTTACAACTGCGTCTGCGGATTATGGCTGAACCATCTCATAAACCCCGGACGCCGGTTCATAAGCCCGCGACGGCGGTTCACAAACCCGCGCTGGGGGTCCATAACGCTGCGTGGGTCGAGAGACTCTTCCCGAGTGGCTGGTTTCGGTCGAGGGGTCATCGATTGCGTGTAGTGAGCCAACAGTTCGGTGGGATCCAAATCAATGGAGGATGCATATTGGCGCAGATAACTGGTGCTGAAAATCCCGCCCGGAAGCTTATGAAATTCTTCCGCCTCAATGGCCCGCAAGAACTGCAGACTGATCTTAGTCCGCTCGGCAATTTGCTCCAACGAAATGTCCTGGCGCTGGCGCCATCGGGCTAAGCCCAGAATTGTCACTGGTGATCCCATATCTCTCCCCACGGTCGGGACTACTAAGATGGACGGAAGGTCCATAGTACCGCAAGATTTGTCCCTCCGGAAACAAAAATTAGCAAACTTGGTCTGGCGGCACGCTATCTTATCGTCTACTTTGTTCATTGCGTATCCATAGGATTAATCCTAGAAGGAACGCGGGTTGATCGGCCGCTTGGGCATCCCCTCTCCAACCAATAATTTGGAGCACATTCAAAGTTGGCTTGGAAATCGAATTCGTATCCCAGGTCAGGCTGAATCGGGACTAACCAAAGAAATCAGAAGCCGATGAACCAGACCAGCGGCCCAATCACTTATCCAATTTATGGAAGCAATCCGGTCATCGGAGCTGCCCGGGTGACGCCGCCGCGCTTCGGATGACTTCCCAGCCGTCCTAACTCGAGCGCCGCGGCTGGCGCCGCTCCAGCACCGGCAGGCGGAGGCCACATTTGTCTAGAGAATGTTTCAGAACAGCCTTCTTGGGTGCGGAGGAAGAGTTTCCAGCTGTACCGCCTGGCAGGGAAGTATGGGCGCGACGGGTTAGGACCTTGTCCAAAAGTTTAGATTTCGCGCCTCAGACCGTCTCGCAAGAGGGACTTCACCTAGGGATCTTACCCCGTCGGCAGTAGTCTTGAGGGCACTTCTGAAAATATTTTAAGAAACGCGTGCCGAAGGTTCGTGCTTTAGGATACAATCCACTGACGGAGGCCGGTTTATCCGCGAACTCACCGGCAGAGTTGAAAAGGGAGGGGCAAAGTGTCCTCACAAGCTAAACCACAATTTGAGAAGATCAGCGCACTCGATACGTTGTGCGTTAATACCATCCGCACGCTGTCGATGGACGGAGTACAGCAAGCCAATTCCGGCCATCCGGGCACACCGATGGCCATGGCGCCGGTAGCTTACGCGCTTTGGCAATACCAACTCCGATTCGATCCCGCCGATCCGATTTGGCCGGACCGTGACCGTTTTGTGCTGTCCATGGGCCACGCCTCGATGTTGTTGTATTCGATGCTGCACCTGACCAAAGTCTCGGCGGTCGATCCGAAGTATGAGCGCCTGGGCACTCCGTCCGTGACGCTGGACGATCTCAAGCGTTTCCGCCAGCTGGACAGCAAGTGTCCCGGCCATCCGGAGTATCACTGGACGTCCGGCGTTGAGACCACCACTGGACCGCTGGGCCAGGGCGTGGCCACCAGCGTGGGCATGGCCATCGCCGGTAAATGGATGGGTGAACGGTTCAATAAGCCCGACTTCACCATGTACGACTACAGCTGTTTTGCGCTGGGTGGCGACGGCTGCATGATGGAAGGGGTGAGCAGCGAAGCTGCGTCCATCGCGGGCCACTTGAAACTTGGCAATCTCTGCTGGATCTATGACAACAATCATATTTCCATCGAAGGCAACACGGCGCTTTCGTTCAGCGAGGATGTGGCGACTCGGTTTATCGCCTATGGCTGGAACGTCCTGCGCGTGGGCGACGCCAACGATCTGGAACGGCTGAACAATGCTTTCGAAACGTTTAAGAAAACCAAGGACCGTCCGACACTGATCATTGTGGACAGTCACATCGCCTACGGCGCCCCGACCAAACAGGACACCAGCGGCGCGCACGGCGAACCGCTAGGGGACGAGGAGATCAAGCTCACCAAACGGGGCTACGGCTGGCCGGAAGACGCGAAATTCCTCGTTCCGGATGGTGTCTACGATCACTTCCAGAACGTGATGGGCAAACGCGGTAAAGAAGCGCGCGATGCCTGGAATGCCAAGTACGAAGCGTACAAGACGAAGTTTCCGGAGCTGGCGGCGGAACTGATGCAGATGCAACACCGCGAACTGCCCAAAGGCTGGGACAAGGATATTCCGGTATTTCCCGCCGATCCCAAGGGCGTGGCGGGGCGCGAGGCTTCGGCCAAAGTCGAGAATGCCATCGGAAAGAACGTGCCTTGGCTGATCGGCGGTTCAGCCGATTTGGCGCCGTCGACCAAGACCAGGCTCACCTTCGAGGGAGCGGGCGATTTTGAAGCGGGCAGCTATGGCGGCCGCAACATGCATTTCGGCATTCGCGAGCACGCTATGGGGTCCATTCTCAATGGCTTGTCGCTATCGAAGGTGCGGCCGTTCGGCTCGGGCTTCCTGATCTTCAGCGATTACATGAAGAACCCCATCCGTCTGGCGGCGATCATGGAGATCCCGGTGATTTTCATCTTCACGCACGATTCGATCGGCGTCGGCGAAGACGGCCCGACTCACCAGCCGGTGGAGCAGCTCATTTCGCTGCGGGCGATCCCCGGGTTGATCACCATGCGGCCCGGCGATGGCAACGAGGTGGCGGAAGCCTGGAAGCACATCATGCAGTTGCAGCATGAACCGGTTTGTCTGATTCTTTCGCGCCAGAACATGCCCACGCTGGACCGGACCAAGTTTGCGCCGGCCACCGGACTGCACAAGGGGGCGTATGTTTTGGCCGACGCCGCAGACAAAAAGCCGGACGTGATCTTGATTGGCACCGGCACGGAGGTGGGACTCGTTGTTGACGCCTACGAGCGCTTGACCAAAGAGGGAGTCAAGGCCCGTGTGGTCAGCATGCCATCCTGGGAGATTTTCGATCATCAATCGCAGGAATACCGGGACAGCGTTTTGCCGCCTTCGGTAAAGGCGCGAGTGTCGGTAGAGCAAGCCTCGACCATGGGTTGGAATCGTTACGCCAACCGAGCCGTCGGCATGACCACGTTTGGCGCGTCGGCACCCCTGAAGGAACTGCAAAAGAAGTTTGGATTTACGCCGGAGGCCGTGGTGGCCGCGGCGAAAGAGGAGATCAAGAAGCACGCCTAGGCGCGTAAGAAATTGAAATGCACGGCGCGGGCTACAAAGTGGCCCGCGCCCGGATTTCTTAACTAGAAAGGAGACTTCTCACATGAGCGCTTCTACCGTGCCCACTACCGCGAAAGTAAAGAATCCGCTGCAAGACTTGTACGCGAAGTACGGCCAGTCGGCTTGGCTGGATTATATCCGGCGCAGCCTGATCAGTAGCGGCGATCTGAAAAGATACATAGACGACGACGGCCTTGGTGGCGTAACGTCGAACCCAGCGATTTTCGAGAAGGCGATTACCGGCAGCACCGATTACGCTGAAGCGCTGCTGGAGTTGCAAAAGAACAAAAGTTTGGACGCCATGGCGATCTACGAGACCATGGCGATCAAGGATATTCAGGACGCGGCCGATGTGTTGCGCCCGGTTTACGAGCGCACCCGGAAACGCGACGGTTACGTGAGCTTCGAGGTCTCGCCCTTTCTGGCCAAGGACGCCGAGGGCACGGTGGCCGATGCGCGCCGCCTTTGGAAAGCCGTTAACCGGCCCAATCTCATGGTGAAAGTTCCGGCCACGCCGGAATGCATACCGCCCATTCAAACGTTGATCGGCGAAGGCATCAACATCAACGTGACGCTTTTGTTCGCGCAAACGGAATACGAGAAGGTGGCGCAGGCATATATCGCCGGACTGCAAAAATACGCAGCGGGTGGAGGCGACCCGAGCCATGTGGCGAGCGTCGCCAGTTTCTTCATCAGCCGTATCGATTCGATGATCGACGCCATCGTTAACGCGAAGCTGAAACAGACCAGCGATCCGAAAGAACAGGCGCTGTTGAAGAGCGTCCAAGGCAAAGTCGCCATCGCCAACGCCAAGCTGACCTATCAGCGCTACAAAGAAATCTACAGCGAGCCGGCCTGGAAAGCTCTCGCAGCCAAAGGCGCGCAGACGCAACGCCTTCTCTGGGCTTCCACCAGCACCAAGGATCCGAAATACTCTGACGTGCTGTACGTGGATGAACTGATCGGGCCCGATACGGTGAACACCATGCCGCCGCCCACCTTCGAGGCCTTCCGCGGTCATGGCAACCCCAAGGCGAGCCTCGAAGCGGACATCGACGGGGCTCACGACGTGATGGATACGCTCGAAAAAGTGGGCATTTCCATGAAGAAGGTGACCGACGATCTGGTCACGCAGGCCGTGCGGTTGTTTGCCGAGCCGTTCGACAAGATGTTGAACTCGGTGGACGCCAAATGCAAGATCGCGGCGGGCGCGCATGTAGACCCGCAGATCTTTGCGCTACCGCCGGCCTTGAAGGGCCAAGTCGACGCCGTGGCCGAGGAATGGAAGATGGGCGGCAAGGTTCGGCGGTTGTGGGCCGGAGACGCCTCGCTGTGGACCAAGTCCGACGAAGGCCAGTGGCTGGGCTGGATGGGCATCACCGAAGATCAACTGGCCCATAAGGACCGCTTCACGCATCTGGCTGAGGAAATCAAGAAGGAAGGCTATAAGCACGTCTTGTTGCTCGGAATGGGCGGATCGAGCCTGTGTCCGGAAACGCTGAAGAAGACTTTCGGCAAGATCGATGGCTTCCCGGAATTGTTTGTACTGGACTCGACCGATCCCGCGCAAGTAAAGGCCTTCGAAAGCAAGGTCGACCTGAAGAACTGCGTCTTCATCGTGTCCAGCAAATCCGGTTCGACGCTCGAACCAAATTTTTTCAAGCAGTACTTCTTTGAACTGGCCAAGAAGGCGGTGGGAGCGGAAAAAGCCAGTTCACGCTTTATCGCCATCACCGACCCGGGGTCGAAATTTGAGAAAGTGGCCGAAGGCGATCGCTTCCGGCACATTTATCATGGTGTGCCCAGCATCGGCGGACGTTATTCGGCGCTGTCGAACTTCGGTATGATTCCGGCCGCGGCGATGGGCCTGGACGCGGCGCATTTCTTGGATCGCGCCGACGTGATGGCGGTGTCCTGCTCGGCTTGTGTGCCGCTCGATAAGAATCCGGGGGTCATGCTCGGTTTGGTTCTCGGCACGGCGGCGCGCAATGGGCGCGACAAAGTGACGCTGATCGCTTCTCCGAAGATCGGGGGGCTCGGCGCCTGGCTTGAGCAGTTGATGGCCGAGTCCACTGGCAAAGAAGGCAAGGGCCTGATACCGGTGGATATGGAGCCGCTGGGCAAACCGGAAGTCTACAGCCAGGATCGCGTGTTTGCGTATATCCGGACGAAAGAGGGCGCCGATCCGGCGCAGGACGTGGCTGTCGATGCACTAGAGAAGGCCGGTCACCCAGTGGTGCGGATCACCGTCGAAGATACCTACGAGCTGGGGCAGGAGATGTTCCGTTGGGAGATCGCGACTGCGGTTGCGGGCTCGGTGATTGGCATCAACGCCTTTAATCAGCCGGACGTGGAGGCGAGCAAAATCGCCACGCGCAAGCTGACTTCGGAGTATGAGAAGACCGGTTCGCTGCCGGCGGAAGCGCCGGTGGGGGGCATCCAGATCAGCATGATCCCGCGCGATGGCGGCAACCAGTTTCACGGCTCCGTGTTCGGGACCGGCGCGACGCAGGCGATGCAGTCCGACAACTCCAACTCCAGTTTGCTCGCGCTGGGGTTGAAGGCACGGAATAAGATCGA
>Ga0209040_10001960_pt1 | contig 16244 bp, 15 predicted proteins | sample BogFormECP12_OM3_FD_188240 | JGI IMG/M metagenome (GOLD analysis project Ga0209040, IMG submission 188240) | Bog forest soil microbial communities from Calvert Island, British Columbia, Canada - ECP12_OM3 (SPAdes) (version 2) | ecosystem: Environmental > Aquatic > Freshwater > Wetlands > Bog ...
GGGCTCCACCCCCACGGGGTCCCCATCGGGGGCGGCCCCGAGGGGGGCGGGGCGCCGTAGGGGGGGACGGCGGGCGGCACCGCCACCCACGGGGGGGCGCCGTTCCCGTAGGGGGGCGGCGGATAGGAGGCCGGCGGGTAGGAGGCCGGCGGGTAGGCGGGGGTGGCGAGGGGGGGCGCCGCGTAGGCGGGGGTGGGCACGGGTCGGGCCGGGGGGGCCTCGGGTTGGGTCGTCGGGGAGTTCACCGGCGACCACGCCGGAGGGCCCGGCGGGGCGTCGGCACCCGGCGGGAGCGGGGAAACGGGTGGCGGGGCCGCAGCGGGCGTCGGGGGAGCCGGAGGCGCAGCGGGCGTCGGGTCCTCCGGAGCGGGCGCCGTGCCCTCGGGGCCCGGCCCCGAAGGCACCGCAGGGTCGTCGGGGCCCGGGGGGCCCGGGGGCGGGACCTGGGTCAATGCCCGGCCGGCCCGTCGCAAATCGTCGGCCGGGGGCTGAATTTATGCCGGTTTAAGGATCTTTCAGGGGTCATGGGATTACACTTGAACTGAGAAGGGGGAAGGACCTCATGGATACTCAATGGATGGCGGATGGCAAGTGTCGGGACGTTCCCCCCGCTGTATTCTTCCCGAGCGACGGGCTTGGGGTACAGGCGGCCCAGAAGATTTGCGCCGAGTGCCTAGTCACGGAGGCATGCCTAGAGTATGCCCTCGCCAATCGGATCGACCACGGCGTGTGGGGCGGGTGCTCTGAACGGGAGCGCCGCCGGATCCTTCGACGGCGTCGCACCGCGGCCGTCGCCGTTTCCGGCTGACCAATCGTCCGCGCCCCGGCGGCCCGAAGACGGCCGGCGCGCGCCGGTGAGCCTCGAGTGCGTGGTCAACGTGAGCGAGGGCGCCGACGACGACGTGCTGGCCCGCCTGGGGGAATCCTGCGGGACCGCACTCTTGGACCTGCACCGTGACCCCCGCCACAACCGGAGCGTCTTCACCCTGGCCGGGCCCGACGACGATGTCGAGGCGGCCGTCCGCTCCCTGACCCGCCTGGCCGTGGGCGAGCTCGACCTCGCGGTCCACGCGGGGGCCCACCCCCGGCTCGGCGTGGTCGACGTCGTCCCCTTCGTCCCCTTGGTCCAAGAGCCCGGTCCGACCGGCCGCCTGGCCATCGGGCCCTCCCTGGCCCCCGCGGTGGAGGCACGCGACCGCTTCGCCGGCTGGGCCGGCACCGAGCTCGACCTGCCGTGCTTCCTCTACGGACCGATGGAGGGCGGCTTCGGCCGCACCCTGCCGACCGTCCGGCGGGGTGCCTTCGCCGAGCTGAGGCCCGACACCGGGCCCGCCCGCCCCCACCCGAGCGCCGGGGCCACCGCGGTCGGGGCGCGGGGGTTCCTGGTCGCCTACAACCTGTGGCTGGAGGGGGGCGACGTGGCCCTGGCCCGGGCCGTGGCCATCGCGGTGCGGGGGCCGGCGGTGCGGGCGCTGGGTCTGGCCCTCGGGCCCCGGGCCCAGGTGTCGTGCAACCTCGTCGACCCCACGGTGGTCGGCCCGGCCGAGATCCACGACGATGTGGCGGCCCGGCTGGGCGCCTCGGGGGCCGGGGTGGCCGGCTGCCAGCTGGTGGGCCTGCTCCCGGCGGCCGTGCTGGAATCGGTGCCCCCCCACCGCTGGGGGGAGCTGGACCTGGCCGAGGCCTCGACCATCGAGGCCCGGATGGAGGCGCGCTCGATCAGCTGGCGTTGACCATGGCGGCCCGGCGTTGCATGGCCCGGGCCCGGCGCAGGCGGCGGCGCTCCCGCTCGCTCATCCCGCCCCAGATGCCGAATTTCTCGCCGTTGGCCAGCGCGTACTCGAGGCAGTCCTCCCGGACCACGCATCCCCGGCACACTTCCTTCGCTTCGCGGGTCGACGCCCCGCGCTCGGGGAAGAACAGGTCCGGGTCCACCCCCATGCAGTTGGCCTGCGCCTGCCAGCTCTTCTCTTGGCGACCGTAGAGCAGTGCAACAACGTCCACCGGTTTGCCTCCCCTCGGCGCTCATCTGGCACCGTTGTAACTACAACGGTGTCATCTTTCACCAATCGTTCGCAGGGCGCAAGAGGGCAATGGGTCGCCACCACCAAGTGATCACGTGCACAAGCGCTCCCGCAGGCACGGACCCGCCATCGGGATGCCGGGCCGGGCCCTCAGCCGGCGGGGCGCAGCACCCGGCGGTGCTGGAGGAAGTCGACCAGCACGTAGCCGCCGAGCGAATCGGGCGTCGTGTAGAAGGTGCGGCCGCCGTTGATCTTGGCGATCTGGTCGACAAAGGGGAACTGGGTGCGCTCGAGGTCGAGGGCGAAGACGTTGATGGTGATGTTGGCCCGGGTGCAGCGAACCACCTCGGCCATGGTGCGGCGCAGCGTCTCGGGCTCGGGCGGGTAGGCGAAGGAGACCTCCCCGTCCGGCTCGATGTGGGCGGTCGGCTCGCCGTCGGTCACCACGATGATCTGCTTGGTGCCGTGCTGGTGGGCCAGCATCTTGCGGGCCATGAGCAGCGCGTGCTGCAGGTTGGTGCCGTAGACGTAGTCCCACATCGCGGTCGGCAGGTCCTCGGGCTTGATCTCCCGGGCCACCTCGCTGAAGCCGATGATGCCCAGGAAGTCGCGCGGGAAGCGGCTCGAGATGAGGGTCTGAAGGGCCATGGCCATCTTCTTGGCCGGCACGAAGTTGTCCCGCATCGGCATCGACATCGACAGGTCCACCAACAGGGCGGTGGCCGAGCGGGTAAGCGCCTCGGTCTCGACCACCTCGAAGTCCTCGGGCCCGAGGCGCACCGGGACCCCCGAGCCCGAGCGCCGGATGGCGTTGTGCACGGTCTCGGAGAGGTGGAGGTTGAACGGGTCCCCGTACTCGTAGGGCTTGGTGGTCTCCTCGCGGTCGTGGCCGGTGCCCGACCAGGTCGCCTTGTGGTCCCCGAGGCGGTCCTTGGCCATCTGGGAGAACAGGTCGCTCAGGGCCTTCTGGCCGAGGCGGCGCACCCCCTTGGGGGTGAGCTCGGTGTGGCCGCCCTTGTTCTCGATCAGGCCGGCCTCGGCCAGCTCCCGGGTCAGGCGGGCCAGGCGGTCGAGCGAGCGGGCGGCGTCCTCGCCCAGGTGGCGTGCAACCTCGTCCAGGTCGACCTCGCTCAACGCAGCCGGTGAGGAGGCCGACTGGAGCATGTCCTCGATCCGGTCGAGCTCGCCCAGCTGGGCCGCCAGGTCGGTGGCCTGGCCCATGCCCATCGGGGCGTCGCCGCTGAAGCGGTAGCCCTGGCCCCACCCGGCGCCGGGCACGCCGTTTTGCAGGTTGGCGCTGAGCCGCTCGACCTGCCAGCGCAGGTCCATGTCCTCGAGCAGCGACTCGGCCAGCGAGCGCAGCTGGTCGCGCTGTTCGGGGGAGAGCGACTGCCACATGGCCTCGGCCGCCGCCATGCGGGCGGCCAGTTGCTCGAGCAGCTCGTCGAGCGACTCGGCCCCGGGGAACATGTCGCCGAAGCGCGCCATGAAGTCCTCGAAGCTCGGGTCGAGCGGCTCGCCGGCTTCGCGCTGCTCGATCATCTTGTTCAGCGCGTCGAAGGCGTCGCGCATGCGCTGGAGCTGGGCCGGGTCGGGCGAGCTCAGCGCCTCGGTCATGCCCTTGAAGTAAGTGTCGGCCACCTCCTTGCGGAGCTCCTCGACCAACTGCTCGAACTTCTCGCGCGCCTCGGAGGAGACGAAGTCGTAGTGCTGGAGCTCGCGCACCCGGCCGGCCAGGTCACCGGGCAACAGGTCGAGGGCCATCCGCTTCTCGGTGGTGACGTCGCTCGTGACCTGCTGGCGCCGTTCGTCCCCGGACTGGCGGGCCTCGTCGGCCAGTTCGTCGATGGCGGTCCGCTCCTCGGCCAGCACCTCGTCGAGCTGCTCGGACACCCGGGAGAACTCGGCGTCGGGGTCACCCTGCTCGAGCATCTCGGCCCGGCGCCGCCGCACCTTCTCGAGCAGGTCGCGCAGGCCCTGGATGTGCTCGCCCCCCGGGGTGCGCATGCCGCTGCGCAGCAGGCGCCGCAGCGCGTCGTCCAGGTCACCGCCCGACAGCAGGTCGTCGGTCAGCCCGGCCAGCAGGTCGTCGGGGTCGAGGTCGGCGAACTCCTGGCTCCCGTCCCAGCGCAGGTAGTCGTAGCGGGCGGTCACCGCTCCCCCCCAAGGCCGGCGGCGCGGCTCACTTCCGGCTCCGGTAGAGGGCCCGCGCCCCCGAGGCGTCCTTGTTGAGGCGCTTGGTCAGGTGGAGGCCCTCCAGCAGGAACTCGAGGGCGCTGGCCAGCAGGGCCGGCGACTCCTCGGCGTCAGGGCCGGCCAGGGCCCGGGTCGGGGGCTCGAGCGCCGGCAGGTCGCGCAGCACGGCCAGGTACTCGGCCGCCGGCAGGTCGTCGCCGGCGTGGACCACCACGCCGGCGTCGAACGAGGCCACCACCGACTGGGGGTCGGCCAGGGTCACCCGCCGGCGGAAGACGGCCAGGACGGCGGCCGAAACCAGTTGGGCCACCACCTCGTCCTCCCGGCCCTCCTCGAGGGCCTCGACTTCGATCTTGCCCTGGGTGGAGGGGACCAGGGCCGAGAGGTCCGAGACCCGGGGCACGGCCACCGGCTCGCCGGTGCGCAGGGCCCGGCGCACGGCGTTGGCCACCAGGGTCTCGTAGTTGGCGATGGTCAGGCGGACCGAGACCCCGCTGCGCTGGTTGAGGTGCGGGCTGCGCCGGGCCATCTGGCTGACCTCGGCCACCACCTCTTGGAGATAGGCGGGCACCGTCACCGGGGGGCCGCCGGGGGGCAGCTCGGCCTCGCTCACCATGATGGCCGCCTCGGTCCGGGCGGTGGGCGGGTAGTGGGTCCGGATCTGGGCCCCGAAGCGGTCCTTGAGCGGGGTGATAATCCGGCCGCGGTTGGTGTAGTCCTCGGGGTTTGCCGTGGCCACCAGCACCACGTCGATGGGCAGGCGGATCCGGTGGCCCCGGATCTGCACGTCGCGTTCCTCGAGGACGTTGAGCAGACCGACCTGGATGCGCTCGGCCAGGTCCGGCAGCTCGTTGATGGCGAAGATGCCCCGGTTGACCCGGGGGACGAGGCCGTAGTGGATGGCCAGCTCGTCGGAGAGGTAGCGGCCCTCGGCGATCTTGATCGGGTCGACCTCGCCGATCAAGTCGGCGATGGAGGTGTCCGGGGTGGCCAGCTTCTCGCCGTAGCGGTCGGCGCGGTGGATCCAGCCGATCCGGGTCTCCTCGCCCTCCTCGGCCACCCGCAGCCGGGCGAAGCGCGAGGTCGGCAGGTAGGGGTCGTCGTTGATCTCGGAGCCCTCGATCACCGGCAGCCACTCGTCGAGCAGCCCCACCATGGCCCGGATCAGCCGGGTCTTGGCCTGGCCCCGCTCCCCCAGCAGGATCACGTCGTGGCCGGCCAACAGCGCGTTCTCGAGCTGGGGGATGACCGTCTCGTCGAAGCCGAGCACCCCGTCGACCAGTGGCTCGCCCGCCGAGATGCGGGCCGAGGCGTTGCGCCGGACCTCCACCGCGACGGGCACCGACTCCCACCCCGAGGCCCGCAGGTCCCCGAGGGTCCTCGGGAGGTCGTGGGGCGGGTTGGGGATGTGGTTGGGGGAGAGGAGCGGTGCGTCGGCCATGGGGCCGAGCCTATGCCCGGTCACGAACGCCCGTGCCTCCGCTCGGGCGCCGATGGCCCTCATCGCCCGAGGCGATCAGCGGCGGCAGCAGGCCGTTCGGCGTCATCGGCCCGGGACAACTTGCGCCCCCGTGCCCGTCATCTGGAAAGATGGCCCCGCTCGCCCCCGGCCGACCGCCGGCGCGGCTGCCAGACATCGGCCCGGACAGCCGGTCGGGCGTGGGGAAGGAGGAACGTGTGACGACGGTGGACAGCGCAACCGCCACCCCGGTGCAGATTTCCCGGGCCCGTGGCGGCCCGGACGTCCCGACCCTGCGCCAGGACGGCTGGTGGGTCCAGCCGCTGATCACCGCCACCGTGCTGACCGCCTTCGTCGTGTACTCGACCTGGGCCGCCTTCGTGAACAAGGACTACTACGTCGGCGCCTCGATGCACCGGAACCTGATCTCGCCGTTCTACTCGCCCTGCCTCGCCGCCAGCTGCGTGCCCGGGAGCCACCCCTCCACCGTGATCACCTGGTGGACGCTTTCGCCGGCCCTCCTGATCCTGATCTTCCCCCTCGGCTTCCGGCTCACCTGCTACTACTACCGCCGCGCCTACTACCGGTCGATCTGGTTCTCGCCGCCCAACTGCGCCGTGGCCGACGCCCACGCGAGCTACTCGGGTGAGACCCGTTTCCCGCTCATCCTCCAGAACATCCACCGGTGGTTCTTCTACATCCTGCTGATCTTCAACACGATCCTGACCATCGACGCCGTGGTCGCCTTCGACCAGCCCGGGATCGGGATCGGGGTCACCGTCGGCACCCTTGTGCTGGTGGTGAACGCCACCCTGCTCTGGCTCTACAGCCTGAGCTGCCATTCGTGCCGGCACCTGTGCGGCGGCCAGGTCCGGTCGTTCTCCAAGCACCCGATCCGCTACCGCTTCTGGAAGATCGTGTCACCCCTCAACACCCAGCACATGAAGTTCGCCTGGGCCAGCCTGGTCTTCGTGGCCCTCACCGACCTGTACGTGCGGCTGGTGGCCAGTGGCACCATCACCGACTGGCGGCTGTTCTAGCCGGCGGCGGGACGGCACGGGCACGGCGGGCGACGAGAACAACCACGAGGAACGACAGGGAGCAGATGTCCGAGTACGAATCCCACACCTACGACGTGATCGTGATCGGCGCCGGCGGCGCCGGGCTCCGGGCCGTCATCGAGGCCCAGGCCCGGGGATTGCGCACCGCCCTGGTGTGCAAGTCGCTGCTGGGCAAGGCCCACACCGTTATGGCCGAGGGCGGGGTGGCGGCGGCCATGGGCAACGTCTACCCCGAGGACAATTGGAAGATCCACTTCCGTGACACCATGCGCGGGGGCAAGATGCTCAACAACTGGCGCATGGCCCAGCTCCACGCCCAGGAGGCCCCCGACCGGGTGCACGAGCTCGAGGCCTGGGGGGCCCTGTTCGACCGGACCGAGGACGGCCGCATCACCCAGCGGGACTTCGGCGGCCACCGCTACGCCCGGCTGGCCCACGTAGGGGACCGCACCGGCCTCGAGATGATCCGCACCCTCCAGCAGAAGGCGGTGGCCGAGGGCATCGACGTGTTCATGGAGTGCAAGGTGCTGCGCCTGCTCCACGACGCCGACGGCCGGGTCTCGGGCGCGGTGGGCTACTGGCGCCCGACCGGCGAGTTCGTCGTCTTCCAGGCCAAGGCGGTGGTGCTGGCCACCGGGTCGATCGGCAAGTCCTGGCAGTACACGTCGAACAGCTGGGAGTCGACCGGCGACGGCCACGCCATGGCCCTGTGGGCCGGGGCCGACGTGATCGACATGGAGTGCGTCCAGTTCCACCCGACCGGCATGGTCTGGCCGCTTTCGGTCCGGGGCATCCTGGTGACCGAGGGGGTGCGGGGCGACGGCGGGGTGTTGCGCAATTCGGAGGGCGAGCGCTTCATGTTCAACTACGTCGCCCCGATGTTCCGGGCCGAGACGGCGGACACCGAGGAGGAGGCCGACCGCTGGTACGAGGACCACGCCAACAACCGGCGCACCCCTGACCTGCTGCCACGCGACGAGGTGGCCCGGGCCATCAACTCCGAGGTGAAGGCGGGGCGGGGCAGCCCCCACGGCGGGGTGTTCCTCGATATCGCCTCCCGGCGCCCGGCCGAGTACATCCGCCGGCGCCTCCCCTCGATGTACCACCAGTTCATGGAGCTGGCCGGGGTCGACATCACGGCCGAGCCCATGGAGGTCGGACCGACCTGCCACTACATGATGGGCGGGGTCCGGGTCGACGGTGACACCGAGGCGGCCACGGTCCCGGGGCTCTTCGCCGCGGGCGAGGTGGCCGGCGGGATGCACGGCGCCAACCGCCTGGGCGGCAACTCGCTCTCCGACCTCCTGGTCTTCGGCCGCCGGGCCGGCATCGGGGCGTCCGACTTCGCCGAGGGGCGGTCCGGTGACCCGGTCGTCGACCAGGGCGAGGTTGACGCAGCCATCACCGGCGCCGTCGAGCCGTTCGGGCGCGACGGGGGCGAGAACCCCTACGACGTCCACAAGGACCTCCAGGAGGTGATGCAGTCGCTGGTCGGGATCATCCGCTCCGGCCCCGAGCTGGAGGAGGCCCTGGACAAGCTGGGCGAGCTGCGGGCCCGGGCCGACAAGCTGAGCGTCAAGGGCGGCCGGGTCTACAACCCGGGGTGGAACCTGGCCACCGACATCCCCTCGATGCTGACCGTCTCCACCGCGGTGGCCCAGGGAGCCCTGGCCCGCAGGGAAAGCCGGGGCGGCCACACCCGGGAGGACTTCCCGACGGCCGACCCCGAGCTGGGCAAGGTCAACTTCGTCCAGCGCCAGGTGGACCCCCGAGGGCCCGACGCGCCGATCACCGTCGGTCCCGAGCCCATCCCCGAGATGCCGGCCGATCTCCGTGAGCTCCTGGAGGAGGCAACGTGACCGACGGGCCGGACCCCGCGTCCACGCCGGCCGACCCCGAGGAGCCGGCGGCCACGGACATTTCTCCGACGACGGCCGCAGCCGCGACCGCGCCGACCGCGCCGACCGCGGCGGCCTCCGGGACCGCCACGACCGCCGAGGGGCCCGATCGGGCGCCGAGGGGGACGACGACCGACGTCGAGGCGGAGGCTGAGCCCGACGTCGAGACCGAGACCGAGACCGAGACCGAGACCGAGACAGAGACAGAGACAGAGACAGAGACAGAGACAGAGACAGAGACAGAGACAGAGACAGAGACAGAGGACGTACCGCCCACCGGTGAGCCGGATCTCGCCATGCACGTCTGGCGGGGTGACCCCGAGGGGGGCGAGTTCACGGAGTACAACCTGCCGGCGGTCGAAGGTGAAGTGGTGCTCGACGTCATCCACCGGATCCAGGCCACGGTGGAGCCCGATCTGGCCTGCCGCTGGAACTGCAAGGCCGGCAAGTGCGGCTCGTGCTCGGCCGAGATCAACGGCAAGCCCCGGCTGCTGTGCATGACCCGGATGGACACCCTGCCCGAGGGTCCGGTGACCATCGCCCCAATGCGGACCTTCCCGATCGTGCGCGACCTGGTCACCGACGTCAGCCTCAACTACGAGGTGGCCAAGACCGTCCCGCCGTTCCAGCCACCGCCCGAGCCCGAGGGCGGCTACCGCATGCGCCAGATCGACGTCGAGCGGGGCCAAGAGTTCCGCAAGTGCATCGAGTGCTTCATGTGCCAGGACGTCTGTCACGTGATCCGTGACCACGAGGAGAACAAGACCCGCTACGCCGGGCCCCGTTTTTTCATCCGCTTCGCCGAGCTCGAGATGCACCCGCTCGACACGAACGACCGCCGCGAGTTCGTCCGCCAAGAGGGCGGGCTCGGGCTGTGCAACATCACCAAGTGCTGCACCGAGGTCTGTCCCGAGCACATCAAGATCACCGACAACGGCATCATCCCGATGAAAGAGCGCGTGGTCGACGCCACCTACGACCCGGTCGGGTGGCTCGGTCGCAAGATCCTCCGGCGCACCAAGAAGACCCCGGCCGAGGCGGCCGGGCGCACGGCCGAACCGGCCTCCGAAGAACCAGCGCCGGGCGCGGTGGCAGTCGACGTGGACGGGCCGGAGCCCGGCGGCGCCGTCCCGACCGAGCCGGTGGTCGAGGCCGACGCCGCGGCGGCGGACGCCGGGAAGCCGCCGAAGAGCGTTCCCCCCGGGGGGGACACGCCTCCCGGGTAGGGTCTGGCGCCGTGCCCCGCTTCTACTCACCCGAGTGGGTCGCCGCCTTCAACGAGGGGGTGGCCGGGCTGAACCCCTCCTCGGTCGACGCCGACGCCTCGTTGGTGGCGGCCGGGGGTCACTTCTCGGTCACCCAGGTGGTCCACGGCGCGCCGGCACCCGACGAGGGGGCCGCCGCCGACCTGGTCGCCACCCTGGCCGTCGACGACCACCGGGTGTCCCTGAGGCTGGGCGAACCGGCCGACGGGCCCCCCGACGTCACGGTGGCGCTCTCGTGGACCGACGCCAGCGCGCTCTCCCGGGGCGAGCTCGACGCGGCGGGGGCGCTGGCCGCCGGCCGGGTCCGGGTGCGCGGCGACCTCTCTGTCCTGGTGGCCGCCCAGGCCCTGCTGGCGGCGGCGGCCGGCCGCCTGACCGACCTGCAGGCCGCCACCACCTACTGACGCCCGGAACGGTCGGGCCGCGGGGCCGCCAGGGGGTGAGCGTCCGCGCCGACCACGTTGTTGACCGCCACCCCGAGGCCGGGCAGCGAACCGTAGAAGGTGGCGTCGCCGTAGGCGAAGATCGAGCCGTTCTTCCCGGAGTCCGACGCGCGGGCGATGCCCACGATGGGCGTCGAGCTGTTCCCGCCCAGGCTGCCGAGGAGAGCCGTCAGGGTCCCGCTGTTGAAGAAGGCCCCCCGTCCCCGCCCGTCGAATTCGCCGAGATGGTCGAGTCAATCACGTACGCAATGCCGCTGTTGAACATCGCCGGGCCGTCCACCGACGCCGAGTTCCCGGTGACGGTCACGTCGGTCATCGTGGCCGTGCCGTTGTTGAACAGGGCACGCTGCCCGGCCGCGAACGCGTCGTTGGCCAGGGTGACCGTTCCGTTGTTGAAGACGGCCTCACCGAAGGGGGACCCGCCCCGGGAGATGGTCAGGTTGTCCATGGTGACCGTGGCCGACGACAGGCTGACGTCGGCGATCGTGTCGGTGCTCTGTCCGTCGAGGATCACCGGGTTGGCGGCGGTGCCCTGTCCGTCGATGGTGAGGCTGATCGGAATGTGCAGACTCGATGTCTCGGGGCAGGTCCCGCTGGCCATCTGGATCGTGGCCCCCGCCGGGGCCACGCTCACCGCGTGGTCCAGGGTGGCGCACGGGGTTGGTCACAGGTCGTGTTGGAGACGTCGCTGCCGGTCGCCCCGTCCACGAAGAGGGTCGCCGCGGCGAAGGCGGGCGACGGGCCGAGGCTCAGCGAGGCCACCGCGGCGGCGCAGAGCACGGCCCCGGCGCCGAGGGCCCGGGCCGACCGGCCACCTCGGACGGGCGCCGGTGACCGGCAGCGGGGGGGGCACCACCCCATGGCAACGGGAACGGCCCCCGAGACCCGGGGAAGCCGTCGGCCGGGTCGGGAGGTCGGTGGCCTACGATCTCGCCCGACGAGACGGCGGTGCGGGCACCGCCCCGGAGGCCGGGAGGCGACGTGGTGGAGATCGTGGACCCGGCCGACCGGCTGGGCGAGGCGGTGGGGACCCGGTTCCAGCAGTCCCTCGGGGCGCGCTGGGCGTCCGTCGAGGACGACCCCGCGGCCGTCGCTGTCGAGCTGGTGCTGCGGCCCGAGCTCTGCGGACCGGCCGGCTCCCTCGAGGGTGGCATCGTGGCCACCCTGGCCGACGTGGCCGGCGCCTCGGCGGCGGCGCGGGCCCTCGGGTCGATGGTGGCCACCCAGCACATCTCGATCTCCTACCTCGCCCCGGGGCGCGTCGGCCCGGTGCGGGCCGTCGGGACCCCGCTCCGGGTGGGCCGGCGCGACGTAGTGGCCGAGGTCCGGATCACCGACCGGGGCAACGGGGACCGGCTGATGGCGGTGGCCCTCGTGACCGTGCGGGGCCTGGCCGGGCGGCCGGGCGAGGGCTGACCGCCGGCGGCTGCGCCCGAGGCGCCGGGACGTCGGGCCCGCCGGGCGGCTCGCTCAGACGAGGGCCGGGCTCGAGGACGAGAACGGCCCGAGGTCGAACGACGGGTCGGCGCCGGTGGCCAGGTCGGCCAGGAGCTCGCCCAGTACGGGCCCGAACTTGAACCCGTGGCCCAAGGTGCCCGCACCGACGACGACCCGGCCGATCCGGTCCAGGACGAAGTCGGTGTGGGGCGAGTTGTCGTAGAGACACCGATCGATGGCCACCGGGCGCGGATCGTGGCCAGGCAGGATCCGGCGGGCCGCGTCGCTGAGGACCGACAGGGCCGGCCAGCGCTCGGCCACCGAGCCCGGGGCCAGCCGCTCGACCGGCGCACCGCAGCGCGGCGTCGAGCTGGGCCAACCCGTCGCCGAAGGTGACCTGGCCGGTCGTCCGCAGGACCGAGCGCCCGAACTCGTTCTCCAGCCGGCGCCACAGAACCTCGGCCGCCTGGGCCATCGCCACGTAGTGGGGCTCGGGATAGCCGAGGCAAGATCCGGGCCGTGCCCTTGGACCCCGAGCGGTCGTGGCCCACCGTGGACTGCTCGACCACCACCACCGACCGGCCCCGCCGGGCGAGGGACCATGCGGTCGAGAGGCCGAGCAGCCCGGCGCCGACGACGAGGTGGTCGGCCTCAGCCGGCGCCATCGGGTGCCGCGGGGACCGTCGAGACGTCGTGGCCGGTGGCCACCAGGTCGGCCAGCACGTAGTCGAGCAGCTGCCGGCCGTGGTCGCTGGCCACTGCCAGGTCGTCCGCGCTGACCACGACCCCGTTGAGCGACTGTAGACGGAGGACGTCACCGTGGTCCCGGCTGTTGGGGAAGATGCCGGCGAAGGACAACCCCAGCTCTTCGAGGTCCTCGGCCGCCAGGGCGCTGGCGTGCAGCTCGAGGGGAAGGTCGACGTAGACGGCGGCGATGCCCTGCTCGAAGTGGCGCCGGCGCAGGGCGGCGACCGCCGGGGCGAGGTCGGCGCCCGGCTTGCTCACCGTGAGGACGGCCGCGTTGTGGTCGGCGTGGACGTGGGAGTGCAGGGTGGAGTGACGCTCGAGTCGGGCGTGGCGCGGCGGGTCGGCCAGGCGGGCGTGCAGCCGGCAGGCGGCGACGATGTCGTGGACCATTTGTCGGTGCCGGGGGGACGCGTAGACCGGCCGGGCCGGCTTGAAGTTCGTGCGCAGGTAGAACAGCGCGGCCGACTGGCGCCGGGGGCGGTCCGGCTCGGGCACGGCGGCCGCCGCGTTGTTGGCCACGCTGGCCGGGATCCATCCGAGCAGGAAACCCGTCTCCTGGGCCCCGAGCTCCACGTTGGCCTGCTGGCTGTAGGGGTGGGCGGCCGTCGCCTCGCTGTAGAGGCCGGCCAGGCCGCGTTTGCGGGCCAGGTAGACGAGGTGCCGCTTGACCGAGACGAACAGGTGGTGGCCCCGGGCCTCGGGCAGGGTGACGGCCTGGCCGACGTGGCCGACCGAGTCGTGGGGGCGTCGGAAGGACATGCCGGCGTGGCACAACAGCCTCCCGTCCTGGGTCTCGGCGATGGCCGACACAAAGAGGCCCTCGGAGATCCGCCGGGCCACCTCGTGGGCGTCGTAGACCCAGGGCGCGTCGTAGGTGTCGCCGTAGGCATTGCGGATGGCGTCGCCCAGGCGTGCCGCCTCCGAGGCCCGCAGCGGCCTGACGTGGACCGTGCCGAGATCGGGGTGCGTCCGAGGCCCGGAACCGTCGGCGTCGGCGGTCCCCGCGGTCATCCCGGTCCCCCTGCGTGCATCACCGGCCATCGTAGAGCCGGGCACGGGCCCTCCCGGGTCGACGCGGGCCCGGGGATGGCCGTCGGCCCAGGTCAACGGGGCCAGGGGTCCCCGGGATACCCCGTTGGTAATCTCGGGGGCGGTGGCCCGCGCGGGGCGGGCCCGGAGATGGGAGACCACGACGTGCCCCTTTCGCTCGACGACCACTTCCTCCTCAAGTACCGCGAGCTCCTCGATGCCGAAGACGCCGCCTTCGACGAGCTCGAGCATGCGTGTGAAGAGGGCGACCGCCCGCACTTCGACGAGGAACTGGCCCTGTGGCAGGGCATCGTGGAACGCAAGCTCGCCTATCTCCACAACGCCGGCATCAACGTGTCGCCGCCGGTCACCCTCTGAGCTGATCCTCTGAGCCGGCGCCGGGGCCGCCGGGCCGGACAGTCAGCCGAGGAGGCCGAGTGCCTCCACCTCGAAGCGCTCCGAGAGGAGCTCCTCGGTCGTGACCCCGATGCGCGCCGCGGCGAAGTCGTCGTGGTCGACGCCCTCGACCACCGACCAGCCGCCCTTCCCGTCCGCTCGCACCGGGAACCCGAATTGCAGCCCCTCGGGCGTGCCGTACTGGCCTTCGCTGGCCACGGCGACCGAGATGCAGTCGCCCTCGGGGGTGGCAGTCTGCAGGTCGACGACCGTATCGATGGCCGCGTTGGCGGCCGAGGCGGCCGAGGAGAGCCCCCGGGCCTCGATGATCGCCGCCCCCCGCTTCTGGACGGTGGTGAGGAACTCGCCCCGGAGCCAGTCGGTGTCCCCGATCACGTCGGAAGCGGGCTTGCCGCCGATCCGGGCGTGGGCGAAGTCGGGGAACTGGGTGGCCGAGTGATTGCCCCAGATGGCGACGTTGGTCACCTCGGTCACCGGGACCCCGGCCTTCCTGGCCAGCTGGCCCTTGGCCCGGTTCTCGTCCAGGCGGGTCATGGCGAACCAGCGGTGGGCCGGGACCTCGGGGGCGTTGGCCCGGGCGATCAGGCAGTTGGTGTTGCAGGGGTTCCCGACGACCAGGACACGGACGTCGGAGGCGGCGTACTCGGCGATGGCCCGCCCCTGGGGCTTGAAGATCCCCCCGTTGACGCTGAGCAGCTCACCGCGTTCCATGCCCGCCCTGCGGGGGACCGATCCCACCAGCAGGGCCCACGAGGTCGCGTCGAAGGCCGCCGCGAGGTCGGAGGTGGCGACCACGTCGGCCAGCAGCGGGAACGCGCAGTCGTCGAGCTCCATGACCACCCCCTCCAGGGCCTTCATGGCCGGCTCGATCTCGAGGAGCCGGAGCACCACCGGCTGGTCCCCGCCGAGCAGCTGGCCCGAGGCGATGCGGAAGAGGAGCGAGTAGCCGATCTGGCCGGCGGCGCCGGTGACCGTCACGTGGAGGGGGGTGCGAGGTGCCATGGCCGTCACGTTATGCGGGGGACCGGTCCGGGTCGAAACCGCCGTGGCCGACCCCCGGGGCGCCACGTCGGCCCCGCCCGTGATCAGAGACGCTCGACGATGGCCGCCGCGAACTCCGAGCACTTGACCTCGGTCGCCCCCTCCATCTGGCGGGCGAAGTCGTAGGTGACGATCTTGGCCGCGATGGTGGCCTCCAGGGCGGCCACGATGTCGGCCGCCGCATCGGTCCACCCGAGGTGCTCGTACATCAGCACCCCCGACAGGAGCAGCGAGCCCGGGTTGACCCGGTCCTGGCCCGCGTACTTGGGGGCGGTGCCGTGGGTCGCCTCGAAGATCCCGTGACCGGTCACGTAGTTGATGTTGGCCCCCGGGGCGATGCCGATGCCCCCCACCTGGGCGGCCAGGGCGTCGGAAAGGTAGTCGCCGTTGAGGTTGGTGGTGGCGATCACGTCGAAATCGCCGGCCCGGGTCAGCACCTGCTGGAGGGTGATGTCGGCGATGGTGTCCTTCACCAGCAGCTTGTCGCCGGGGTTCCCGTCGCAGTCGTCCCAGCCGACGGCCACGTCGGCGAACTCCTCGCGCACCAGCTCGTAGCCCCAGGCCCGGAAGGCACCCTCGGTGAACTTCTGGATGTTGCCCTTGTGGACCATGGTCACCGAGCGGCGGTCGTGGTCGAGGGCGTAGCGGATGGCCGCCCGGATGAGGCGCTTGGAGCCCATCTCCGAGATCGGCTTGATCCCGATGCCCGAGCCGTCACGGATGGGGAAGCCCATCTCGTCGCGCAGGAAGGCCATGAGCTTGGCCGCCTCGGGGGTGCCCTCCTCCACCTCGTAGCCGGCGTAGACGTCCTCGGTGTTCTCCCGGAAGATCACCATGTCGACCAGCTCGGGGTGGACGACGGGGGAGGGGACCCCGGTGAACCAGCGCACCGGCCGCAGACAGACGTAGAGGTCGAGGATCTGGCGCAGGGCCACGTTGAGCGAGCGGATCCCCCCGCCGACCGGCGTGGTCAGCGGGCCCTTGATCCCGATGAGGTGCTCCCGGAAGGCCTCCACCGTCTCGCCGGGCAACCAGGTCCCGACCTCGTCGAACGCCTTCTGGCCGGCCAGCACCTCCTTCCAGGCGACCGAGTGGCCGTGCTTGGCGGCGGCGGCGTCGAGGACCAGCTTGGCCGCCGGCCAGATGTCGACCCCGGTGCCGTCCCCCTCGATGAACGGGATGATCGGCTCGTCGGGGACCGAGAGGGTGCCGTCGGGGCCCATCGTG
>Ga0209040_10001961_pt1 | contig 16244 bp, 12 predicted proteins | sample BogFormECP12_OM3_FD_188240 | JGI IMG/M metagenome (GOLD analysis project Ga0209040, IMG submission 188240) | Bog forest soil microbial communities from Calvert Island, British Columbia, Canada - ECP12_OM3 (SPAdes) (version 2) | ecosystem: Environmental > Aquatic > Freshwater > Wetlands > Bog ...
CGTCGAGGCGAAGAAGTAGCCGCTCTTGCCAGCGCCACCAGCGATGGCGGAGGCCAACAGGTTGTCGATCAGGCAAGCAGTACCCGTGCCCGGAGTGCACGGAGCAGCGCCACCCAAGGCGGCCAGGGCAGTGTAGCCGATGGTCGGATAAGCCGAGTAATAACCGACTTCACCGGTGACGATGGAGCGCTCGGAAGCGGCCGCAGACGAATCATTGGCTGCCATACGGGCGCGCATCAGGTTAGGAATCGCAATAGCTGCAATGATCAGGATGATGGCCACCACGATCAGCAGTTCAATCAGTGAAAAACCCTTCTGTTTCCGCATCTCGATTTTCCCCTCGTTTTGGACTTTGGTTGAATTCATTTCTGGTCACGAATGACGCAGTCGATCCTGATGTTCGCACCTTCCGGACCAAACTCGATAGTTACCTTGGTTCCGGGTAGACTTCCACAACCGCTTTATTTTCATGGCAGATGGAAACTTCCGCCTTCATTGTAAGCGCTTCTGCTGCAGCCCGATGGCAAAATACGTCGATCAATCTGACAATTCGCGTCATCGTAGCTCGACCTCTAATTGAGAACGCTCTCATCCTTTTCTCTTGCACACAGGTCTCTGTGGCGGCTGGTTACCCGATCACTTAGGTAACTCTTGAGAGCCGAACTCGGGGTGAGGGACAAGCGCCTCTGCGTATAATCGCAGTCACAGAAGCGAGGACGAGATGAGTTCCGGCCCGACAATCGTTGCAGAGCAGCCCGCAGCCGCGTCCAGCGCAGAGCCACACCCTTTGATTGCTGCCAGGAAGCGCCGGGTTATTCTGTGCCTTCTACTGGTTCTGGTCACGCTGGGATTTTATAGTTCGGTTGTCCACAATCGCTTCACTACGCTGGATGATGAAGTTTACATTCTGCATAATCCGCACGTTCGCGCGGGATTGACCTGGAACACATTCGCCTACGCCTTTACGACCTTTGATGCGGGCAATTGGCACCCCCTTACCTGGATGTCGCATGCTCTCGATTGCCAGCTCTTCAATCTGAACCCGGTCGGCCACCATTACGTAAACCTTCTACTGCATGCTCTGAATGCGGTTCTGTTGTTTCTGCTGCTGGAAGCGGCCACCGGACTTACGTGGCCGAGCCTGATGGTGGCGGCGCTGTTCGCTCTTCATCCCGTGAACGTAGAGTCCGTGGCCTGGGCGGCTGAGAGGAAGAACATTCTCAGCATGACCTTGTGCTTGCTCGCCATGTACGCTTACGGGTGGTACGTGCGGCGGGTCAGCGTGAAGAGATATGCTCTGGTCGCAACGTTATTCGCCCTGGGACTGATGGCGAAGCCGGAGATCGTGACGCTGCCGTGCGTATTGTTGCTATGGGATTATTGGCCGTTAGAGAGAATGAAAGGGCCAGCGCGTCCAGCAGATTCTGGCGGCGAGCCATCGCAGAGATCGTTTTCTTTCCTGTTCGTGGAGAAGGTCCCGTTATTTCTGCTTTCACTCTGCAGCGCGATCGTGACCGTAATTGCCGCAAGATCGAGCGATGCGGTGCGCGGCGGGTTTACGGGAGCACGGGTTGGAAACGCGCTGCTTTCCTATATCCGTTATTTGGTCAAGGCCTTTTGGCCGGCAGGGCTGGCAGTCATGTATCCCTATCATGGCCATTCGATTCCAGGTTGGGCAATTCTCGCTTCCGCCGCGACATTGGTTCTTGTTACTGCCATTGTCCTGCGTTTCCGCAGTCATCGTTATCTCGTGGTTGGCTGGTTCTGGTTTCTGGGCACTCTGGTCCCAGTGATCGGCCTTGTCGAGGTCGGCATGCAAGCGATGGCGGACCGTTACGCCTACCTGCCGTTTATCGGCCTGTTCATAGCCGTGGTCTGGGGCGTAGCCGAAACCGCTCGATGGCGAAAGGTACCCGCTGCATGGTTGGCTGTTCCAAGTGTCTTGATCCTGGCGGTTCTTGGAATGGTTACGTGGCATCAGATCTCCTACTGGCATGACGGCGAGACCATGTGGAGGCACACGATCAGTGTGACCGGGCGTAACACCATGGCGCACGATGGCCTTGGCTACACGCTGGCAGAGCAAGGGCGGGTGGAAGAGGCGATTGCGGAGTACAAGACAGTCGAGGAGATGCACGGATATGGAGCTCCAGCGATCATCCAGGTTGGAGTCTTCGAACAGACCCACGGCCACTTGCGGGAGGCGCTGGGGCAATACAAACAGTCTCTCGAGGTCTCGATCGATGCCAATGAGCGATCGGAGGCCTTCGCCCACATGGGCGCAGCCTTTGTGCAGGCGGGTGACATCCAGAACGCCAAGCTCGGCTACGGGTATGCGCTCCAGCAGAATCCCGAGAACACCTTCGCTCTGATAGGCAGTGGCCTGTTGGCGGAGCGCGAGGGTGATTCCACATTTGCCATGGTGCAGATTGCGCGCGCGCTGAAGGTCAAACCGACCGACGTGGGCTATCTCCTGCTCGAAGAGGTGTTGCGGCGAGCTGGGCGAGTGCCGGAGGCGGATGAGGCGGAACAGTATGCGCAGCGGATCTCGAGCGACTTAGCTCAGGCCCGGCAGTCAGCGGCGCAGGAACTCGCAGCGGCCGGGATAAAGCCTGAATAGAAAAGCGGGAAAGGCTATTTGGCGGATTGTGCCGCGGCTTGCAGCCGGTCGATGGCTCGCCGGGCCGCCGATCCCTCGGGGTGCAGGCGAAGTTCTTCCCGATACTCCCCCAGAGCTAAGAGAGGCTGGGAATCCTGTTCCAGCGCCTGGCCCATCTCATAGTGAAAGCCTTCGGCGGTGCCATCAATACTGAGGGCTTGCTGGAAAAACTGGATAGCTTCTTCCGGGCGGTGCTGGCTCAAGCGGATCTGTCCCAGACCGAACCACGGGGGAGCGACGCGGGGGTCTTGCTGCAAGGCCAACTGAAACCAGCGCTCGGCTTCGGGCAAATCTCCGGTGTGCTGGTAGGCGAAGCCAGCGAAATCCGCGGCGCGCCAGCCGGGCTTTAATTCGTAAGAGCGAACGAAGTGAGGGGCAGCGTCCGCAAATTTGTCGCGAGCGCTGAGTGCGGAGCCGTAGTTCAGCTGGGCCCACTCGTTGTCCGGAGCGCGGCTGACGGCGCGCGAAAATAGAATGACGTCGTTCGCCCAGTACTGGGACTGAATGGCGCTGGCAAAAGCCAGGACCACAGCAATGCAGGCTGCCAAGGGGCGCACGAACTGCGCGTTCGGCCATTTCTTTCGGATCCAGCCATAGGCGGAGCCCGCAAGCAGCGCCACGCCGAGCATGCTCATATACATGTAACGGTCGTGGACGAAGTCGTCTTGGTTCATCCACCGGAGGTTGAAAGCTGGAAGCATGGGGAAGATCAGCCAGGCAAAGGCCACCCACAATCGAGGATCACGCCTCGCGACTCTGACAGCCAGTGCGGCCAGGGCAATCACAGCAATCATGACGAGAAGGAACTGTCCGCTAGCGGGCGATTCGACCGCGCGGAAGTCGTACTGGGGGCTCAGGCCCACGGGGACAAAAACACGGTATAGATCGAAGAGGACAATCTTGGGAGCGGTCAGAAGACAGGAAGACCACGATGTTGCCGATGACGTTCCGGCGGTCGCGCCCAGAGCCCACGATCGCAGGGCCAGCCAAAGCAAAAGAATTACTGCGTAAGGGGAAATTGCCGCCAGAACGGATCGTCCGGCGGATGCTGATCGATTGTCGGCAGTGCGATTCAACCACAGATCCACCAGAATAATTCCTGGCAACACTACGCTTACTTCCTTCGTGAAGAGCGCGAGAAGGAACAGAACCCCGGACAGGATCCACCAGGCGGCGGAATTCTGCTGCGTCGTCCGAGCTCTGCGATAGGTCAAGAAGGTGGCGAAACACAAAGTGGCGGCGAGGGAATCGTTGACGGAGGAGATCCACGACGCTGACTCAACCTGTAGAGGATGCAAGGCGAAAATGGCGCTCGCAAACAGCGCCGAGCCGGCGTCTTCGAGCAATGCACGGGCAACGAAAAAGGCAAAAGCCGAGGCGGCAAGATGAGCCAGAACCGTGGTGACATGAAACCAGTGAGGGTTGAGACCGAACAGCGTCTTGTTGATCAGGAACCATATGGTTAGTAGCGGGCGGTAAAAGCGCGCGTCGGTCCCGGCCATCGATGCCCACAGCTGATGAGTGAATAGGAAGCCGAGGCGGCTAAACTCGAGATTCTGGTTTTGTGGGATCTGTGGTGGGTCGTCATAGACCCATCCGAAGGTGAAGGTAGACGCATACGTTGCTAACGTTGCCAAGAGCAGTCCCGCGAGAGGAAGCCAATCAGTGCGAGTGCTCAGTGAGGCAGGCGGGTTTTGAGCTTTAAGCTGGGGCACAATTTGCGGTTCGGTAGCCTAAGCTTACAATAACTGTGCTCCTCCTATGCCTAACCCTCTTGAGTCCCTTCACGTTGATGCAGATGTGGCGCGCGCGTGGACGCTGCCATCAAGTCTTTACACCGGCGCGAGTGTCTTCGCTGCCGAAAAAGGAAAGATATTCGCGCGAAGCTGGCAGGTGGTGGGACATCACGACCAGGTAGCGAACGCGGGGGACTACTTCACTACGGAACTGGTGGGCGAACCTCTACTGATCGTGCGAGGCGCCGAGGGAACGCTGCGCGGCTTCTATAACGTGTGCCGGCATCGAGCAGGGCCGCCGGCGGAAGGGTGCGGTTCGCGCAAACTGTTTCGCTGCGGCTATCACGGCTGGACCTACGACCTGAAAGGTTCACTGATTAGCGCAACGGAGATCGAAGGCGTGGAAGGATTTCGCTCCGAAGATTTTGCGCTGGTGCCGGTGCGCGTGGACGAGTGGTTCAATTTTATCTTCGTGAATCTTGATCCTGAGGCGCGACCCCTGCGCGAGAGTCTCGGCGAGTTGCCGCAGCAAGCAGAAAAGTTTTCATTTGCTGGGATGAAACTGTTTGAACGTCGCAGCTACGAGATGAAGTGTAATTGGAAGACATACGTCGATAATTATCTCGAGGGCTACCACTTGCCGAGCGTGCATCCCGGACTGAATCGCGAACTGGATTACAACGCATACGTCGTAGAACCGTATGCAAGACACGTGCGGCAGTTCAGTCCGATTCGCGGGGCGCAGCCGGGGGACACGACACCGCGGCGCTATCAGGAAGCGAGCGAGGATCTGACTACCGATTATTTCTGGATTTTTCCCAACTGGATGCTGAACTGCTATCCCGACAATATTTCTCTAAACATCGCGCTGCCAGTTGCGCCAGAACGTTCTCTCGCCATCTTCGAGTGGTATCTGCCCGAAAAAGAGCATGGGAGTCCGGCAGCGAAGGCTTCGGTGGAATTCAGCGATCAGATTCAGATCGAAGATGTCGGTATCTGCGAGACAGTCCAGAAAAATCTGCGATCGCGTAGTTACTCGCGCGGACGGTTCAGCGTGAAGCAGGAAAAAGGTGTGCACGCCTTTCATCGAATGTATGCGGAGTGGATGAAAGCCGATTTGCCCACTGCAAACGGTTAGAGTCCTTCCGCCTTCACCAGCAAGCAGGTCACGTCATCGTGCTGCGGCGTGTTTCCAGCGAACACATCAACCTCTGCCATCAGGCGATTGAGCATCTCGGACGGGGTGCCAACGGCGCCAGCCGCGATTGCGGCGAGCAGACGGGTTTCGCCGTATTCGTCCTGACGTGCGTTTTCCGCCTCAACTAATCCGTCGGTGAAGATGATGAGCCAATCGCCGGGGGCGAGCGCCACGCTGGCAGACTCGTACTTGGCTTCGGGCTGAATCCCGAGCGGCAAGCCGCCGACGTCCAGGCGCTCGATCAATCCATTGGCGCGCCGCAAAATGGGATTATTATGCCCGGCATTGATGTAAGTGAAAATTCGCCGCGCCGCGTCGTATTCGGAGAGAAATGCAGTGGTGAAGCGCAATCCGCCCTGGCTGTTGGAGCAGGCGTATCTGTTCATGTTGGCGACAAGCTCGGGTAGAGCGACCTGAGCGGTTGATAGCGTTTTGAGGCTGGCCTGAAATGTCGCCATCAGCATGGCCGCTGGGATGCTTTTGCCCGCGACGTCCGCAACCGCGAACACTACGCGATTGTCCTCGTTAGTCTTGCCGGGACGCGGAAAGACGTCGTAATAGTCGCCAGCGACCGTATTTGCCGGGCGGGTGGTGTATGCGACGGAGATGCCGGGAATCTGCGGCGGAGCTCCAGGAAGAAGCCAGGTCTGTATCTCACGCGCGATCTGCAGGTCGCGTTTCATCACGACGCGGTCGGCGATCTCCAGCATGAGCAATAGGAACAGCAGGAGGCCGCCCCAGAAATGGAAGTCCAACTCGACGACGTGCATCTCGTGGTCCCCGCCACGGTAGCTAAAGCCACTGCTGGGGAACACGAGCATGACGAGTGCGGCCAACAGCAGGACACGGCGCGCCGGCGAAAGTTTTTCAAGAACCGCCCAGAAAAATTCCTTAGCCACGTGCAGGTGATGGCCGCGCCGGGTAAGGCCCTCGGGCGTCTTTGCGGCGACATCGCGGGAGTAGAGTCGATAGCTGGCGCGGGCTTCAGTTTCGAACTGCGACCAGAGCTGAGTGAGTTCCATGCCCTCGGTGACCCGTCGCCAAAACCGGTGCAAGCGAACTCCTAAGGGGGGTCGTTCAACCGAAGTGGGTGGGGGAGCAGTCGCCATGAGTTGTTGCGATTATAGAGGAAGGGAAGCGACCTGCTGCGCTTCCGATTGTTCGATTTCCGATCGCCAGTTGCGCGAAACCGGCAACTAAAAATCGCGATTTGAAAATTCTCTAGAACAGCGCCAGCTGTTCGTCCACAGCTTCAACCGGCCATTTGTCGGCGTGCATCGTTCCACGAGGATCGGAGCGCTTGATGCCGTATTTCTGCCGGAATTGCGCCACGAGTTGCGCGATGCGCTTGCCGTAGGACGGCGGCAGGAAGGAACGGTTTTGATAACGCTGGCGGTAGTTCTCGACCAAATGCGGGAATTCTTTTTCGAGGAACGGAAGGAAGATCGCGGCCGAACATGGTTTCAAAAACAGCGGTCCAGCGAAGATATGACGCGCTCCGGCGGTTGCGGCGGCACGCACCACATCCTCCAGACTTGCAGGTGAATCCGTGATGCCGGGCAGGACGGGCGAAGCGCTCACGCCTACATTGATTCCAGCCTGGCTCAATTCTCGGACGGCGTCGATGCGCAGATCAGGACGAGGCGCGCGCGGCTCCAGAATTCGCGCCAGCTCCACATCCAAGGTAGTTACGGTGATGTGAATCGACAGCGCGTTATTCACAGCGACTGCGCGGAGAAGGTCGAGATCGCGGACGATGAGATTTGACTTGGTGACGATGCCCAACTCGAAGCCTCGATGACGGGCAAACTCCTCCAGAATTCCTCGCGTGATTTCGTAACGGCGCTCGGCTGGCTGGTAGGGATCGGTCGCGGTGCCGAGCGCAATTGCCTCTCCCCGCTTGACTCGACGCAAGTCGTGCCGCAGCAGTTCCGCCGTGTGTTGCTTGACGTAGATCTTCTGCTCGAACTCCGCACCGTCGCGCATTTCCATGAACTCGTGCGTGTAGCGGGCGTAGCAGTATTTGCAGGCGAACTCGCAGCCGCGGTAAGGATTGATGGTCCAGGTAAAAGGCAGCCGGCGGTTGCTGACGCATCGGTTTAGCAGGGAACGAGCCGGCAGAGTGAAGTACTCGACATTGTGGCCCTCGCGGAGCGATTCGCCCTCCGACGCGAGGCGGGCAATGCCGACGAGCGGCGACTTCTCCGGAACGGGGAACAAGGGCAAGAGTGGGGCTGGCATGATTCGTCTTTTGTTCGCCTAGATTAGATTCTGATCACCAGACTGTCAAGAGGCCGTTTGAAAATTGATAGTTAGTGTAAACGCCTGTTTACAACAGTCAGCGTCACGTGGCAGACTTCTAAGCGCTGCTACGCGAGTCTGCATAGTGCTCTTACGCCAAGAACAAAAGAGAGTTCGGTTCCCATGACTTCCACTTACACGACCAGAAGAACACTGCTCCTCGGCACTCTCGCTGCTGGTCTGGCGGTCGCCGCAAAAGCGAACGCAATCCCTCAGGTTCCGAGCACGGCTGGAGTAAGAACTGGCTACGCACCGGTCGACGGGCTCAAGATGTATTACGAAATTCACGGTACCGGTGAGCCAATGCTCCTGTTGCACGGCGGCCTGGGATCTACGGCGATGTTCGCCGATATGATTCCATCGCTCACGAAAACAAGGCAAGTCATAGCTGTCGATTTGCAGGCGCACGGTCGCACCTCCGACATCGATCGCCCAATCACATACGAAGCCATGGCCGATGATATTGCGGCGCTGATGAAGTATCTGCAAATTCAAAAGGCTGACGTCCTGGGCTATTCAACAGGGGGTGAAGTGGCCCTACAAACCACGATACGGCACCCGACGATCGTGAAAAAGCTGGTGGTTGTTTCCGCCGCCTACAAGCGTAGTGGATGGTACCCCGAGATCCTCGCTGCTATGTCACAGAGGGCGCCTGCTATGGCTGAGCAGATGAAGGCGTCGCAGCTCTATAAAACTTATGTCAGCGTCGCGCCCAGGCCAGACGACTGGACCGTTCTAATCACCAAAATGTCCGTGCTGCTTAGGACGGACTACGACTGGTCGAAGGAAGTGGCCGCGATCAAGATTCCCACCCTGCTCGTCTTCGGAGACGCTGATGCCGTCCGTCCGCCGCACATGGTGGAATTCTTCGCTCTTCTCGGAGGCGGCCAGAAAGACGCAGGCTGGGATGGCTCAGGCATGTCCAAGGCCCGCCTCGCCATACTGCCGGGGGTCACGCACTACAACATGCTCGAATCGCCGCTGCTGCCCCACGTCGTCATCGTATTCCTGGATTCTCCCCCAAAATAAATTTGCGAAGAGAACTGGCGACAAATCGCCATTACGCACATTGAAACCGATTCCCGACATGCGGGCTTGCAATTTGAAATCGACAGCTCGATGAGCAGTATCTTAGTGAGAGCTACTGCTGGGCTGACGGTTTTTCGGCGGGCTTGTCGAAGAGCTTTGGGTCAACGGTTGGATTCAATTCCAATGATGTGTACTGCGCAGTGCTGGAATCCTGGCCATTCTGTTTGTTATGGCGAACCATTGGAAGATTCAGTCCGCTGATCGGCTTCCAGTCATCCATATCAGTTTCGCCCTGCACCAGACCTTGCTGGCCGATCGTTCGGTAGGTCTCCTTCAAGATATGCCCGGTCTGCGGGTCGACGAACCAGCGGATGGCCGCGCCGGCGGCGTTCACATCCACTACGCGAACCTCGGTGTCGCCGACCTTTTCGCTTCCACCTGCGCGAAAGAATACGTTCGGGTCCTTCGCATGCGCAGCGATGAAAATGGGATCGCGTTTAATCTGCTCGAGAGTTTCGTTCTTTCGGGCTTCGGGCCAATTCTGAACGTCTCCATTGGGCAGGTCGAGGAACGCCGCATCCGGTGTGGCCACGATGGTTGCGTCTCCAGCGGGTGTTTGCATCTCGGCATGCAAATGGTCGGGGAAGACGACGATGGTCTCCATCTGCATGGGGAAGTCGCCTTGTGGCGTTTTCTGAGTGAGAGTGTAGTTCGCCTTCACGGCCTTGATGGCCGCCAATTTGGCCTCGCCACCCATAGCTGCAACTACTTTTGCCGCTAAGGCTTTTCCTTCTGCGTTCGAGGCGGTGGGCTTGGCGCTCTCTTCTTCCTTCGCACCTTCCTTAGCCCCCGGCGGAGGCGGAATACTGATATCGATTTCCTTTACCGGCCCAAGAGAGGAGAGAGGTTTGTCGAACTCTTTGGTGTTGCCGACCACCAGAACTGCCAATTGTCCGCGGTGTACATACTTCGCCGCCACGCGATTGACGTCGGCGGCTGTGACTTTCTGAATTTCCGCTGGATACTTGTCGAGCCAATCGGCAGGGTATCCGTAGAATTCATACGTCATACGCTCGGCGAGAACTTTGTCGGGCGAGTCGAGACGAAAGATGAATGCGTTCAGGATCGCGTCTTTCGCCTGTTTGATCTCATCGTCGGTGATGGGATTCTTCGTCAGATTGTCGATGTCTTCATCGAGCGCCTGTAGAGATTCGATTGTGGTTTGGCTCTTGGTGCCGGCCACGAATTGCAGAACGCCGGGGTGGCCGAAGTTGGTGCCGATACCGCCCCCAACGTTGTAAGCGAGGCCGCGTTTGGTGCGAATGTCGTTGAACAAGCGCGAAGAGAATCCACCTCCGAATGCTTCGTTGAATACCGAGATGGCATAGTAGTCGGGATTGTTGCGCGTAGTGCCGAGCGCCACCATGTGGATGCTACTCTGATTGACGTCTTCTTTTGGAATGAGGTAGTAGCCTGCCGTCGCCGGATGAAATTTAATTTCATCTTTCGGCAGTTCAGGTCCTTTAGGCCAGGATTCAAAAGCGGCGCGCAGTTTGGCTTCCATGGCCGCGGAATCGAAGTCGCCACTGATCCCCAGGATGATGTGATTGGGATGGACGTAGGTTCTATGCCAGTCGATTAAATCCTGCCTCGTAATCGCGGCGATCGTCGAGTACTCCGGCTCTCGCGCATAAGGATTGTCAGCTCCATACGCCAGCTTGGCGGATTCGCGGGCGGCAATGCCGCCGATTTGATCGTTGCGACGCGAGATGCTGTCATCTACCTGTTTCTGCGCCAGGTCGAGCTTGTCAGCGCGAAACTCAGGATGCTGCAGCAGGTCGGTGAAGACTTTGAAGACGTCGTCGAAATCGCCTTTCAGGCAGGACAAGCCGATCGTGGTAGAGTCGGCGCCGCCGCCAGTTTCTACTTTCGCGGCGCGCACCTCGAGGAAGTCATCGAGTTGATCGCCGGTTTGCGCCTTGGTTCCCCCGGTGCGCCAGACTTCGCCAAACAGATCGACTAATCCGACTTTAGCGGTGGGTTCGTTGCTCGATCCCCCGCGAATGCGCGCCGATCCATTAATCAGCGGCAGCTCGTGATCTTCCTGAAGGAAAATGACCATGCCGTTACCGAGCTGAATGCGCTTCGGTTGCGGCGGATGGAAACTGGGGAGGGTAGGAATCGGAATCTGCTGCCAGTCGGTAGCTTGCGATGTGGCCCGAGGAGTTGGCACAAGCAAAGTGGCAACGGCAACCAGAATCAGGCACATGATGTTGCGCTGGCTTCTCATTGCGCACCTCCCTGATCCGACGAAACTTGGTCGGCAGAGCTTTGGTCGTTAGAGCCTTGTCCAGCGCCATGTTTGGGGCCCGTAGAAGTTTCGATCACGCCCACAGTGCGGTTGGTGTCGTTGAAAGTTTCGTTGGCTACACGCCGTATGTCAGCCTTGGTTACTCTGTCGATGCGGTCTACAGAACGGAATAACTCCCGCCAGTCGCCATATCTGGTTTGGTAGGTTGCCAACTGGTTTGCCAGTCCTTCATTGTCACCCAGGCTGCGAATGAGGTTTGCCTTAGTGCGAGTTTTGATCATCTTCAGTTCGTCGTCGCTGATGTCTTCTTTTTTCAGGCGTTCGATCTCCGCATGAATCGCATCCGCCACCTCCTGCGTGGTGTGACCGGGCAGGGGAAAAGCATAGAAAGCAAAGAGGTGCGGATACTTAATACCGGGCAGCCCGCTGAATCCTGCGGAGAACGAGGCAATCTTCTTGTCTCGTACCAGCGCACGATACAGGCGCGAGGTGCGGCCTTCCGACATGAGATCCGTGATGGCGTCGAACACCGCGTCGTCCTTGGTTCTGTAGTCGGGCCGGTGATAACCTTCGAGGTAAAGAGGTTGGGTTTGTTCCATCAGTTCCACTCTGCGTTCAGAATTCTGCGGAGGTTCGGTGGTGGTGGTTTCATCAGGTTTGTGGCTGGCGGGAAGGCGCCCGAAATATTTCTCCAGAATCGGCATCACCTGTTCGGCTTTTACATCGCCGGCAACCGCGACCACCATGTTCGCGGGGACGTAGTATTCGTCAAAAAACTTCTTTGCGTCGGTGGCCGAGAAGGAATTCAAATCGGACATCCAGCCCACGGTCGGGCGATGATACGGATGAGCCTCGAACGCGGCAGCGTTGAACTGTTCCAGAAGACGGCCGATCGGGTTGCTGTCCGTGCGCAGACGGCGTTCCTCGATCACCACATTGCGCTCTTTGTAAAACTCGCGCAGCACCGGGTGAAGGAAGCGCTCTGATTCAAGATAGGCCCACAATTCCAGACGGTTCGAAGGAAGAGAATAGTGGTAGCCGGTCTCGTCGTAATCGGTGAATGCGTTGAGGTCATTCCCGCCGTTCTGCTCGACGATCTTGCCAAATTGGTTGGGCACGACATATTTGTCGGCCGTGGCGATGGCATCTTTCCAGCTCTTGTCCAGTTCCTTCAGCTTGGCCTCGTCGCGGCCAACGGTCTTGTCGCGCTCGGTGATGTAAGCGGAGTAAGCGGTTTCGACTTTTTCCAGAGCCGGTTTCTCGGCGGCGTAGTCCGTGGTGCCAATCTTGTCGGTGCCTTTGAAGGCCATGTGCTCGAACATGTGTGCGAGACCAGTCTGACGCATGGGATCCTGGGCAGAACCTGCGTCAACCAATGTGAAGAAGGAGAAAACCGGCGCTTCCGGCCGCTCGCAGACGAGAAGGGTCAGGCCGTTATCGAGTTTCTTCACTGTAATGCGCTTTTCGAAAGACGCCACATCCTGGGTCGCGGCGAGCGTAGTAAGAAACAGAAGGAATGCAAATAGCGCGAATGTTCGATGTTTCATCGGACCTCCAACGGGCGAACCTACCGGGACAAACCTGCGGCAGATTACTTCGTGCGGAACTTTGAAATTACGTGGCGAGCGGGGACGTTGTCAAACCAGTGAGCACGTCGATTCCACGTGATGCCGTAGGGGGACGCCTGTATTTGGCGCGGAGCGTGGTTTGAGGCACAATGCCTGCTGGAGCGCACAATGGATTCGAGCATTGAGGTTCAAGGCAAGCAGCTGAAGTTGTCGAATCTGGAAAAGGTTTTGTATCCCGCTACAGGGTTTACCAAGCAGCAGGTCATCGACTACTACGTCCGCATCGCGCCAGCGATGTTGCCTCATTTGGCGGGACGAGCCCTTACGCGCAAGCGCTATCCCAACGGCGTGGACGAAGAATTTTTCTACGAGAAAAACGCGCCCCAACACCGGCCCGACTGGGTGAAGACCGTTCCTGTCTGGAGCGAAGGGAATCATCGCACCGTTCATTACATTCTCGCCAACGATTTGCCGACGCTGGTGTGGCTGGCGAATCTGGCCGCGATCGAACTGCACCCGTCGCTCGCTCTGGCGAAAGATATTACTTGCCCCACGATGATGGTGTTCGATCTTGATCCCGGACCACCCGCCAACATTGTGCAATGCTGCCAGGTCGGGCTGTGGCTGCGCGAGGTCTTCGAGCATTTCGAATTGCAGAGTTTTCCGAAAACGTCCGGTTCCAAAGGGCTGCAGATATACGTGCCGCTCAATACTCCCACTAAATACGAATTGACCAAGACCTTTGCCCATGCGCTGGCGCAGTTGCTCGAGCACGACCATCCGGAGATGGTCGTCTCCGACATGAAGAAGCAGGTTCGAACCGGGAAGGTATTTGTCGATTGGAGCCAGAATGACGAACATAAAACTACGGTAGCTGTTTATTCGCTGCGCGCTCGCGAGCATCCCACGGTTTCGACGCCTGTCACGTGGGAGGAAGTGGAGCGCGCTCTGAAGAAGAAGGACGCAAGTCTGCTGGTATTCGAAGCGCGGCAAACGGTTGCAAGGGTCGAGAAGATGGGCGACTTGTTCGCTTCTTTAAACGAACTGAAGCAGCGCTTGCCAGACCTCAAGGCGGCTGCGGCTTCGGCTCCACCTGCAGAGAAGATGGAGGCCCCGATCTCGCTCGCCGATCAAGTGGAAGAGAAACCCGAGCGAGCCCGGCGTCCGGCCGCACGAAAAGCCGTCAAGACGCAACCGTCAGGCAAGTCGCGACGCAAGATATAATCCCTTTCGCTACGAAATTTCCCTCGAGAGTTCGCCATGCCGCAGCTTTTTGTTGGGACTTCTGGATGGGCCTATCCCAGTTGGAAGCCCGATTTCTACCCAGCCAAACTCGCGCAGAAAAAGTTTCTCGGCCACTACGCAACCCAGCTCAATACGGTTGAGGTCAACTTTACTTTTCGGCAATTGGTGAAAGAAACGACCATCCAGAACTGGATTCAGGAAACTCCCGCACACTTTCGTTTCGGAGTGAAAGCGCATCAGGTGATCACCCACATCAAGCGCTTGAAAGGAACCGAGGAGTTCCTGCCGCGATTCCTGGCAACGATTGAGCCGCTGGCTAGCGCCGGGAAGCTAGGCCCGGTGCTCTTTCAATTGCCGCCCAATCTCAAAATCGATCTCGCGCTGCTCAAGGATTTCCTGACGCTATTGCCGCGTACGCTGCCAGCGGCATTTGAATTTCGCCACGAGTCATGGTTCGCCGACTCTACCTGGGATGTGCTGAAATCGCGCGGTGTCGCTTTGTGCGTAGCGGAGACTGAAGAGCGGACCACGCCGGATGTGGCCACGGCTCCGCTCGTCTATTACCGATTTCGCAAGCCGAGTTACACGGCGGAGGAGCGTCAGGGTATGGTCAGCCGGATTGCAGAACATATGGCCGCTGGTCGCGACGTCTTCGCCTACTTCAAGCATGAGGAGACGCCGGAAGGCGCGCTGTATGCGGTGGACCTGCTCCGCGGCGCTGGAGAAAGATAGCAGGCGATGTTTCTAACCACAGCGCTTGGGCATCCTCATGATTACTTCCCCTAGGGTCCGATAACGCGCATGCTTAATTCTCTCTTCAGCATGGCTTCAGAAGCCAACTCGCACGTAGTCTCCAGCTTTCTCGATTACTTGAGAATCGAGAAGGGATTAGCGCCGCTTTCCATCAGCGCCTACACCACCGACATCTGCCAGTTCTCTGAGTTCCTGGAAAAGCGTAAGCGTCTGCTGCTGACAGCGCGGCGCAACGATGTGCGCGAGTTTCTGCAACAGCTTTTTTCCCATCAAGTCGACGGACGGAGTGTGGGACGAAAACTTTCGGCGCTGCGCCATCTTTACCGATACCTGCTGCTCGACAGGAAGATCGACTACGATCCCACGCTGGATATTGAATCCCCACGGCAGTGGAAGGTTTTACCCAAGGCGCTGGCTCGCGATGAGATGGAGGCGACGCTGGCTGCGCCGATGAACCATCAAGGCAATGCGCGCAACCCTGAGTATGCGGCCGCGCTTGCCCTCCGCGATCGCGCCATGCTGGAAGTGTTTTACGCAGGGGCGCCGCGGGTCTCGGAAATGACCAATGCCAAGCTAGAAGACCTGAAACTGGAAGCTGGATACATGCTGGTGCGCGGTAAGGGCGACAAGGAACGCGTGGTTCCTTTGGGGCGATCGGCTCAAGATGCGCTGGCTGAGTATCTGACCAAAGCGCGTCCGATGTTGGTGGCAGGAAAGCGAAGTGGAGCGGCGATCACATCAATCAAGAATTCACCTTTGCTGTTTATCGCGCGCGGAGGTCGATCCCTGACGCGCCAGCGTGTCTGGCAAATGGTGCGGGCCGCCTCGGCTGATTCGGGGCGCGCTGCCTCCCCACACATGCTGCGCCATTCCTGCGCCACGCACATGGTGGAGAATGGCGCCGACCTGCGCACGGTGCAGACGATCCTCGGTCACGCGGATATTTCAACCACGCAGGTCTACACGCATCTGGCGCTGGATCGACTCAGGACCGTGTATCAGAAGCATCATCCGAGGGCGAAAGCGAGATGAGATCCGCCGCGGACACACGGAGACACGAAGAAAACCCTCGGCTTGGTCAAACGACCGTGGCCAAGGCGGTCGCTGATTTTATTCGACACTTGCGGGAGCGTAACGCTTCGCCGCACACGATCAAGGCTTACAGCCAGGATCTCACTTTGTTCGCCGCCTATGCCGGTTCCCGCGGATGGAAGCAGATCGATCACATTACCGTGCGCGGATTTCTCTCGCAACTCTACGAGAAGGGTTTGAGCAAGCCTTCCGTGGCTCGTTCTTTGGCCGCCGCACGATCTCTCTATCGCTGGCTGGCGCGGGAAGGCGTCGTCGAACAGAATCCGGCGAAGCTGGTCGCCACGCCGAAGCTTCCTAAGAAACTTCCGCGCGTGCCCACGATTGAAGAAATGAATTCGGTGATCGACGGCGA
>Ga0209040_10001963_pt1 | contig 16239 bp, 11 predicted proteins | sample BogFormECP12_OM3_FD_188240 | JGI IMG/M metagenome (GOLD analysis project Ga0209040, IMG submission 188240) | Bog forest soil microbial communities from Calvert Island, British Columbia, Canada - ECP12_OM3 (SPAdes) (version 2) | ecosystem: Environmental > Aquatic > Freshwater > Wetlands > Bog ...
ACGGGGTAGACGTCGACTCCACCGACCATGGCGGCTTCGCGGGCGTTGGCCTCGGGGACGACGAGGCGGGAAATCTTGCGGGTGCGAGCTTCGAGGGCGATCGGGAGGGTGCCGCGAATGCCACGAACGCCACCATCGAGGGAAAGCTCCCCTACGAACAGGCAATCTGAGATTTCTTTTTTTGTGAGGCCGCCGTAGGCGCCGACAATGCCGAGGGCCATGGGCAAGTCGAAGCCGGAGCCTTCCTTCTTTATATCTGCAGGAGCGAGGTTGATGGTGATATGCGTGGGGGGGATGTCATAGCCGCAGTTTTTGAGCGCGGCGCGGACGCGATCGCGGCTTTCGCGGACGGCGGCGTCGGGCAGGCCGACGGTGTGGAAGTGATCCTGGTCGGTCTTGATGCCGGAGCAGTCAACTTCCACCTGAATAATGTTGGCATCGATGCCATAGACGGCGGCGCTGAGGGTCTTGTAGAGCATCGGGGATGCGCGGGAACCTTTGGTGCCGCGGTCGGCACACGAAGGCCTGATCCGAGAAGTACTAGGTTAAGCGCCGAGGTTAGCCGTGCGCGGTGACAGATGTCACGGGGTGGGGCTGTGAATTCTGCTCACCTCTCCAAAGAGCGGTTCCCTGCTAGAGCATTGTATTCCGGGGAAGGGTGGACTGGAAAATACCGGACCACCTCTCGGCCGTCGGCGCGAGAGGAACGTCCTGCGTCGTTCAGGTGCAAAGGTACTGTTGGTCCCCCTTCTACGCTCGCTCCTACCAAGTGCCAGACACTCTCCAGTGTTCTCGGAATCTTTGGTGATCGAGTGGTTGTATATAGTAGATCCAGACGTCCGGGTCGCTAGCTTGCCGCTGGTATCGCGAGCTAGACAGCCGGTACATTTCGGGACGCTCACTTCTGCGTCGTAGGTTCCGGGTCCCAGCGTATTGCAACCTTGATGGTTTTCGTAGCAGCGCAGCAATGCATGGTCTCCGTTGATAATGACCTTGAGAGATACGGAGTCGATGCCCGTCCTTCTACCCAAGATGCTTCCACGATTGCCGGCCAGTTCTTGGAAGGTGGTGGTCGGTTCAACTACTTCGACCTTCACGGTTATGAGTTTTTTCTTGGCTGACACTGCAAGGGGAATTAGCATTACAACGGCAAGTAATAATACAGTGTGCTTCATCACGTGATGCCCCTTCACATTTAGCATTTTCTACAGTTTCAAAAACGGGCCGCCATAGCTTGGGCGGCCACTCGCTTTTGATGCCGGAGCAGTCAACTTCTACCTGAATAATGTTGGCGTCAATGCCTACGGTAGGCTCTTAAAGAGTGAGCACACAGTGACAGATGTCACGGGGTAGGGCTGTGGAGAACTAGAATCAACGTCTTTAACACAGAGGGCACAGAGGATCGCAGGGTAGGACTATGCTCATTGGGTTGGCTGGCCGCGCTGCGCCAAAAATCTGTCTCGACATTGTTTGGCGAGAGCAAGGAGATCGCTGAACTCGGGGGTGCCGCGAAGGCTTACGAGGAGCGGGTCAGTTTGGAGGGCGCTGTAGGCGCAGTAGTTTTTTTCAACGGCGCGACGAAGCGAGCGGAGAGCGGCATCGTTTCTGGCCGCAGTAGGCGAGCAAGGCGCCGGGGCTGACTGAATCAAAGTCAATGCATTTCAGGCAAGGACAAATCGCATTGGCGCCGACAGCCCGCCTAATCCTACGACCGGATTCAGCCGGGTTGGTAACGGAGTTTGATGCCACTCAGAAGGTCCGGCCCGTATTGACCCGACGTACCTACTTCTCCAACAAGAATGGTTGTTCCGGCAAGGCGGGGGCATTACGATGAACCGAGTGATAAGCCGTTTTTTCGTCCCGCTGCGGAAAAACAGGTAGGTCCACCATAATGCAAGCCTCGTCTGGTAGCCCTCGACCCTCTCGGCCTCCGCAAAACCTGGAGCGCGAAGAGTCTCAGCTTTGGCGCTGGATTCTTTTGTTCATGGTTTTACTGGCTACGGGCTTCGCGGTGCTGGCCTGGGAACGTCTGGAGAGTTTGCCATATCATCTGGGCCCGCTGGCGGTGGGCGTACTGGTGTTGTCGATTCTGCTGGCGGTTTATGCCTACGGGCGACGGCGAGAGGTGGTCGAGCTCAAGCTGCTGCTTCAGGATTTGCAGGAACATGTGGGCGCCGCTCCGTCGGAAGAGCAACTCGATCAACTGAACGAGATGATTGCTCGTTCGCAGCGCAGCTTCAAGGAGTTGATTGATTCTTTCGACGATGCGGCTTGCGCCGTCTCTCTGGACGGCACCCTGCGGACAGTAAACAAGCGTGTCAGCGAACTGCTGGGACTTCCCTACACCGACATCGTTGGAAAGAAATTCTTCGAGTTCGTGGAAGAACCGACGCAGGCCAGCGTGGAAGCCGGGCTCATGCGTTTTCTGGAGAAAAGGCACTGGGCGGGCACGGTGCGCCTGCGTATCAAGAACAACGCCCGGCCACTTTTTTTCGAATGCGTCCTGAATGCAATCGTCAAGAGCGGCGAGGTGGTTGGACTGAGCGTGCTGGGGCGGGATGTAACCGGCCAGCACGAGAAAGAGTTGCGCTTCACGGAGCTCTTCGAGACGCTGCAGGAGGGTGCTTATTTCAGCACACCGGAGGGCAGATTGCTGGACGCGAATCCGGCGCTCGTGAGCATTCTGGGTTATGCGACCAAAGAGGACTTACTGGCCCTCGATCCGAGCCGGCTGAACCTCGATCCGGGACAGCCGGCGGTGCTAGGACGAGCTCCGAACGACCGCGGAGGGGTGCGAGCCCGAGAGATTACGTTGCGGAAAAAGGATGGAACGCCGGCGGTGTTTCTGGAATCGTCGCGCGCGGTGTGGGATACGGCTGGCAAGTTGATTCGGTACCAGGGAACGCTGATTGACGTCACGGAGAGACGCAAACTCGAGCGGCAAGTGTTGCAGCAGGAAGAATTCCGACGACGGCTGCTGGAAAGTTTTCCCGACCTTATCCTGGTGGTGGATCTGGAAGAGCGATTCACTTTTGTGAGTTCGCGGGTGCGCGATTTGCTGGGATGCCAGTCCGAAGATTTGTTGGGGAAGAAGATATCTGGAACGCCGGCTGAATCCCCGGAACTGATCACGCTTTACACCGACGTCGCCTCCGGCAAGCGGATTTTTGGATCGGCGGAATACGGCGCCCGGCGCCACGATGGGAGCGGACGGACGATGCGCGCTTCCGCCAGCCAGTTTTTTGACGCGGACTCCAAGCTGGGCGGAGTAATCATTTGTGTACGCGACATCACGACGGAAAAGAAGTTTGAGCACCAAGTGGTACAGAGCGAACGGCTGGCGGCCATGGGCGCGATGATCGGCGGCGTGGCCCACGAACTGAACAATCCCCTTACCAGCATCCTGGGGGTGAGCGAACTTTTGCAGGACAGCCAAACTACAGACTCGGCGCGGAAGCAGATCGCCATGCTGCAGCAGCAGGCACGACGCGCGGCGGAGATTGTCCGCAACCTGACTTATTTTGCAACTCCTCCGACGCCGGGCAAGACGCGGGTCAATCTTGGAGATGTGGTGGAACGGACGCTCAATCTGCACGCTTACTCGTTGCGGAAAAATAACATAACGGTGGACTTCATTCGCGAGGCCGGGCTGCCGCAGGTTCAGGGTGACCCGCATCAGCTGATGCAGGTTTTCCTGAATCTGGTGATGAATGCGGAGCAGGCGATTCGCGAGGCGCATGACCGCGGAACTTTACGCATACGCCTGGGGACAAGCGGAGAATCGGTTTGGGCGAGCTTCTTGGACGACGGTCCGGGAATTCCATCGGAGTCCTTGGCAAGCATCTTTGATCCGTTCTACACGACGAAGCGTCCGGGACGCGGAACGGGGCTTGGGCTTAGCATTTGCAAGTCGGTGATGAAGGAACACAGTGGCACGATCGAAGCCGCCAACGCACCGGGCGGCGGTGCGGTCTTCACGGTTACTCTGCCTGCGGCTCCTGCGATGAGCTAGAGCGGTTTCTACTCTACTTCCTATTAGTTTCTACTTCTTAGTTTCTCTCGACTGCCATGGCGACTGCGTTGCCTCCGCCGAGACAGAGGGCGGCGATTCCACGTTTCACGTTGCGGCGCGTCATCTCATAAATTAGAGTCACGAGCACGCGAGCGCCGCTCGCTCCGATAGGATGGCCGATGGCCACAGCGCCGCCATTCACGTTGACCTTGCTGGGATCGAGGCCGAGCTCTCGCATCACACCCAGCGCCTGCACGGAGAATGCTTCGTTCAGTTCGTAGAGGTCGACGTCTTCATTTTTCCATCCGGTCTTTTCCCAGATCTTGCGAACGGCATCGACGGGCGCCATCATGACCCATTTGGGTTCGACGCCGCTAGTGGCCTGGGCCACGATGCGGACCATGGGTTGAGCGCCGAGTTCCTTCGCACGTTGCGCGCTGGTTACGACGACGGCTGCGGCTCCGTCGTTCACTCCGGGCGCGTTGCCGGCGGTTACGGTGCCATCTTTCTTGAACGCGGGTTTGAGCGCACGCAGAGCTTCGATGGTTGTATCTTCGCGCGGGGATTCATCCTTTTCAAAGAGCACCGGGGCCTCGCCTTTCTTCTTCGCCGGAAGTTCGACGGGAACAATTTGTGATTTGAAGCGGCACTCTTTCATTGCGGCGACAGCCTTGTGGTGAGAGTTCACGGCAAACTCGTCCTGCTCTTCGCGGGTGATGCCGTATTTCTCGGCGACATTCTCGCCGGTGATGCCCATGTGATAGTCGTTGTAAATATCCCAGAGACCATCGTGCACCATGGAATCGATCACTTTTCCATTTCCGAGCCGGTAACCTTTGCGCGCCTGCGGCAGAAGGTAAGGAGCATTGGTCATCGATTCCATGCCGCCGGCAACCACGATGGAACTGTTTCCGGTTTGCACGGCTTGCGCTGCGAGGGCAACTGCTTTCAATCCGGAGCCACAAACTTTGTTGATTGTCATGGCACCTGTGGCCGGGGACAATCCGGCGAAGATGGCAGCCTGCCGTGCGGGATTTTGTCCCAGTCCGGCGGGGAGAACGTTACCCATGATGCATTCGTCGATCTGATCGGAATTCAGTCCGGCGCGCTTGACCGCCTCGCGCACGACGATTGCACCCAATTGGGTAGCACTTAAATCAGTGAGACTTCCCTGAAATTTTCCTACTGGTGTACGACAACCGGAAATGATGACAACCTCATCGAAAGCCGCCATTGATCATGCTCCCGCGAATATTTCGCAGCTTCATTATAGATGCAGACGTGAGAGGAAACGATCAACTTCTGCGTTATGGTTTCGGTTGCTGCACGCACGTCAGGTTGCAAGAAAATTGAGTCGAGCGCGAACATCACGTGGGGTATTCATCGTAGGCGATGACGTGTTCGCGATGCGTTTCAGTGCCGCGGCGTCGAGATTTTCTTGTTGACTCGCATCACGCTGTGACTTTGGTACAGCATCGCTCGCTACCATGCATGCATTTTTTTCTTGACTTCATTTTTCATTAACTCTATACAATCAAATAGTTGCAACAAAATAGCGTTGCAGATTTTTCCATGAAAAATGGAAGGGAGAATAGAACCAATGGCAACCAAGAAAAAGGCAAAGAAGAAAAAGAAGCACTAAGAGGTCAGTATGAAGTCAAAGGGGGACGCCAAAAGCGTCCCCTCAGTTTTTTGGGCGAAAGATTCTGCGATGGGATTAATCCAAGGAAGAGGCTGCACTCTTCGAATTTGAAGAAATATTTGGCGCCTGCTTTTCACGGGCGGGACATAAGCCGCGAAAAGCGCAGAAGGTGCAGTGAAAGTCGGGCTTCGGTTTAAAGTTTCCCTCCGCAATGCCACGCGCCACAGCCTGCACTCGCTCTCGCGCTTCTTCCAGTTGAAACTCAGCTCGCTTTGAAATGACAGCGATGTTTCCTTCCAGATTATGAAACGCAAGCGCACCCACCCGGTATCCCCACTTCTGTTGTGCGGCCATGGTGTAGATGGAGAGTTGCAGGCTTTCGTCCGCGTCCTCCTGTGAGCGAGCCTTGCCGGTTTTGTAGTCGATGATCGCGACGCTTCCATCGGACATTCGATCCATGCGATCGATTCGTCCAGCAACCTTAGTTCCGGCGATCTGAACGTCAAACCGTTCTTCCGTGTGCAGAACCTCGGGCGCGGGGGCTGAATGCGTAGCGGCCAGGAAATCGTTCAGCTGCTGCAGTCCTTGCTTCAGGTACAAATCCCGCTGGTAGTCGTCCTGGATTCCGGATGCGGCCAGGTCATCACGAAAGAGCTGCAGGAGCTCGACGTCAGTCTTGGTCCTGCCTAAACGAACCGAATCGTAATAGGTACGCAATACGCGATGCATGGCCGCACCATATTGGACGGCTGCGTGAAGTTGCCGCGACAACCTCCATTCGCGTTCAAATTTAAACTGCAGGGGACAGGTTTCGTAAGTTTCCACTGCCGTGGCGCTCAGACGCGCGTCCAGTCCATCGATGGCCGGAAGGGCGAGCCATGCCGGCAAACGAGAGCCTTCGAGGTGAGCTGTGTCGGCTGCGGCGGCGATCTCGATCAGCTCCGGTTGAGAAGGTAGTGCCGGCCGCGATCTGAGATACGGATGCAAGGCTGCGTTGCCGATGAGTTCACGCATCAGCCCGGCCGGAGTTTTGTCACGACCGATTCCCTGCTTGCCATAAATGTGCAGTGAATCTTTGGCGCGTGTCATGGCGACGTAAAAAAGACGGCGCTCTTCCTGATCGTGGAGGGTCTTATCGTCGCCCGCGGCGGCGGAATCAGGGTCACGCAACTCGGCGGGGAACTCCACGAGCGTCTCGCGATAACTGGCGGGAAATGAGCCTTTGGTTGCTCGCAGAACAAAAACGTGTGGAAACTCGAGACCCTTGGCGCCGTGGGCAGTCATGAGACGTACGGCGTCTTCATCTCCCTTGGACGCCATCGGAATCACTCCGCAGGCTTCGCGAAAATAATTCAGATATTCGATCCATTCGCCGAGTTCTTTTGTCTCTGTCGTGCATTTGTTTTCCCAGTCGGCAGCGAACTTCAGGGCAGCCTGGAGAACGGGGGAATGGAGAGGGAGCTGGAACTTTTTTCCGATTAACTGCAGGGCCGTACGCGCTTTTGCTTTTTTCTGGATGACTTCATCGCGAGCCTGGCGAACGCTGTGCAACACTTCGGCGCCACCGGCGACGCTGCCCAGAACGGAGGCGAGCGGAACGGTCACTCCTTCCTTGGAATCTTTCGCTATCGCCCGGAGCGCAGTGCGGAGTTGTTCCGGATCAACGTTGAACTGGGGTAGCGCCGCAACGCGAAAAAGACTGGCATCTGCGGTGAGGTCGACGACGGCGGCAACACAGGCAAACAAATCCCGTACTTCGGGAGTATCGCTTACGTCCATGTTCTCGATGGAAAAGGGGGTGTCGCGCTCGGCGAGATGTTGCACCACGTCGTCACGGTGAATGTGGGAACGGTACAGAATGCCAAAGTCTTTCCATTTACAGCGCGAGCGCCGCTTGACGTCCTCAATGATGCTGACGACGTCAGGAGCTTCGGCATCTTTGCCGCTGAAGGCGATGGCTTCCACCGGGAAAGTGGGCAGAGGCTGACCTTCTTTTTTCGCGTCCTCTTCGCGCGCCGATTGCAGAGGAGTGCGGCGATAGGGGAGCGTGGCTCGTTCGTCGGTGCCGAAGACCGGAGGGTTTTTGTCGATGAGGGCAAAGGCGCATTGCAGAATAGGAGTGGTCGAGCGGCGATTCTTGCCGAGGACAACGAGCTTCGGCCCGGGAAAGTGCCGGCGGAAGAGATGGAATGCAGCGCTGGAAGCGCCACGGAAGCGATAAATACCCTGATCGGGATCGCCGACGGCGAAGACGTTTCCTGCATTTCCAGCGAGGGCCGCGAGAACCTCGATCTGCGCGAAGTTGGCGTCCTGAAATTCGTCGACCAGAATGAAGCGGGCGCGGGCTCGTTCGGAAGCCAGAAGACCTTGGTCATTCACGAGCAACTCGTGCGCGCGGGTAATCATGTGGCTGAAGGTGCCATAATTTGCTTCGCGCAGCCAGCGCTCGGTGGTGGCGAAGACACGGGCAATCTCCTGGCAGCGGCCGATTACTTCGGCGTCACTCAACTCTTCTTTCGATTTCGCAACGCGCGGAACCGGCAGTTCGCCACGTTCGAGCTGTGCAACGTAGTCGGCGTATTTTTCGGGAGTTACCATTTCGTCGTGACAACGGCTGAGGAAATCCAGCAGGTCGTTGAGAAACTTTCCTACGTTGGCCGCCCGGACGTAGTGTTCGAGACGAAGCTCGTGAACCCTTTTGCGGAGGTAGATCCAGAGATCTTTTTCGTCGAGGACGCCGAAATCTTTGCCAGCGCGTTTCAGGAGGGTATTGCAATAGTCGTGGAATGTGGCGGAATGAATTTTGTGGCCGAGGAGGGCGCTGACGCGATCTCGCATCTCGCCGGCAGCAGCGACGGTGTAGGTGAGGGCGATAATTTCGTCGGGCTTCGCGTGTCCCTCTTGGACCAGGCGGGCGATGCGGTGGATGAGGACCGAGGTTTTGCCGGTGCCAGCGCCTGCGATCACCAACATCGGGCCATGAACATGGTTGATTGCTGCGCGCTGATGATCGTCGGGAACAAAGGGACGAGATTTTGTTTTGGAAACGGCCATTGGGGCTCAGAATAACACCGCAGCCAGCAACGTGCGGGCGCGGAGCAGGCGGCGGATTCAGAAGGAGAATAGCGTTGCGACCACGACTGCCGTGGCGGCGATGGCGGCGGTTTCGGCACGGAGGATGGTATTTCCCAGCGACGCGGAAATCCATCCGGCTTGCTTGAAGGATTGAATCTCGTCTTCGGTCCAACCGCCCTCCGGGCCGACGGCTAGGGCGATTTCGGACACCGACACGTGAGAGTTCAGCACATCACGAAGCAAGGTTTGCCCTTCTGATTCCGCCAGGACGACTCGCAAAACCTGAGTGGGATTTAGTGCGTCGGAGACCTTGACAGGCGCGGCAATCTCCGGCGGCACAGCGCGGCGAGATTGTTCTGCGGCTTGCCGAGCGATGCGCTGCCAGCGCTCGACGCGCTTCGCTGAAGCCGCGGCAAGGTGAGAATCGGTGCGGCGTGCGATTACTGGGATAATCCGAGAGACGCCAAGCTCGGTGCACTTCTCGATGCCCCACTCCATGCGGTCGAACTTGAAGATGGCGAGAACAAGAGTGATCTCGATCAAGGCTGGAGCGGCAATTTCTTCCGCCAGGTCAAACTCGACCCGATTTTGCGTCACCGATGTGATGCGGCCGCGGCGAACAGCCTGGCCGGTGGCGATATCGAAGTCTTCTCCAACGCGGGCTCGAAGTACGCGGACCAAGTGATCGGCGTGCTCTCCGACGAGAGCGGCGCGATCTCCGGAGACTTCGTCGGCAATCCAGCGGCGGCGTGTCATCTCCGCTAGCCAAACATGTCTTTGACTTTGCCCAGCAGCGACCGCATCATCGGCTGGTTGTCGACCTTAGTGGTGGTTTCGAGTTCCTGCAGCAGTTCTTTCTGGCGCTTGCTCAGCTTGCTGGGAATCTGCACGCGCACTTCGACGTACAAGTCGCCCTTGCCGTGGCCGTTCAGGACGGGCACGCCTTTGTTGCGAATGCGAAACGTGGTGCCGGGCTGGGTGCCATCCGGAATTTTAAGAGAGTGCTCGCCTTCGAGCGTGGGCACGCGAATCTCCGCACCCATCGCAGCCTGGGTGATGGAAAGCGGGACAACGCAGTGGAGATCATTGCCTTCGCGGATGAAGAAGGGGTGCTCCTTGACGTGCAAGACGACGTAGAGGTCGCCAGCTGGGCCACCGAAAGGGCCGGCTTCGCCTCCCCCGGAGAAGCGAATGCGCGTGCCGTCTTCGACCCCGGCGGGAATTTTCGCGTCGATGGAGCGCTGACGCAACAGGCGGCCTTCGCCTTTGCACTTAGAGCAGGGATCGGTGATCACGTTGCCGGTTCCCTGACAGGTGGGACAGGTTCGCGCGATGCTGAAAAAGCCCTGTTGGTAGCGAACCTGGCCGCGACCCGAACAGGAGCGGCAGGTCGTAGGACCTTTGCCGGGAGCGGCGCCGGAGCCGTGGCAGTCCTCACAGGCCTCGTGACGCCGCACCATGACCTGCGTCTCGGTGCCAAAGACGGCTTCTTCAAACTCGATGGTAATGTCTTCACGCAGGTCAGCGCCGCGCTGGACACGGCTGCGGCGGCGGCCACCACCGCCGAAGGCGTCTCCGAAGCCGAAGAACTCGCCAAAAATTTCGCCGAAGTCCTGGAACACGGTGGCGTCAAACCCCCCGCCCGGCGACGCTGCGCCACCAACGCCAGCGTGGCCGTAGCGGTCGTAAAGAGAACGTTTTTCGGAGTCGGCGAGGATCGCGTATGCTTCAGTGACTTCCTTAAATCGCTCCTCTGCATCCGGATTGTTCGGATTGCGATCGGGATGCCACTGCATGGCGAGCTTGCGATACGCGCTCTTAAGTTCAATTTCAGTCACGGTGCGGCTGACGCCGAGCACTTCGTAATAGTCGCGTTTTGCGTTCGTGGTCAGAATTGGCGCCTTTCCTTCATGAGAGATAAAACAGGATTGGAAAATTATTTCCCCGGGTTCCTGGCAACCTTTACCATCGCGGGGCGCAGCAGGCGGTCCTTCAACTTATAACCGCGCTGCAACTCCTCGATCACCTGATGATCGGGGGCGTCGGTGGTATCCACCATTTCGATGGCCTCGTGATAATGCGGGTCAAACGGCTGGCCCTTGGCGGCGATCGGCTGCAAGGATAGCTTTCCCAATGCCGTCTGCAGCTGCTTGTAAATCAGATCGATTCCGTTGCGGAATTCAGCCGCGTCGGATTTCACCTGCAGGGCACGCTCGAAGCTGTCGAGGACGGGCAATAAAGATTTGATCGCGTCAGCGGCCGCGTAGTCGCGAAAGTCCTGCTGTTCCTTGGCAGTGCGGCGGCGGGCATTTTCGAACTCAGCCTGGGCTCGAGCCAAGCGGTCGAGGAGGGAGTCCCGCTCCGCTGTTATTTTTTGCAAGTCCGAATCTGGAGCCGACGACTCGCCCGCCACGGCCTGCGCAGGGCTCTCCCTGCCATCGCCTGATGGCAGTTCGTGCTCCAGGTCGAGATTTGGCTTCTCGACTTCCGATCTTCCATTTGATTTCCCCATAAACCTGACTACTCCGATTCGTTCAAAATTTTGTCAAACAGGCGCGCAATGTAGGAGACCGCCGTCATGGTGTGCTGATAATCCATGCGCGTGGGGCCGATCACGGCGAGCGATCCGAACATATCCGTTCCCGAGCGGGCGGGAGCACCGATCAACACAAAGTTTTGCATGGAAGGCAGCGCATCATCCAGTCCGATGACCACGCGAACCGCTTCCTGCTTCACGTCGAGATAGGCGGAGAGGAGTTGCGCGACTTTCTCTTTTTCCTCCAGAGTTTGCAGCATCTCCTGCAGACGCTTGCGATCTTCCTGACCGGTTACCAGATTGGCCGCGCCTTCGACGAAGACAACCTGCGTGTCCGCTTCGGCGGCAAGCGCGCCCTGCTTGTAAAGTTGCTCGATGGAATTCATCAGACGATCGTATTCGCTGCGTTCCTGCTCGATTCTCCGCGACAGTTCGGCGCGCATCGATTCCATGGTCCAACCGCGAAAATTCTCGTTGATGTAGCGGGCGGCAAGATCGAGTTCGGCTTGCGGCAGATCGAGGCGCAACACGCGATCGCGCACCAGGCCGGAGCGTGTGACCAGAACGGCCAGGACTTTCTGATCGCCCAAGCGCGAGAAGTAGACGTGCTCGAGCGCATTACGGGTGCCGCTGGAGGCCACGGTGACGCCGACGTTTTTCGAGATCAGCGACAGCACGTGCGAAGTGCGCTCCATGAATTCCTGTACATCGCTGACGCCCGCGAGCGAGTCGGAAATCATGCTCTCTTCCTGGGGCGCGAGCTTGGCGGTGCCAGAAATCTGCTCGACGTAATAGCGGTAGGCCTCGGTGGTGGGCACGCGACCGGCCGAGGCGTGAGGCTGCTCCAGAAATCCGGCATCGGAGAGATCCGCCATCACGTTGCGAATGCTGGCCGGACTGAGTCCTTCGCGGTTCGAGCGCGAGAGCGTGCGCGAACCAACGGGCTCGCCCGTGGAAATAAAAGTCTCCACGATCGCGGTTAGAACTTCGCGTTCGCGCTTGCCGATATGCGGATCAGTGGGCATTCTGTAAAAAGGGGTCGCAGGTTGCAGCCAGCGATGTTTTCGCTTAAGTATTTTAGATGCAGAAACTTAGCTGAAAGACGCAGACAGCGCTTCCTGCTTGGATTCTAGGAACGCGTGATCCTCCTGTCAAGGACGGCGCGCACGGCGTCAGGAAATGATTCCTCGCGCCGCCGGGAATCTCGGCTCACATCTTCCCCGGCGCAGTCGCTACGGGTATCCTCAACTGCCGGGATGTGAAACTTGTTCTTATGAAACTGAAACCGCATGTGGCCGTCATCGGAGCTGGGGCGTTTGGAGGCTGGACCGCGCTTCATCTTCTTGAACGCGGAGCGCGGGTGACGCTGGTGGACGCGTGGGGGCCGGGAAACTCGCGGGCCTCTTCGGGGGGCGAGACGCGGATCATGCGTGGGACCTATGGTCCAGATCAGCCTTACAGTCAGCTCGCGGCGCGCGCCCTCAAGCTGTGGGAGAGATATGAACGGCTCTGGAAAAGGCAGTTTCTGCATCGCACCGGCGTTCTGTGGATGGTCAGCAGCCGCGACGACGCTTACGAGCGCGGGTCGCTCGGGATGCTTCGGGAGGCGCGCATCAAGTTTCGCCAATTCTCTACAGGGGAGATGAAGAAGCGGTGGCCGCAAATTAATTTCGACGGGGTGCGTTGGGGAATCTATGAGCCGGAGTGCGGATATCTGGATGCGCGCGCCAGTTGCCAGGCCGTGGTGGAGGCGTTTGTCGCGGAGGGCGGCGAATATCGCCAAGCCCAAGTGTTGCGCGGCGGGTTAGAAGCTTCTGTTCCCCACCTGAGATTGTCCGATGGCTCTCGGCTCAAAGCTGACTGCTATGTCTTCGCATGCGGTCCGTGGCTGGGTGACCTATTTCGTAAAACGATCGGAGACTTGATTCGTCCCACGAAGCAAGACATCTTTTTCTTCGGGCCGCCCGCCCGCCACGCCGGTTATTTCACTGACGCGCATATGCCTGTGTGGGGCGATCACGGCAAACGTTTTTTCTACGGCATTCCAGGAAGTGACCGGCGCGGCTTCAAGATGGCAGATGACACGCGGGGCGCGGCTTTCGACCCTACGCGGGGCGAGCGGGTGGTCAGCATGGCAACCTTGAAACGCATTCGGGAATATCTAGCGCTTCGGTTTCCGGGGATGAAAGACGCACCGCTGATTGAGACGCGCGTATGCCAGTACGAGCAGACTCCGGACAGCAACTTTATTCTCGATCGGCATCCGAAAATGGAAAACGTTTGGATCCTGGGAGGCGGGTCAGGGCACGGGTTCAAGCATGGGCCGGCGCTGGGAGAGATGGCCGCGGAGCTGGTTTTGAAAGCGGGCGAGGCGGACGCGAGTTGGCGGCTGTCGCGGTTCTCGAAGCAAAAGGGAAAATGAAACACAGCGGGCACCGGGGATCACAGGTAGATCTCTGCGCCTCCGCGGTGAGGGCCTTTCTACTGAATCTGAATCACGCTGGCGCCTTCGCCGGCTTTGATCTCTGCCACGCGCGCCGCGACCCGGTGCGCGAATTCGAAGATCGATTTCGCGTGCGGGGAGTTTTCTCCCTCGAGGACGACCGGCTTACCGCCGTCGCCGGACTTGCGCACCTCGGGATCGAGGGCGATGTTTCCCAGGAAGGAAACACCGAATTGCTTGGCCATATTTTCGGCGCCGCCGCGGGAGAAGATATCGATCTCGTGGTTGCAGTGCGGGCAGACGAAGTAGCTCATGTTTTCGACCACGCCGATCAGATCTACTTTCATTTGGCGAAACATTTCGATGGCTTTGCGCGCGTCTTGCAGAGAAACGTCGGACGGGGTTGAGACGACCACGGCTCCGGTCAGCGGAACATTCTGCACCAACGAAAGCGCGATGTCGCCCGTGCCCGGCGGCAGGTCGACAATCATGTAATCGAGATGTCCCCACTCCACCATGCCCAGGAACTGCTTCACGATCTGGTGCAGCATGGGACCGCGCCAGATGATGGGCTTGTCGCCGGGATTCAGAAATCCCACGGAGATGACTTTCAGACCGAAAGCCTGCAGCGGCTCGATGCGATTTTCTCCGACCATCTTGGGCTGACCGGTCATTCCCAGCATCAGCGGGACGTTCGGACCGTAGACGTCGGCATCGAGCAGGCCGACTTTGTGGCCCATCTTCGCCAGGGCAACAGCCAGATTTACCGAGAGCGTGGTCTTGCCGACGCCGCCCTTGCCAGAACCGACGGCAATGATGGCATCCACTCCAGGCAACGGTTGCGGCCCCTGTGCAGGCTGGCCGGGATGAGCAGGCATATGTGCGTTCAAGAATCACACTCCAGATAAGAACTGAGAAGATAAGGCTGAGGCCCAAGATCCGATTATACAGGCGGAGGATGCGCACTGAAGTAATGGTCCGGCAAGCGGGAAGAACGGCGTACTGTTCTAGACTTTAGGTGTTGCGTAGCGCCCGGTGCTGAACGAGTGTGTTCCAGTGAGGAACCAACTTCTTCGCGTGGGTGTCCTAGAGATCATGAAGATCAACGGCTTAGTAAGACTAGTTGTATTTGCTTGCCTTCTCGCCTTCGCGCCCAAGAGCGTGCTTGCGTGTCAATGTGGAAGCCTCATTCACGGAAAAACTCCCTGGGAGGTGGCCAAGCTGGAAGCCGAGAGTTCTGTCGCAATCTTCGAAGGCACGCCGCAACGTCTTGAGCTGCAATGGGGTCTCTGGGATGCGAAGGATGGAGAGTTGGTTCCTGCGAACATCGACGGCTCCGGACCGAGTAGCTGGCCCCACATGCTTGTAACTTTTCGAGTTCAAAGAGCGTACAAGGGGGAACTAGGAGCCGAAGTGCAAATGAGGACAGGTCTGGGAGGAGGCGATTGTGGGGCACGCTTCGCTCCGGGAGTAACGTATCTCTTATACGGTTCCGGTCCCAGCCTACGTGAATTAGTCGTGAATATGTGCAGCCCCGGAGGGTGGACGGGGAGCAAGGATGTCGAAACGAATTTGCGCTATCTGCGGAAAGAACGACCCATCCTTGCTGACCTCATACGCTTCAAACATTGGACTGAGCTCAGCCAGAAGGAGCTGACAGAGCGGGAAGAGCAGAGACAACGTAACCTTAAGGAGTGGGAGAAAAAGTACGCTGCTGTTACGGGCAGGATCTGCGGCACGGTTATCCGGGACCACCCGGAAAATCGGCATCCCGTGAATATCTCGTTCCTCTCCACCGAGGGCTACTCACCGGTCGACCACCCGGTCGCACAAGTGAACCAAGACGGCTCGTTCTGCTCGGAGCGTCTAGGTCCCGGCAAATACTATCTGCATTTCACCAGAGCATCGGACGACGGCGCCCTATCAGCGCTGTACTACCCGGGATGCGTCGAGCGCGAGAAAGCTACGGCGATAGCGGTCAGTGCAGGTCAGGACCAGCCTGGTCTCGTATTCAAATTCCCGAAGCAGGATACGTACTCCGTTCGCGGCTTCATTTCGACCGACGACAAGTCGGGACTTACTGAGAACAACGTTTCCATAAAGCTGGTTAACCTGGATGGCGACCGCCAGACTTGGTACGGGCAAACTGTCGACTTTCGGGGTCCCTTTCCGCTCCACAAGACTAAATACTTCAAGTTCGAGAATGTTGTTCCCGGTCGTTATATAGCGTATGCGACAGTGTCCGGCGGAAACTGGCTAACGAAGAAGGTTGAACTGAAAGTCAGCACGCATATGAAATTTATCTCGCTGGAACTGCTGAGTAAGCGATAGCAGGACGATGCATGCCGCCTCAGTAGCCTTCCCCTTCGAGCTGCACTTTGCCGCGAAACATGCGGAACAGGAAGGTGAAGTAGCCGAGAGCCAGAACCATGCCGATAGCCCACCACGTGAAGCCGACGGTGAGGCCGTGGCGGCCGGCGGCGGTGTTGTAGATGGTCAGGTTGTAGGCGGGATTGCTGCTCGACGGCAAT
>Ga0209040_10001964_pt1 | contig 16233 bp, 22 predicted proteins | sample BogFormECP12_OM3_FD_188240 | JGI IMG/M metagenome (GOLD analysis project Ga0209040, IMG submission 188240) | Bog forest soil microbial communities from Calvert Island, British Columbia, Canada - ECP12_OM3 (SPAdes) (version 2) | ecosystem: Environmental > Aquatic > Freshwater > Wetlands > Bog ...
ATTACCGAGGCGATGGTGGGCCACAAGCTGGGTGAGTTCGCGCCGACACGCACCTTCAAGGGACACATCAAGGACGACCGGAAGGCCAAGCGGCGATGACCACTGCTACTGAATTTCCTTCTGCCGTCGCCAAGGCACGCTTTGTGCGGGTATCGCCGACCAAGGCACGCCGGGTGATCAACCTGGTGCGCGGCAAGTCGGTGGCAGAGGCACTGGACATTCTGCGCTGGGCGCCGCAGGCGGCCAGCCTGCCGGTGGCCAAGGTCATCGCGAGCGCCGCGGCCAACGCCCAGAACAACAACGGCTTGGACCCGGCGACTTTGGTGGTGGCCTCGGTCTTCGCCGACGACGGTCCGACTGCCAAGCGAATCCGCCCGCGCGCCCAGGGCCGCGCCTTCCGGATTCGCCGACGCACCAGCCACATCACCGTGGTGGTGGAAAGCCGGCCGACCAAGGATGTCCGGGGTTCGCAATCTGCCAGTGCGGCCCGCGCCCGCCGCGCGCAGGGCAGTAAGGCTGCGGCGGGGAAGGCACCGGCTAAGAAGGCCACTGCGGAGAAGGCACCGGCCAAGAAGGCTGCCGCCGACAAAGCGCCTGCGAAGAAGGCGCCCGCAAAGAAGGCATCCGCCGCGAAGTCCACTGGGACTTCTGAGACTTCGGAAGCGAAGGGAGGCTCGCAGTAGTGGGCCAGAAGATCAATCCGCACGGATTCCGCCTCGGTATCACGACCGACTGGAAATCCCGGTGGTACGCGGACAAGCAGTACGCGGAGTACGTCAAGGAGGACGTGGCGATCCGTCGGTTGCTGTCCACCGGCTTGGAACGCGCCGGGATTGCCGACGTGGAGATCGAGCGCACCCGGGACCGAGTTCGGGTGGACATCCACACCGCCCGGCCGGGTATCGTCATCGGCCGCCGCGGCACCGAGGCCGACCGGATCCGCGCGGATCTGGAGAAGTTGACCGGCAAGCAGGTCCAGCTCAACATCCTGGAAGTGAAAAACCCTGAGTCGCAAGCTCAGTTGGTGGCACAGGGTGTCGCAGAGCAGCTGAGCAACCGCGTTGCGTTCCGGCGCGCGATGCGCAAAGCCATCCAGTCGGCCATGCGTCAGCCCAACGTCAAGGGCATCCGGGTGCAATGCTCGGGCCGCCTCGGCGGCGCGGAAATGAGCCGCTCGGAGTTCTACCGCGAGGGCCGGGTTCCGCTGCACACGTTGCGCGCCGACATCGACTACGGCCTCTACGAGGCCAAGACCACCTTCGGCCGCATCGGCGTGAAAGTGTGGATCTACAAGGGCGACATCGTTGGTGGCAAGCGCGAATTGGTCGCTCCTTCAGCGGCCGGTGCCGAACGTCCTCGACGCGAGCGGCCGTCGGGCACCCGTCCGCGCCGCAGCGGGGCCGCGGGCACCACGGCGACCAGCACTGAGGCCGGACGCGCCGCCTCGGGCGCTGAGGAGGCTTCTGCCCCACCGGCCGCTGCGCTGCCGGACGAGCCGGCCCTCGAGACGCAGAGTACGGAGAGCTGAATCATGTTGATTCCCCGCAAGGTCAAGCACCGTAAGCAACACCATCCCCGTCAGCGCGGGATCGCCAGCGGCGGTACACAGGTCAGTTTCGGCGACTACGGCATCCAGGCACTGGGGCATGCCTATATCACCAACCGGCAGATCGAGGCAGCACGTATCGCCATCAACCGGCACATCAAGCGTGGCGGCAAGGTGTGGATCAACATCTTTCCGGATCGCCCGCTGACCAAGAAGCCCGCGGAGACCCGAATGGGTTCCGGTAAGGGCTCGCCGGAGTGGTGGATCGCCAACGTCAAGCCGGGCCGGATACTCTTCGAGCTCAGCTACCCCAATGAATCGGTAGCCCGGGAGGCGCTCACCCGAGCAATCCACAAGTTGCCGATCAAGGCACGCATCGTTACCCGAGAGGAGCAGTTCTGATGGCAGTGGGAATTTCCCCTGGCGAACTGCGCGAGCTCACCGATGAAGAGCTGATCGACCGGCTGCGCGAATCCAAGGAAGAGCTGTTCAATCTGCGTTTCCAGATGGCGACAGGACAGCTCAGCAACAATCGACGACTTCGCACGGTGCGTCATGAGATTGCACGCATCTACACCGTGCTACGTGAACGTGAACTGGGCCTGGCCTCCGGGCCCGGTAGTGAGGACTCGTAATGGCAGAAGCGAAAACCGGCTCGGGGGCCGCAGCGAAGAAGGCCGCGCCGAAGGCGTCCAAGGCCGCTCCAAAAGCCGCGACGAAAGATACGGCGGGCAGTGTCAAGGGCCCCAAGCAGACACCGCGTACCCTGAAGCCCCGCGGTCAGCGTAAGACCCGTATCGGCTTCGTGGTGAGCGACAAGATGCAGAAAACCATCGTCGTCGAACTGGAAGACCGTAGGCGCCACCCGCTGTACGGCAAGATCATCCGGACCACCAAGAAGGTCAAGGCGCACGACGAGCACGGCGACGCCGGCGTCGGCGACCGCGTCTCGCTGATGGAGACTCGCCCGCTCTCGGCGACGAAGCGTTGGCGGCTCGTCGAGATCCTCGAAAAGGCCAAGTAACGGCCTAGTCGATCGCAAAGCCCCCGAAACCACCGAGTTTCGGGGGCTTTGCGTCTCGTCATCGGCCATTGCCCCTGCGGGTATAGGCTGCATCCGGAATCCCGGGGGTCTACCACGAGAGTGAGGCCAGCGATGGCGACCGAGTTCAACGGCAAGATCGAGCTGGATATCCGTGATTCCGAACCGGATTGGGGTCCGTTCGCAGCGCCGACGGCGCCGGAGAACGCCCCCAACGTCCTCTATCTAGTGTGGGATGACACCGGTATCGCGACCTGGGATTGCTTTGGCGGCCTGGTCGAGATGCCGGCGATGACGCGCATCGCTGAGCGCGGCGTCCGGCTGTCGCAATTTCACACCACGGCGCTGTGTTCACCGACCAGGGCGTCGTTGCTGACCGGTCGCAACGCCACCACCGTCGGCATGGCCATGATCGAAGAATTCACCGAGGGTTTTCCCAACTCCAACGGTCGGATTCCGTTCGAAACCGGGCTGCTTTCGGAGGTGCTCGCCGAACGCGGCTACAACACCTACTGCGTCGGCAAGTGGCACCTGACGCCACTTGAGGAATCCAATCTGGCGTCCACTAAGCGACACTGGCCGACGTCGCGCGGCTTCGAACGGTTCTACGGGTTCATGGGCGGCGAAACCGATCAGTGGTATCCGGACCTGGTCTATGACAACCATCCGGTGCCTCCGCCGGGGACGCCCGAGGACGGTTATCACCTGTCGAAGGACATCGCCGACAAGACGATTGAGTTCATCCGGGATGCCAAGATGATCGCGCCCGACAAGCCGTGGTTCAGCTATGTCTGCCCCGGCGCCGGGCATGCTCCGCATCACGTCTTCAAGGAGTGGGCGGACCGTTATGCCGGCAAGTTCGACATGGGCTATGAGCGCTACCGCGAGATCGTGCTGGAGAAGCAGAAGGTGATGGGGATCGTGCCGTCGGACACCGAGCTGTCTCCGATAAACCCGTACCTCGACGTGAAAGGGCCCGACGGGCAGCCGTGGCCACTGCAAGACACGGTGCGTCCGTGGGACTCGTTGACCGATGAAGAGAAGAAGTTGTTCAGCCGGATGGCCGAGGTATTCGCCGGCTTCCTGAGCTACACCGATGCCCAGATCGGCCGAATCCTTGACTATCTCGAGGAATCGGGCCAGCTGGACAACACGATCATCGTGGTCATCTCCGACAACGGCGCCAGCGGTGAGGGCGGTCCGAACGGATCGGTGAACGAAGGCAAGTTCTTCAACGGCTACATCGACACCGTCGAAGAGAGCATGAAGTTATTCGATCACCTCGGCGGGCCGGAGACCTACAACCACTATCCGATCGGGTGGGCGATGGCCTTCAACACGCCCTACAAACTCTACAAGCGCTACGCCTCGCATGAAGGTGGTATTGCCGATACGGCGATCATCTCGTGGCCCAACGGCATTGCGGCGCACGGCGAGGTCCGTGACAACTACGTCAACGTTTCCGACATCACCCCGACCGTCTACGAGCTGTTGGAGATCAAACCGCCGCAGACAGTCAAGGGCGTCCCTCAAAAACCGTTGGACGGTGTGAGCTTCAAAGCGGCACTTGCCGATCCGACTATCGACACCGGCAAGCAGACCCAGTTCTACACCATGCTGGGTACCCGCGGGATCTGGCACAACGGCTGGTTTGCCAATACCATCCATGCGGCCACTCCGGCAGGCTGGGGCCACTTCGACGCCGATCGTTGGGAGCTCTTCCACATCGAAGCCGACCGCAGCCAGTGCCACGACCTGGCTGCTGAGCACCCCGACAAGCTGGAAGAGCTTAAGGCGCTGTGGTTTTCCGAGGCCACCAAGTACAACGGACTGCCACTGTCAGATCTGAACATCTTCGAAACGCTGTCGCGGACGCGGCCGTACCTGGTGAGTGAACGGGATAGCTACGTCTACTACCCCGACTGCGCAGACGTCGGCATCGGCGCCGCGGCCGAAATTCGGGGCCGCTCGTTCGCGGTGCTGGCCGAGGTGACTGTGGACACCACCGGCGCGGAAGGCGTGCTGTTCAAGCAAGGTGGCGCGCACGGCGGGCATGTGCTGTTCATCCAGGACGGACGGCTGCACTACGTCTACAACTTCCTCGGTGAGCGCCAGCAGCTGATTTCGTCGTCGGAGCCGGTGCCGCTGGGCAGACACGTGCTCGGCGTTCGCTATTTGCGGACTGGAACCGTGCAGAACAGCCACACGCCGCTCGGTGATGCCACGTTGTTCATCGATGACGTCGTGGTGGGCGCGCTCGCCGAGGTTACAGCGCACCCGGGGACCTTTGGATTGGCGGGTGCCGGCATCACGGTCGGACGCAACGGCGGTTCGGCAGTGTCCAGCCGCTACAAGGCGCCGTTCGCGTTCACTGGCGGGACCATCGCCCAGGTCACCGTGGACCTTTCCGGCCGGCCGTACGAAGACCTGGAAAAGGAACTGGCGCTGGCTTTTTCGCGTGACTGAGGTCCGTTTGAGGTCGGCGGCGGCGTGCCTGGTGGCGATCGCTGTGCTTTCCGGGTGCGTGAGGGCAACCGGAGGCAGCGCCGTCCGGGCCGGTGAGCCGGTCATGTCCACGACAACCAACGTGTCGGGGACGCAGCAACCCACAACGAGCGGCGGTACACCCGTTCCCGGGATCGAGACAACGCTGCCGGACCACATCCCACCCAACGCATTCGTCTGTTTTCCGGAGCCGACCGGGGTCGGCGTGGGTACAGTCGCGCTAGTCGCCGACCCGGCCGCACCGAGAATCACCGTCACGGTGCCCGACGGCTGGACTTCTGAGCCTGGACAAGGTGATGTGGCGTTGACGCTCAGCGGACCCGACGCCATGACGGGGACGGTGACCATTGCCGCGACAACGCTCGACCCTGCCGCGGCCTTCGCCGACTACGCGGCCATGCTGCGGCGCTCTAAGCCCGATTTGCAGGTGGACACCGCCGGCGCCAAGTTCTGCGGATACAGCAGCCAGAGGCTCACCGGCTCATTCCTCGGCCCGCCGGGCACGCTCGATTTCGCCGACCGGATCACCCACATCTGGACTAACACAAACAAATACCTGGTCACCATGCACCTGGAAGGGCCGGCCGACACCCCTGGATTCGACCTGGCGAAAACCGCGCTGATGCAGGACTTCGCGGTGGTCTTACCCTGAACGTATGCCCACCGAGCTGGTCGAACTGCCGTCCCGATCATTCCGCATGGGGTCGACGAGCTTTTACCCCGAGGAAGCGCCGATCCACACGGTGACCGTGCCCGGCTTCGCCGTGGAACGGCATCCGGTGACCAATGACCAGTTCGCCGAATTCGTCTCCACGACAGGGTATGTGACGGTCGCCGAGCAACCTATCGACCCCGCTCTCTATCCCGGAGTCGACCCCGGCGAGCTGCGCGCGGGCGCGATGGTGTTTCGTCCGACGCCGGGTCCGGTCGACCTGCGCGATTGGCGGCAATGGTGGGTCTGGGCGCCGGGCGCGAGCTGGCGGCACCCGTTCGGGCCGGACAGCGACATTGCGGACCGGGCCGATCATCCGGTCGTGCAGGTGGCCTATCCCGATGCCGCGGCGTATGCGCGCTGGGCCGGGCGGCGCCTGCCGACCGAGGCCGAGTGGGAGTACGCGGCTCGCGGCGGAGCCACCACGACCTATGCATGGGGCGACGAGGAGAAACCCGGCGGAAAGCTGATGGCCAACACCTGGCAGGGCAGCTTCCCCTACCGCAACGATGGTGCGCTTGGCTGGGCCGGAACCTCACCGGTGGGCGCATTCCCGCAGAACGGGTTTGGCCTTGTCGACATGATCGGCAATGTCTGGGAATGGACCACCACCGAATTCTCCGCCCATCACCGGCTGAATCAGCCGCCGAAGGCCTGTTGCGCACCATCAAGGCCCGCCGACCCGACAATCGCGCAGACGCTCAAGGGCGGCTCCCACCTGTGCGCACCGGAGTACTGCCACCGGTATCGGCCGGCGGCGCGGTCACCGCAATCGCAGGACACCGCCACTACCCACATCGGATTCCGATGTGTGAGCGACCTGCCTGCTAGCTGATGGCGTTGACCGCGCTGACGACTTTCGATTGAAAGTCGGGCGGCAGCGGGATGTAGCCGTGCTTGTCCAGGTCGATCTGGCCGGGGCCAAGCGTCGCTTGTAGGGCCGCTTTGACCGCCTGGCCGACCGCGGGGTCGGGGTATTTGGAGCAAACGATCTCGTAAGTGGCCATGACGATCGGATAGACGTCATCCTGGGTGGGGTTGTAGAACGACGAGAGGTCGAGCACCAGGTTGTTGCCTTTGCCGACGAACTTGGCCCCGGCGATGGTCTTGCCGACCGAGTCGGTGCCGATGCGTACCGGGCGTCGCGACTTGCGGCTCGCCGGAGTTTTGATCTCTGCGGCGTAAAGTCCCTCATCCATCGCGAATGACAGCTCGTTGTAGGTGATCGCGCCCTCGGTGTTCTTGACCATCGCCGAGGTGCCGTCGTTGCCTTTGGCGCCGGTGCCGACGCCGCCCTTGAACTCCTTGCCCGTGCCCTGAGTCCACGTTCCGCCGGCTGCGGCCTGCAGGTAGGCCTGGAAGTTGGCAGTGCTGCCGGATTTATCGCTGCGGTAGATGACCTTGATGTCCTCTGACGGCATCGATGCGTTGAGCGCCGTGATGGCTGGGTCGTCCCAGCGCGTGATGCTGCCGTTGAAGATCCCGGCCAGCGAGGGCGCGTCCAGCACCAAAAAGTCGGTGTTGAGGTTGTAGGTAATGGCCAGCGGGCCGAACACCACGGGCAGGTTCCAGGCGTCGGCGCCGCCGCATCGCTGCTTGGCGGCCGCGTGTTGGTCGTCGGACAGCGGAATGTCCGATCCGGCGAAGTCGGTCTTACCGGCGAGGAAGTCGCTGATTCCGTTGCCCGACCCGTTCGGGGTGTAGTTCAGTGTGTGGCCGGGGCAGGCCTTGCCGTACGCACTGATGAACCCCTTCATCGCGTTGGTTTGCGCGGTAGAGCCGCTGGCGTTGATGGCCGCCTTGCCGCCGCAGGTCACGACCTCGCTGGCGTAGGCCATGCTGGTGTGGGGAACCTCGCATCCCGACAGCACGATGGCACCCGCAGCCAGCAAACTCGTGGCGGCCAGTAATCGCTTGTGCTTCATGTTGATTGCCTCACCCCGGAACGTCGACACATATTGAGAATTGCAGCTGTTGAAATGCCCATGCAAACAAATATCAGATTAACTCGTCAACGTCGCGACCGCGCCGCGTCGCGATGCGAAAGTGCCGATCTGGTACCGATCTTGAACTGCGCGTTACCGCTAAATGGACAGCGGATGACGGAATTTTGGAGTCTTGCGAGGCAAAGTTATTTCGCCGCGCAGCCCGCACCGGGATTCGCTAACCTGACCCCGTGCTGCGCCGACTGTCGCGACTTTCCGGTGACGACCAATGACCACTGAAGCTCCGCCCGCTGCGCCGCCGTCGCCGCCGGCGCACAAGCGGTCGCGACGGGGCATCGCGATCGGTCTGGCGATTCTGCTGGCTTTCTTCGCAACCTACGGCCTATCGCTGCTCGGCGTCCAGGCGCTACAGAAATCGGAGGGTCCGCTGCCGCCACTGGACCTCAGCCAGGCCGGGCCCGATGACACCGTCGTGCAGATACGTCTCCAAGAGCTGAAGCCCACGACGAATCGCCTGACGGTGAATGTGATCATCTATCCGGGCGAGTCGCTCTATGACAAACGCTTCGATGAGCTGAACACCGACATTGCCGTGCGGCTGTACCCGCCGAACGACCTGGGCGACCTGGTTTTCCCGAAAGGAAAAGCGCCGGCGCAGGTCACCACCACCATCGAGGCACACGGCGATCCCGGTAGCTGGCCATTCGACTCGTACCGCACCGAGCCGCAGTCGGCCGATGTGTTCGTCGGGACTGGCGTCAACCGGAAACGGATCCCCGCCATTGTCCAGGTCACCGGATCGATGGACGGCTGGGACGCCGAAGTCCAGCGCTCTACCGACACCAGCGAAACCGGAAGCCACAACAACAGCAACGTGGTCCTCACCCTGCACAGGGCCAAGGGCCCGCTGATCTTCGACCTGGGCATCATCGTGGTCCTGATAAGCCTGCCTACCTTGGCGCTGTTGGTGGCCATTCCGATGGCATTGGGCAGGCGGAAGTTCGTGCCGCCGTTCGCCACCTGGTACGCCGCGAACCTGTTCGCCATCGTTCCGCTGCGCAACATCCTTCCCGGCGCCCCACCGCCCGGTTCCATGATCGACCAGTCCCTGGTGCAATGGGTGCTGCTCGCGCTGGCGACGGCGATGGCGTTGTACATCTTGGCCTGGGTCCGGCAAGGGGACTGACGCATCAAGAGCCGTGGCAGGTGAGCGCAACCCGCGCTATCACGCTGTCGGAGGTCAATAGGTTGGTCTCGACATCGCCGTAGAAGTAGCTGTTGTCGGGGCCCCAGTTGGCGGTCTGTACGACCGTGGCATACACGGGTTTGTGCCCAATCGCATCGGCGTTGCCGCCTACGTTGAAGTCGCTGAGGCGCTGCGGATTTGATCCGTCGGGGTTCATCGTCCACCAGTCGGTGCCGTGTGACGGGTTGCCGGCATTGGACATCCACAACACCTGCCCGTCGGGTGTGTAGCGGGGATGCTCGTTGTAACTGTCGCCTCGGGTGAGTCGCGTGATTGCACCGGACTTGAGGTCGAGACGGTAGATCTGGTTGTGCCAAAAGTTGTGGTTTTCGAAGTCGCTGGTGAACACCAGCGACGAGGAATCGGCGGAGAAGCCGCCGGTTTCGTTCATTGCATCGCCGGGGGGCGAGACGGTGCGGATGTCGGACAGCGACGGTGTGCCGTCTTGGCTGACGTTGAAGTCGGCCACCTTGATCACCCAGAATCCGGCAAACCGGTTCGGGCTCAGGAACTTCGGGGACTTGGTGCGCTCGGTCCATTCGAGCAGCCGGCCGTCGGGCGAGAATTCCGGGATCATGGTGCCGTGGTCTTTGTCGGTCGGGACGTCGGTGAGCTGCCAGGCGCGTGAACCGTCGGCGCTGGCCACCCACAGGTCCGAGTAGCTACCCCATCCCGGTGTCGCGGGCACCGAATTGCCCGGGTGGTCAGATTTCTCGGCGACGAACGCCATGAACTTGCCCGACGGGCTCCACACCGGAGAGCCGGTAGTGCGTTGCGGGAAATTCGCTGCACCGACACCGAACTGTGCAGGGTTGGCGCCATCCGGTTTGACCGTATAGATGTGGTAGCGACCGTCACTGCCCTTGGCGTTGTAGGCCAGCAGATCGTCGGCCTTCGACCAGTCCGCGCCGTAGGCGTCCTTTTGGAACACCTGATAGCTGATCGGCGGCCCGCATCCGGGGCGCCCGACGGATCGTCCTGGGGTCGATTCGGAACCGTGACGCGCGACCGGCAGGTGGGCGCACGAGGTGCAGAGCAAAACCGACAGAGCTACCCAGACACGCAGCGTGCGGGCCGAAACCCGGGTCAACATGAGCAACCGGGACACCTTCCCGCGGGCAGGCGGCGATGCGTCAGTAGCAACGTAACCGACGCTGGCCAGGAATTTGGCTCTGAGCAGGTCTTCACCTAGACTCTAGGGGTTGCCGTGGGCAGACCTCGGCCGGCGTAACTCAGTCGGCCCTGCGTGCCCATCGGCGACGAAGACCATGCTCGGCCGGGTCTCTGGTAGTACGTCGTCGGAAAACGTTGTAAAACGGCGGTCCTACCAGGATGGCAGCGCGTGGGCGTGCATACGTGAACCAGGTCAGGAGATCTAGTGATTCAGCAAGAATCGCGGCTGAAGGTGGCCGACAACACCGGCGCCAGGGAGATCTTGTGTATCCGCGTGCTCGGCGGCTCGTCGCGTCGGTACGCCGGTATCGGCGACGTCATCGTGGCGACGGTTAAAGAGGCCATCCCCGGCGGCAACGTCAAACGTGGTGAGGTGGTGAAGGCCGTGGTGGTGCGCACTGTCAAAGAGCGCCGCCGCCCAGACGGCAGCTACATCAAGTTCGACGAGAACGCTGCCGTCATCATCAAGCCCGACAACGACCCGCGAGGAACCCGTATTTTCGGGCCGGTCGGCCGCGAACTGCGGGAGAAGCGCTTCATGAAGATCGTCTCGCTGGCCCCGGAGGTGTTGTAGGTGAAGATCCACAAGGGCGACACCGTCCTGGTCATCTCCGGCAAGGACAAGGGCGCCAAGGGCAAGGTGCTGCAGGCCTACCCGACCCGCAACAAGGTGCTCGTCGAGGGCGTCAACCGGATTAAGAAGCACACCCCGATCTCGACCAACCAGCGCGGCGCGCGGTCGGGCGGGATCGTTACGCAGGAAGCCCCGATCCACGTCTCCAACGTGATGGTGGTCGACTCCGACGGCAAGCCCGCCCGGGTCGGCTATCGAGTCGACGAGGAGACTGGCAAGCGGGTCCGCATCTCCAAGCGCAACGGCAAGGACATCCAGGCATGACGACGGCAGAAAAAGTTCAGCCACGGCTCAAAGTGCGCTACCGCGAAGAGATTCGGGACGCGCTCAATCAAGAGTTCAAGTACGCCAACGTGATGCAAATCCCGACCGTGGTGAAGGTCGTGGTCAACATGGGCGTCGGCGACGCCGCCCGTGACGCCAAGCTGATCAACGGCGCGGTCAGCGACCTGGCGGCGATCACCGGGCAGCGGCCCGAGATCCGCAAGGCGCGAAAGTCGATCGCGCAGTTCAAATTGCGCGAGGGCATGCCGATCGGCGCGCGGGTGACCTTGCGCGGCGACCGGATGTGGGAGTTTCTCGACCGGCTCACGTCTATTGCGTTGCCACGTATCCGTGACTTCCGCGGGCTGTCACCCAAGCAGTTCGACGGTGCCGGCAACTACACCTTCGGACTGGCCGAGCAGTCGGTGTTCCATGAGATCGACGTGGACAAGATCGACCGGGTCCGTGGCATGGACATCACCGTCGTCACCTCGGCGACGATCGACGACGAAGGACGAGCGCTGTTGCGTGCCCTCGGCTTTCCGTTCAAGGAGAACTGACCAGATGGCGAAGAAGGCACTGATCATTAAGAGTGCGCGCAAACCCAAGTTCGCGGTGCGCGCGTACACCCGCTGCAATAAGTGCGGCCGCCCGCGCGCGGTGCTCCGCAAGTTCGGGCTGTGCAGGATTTGCCTGCGCGAGATGGCGCACGCGGGCGAACTGCCCGGCGTGCAGAAGAGCAGCTGGTAACACCGCTACCACCCAACGAGACCCACCCCGAGAAACAGGTGCGCAGCAGGCCCGGACCGGGAACCACTGCGAGGAAGGCAACACCGCTGTTATGACCGCGATGTCGACGATGCAGAGCGTAGCGATGAAGAGGAGCAGCGCTCGATGACGATGACGGATCCGATCGCAGACTTTTTAACACGTCTGCGCAACGCCAATTCGGCGTACCACGATGAGGTGACACTGCCACATTCGAAGATCAAGGCCAACATCGCCGAGATCCTCAAGCGGGAGGGTTACATCAACGACTACCACACCGAAGACGCACGCGTCGGCAAGGCGTTGGTGGTTCAGCTCAAGTACGGGCCCACCCGGGAGCGCAGCATCGCCGGTCTGCGGCGGGTGTCCAAGCCGGGGTTGCGGGTGTACGCCAAGTCCACCAACCTGCCGCGGGTGCTCGGCGGCCTTGGGGTAGCGATCATCTCGACCTCTTCGGGCCTGCTCACCGACCGTCAGGCAGCCAGACAGGGCGTGGGCGGCGAAGTCCTCGCGTACGTGTGGTGAGGGGGTAACCATGTCGCGCATTGGTAAGCAGCCGATTCCGATCCCCACCGGGGTCGATGTGGCGATCGACGGCCAGAACGTCTCGGTGAAGGGGCCCAAGGGCACCTTGGACCTGAAGGTCGCCGAACCGATCACCGTGGCACGCAATGAGGACGGCGCCATCGTGGTCACCCGTCCCGATGACGAGCGGCACAACCGCTCGTTGCACGGGTTGTCGCGCACCCTGGTCTCCAACCTGGTGACCGGGGTGACACAGGGTTACACCATCAAGATGGAGATCTTCGGCGTCGGCTATCGCGTGCAGCTGAGGGGTTCCACCCTCGAGTTCGCGCTGGGTTACAGCCATCCCGTGCTCATTGAAGCGCCGGAAGGCGTCACCTTCGCGGTCGAGTCACCAACAAAGTTCTCGATCTCCGGGATTGATAAGCAGAAGGTCGGCCAGATCGCGGCGAACATCCGTCGCCTGCGCCGCTCAGACCCGTACAAGGGCAAGGGCGTGCGCTACGAGGGCGAACAGATCCGCCGCAAGGTCGGAAAGACAGGTAAGTAGTCATGGCGCAATCAAAAACTGATACCGCCGCGCCAGGGCCGGTGGGCCAGAGCGTATCCGCCGCGCGGCGGAAGGGCCGGCTGCGACGGCACGCGCGGCTGCGCAAGAAGATCTCGGGCACGCCGGAGCGTCCGCGGCTGGTCGTGCACCGGTCGTCGCGGCACATCCACGTACAGCTGGTCAACGATCTCAATGGCACCACGCTGGCGGCCGCCTCGTCGATCGAGGCCGACGTGCGAGGCGTGGACGGTGACAAGAAGGCACACAGTGTGCGGGTCGGCCAGCTGATCGCTGAGCGGGCCAAGGCCGCCGGTATCGAAACGGTGGTGTTCGACCGAGGGGGCTACACCTACGGTGGGCGGATCGCGGCACTGGCCGACGCCGCGCGCGAGAGTGGGTTGAAGTTCTGATGGCAAGCATTGATTTCGACTTCTCAAACGACTTCTCAAACGAGATTGGAAGGACCGCATAATGGCGGAGCAACCGGCTCGAACAGCCGGCCAGGCGACCGGGACCGCTGCGCGCAGCGGTGATACTCGGGGCGAGGGCCGTGACACACGCGGCGAAGGCCGTGACACACGCGAGAGCCGAGGCCGTCGGGATGGTGGCGGCCGCGGTGGTCGCGACCGCGACGGCGACAAGAGCAACTACCTGGAACGGGTCGTCACCATCAACCGTGTTTCGAAGGTGGTCAAGGGTGGTCGGCGATTCAGCTTCACCGCTTTGGTCATCGTCGGTGATGGCAACGGGATGGTCGGCGTCGGCTACGGCAAGGCCAAGGAAGTCCCGGCCGCGATCGCCAAAGGTGTCGAGGAGGCGCGTAAGAGCTTCTTTCGGGTGCCGCTGCTCGGCGGCACCATCACCCATCCGGTGCAGGGTGAGGCCGCCGCGGGCGTTGTCCTGTTGCGTCCGGCCAGCCCCGGTACCGGCGTGATTGCCGGCGGTGCTGTCCGAGCGGTGCTGGAGTGCGCTGGCGTGCGCGACATTCTGGCCAAGTCGTTGGGCAGCGACAACGCTATCAATGTGGTGCACGCCACGGTGGCTGCGCTCAAGCTTCTGCAGCGGCCCGAGGAGGTGGCCGCCCGCCGTGGACTGCCGATCGAGGATGTCGCCCCGGCCGGCATGCTGCGTGCCCGGCGGGAAAGCGAACGGCTGGCCGCCAGCGCCAACACCGCACGTGAAGGAACGGCATAACCATGGCCTTAGAAAAAGGCGGAGCAAAAGCAGCATCACAGACTCAGCTGAAGATCACCCAGGTGCGCAGCACGATCGGCGCCCGCTGGAAGCAGCGAGAGAGTTTGCGCACCTTGGGACTTCGACGGATTCGCCATTCGGTCATCCGCGAGGACAACGCGCAGACCCGCGGGCTGATTGCGGCCGTGCGCCACCTCGTTGAGGTGGAGCCGGCCGACTCGGCGACTGGAGGTAACACCAAATGACGATCAAACTGCACGACCTGGCGCCTGCGCCCGGTTCGAAAACCAAGCGCACCCGCGTCGGTCGCGGTGAGGGCTCCAAGGGTAAGACCGCCGGCCGCGGCACCAAGGGCACCAAGGCACGCAAGAACGTGCCAGTGACCTTCGAGGGTGGGCAGATGCCGATTCACATGCGGCTGCCCAAGCTCAAGGGCTTCCGCAACCGGTTCCGCACCGAATACGAGATCGTCAACGTCGGGGACATCAATCGGTTGTTCCCCAAGGGCGGCTCTGTCGGTGTCGACGAGCTGGTGGCCAAGGGCGCGGTGCGCAAGAACTCGCTCGTCAAGGTCCTCGGCGACGGCAAGCTGACCGCCAAGGTGGACGTCACCGCTCACAATTTCAGCGGCAGCGCACGCGAGAAGATCACCGCCGCAGGCGGCTCGGCTACCGAGCTCTAGGCTTGCGGGCGCGCACCCAGCACATCGCGGAACAGTGCTTGGCGCACCGCGAGTTCTCGGGGATCGCTGCACAGGTGAAAACCCAGCCGGTTCATCACGTAGGCGAACCCGGTTCCGGTGTCGGGGTCGGCGAAGCCAAACGAGCCGCCGAAACCTGGTGTGCCGAAAGCTTTGTCGGACGACCCGAACAGACACAGTGGCACCGGCTTTGACAATCCCAGCGAATAGACGACGTCGACGTGCAGCACCCGGTCCCGCAGCCCGCGGCTCGGCGAGGTGGGCACGGCCATGTGCTCGTCGAGCACGGTTGGCGTCAGGCCCAACGCAGCATCTCCGATCGCGGCGGCACCGTAGAGCTGCGCGACGGCGCCGGCTGTCCCGATCCCGTTGGCCGACGGGATCTCGATGGCGCGCACCTCGTCGCGGTTGTAGTCGCCGGCCCAGGGGTTCACGTCGCTCGGAAGGCGACCAGCACGGGCGAGCAGTCCGACCGGGTTGAGCGACGTGGCGACGAGGGTGGCCGGTAGGGCGTTGAGGTGCAGTAGGGATTCTGCGCGTGACCAGTGGTGCAGGTGCGCTAGCCGGTCGCGCCGCACCGAATCCGGCAGTCCGATATGCAGGTCCAGCCCCATCGGCCCGGCAATCTCGTCGGTGAAGAAGCGGCCCAGTGTACGGCCGGCCGGGTCGGTCCGGCGGATGAGCTCGGATTCGTACCAACCGAGCGTGACCGCGTGGTACCCGTGCCGGGTGCCCGGTGTCCACGCCGGCTTCTGAGCCGCGAGCATCGCCGAAAGACTCGCCGGGTCGGCGACATCCCGCACGGTCGGCGCTGGTTTCAGCACGCACAGTCCGGCCTGATGGCCCAGCAGTTGCCGGATGGTCACATCGGCCTTGCCGGCCTGTGCGAACTCTGGCCAGTGGTCGACTACCTTGTCGTCGTAGCCGAACAATCCGCGCGACACAGCCGACGCAACCGCAAGGGCGGCAATACCTTTGGTCGTTGAGAACATGTTGACCATGGTGTCGCGCTGCCACGGCGCCTTGGTGATGCCGTTGCGGTAGCCGCCCCACAGGTCGACCACTTTGACGCCGTTGCGATAGACAGCGATCGCGGCGCCGACCTCGTGGCCGGACGCGAAGTTGGCGCGAAATGCATCGGCGACCTTGCCATAACCCTCGTCGACGTCTCCGCTGAGCAGGTCCGGCGACACGGTGACTTTGAGAACCATTGATTGGTTATATCGCGACCGCCGCTACGCGGCGTGCGATTGCCGACGTTACGCGTGCGGCGGCGCCGGGCACGCTGGGCAGTCACATCTGCCACAGCAGTCACGCCGAGAGTCGAGTCGCGTTGACTCATCAAAAATGCCCGCGTAGCTCCTTCGTTGCCTCATGTGTGAATGCCCGCGTACGGCGTGTCGTTGGGGGCCTGTGGGGTGGGGCTGG
>Ga0209040_10001966_pt1 | contig 16223 bp, 18 predicted proteins | sample BogFormECP12_OM3_FD_188240 | JGI IMG/M metagenome (GOLD analysis project Ga0209040, IMG submission 188240) | Bog forest soil microbial communities from Calvert Island, British Columbia, Canada - ECP12_OM3 (SPAdes) (version 2) | ecosystem: Environmental > Aquatic > Freshwater > Wetlands > Bog ...
TGACGCACCCGGTCCAGCCACCGTGACTGCGAACCCGGGCCGTGTGATCGTCTGCGAGACCCCGTTCGTCCCCGTCACGGTAACGCCCTTGCCGTAGACGAAGATTACTTCGACGCATCGCGGCTGATTTTGCGACGAACCAGAGGCCTGTTCACATTGCTGATGCGCCTTCCCGCCCGTAGCCAGGTTGACCAAGACCACGCCGCCGCGGATCCCGATCGTCGCCGAGGGCGTCTGCATCGTGACCGCGTTCTCCTGCTTGCTGAGCTTGCCGCCGACAAACCGGAACACGCCGCGGGTCAGGTTGGCAGCCAGCTTGCCGGTGCCGGCGGCCGGGTCGTAGACGAACGCGTCGATCAGCATGTCCGAGTTGGGCCCGACGGTCATCGTCGATTGATCGACGAACAGGACCTGGGTCTGACCATCCGGACCGGTGGTGACGCGCTCGTTGAAGACGATGTCCTGTCCGAGCACCAGGCGCCGCGGCGGAGCACCCGGCGAGATGCCGGTCGCCTCGGGATTGACCGCGCTGTTGACGCCGATGCGCTGCTGGGCGACCGCCGGGCTGGCGAACCCCATGCCGAGCATCAGCGGGGCAAGCGCGGTGGCGCACAGCTGATACCGGACGATCGCCATTGTCGAGCCCTTCCCGAAAGCCGATCGGCAGAAGGATCGGCGCCAGCCGTGGGAATATACAAAAGAGCGGCGGGTTTGACGAGACCGGCTACGGTTGACGACTGCCGCGGTGCGAGCGAGAAACTATGCCGGAAAGCAACCGCTCGAGCAGGAAGCCGATATGTCAGCGACAACGCACGGCGTGCCATTGGGCGCACCGGTCGTGGTTATCGACGAGTTCCTGCCGCGCGAATTGGCGATACAGATGCGGGAAGATATCGACGGGCATTTCGCCGATCCGGGCGCGCACCGCGCCGACACCCACCAAGTGTGGAATTATTGGTTTGTTCCCGAGCTTTACGCCTATTTGCGGACCACCCCGGAAAAGATCATTCGGCGCGACCGGGTGGATGGCTTCATCAACGCGCTGCAGGCCTGGTCGATCCTCACCTTGGGCATGGGCGATGTGACCTGGCCGTATCTGAGCCTCTATGTCGACGGATGCCGACAGGGGCTGCACAATGACGCCGCCAATGGGCGTTTTGCGTTCGTCTATTCACTGACCCGTGATCAGCGCCGCACGACCGGCGGCGAGACCTTGGTCTTTCGCGAGGGTGATCTTTTTCGCGGCAACCTCCGGAACGCCCCCCTTGGGGCGCGGTCGCCCGCGGCTGCGGCGGGGCGCGGCTTTTACGAGGTCATCGAGCCCAGCTTCAACCGGCTCGTCGTGTTCGACGATCGGCTGCCTCATGCCGTCGAGCGCGTCGAGGGCTCGATGGACCCGGTCGAGGGGCGTTTCGTGCTGCACGGTCATCTGAGCGAGACCGGCACGATGAGCACCGGCGCTCTTTCGGTGGCGGTCGTCGAAGAGGCGCTGGTCGGGCTGCTCCGCGACTTTGCCGCACGATACTCGGCCCGGCTCGCGCTCTATCAGGGCCCGTTGGCGCTGCGCTTCACGATCGGCGCGGGCGGCTCGGTGGAGACCTGCGAAATTCTCGTCGATCGTGTGATCCACGACGACCCCCGCCACATCGAGTGGGAGCCGCTGCGAGCCGATCTCGTGAACCGGATCAAGACACTGAAATTTCCGCCGGCAGCGGGCGAAACCGCGGTCACCAAGCCGCTGGTGTTTGGCGCACGGCCGCCCGGCGCGGCCTAAGCACCAGAGTTGCGTTACGGCACCGGCTTGAACTCGCGCAGCTTGAGCTTGGTGCGGTGATCGGCCGGAGTGCCCGCCGGAACGCCCGCCTCGGCGGGCGGCCGTCCGGGGGTGGTGCCTCTGAAATAATCCTTCTGCCATTTCTGGGCCTGAGCTTGCGACCCGGGCTGGCGCAAATCCTGGTTGAAGTCGCGGCGGCTTTCAGCCCAGGCTCGATACGCCTCGCAAACCTCTCCATCCGCCTCGAGCGCTCGGATCTCCGGCACGACCTCCTCGACGAGCCCCCGCTTCAGCGGGAAGATCATGCAGAACGGCTCGTCGCGCTCGAAGGCGATCGCGGTCAGCTTGCGGGTGAATTTCCAGTTCATCGTAAAGGTAAACGGCGCCCAATCGGCTTCGACCACGCCGGTCAGCGGCGCAAGCCCGTCCTTGGGCTGGTTCAGCGGACCCGTCACCATCAGGTCGTATCCGGGCTCGGTCCGAAACAGCGCGTTCACTTGGAACGTCAGCACGCCGTGACCGAAATGGCTCAACGCCAAGAGCGGTCCGTCCGCGGCATTGGCGTAAAGGCTGACTGCGCCGAGCTCGGGACCCCCGTCCCATTGCGCGACAAAGGGGACGGTGTTCAATAGCAGCCAGCCATGCGCATTGGCGATGTTGAGCGGCAGGCAGCGATAGGCAAATCCCTGCTCGGTCCGATCCATCCAGTCCCGCTCGACCGGCGCGGTGACGATCTTTGGCGGTTCCCCCGAGGTCGGATAACAGATCAGGCGCATGTCCGTTGGCCAGTCGCTAGAAGCGAATCTGCGGACCGATCAAGACCGAAGTATTGGTATAGGCGTAGAGCGACAGGTTCGACGAGATGATGTCGCGCTCCAGCTGCAGCACGATCGCGGTATTGGCCAATACCTGCCAAGTCTGAGTCACGCCAAAACGCCAGCGCTGCGTCAATTGGCTGCTGAGCCCGCCGCTCGGGCCGGTGACGCAGCACGGGTCCGGGGCTGCATAGTTGCTCCACAGGCGCCCGATAAAGGGCGAGCTCTCCCAAGGATATTGCGTAATCCCGAAAGGATCCTCATAGCGGATACGGTAGGAGCCTGATACGGCGTAGCTCATATTCGTATAGAAGCCGAGCTGCGTCGACTGATCGAGATAATCGAACTCCAGGTTCAAAGCGGAGTTCTCGGTGACCGGCTTGGTCGCCTGCAGCGATAGGAGCTTGTCACTGCCGCTGAGGCCGGTCGACAAAGGGCGGTTTCTGGCGTTCCTGAAGCTCTTTTCCCGGAACTCGAACACCCCCTTCAGCGCCAGGTCGTTCCAGACGATCTGGTCGTATTCGAGCCCGAAGCCGCCGGCGATGAAATACTGATCCCAACCCAGCCCCACCTCGTCGAAAATACCGTAGGGCCTGAACGATGCGGGCTTGTCGCCGATCAGCCCGCCGTTCGGGAAGTTGAAACGGGGGCCGGCGGTGACCTCGAGCAGAGCGAGGTCGAGCCGGTTAACGAGAGAATTAAAATAATGGTTGAGATAGGTGGCGTCGGTGATGTCGAGCGTGTCGCGGTTCTGCGTCTCTAAATCGTAGCTGTACACGGCCGAGCCGCTGGTGAAGATGCTTCCGGACGCCTGCTTGGTGAACTGGTTGCCGAGCACCACCGGACCGACCGGCGAGAGGATCAGCGACGAACCGGCGACGTTGGCATCGGTTTGATATTGGACGCCGGAGAAGACGTAACCGGACAGATGATGGCGCGATTCGCTGCTCTCGATCTGTGCCAGGTATTGATCGACCCGTGCGCGGACTTCGGACGGCGGGTTGGCGCTGACGGCTTTTTCGAAATAAGCCCGCGCGAGGTCAAAGGAGCCCATGCGGAAATACAGCGCCCCGAGCTCGAGCTGAACCCGCGGCAAGTCCGGGTTGAACAGCAGCATCCGCTCGAGAGCGGAAACGGCCGCCTCATAATCGCCCAAGCGCGCCGATACGTCGGCGTAGGCGAAGGCCACGTCGAGGTTCCCGGGATCGCGCAGCATCCGCTGGAACAAGGCATCTTTTTGTGCTTCCAGCGAGGCCGCTTCGCCGCCGGCGGCCGCTTGCGCCGCGGCCGCCACGGGTACCAAGAAAATCGCAAGCGCGAAGACGTAACAGGCAATCCTCGACAAGTTCGAGAGCCGGCGGGCCGCGTGGCTATTCCTGTTCGGAGCGTTCACCGCCCTTACCCCCGATTTGCTGCTCCCCGACGGCTGCGGATTTGCCGAATCGATATTACTTAGCCCCCGGTTGCGCTGCAAGGCACGCCGTTCGCCCCCTCCTTACCTCCCCGCAAGCGGGGAGGGTTAGGGTGGGGGCCGGAAGGGCGCTTGATGGCTTGATGCTTTAGCGCGATCGGAGGCAGACTGGCCGAGCCGCCGCCGGCAAGGAGGCTTTTCGCGTGGAAACACCGTTCTACGATGCGCTCGAAACGCGTGATCCCGGCGAGCGCGAGGCGAGTTTGATGGCGGCGCTGCCGCGGGTCATCGCCGCGGCGAAGGAGAAGGCACCGGCCTATCGCCGTCTCTTCGCGGCAATCCAGCCCGAGGCGGTCGCCGATCGGCGGGCCTTGGCCGAGCTGCCGCTGACGCGCAAATCCGATTTGATCGAGCTGCAGCGGCGCGAGCCACCCTTCGGCGGGTTCGCTGCGGTGCCGGTTTCGGCGCTGCGCCGGGTCTTTGTTTCGCCCGGACCGATCTACGAGCCGGAAGCCAAGCGCCCGGATTTCGGACGGTTCGCCCGCGCGCTGTTTGCCGCCGGGTTCCGCGCCGGTGATCTCGTGCACAACACGTTCTCCTATCACATGACCCCGGCGGGAGCGATGGTGGAAAGTGCCGCCGAGACACTCGGCTGCCCGGTCATTCCGGCCGGCATCGGCCAGACCGAGCAGCAGCTGCGCACGATCGCCGACCTGAAGCCGGTTGGTTACGTGGGCACACCATCGTTTCTGAAGATCCTGCTCGATCGGGCGGCGAGCGAGGGGAGCGATGTTTCCTCGTTGCGCAAGGCGCTGGTCGGGGCCGAGGCCCTGCCGGGGACGCTGCGCGCCGAATTGCGCGGCCGCGGGCTCAGCGTCCTGCAATCCTACGGCACTGCCGATATCGGGATCATCGCCTATGAGAGCGTGGGTCCCGACGGCGAGGTATGCCCGGGCATGATGCTCGAGGAGGGGATCATCCTGGAGATCGTTGCTCCCGGCACCGGCGACCCCGTGGCCCCGGGCGAAGTCGGCGAGGTCGTCGTCACGACCTTGACGCCCGAATATCCGCTGATCCGCTTCGCCACGGGCGACCTCTCGGCGTTGCTGCCCGGCTCCAGCCCGTGCGGCCGGACCAACCACCGGATCAAGGGATGGCTCGGTCGTGCCGACCAGACGACCAAGGTGCGCGGCATGTTCGTGCACCCTGAGCAGGTGGCGGAGATCCTGCGCCGGCACAAATCGATCCGCCGCGCCCGGCTCGTTGTCGAGCGGCCGGCCGCCGTCGACGAGATGACATTGCTGGTCGAAATCGGCGAGCCGGCCGAGGAGGAGGCGCGGATCGCCGAGACAGTTCAGATTGTGACGAAATTGCGCGGGACGGTGAGCCGCGTGCCGCCGGGAAGCCTGCCCGAGGACGGGAAACTCATCGAGGATCGACGCAAAGTTTAATAGAAATTCACCAAATCGTCACACTTTTTTCAAATAGAAGTCCCAATCGGCCTCCCATATTGTATGCGTAAGGTTTTACCTTACAGGTTTGTCCCCCAAACCTCGTACACGGTCGAGCAATTCGACCGATGTCCACGCGGCTCCGGTGTTCCCCCTCCGGAGCCGCTTTTTTATCTGCCCCTGCCATGAAAATTGAGGCGAAAAACCCAATCGTTTCAACTGCAAGATTGTCATTCCGGGACGGCCCGTCAGGGCCGGGTCCGGAACCCATGAACACCGGCTTGTGCTCAACTCTCGCAGGCCCGTGTTCATGGTTTCCGGGTTCGCGTGCGAAGCCCGCGCCCCGGAATGACACAAAAGCGGTAGGCCGTTTTCACGCCTGGTGGCGCCCGCCGGCGCGCGGGGAGTTTCACCCCGACCCTCTCCCCGCGAGCGGGGCGAGGGAAGGGCCCGCCGCGCCGTGGGCCTTCAGCCCGCGGACTTGTTCCGTGGGCGCGCGAGGGTGAGGGGCGTGTCGGGGTCGTTGCCGGTAACCGACCCTGCCGGCGATCTGATCGCCGAGGATCTCGCCTGCCGCCGGGGCGAGCGCCTGATCTTTGCCGGGGTCTCGTTCCGCTTGCCGGCGGGCGGGGCGCTGGTGCTGACCGGAGCCAACGGCAGCGGCAAAACGAGCCTGCTGCGCCTCCTCGCCGGCTTGATCGGGGCGGCTGCCGGCCGGCTCGCCTGGGGGTCCGCACCGCTCGCCGATGACGTCGCCGGGCATCGCGCGCGGCTCCACTACGTCGGTCATCAGGATGGCGTAAAGCCGGGGTTGACCCCGCGCGAGACGTTGGCTTTCTGGGCCGCGCTGCGCGGTGTCGATGTGCGCCGCCGAGCGCCGCTGCTCGATGCTGCGCTCGCCGCCTTCGCGCTCGAAAGGGTGGCCGACTGGCCCTGCCGCTGGCTGTCGGCCGGCCAGCGGCGGCGGCTGGCCCTCGCTCGACTATTCGTGGCCCCTGCCTCGCTTTGGCTCCTCGACGAACCGTTCAGCGCGCTCGACCGCGACAATCGGATGCGCCTCGAGCGAGCCATCGAGGCGCATCGCGCCCAGAGCGGGCGCATCGTCCTGGCGACCCACATGCCGCTGGAGATCGGCGCCGCCGCCAGCCTTATGCTCGACGCTTTCGCGCCCGCGCGCGGTGATGTCGCCGACGGCTGAGGATGGCGGCCTTTACGGGCCTATTCCGGCGCGACCTGCGCCTGGCTTTCCGGCAAGGCGGCGACACCGGTCTCGTGCTCGGCTTCTTTGTTCTCGCGGTCGTGCTGTTTCCATTAGGCGTCGGTCCGGAGCCTGAAGTTCTGCGGCGAATAGGCGCCGGGATCGTGTGGGTCGCCGCACTTCTGGCTGCATTGCTGTCACTCGACCGGCTCTTCCAATCCGATTATCAGGATGGCGGGCTCGAACTGCTTGCTCTCTCCGGCCTTCCGCTCGAGCTGGTGGTTCTCGCGAAATGCGCTGCACACTGGGTAGCGACCGGGCTTCCGCTGGCGCTGACCAGCCCCTTTTTGGCGTTCCTCGTCGATCTCGATCCCGCTGCGATCCCGACCCTCGCGCTGAGCCTCTTTCTCGGCACTCCGGCGCTCAGCCTGATCGGGAGCGTCGCTGCGGCGTTGACCCTCGGCGCCCGGCGCCAGGGCGTGCTGCTGTCGCTCCTGGTCTTGCCGCTCTACGTGCCGCCGCTGGTGTTTGGCGCCGGGGCGGTCGAGGCGAGTGCAGCCGGGACCGGAGGGCGCGCTCATCTCTTGATCCTCGGCGCCCTGACCCTGGCGGCCTTGCCGCTCTGCCCGTGGGCAAGTGCCGCGGCGTTGCGCCAGGCGCTTGAGTAACCGATCGGAGCCGCCATCTTTGCATCAAAATCGAGGCGTATCGTGGCAAGATGTAGGGGGAGACAACGATCTCTGGCGGTTCTCCCTGTTCGCTCCCTGAAGACGACCGGTTTCGACCCATATATATTTGATCCGAAAGGATTCCCATCGATGAATCGATTTCTTCTCCCTGAGCTGAGGGAGCAGTCAGGGAGATCGGCAGCGCTTTTGGCTCCCTGCAAACCGTCGGGACGATGATCAACCGGCTTGCCAATCCGGCGCGCTTCATGCGGACCAGCGCAACGGCTCTGCCGTGGTGCGGCTGGTCGGCCGCCGGCGTCCTTGCGGTCGGGCTCTATTGGGCCCTGGTGGCGGCACCGCCCGACTACCAGCAGGGCGAGGCGGTGCGGATCATGTACATCCATGTCCCGAGCGCCTGGATGGCGCTCGGTGTTTATCTCTTCGTCGCCGTGGCGAGCGGTGTGGCGCTCGTGTGGCGGCATCCGCTCGCCGAGATCGCCGCGGCAGCAGCCGCGCCGATCGGGGCCGCCTTCACCTTCGTCTGCCTCGCCACCGGCTCGCTGTGGGGGCGCCCGATGTGGGGGACCTGGTGGGTGTGGGATGCGCGGCTGACTTCGGTGCTGGTCCTCCTTTTCCTCTACCTCGGTTACATCGCGCTGGTGAACGCATTCGACGAGCCGAGCCGCGGTGCGAAGGCGGGTTCGGTGCTGGCGCTGGTCGGGGTCGTCAACCTGCCGATCATCAAGTTCTCGGTCGATTGGTGGAACACCCTGCACCAGCCGGCGAGCGTCATGCGGCTCGGCGGACCGCGGATCGACGTCTCGTTGCTGGTTCCCCTCTTGATGATGGCGGCGGGCTTCTTGCTGTTGTTCCTGGCGCTCTTGATGCTCCGCATGCGTGCCGCCTTGAACGAACGCAAGGCGTTCGCGTTGCACCTCAACAGCGAGTTCGCGCCGGCGCGCGCCGCGGCACGTGAGCACGCGGCACCTGCCCAGCCGGCTGTAAGCTCGGGCGGCCGATGACCGGCGAGCTTGGCCGATATCTGGCGATGGGCGGATATGCCGCCTTCGTCTGGCCCGCCTACGGCGTCGCGCTCGGCGGCCTCGGCGGCCTCGCCTGGTGTTCCTGGCGGCGTTATCGAGCGAGTGCGGCTGCGCTCGAGCGGCTGCAACGGGAGCTCGGGACGCGATGATGACCCGCAAGCAGCAGAGGCTGGGCCTCTTGGCTCTAGGGATGGCGGCCCTTGCTGCGGCGACCGCGTTGGTGCTGGTCGCGTTCAACGACAACCTCGTGTTTTTCTACAGCCCGAGCGAGCTCATGGCAAAGGCGGTCGCGCCCGACCGCCGGGTGCGGATCGGCGGCCTGGTCGAGAAAGAGAGCCTCTCGCACGATGCCGACGGGCGTCAGGTCTCGTTCCGCGTCACCGACGGCGCGACCGATCTCGCCGTCGTCTATGAGGGTTTGCTGCCGGACCTCTTCCGCGAGGGGCAGGGTGTCGTCGCCGAGGGAAGGCTGCGTTCCGACGGCACCTTCGCCGCCACGACGGTGCTCGCCAAGCACGACGAGAACTACATGCCGCGCGAGGTCGTCGAGGCCCTCAAGAAGAGCGGGCATTGGCAGGAAGGCGGGGCGACGAACGCCGCGGCGGCGCCGCCAGCCCGCACCCTTCCCTCCCCCGCAAGCGGGGGAGGGTTAGGGAGGGGGGGGCGATGAGACGAAGGCTCGTCTTCCTGCTGCCGGTTGTGTTGTTCGCGGTGCTGCTCGTCGCGTTCTCGGTCGGTTTGACGCACGATCCGCATCTGCTGCCGTCGGCATTGATCGATCGCCCGGTCCCCAAATTCGCCTTGCCGGGTCTCTACGATGCCGCCAAAGGGCTATCCCGCGAAGACTTTGGCGGCCAGGTCACACTCGTCAACTTTTTCGCCTCATGGTGCGCTCCCTGCCGCGAGGAACATCCGCAGCTGATGGCGCTGGCGCGCCGTCCGGGCGTCACCCTCGAAGGCATCGCCTACAAGGACGAACCGGAGGCTTCGCGCCGTTTTTTGGATGATCTGGGCAATCCCTTTCGCCGCATCGGCATCGATCGCGACGGGGCCACCGCAATCGATTTCGGGGTCTATGGCGTGCCTGAAACCTATGTCGTCGACGGCAGCGGCCACATCCGCTACCGCCAGGTCGGCCCGCTGAGCGCGGAGGATATCGAGCAGAAAATCCTGCCCTTGGTCAGCCGGATCGCGGCCTCGGCCGGTCGAGCGGGTTGACCCGGCCGCGGTTTACGGCTCGGGTTCACGATCCTCGCTGGATACCGCGGCAAGGAAGCTCGGCAGGTCGCGCCAGCCATAGGCGACTGCCTCGATCGCCGCGCCGCCGACGGGGAACGCCTTACGGCTCACCTGATGGGCACCGAGCCGTTCATAAAAGAAACGCGACGGGTTGTCGCGCAACACCCAGACGATTGCAGAGGGGCAGCCGACCGCGACGAGACGCCGGAACAGAGCTATCAAAAGGCGCCGTCCGATGCCTTGGTCCTGCCAATCCGGAGCGACGTAGAGGGTGAACACCTCGCCCGAGAAGAAACGGTCGCTGCGGTTCGGACCGCAGCTGCCGAAGCCGAGAATGGCGCCGCCGTCCTTGACCGCGATGCGCACGTCGCGGGGCTCGCGCAGGATCACCCTGCGCCACCCGATCTCGCGCCGCGGCTCGGACAGCCCGACCAGATAGGCGGTAGACAACATCCCGGCATAGGTCGTGCGCCAGGTCTCGACATCGAGCCTGGCAATGCCGCGCGCATCTCCCGGGCGTGCCGACCTGATCGTGATCTGACCCATGGCCCGCATTCTGCCCGGTTTCGCGGGCCCTGGGGAGTGCTATGGTACGGCCATGGGGAGATACCGGCGCCTCCGTCTGATCCTGTTGGTTCTATCGGCCGTTCCGCTAACTCTCGCGAGTGCTCTCGAGGCCGCGGAAAAAAAGTCCGGCGCCGCCGCATCGGCTTCGCCAACGAGTGCGTCGCAGCGGCTCGGGGCTGCGGACGGTTGGACGGCCTATGTATACAAGGAGAAGTCCGGGCAGGTGTGCTATCTCGCCGGCGAGCCGCAAAAAAGCGAGCCGGCGAAAGCCAAGCGCAAGGCGCCGGCGGCCATGGTCACCCATCGTCCTGAGGAGAAGGTCGCCAATGTGGTCAACTTTGTCCAAGGCTACCCACTGAAGGACGGCAGCGACGTTTCGCTCGATATCGGGGGCGCGAAATTCGACCTGTTCACTAAAGGAGACAGCGCCTGGGCGCGGACCGCCGATCTCGACAAGACGATCGTCGAGACGATGGCCAAAGGTAAACAGGCCATCGTCAAGGGCACCCCGCAGAAAGGATTGCCGACGACCGACACCTACTCGCTCGCCGGCTTCGTCCAAGCGCTGGCGATGATCGACAAGGCCTGCGGCATCAAGCGGTAGCTGCCGCGCCGACCTACATAAAGCGAGCCATGGCGACCCAAACCCCGTCCGAAGCATCACGCCGCAACCTTGTCGGGCTCGGCCGAGCCGCACTCGCCGCCGAGATGGCGGAGTTCGGCGCCGAACCGTTACGCGCTCGCCAGCTGTGGCACTGGATCTATCATCGCGGCGCCACCGATTTCGCCGTGATGACCTCGCTGTCCAAGACCTTCCGCGAAGAACTCGCGGGGCATTACGCGCTGGGCCGGCCGGCGGTCTCCCGGGCGCTGACCTCGGTCGACGGAACCCGCAAGTGGCTGTTGCGCTTTCCCGACGGGCAGGAGGTCGAGACCGTCCACATCCCGGAGGAGGAGCGCGGCACCTTGTGCGTCTCCTCGCAGGTCGGATGCACGCTCAGTTGCTCGTTCTGCCATACCGGGACCCAGCGCCTGGTCCGCAACCTCGCGGCGACGGAGATCGTCGCCCAGGTCATGATCGCACGCGACGCGCTTGGCGAGTGGCCGGCGCCGCAGGACGACCGGCAAGTGACCAACATCGTCCTGATGGGAATGGGCGAGCCGCTGTTCAATTACGACAGCGTCGCTGAGGCCCTGAAAATCGTTATGGATCCGGAGGGCTTGTCGATTTCGCGGCGCAAGATCACGCTGTCGACTGCGGGGGTCGTCCCGGCGATCCGCCGCTGCGGTGCCGAGATTGGGGTCAACCTTGCAGTCTCACTGCACGCGGTGCGCGACGACATCCGCGACCGGCTGGTTCCGCTCAACCGCAAATACCCGATCGCCGAGCTGCTCGACGCCTGCCGGAGCTATCCGGGTGCCAGCAACGCCCGGCGCATCACCTTCGAATACGTCATGCTGAAGGGCATTAACGATAGCCCGGCCGAGGCTCGCGAGCTGGTGCGGCTTCTGGCGGGCATCCCTGCCAAGGTCAATCTGATCCCGTTCAATCCCTGGCCGGGGGCACCCTATGAATGCTCCTCGGAAGCGGCGATCGCGGCCTTCTCCGACATCGTCTTCGCCGCCGGCTATTCGGCGCCGGTGCGGACTCCGCGCGGCCGCGACATCCTCGCCGCTTGCGGCCAGCTCAAATCGGCGAGCGTCAGGCTGCACCGGAACGAGCATGCGCCGCTCCCCGCTGCCTGACACACGCCGTCGTCTCGTTCGCGCGATGTACCCGCTGATCGGATTTGCGCTGGTTGCCTATGCGGCGCTGGTGGGCGGCCTCTATTTGTTTCAACGGCAGCTCCTCTATCTGCCCGACAAGAGCCGACCCGAGCTCGCCGGGTTAGCCGAGCTCGGCGTGCGCGAGGTCACTCTGTCGACCGAGGACGGGCTATCGCTCCTTTCCTGGTACCTGCCGGGGCACCCCGGGCGGCCGGTCATCGCCTATTTTCACGGTAACGGCGGCCATATCGGCTATCGGGTCGAGCGCGTGCTGCGCTTCGCTCGGGAAGGCTTCGGCGTGCTGATGGCCGAGTATCGGGGCTATGGCGGCAACCCGGGCACGCCGAACGAAGCCGGATTCTATGCAGACGGCCGGACCGCACTCGCCTTTCTCGACCGCGAAGGGGTGACACCCAACCGGCTCGTGCTCTACGGCGAGTCGCTCGGCTCGGGTGTCGCCGTAGCACTCGCCGCTGAGCACCAAGTCGCGGCCGTGATCCTCGAAGCGCCGCCCACCAGCGTCGCCGAGGTCGCCCAGTGCCACTTCCCCTTTGTGCCGGCCTCACGCATGGTCGTCGACCGTTTCGACTCGCTCTCAAGTATCGGCAAGGTGAGAGCGCCGATCCTGGTCTTGCACGGCGAGCGCGACCGCGTCGTCCCGGTGCGCTTTGGTCGCGCCCTGTTAGACGCCGCGCCCGAGCCGAAGGAGGGCTGGTTCGCGCCCGAGGCGGGTCACGAGGACCTCGCCAGTTATGGCGGGCTCGATGTGGCCGTCGCCTTTATCGAACGCCGGCTCGGCGGATAGGAGGGCCGGCTCACCCGGACTGCTTATGCCAGACGAACGTTGGTGATGCAGGCGGGACCGCTATATTTGGCTGTAATGGTCCCTTGCGGGTCAATCTGGCCGTCTACCCGCTGGGAGTTGGCGTTCCGCATCGTTACGCCGCCCTGGGGGCTAACGGCCCCTTGCCAGCCCTCGCTCCCCGGCTGTCTGATCATGCCGTTTCTGATCGTCAGTGGAGCCGGAACGCCGTTTGGCCGACACTTTGCGCCCGGGGTGCTTCCCACTTTCGACGACTCATGGGAAACTCCAATATACCTTCCGTCAAACGCCGTCGTCGGTGCGGGGGTCTGAGCGGTGGCAGGTATCGCCAACACGCAAGCCGTGATCGCCAAGAGTATTCTCGTCCGGCCAAACATGCTTCTCTCCCTCGCAATGTCCTAAGGATAATACCTTGCGGATCGCACAGCGGAAGGGAGCCAGGCGATGTCCGATGCGGTGAAGAAGGTGGTGCTCGCCTATTCCGGCGGGCTCGACACCTCGGTGATCCTGCGCTGGCTGCAGGAGACTTATCGCTGCGAGGTTGTCACCTTTACCGCCGATCTCGGTCAGGGCGAGGAGCTAGGGCCCGCGCGCCAGAAGGCCGAGCTGCTCGGCGCCCGCGAGATCTTTGTCGACGATCAGCGCGAGGAGTTCGTGCGCGACTTCGTCTTCCCGATGTTTCGCGCCAACGCGCTCTATGAAGGCGCGTACCTTCTCGGTACCTCGATCGCGCGGCCGCTGATAGCCAAGCGCCAGATCGAGATCGCCCGCCAAGTCGGCGCCGATGCCGTCGCCCATGGTGCTACCGGCAAGGGCAACGACCAGGTCCGCTTCGAGCTCAGCTATTATGCGCTGGCACCCGACATCAAGATCATAGCACCCTGGCGCGAGTGGGACCTGACCTCGCGCACCCGGCTTCTCGATTATGCCGAGCAGCACCAGATCCCGATCGCCAAAGACAAGCGTGGCGAGGCGCCGTTCTCGGTCGACGCCAACCTGTTGCACGTCTCGGCCGAGGGCAAGGTGCTAGAGGATCCGTGGATCGAGCCGGAGGAGTTCGTCTTCAGCCGCACCGTCGCCCCGGAGGCCGCACCCGAGGCTCCGCAATATGTCGAGATCGCCTTCGAGCGCGGTGACCCGGTCGCGGTCGACGGCGAGACGCTGCCCCCCGCGGCGCTCTTGACGCGGCTGAACGAGATCGGCGGTCGGCACGGCATCGGCCGGCTCGATCTCGTCGAGAACCGGTTCGTCGGGATGAAGTCGCGCGGCGTCTACGAGACGCCGGGCGGCACGATCCTGCAGGCGGCGCATCGCGGGATCGAGAGCCTGACCCTCGACCGCGGTGCCGCGCATCTGAAGGACGAGCTGATGCCGCGCTATGCCGAGTTGATATACAACGGCTTCTGGTTTGCGCCCGAGCGCGAGATGCTGCAGGCGCTGATCGACAAGAGCCAGCAGAATGTCGAGGGCTTGGTGCGGCTCAAGCTCTACAAGGGCTTGGCCCGCATCGTCGGCCGGCGCTCGCCAAAGAGCCTCTACAGCCTGGGCCACGTCACCTTCGAGGAGGACGCGGTCTACGACCAGCGCGACGCCGAGGGCTTCATCAGGCTCAACGCACTGCGCCTGCGCCTCGCTGCCCGCCGCGACGGACCGTGAGGCGGCGGCTTGGTCAGCGGGCGTGGCGCTGTGTTTCGAGCCAGCCCATCATGATCCGGTTGAATGTCTCGGGGTGCTCGACATTGGGGAAATGGCGGGCTTGGGCGATCTCCTCGTAGCGCCCGCCGGGAACCAGACCGGCGAGCCGCCGGTTTTCGGTCGCCGGCGTGCCCGGATCGTCGGCGCCGCACACGACAAGAGTCGGAACGCGGAGCGTCGGAGCTGACCGGTGAAATCGAAATTCATGATCGCCGCCGAGCAGCCGAGGTATCCGGCGGGCGTCGTCGCCGCGACGGTATCATCGCCGCCGAGCAGCCGAGGTATCCGGCGGGCGTCGTCGCCGCGACGGTATCGCGGATCTCTTTCCACCGCCCCGGCTTGCGCGGCTTGAACGCATCGGTGAACCAGCGCTCCATCGTGCTGTCGGCGAGTGGCTCGAGCGAGTTCGCCCGGCGCACCGTGCTCATCCGCTCGTCCCACGCTGCCGCTGCACCGGCGGGGCTTGCCGGCAAGGTGTCGCTCCAAAGCGCCGAGATCAGCTTGGCGCCGTGCTCGATCGCGAGTGCCTGGCCGATCATGCCGCCGATCGACAGGCCGATATAGTGCACCCGCGGGATCGCGAGCGCCTCGAGCACCGCGGCGACGTCGCCGGAGAGTGCGGTCATCGTATAGTCGCCGGCGACCGGGTCGCTGCCGCCGTGCCCGCGCATGTCGATGCGCAAGACGCGAAACCCGGCTTGCAGCAGCGGCGGCATCTGCTCGGCCCACATGCCGCCGTCGGAAGCCAGCGAGTGGGTAATGCAGACCAACGGCCCTTCCTCGGGGCCGACGAGATCGTAATAGAGACGGCGTCCCGCAAGCGGCAACAGCATGGCGGATCCTTCATATCCGATGGAACCGAGCTCACTACGGAACCACGACGGGAAGCCCGGTAATGATCGGGTGAGCAAGGTAGAGAACGGCGTAGAGCAACAAGCCGGCGGCGATCCGCAAGAAGCCGATGTCGCGCCAGCGCAGGCCGGTGCGGCCGGCGACCAGCGCGGCGAAGGGCAGGTTTGAGGTGACTTCGGCCAGTCGCCGCCAATTGCTGCCGAGGGCGAGCTGCTTCTTGCGGTCGATCAGCACGGTGCCGCCGAACGCCAAGGCAGCGAGCGAGCCGAAGAACAGCGACGAACTCACATCGCCGTTAGCGACCACATGGCTGACCGCCCATAGCCCGATCGCCCACATCACCGGATGACGCGTCACGCGCAGGATCCCCGGGGCCGGATCGTCCGCCCGGGCCGATCGCTCCATTCCGACCGCCGTTGGATTGCGCGTCGAGTAACCCGCGACAAGGAGTATTGCGGCAAACGGCATGACCGACACCGGGACGAGTGCGGTCCATTGCTGCCTTGGCCACAACATGATCATCGGCGCGCCCGCATAGGCGGCCACGAACCAGGCAAAGATCACCAATGAAGTCAGCGAATACACTGCGAGAAAGCCGCGCTCGCCAAGCTGGTCACGCAGCGAGCCGCGCAATCGCGTGCTCGACAATAAAATGTGGCTGCCGCAGAAGGCGCCCCCCGCGATGATGAGCGAGAGGAGCGGTCTGTCCATCGGGGTGCCGGCTCACGCGTCGGGCAGGTTTGCCATCGCCCCGGAGAGCCTGGCGAGGAGCCGGTGCGGATCGCCGGCGACGCGCACGGTCTTGTGCCTGCTCGCGGCGCCGGCAACGATCGCGATATCGCGGCGCGGGATCTCCCAAGCGTGCGCAAGAAGCTGCAACAGCGCCTCGTTGGCGCGCCCGTTCTGCGGCGGGGCGGTGA
>Ga0209040_10001967_pt1 | contig 16221 bp, 13 predicted proteins | sample BogFormECP12_OM3_FD_188240 | JGI IMG/M metagenome (GOLD analysis project Ga0209040, IMG submission 188240) | Bog forest soil microbial communities from Calvert Island, British Columbia, Canada - ECP12_OM3 (SPAdes) (version 2) | ecosystem: Environmental > Aquatic > Freshwater > Wetlands > Bog ...
CAGCTGCGGATAGATCTTGCGCTTCCAGGCCTCAATTGCCGCTGGATCACGCTCGTAGGCGCGTTTCAGCGGTTTTTGCGGCGTCAAATTCAAGTTCGCCAGCAGCTTGCCAACAGAGGCGAGGCTGAGTTCAATACCAAATCTTTCAGCAATTAACGCGGCGACAATTTGCCGGGTCCACAGACCAAAATCGAAGCCATACTGCCGGGGGTCTTTGCCGTTGATCCAACGGAACACCTGCCCTGTGAACGGAGCCTCGATCTCGTGCTCAAGTTCCGTTTTGTCACACTGCTCGTGTTCCTCGCAACGCTTGCTCTGTCGACCTACCTTTTCGTGATCATTCCTAAGGGTTTCTTTCCGCAGCAGGATACCGGACTAATCACCGGTGTCGCCGAGGCAGGACAGGACGTTTCCACCGCGGAGATGACGGGGCGTCAGGAAGCGCTTGGCAAAGTCGTCCAGATGGACCCCGCTGTTGCGCATGTGGCGATGTCCGTAGGAGGTTCGGGCAATGCACTCAATGCCGGCAAGTTGTACATCACATTGAAGCCACGCAATGAACGCGCAATGAACGCACTGTGACCGCCGACCAGGTCATTGGGCGATTGGCCCCGGCTCTCGCGAAAATCGAAGGCGCTGCTCTGTTCCTACAATCCGCGCAGGATGTGCGGGTCGGCGGCCGCGCCTCGCGCACCCAGTACCAGTATACCTTGGTGGGGTCCGATCCCGGCGCGTTGAATGAATGGGCGCCGAAGATGCTTGCCAAGATGCAGGCCTTGCCCGCATTGCGCGACGTGGCGTCCGACGCGCAGACACAAGGCACGACCTTGACGTTGGCCACCAATCGTGACCAAGCCGCGCGCTACGGTCTGACAGTGCAGATGGTCGACGATACACTGTACGACGCCTTCGGCCAGCGGGAGATCGCGCAATACTTCACCCAACTCTCGACCTACGAAGTGATTATGGAGATCCTACCAAGCTTGCAGGGCAATGTGGCGACACTCGATAAGATCTTCCTCAAGTCGCCTACGACGGGAGGCGAGGTCCCGCTTTCCGCATTCACGAAATGGACGACAACGCCGATCCAGCCTCTGTCGATCAGCCATCAGGGACAGTTTCCCGCGGTCACGATCAGCTTCAACTTGGCTCCGAATGTATCGCTCGGCCAGGCTACCGACGCCGTGGAGCAAGCCCAGATCACCTTGCAGTTGCCGGCCACCATAACCGGCAGTTTCCAGGGCAATGCCCAGGCCTTTCAGGATTCGCTCTCGACGGTGCCACTTCTGATCGTCGGCGCGCTGATTGTTGTCTACTTAATTCTCGGCATTTTGTATGAAAGCTACATCCATCCGCTCACGATCCTGTCGACATTGCCTTCGGCTGGTGTCGGAGCGCTCGCTATACTGATGCTGTTCCACTTCGATTTCAGCCTTATCGCGCTAATTGGCATCATTTTGCTCATTGGTATCGTGAAAAAGAACGGCATCATGCTCGTCGACTTTGCTATTTCCGCGGAGCACGACGATCATCTGTCAGCACACGACGCCATACGACGGGCAGCACTGCTGCGCTTTCGACCGATCATGATGACCACCATGGCCGCTAGGCTTGGCGGGATTCCACTGATGCTGGGAAATGGCACTGGCTCGGAGATAAGGCAGCCGCTCGGTTATGCCATGGTCGGTGGCCTCATCGTCAGCCAGGCGCTGACGCTGTTCACCACGCCGGTGATTTATCTGTACCTTGATCAGCTTTCGAATTGGGTCTCCAGCTGGCGACCATATACGCCCGAGGTGAAGACATCTCGGGACCTTTGACAACTGACGGGGCCAGCTATGCTGGCCCCGCGCTGCCAGACGAGGTCCGCTGGGTTGGCTGGCATCGGTCAAGACGAGGGTTTTCTCCACGTCACGTGTCCGAACGGATCGATGTTGGTGCGCAGGCAAAATCTGGGGTAACTGAGCGAAAACCAAATTTATTCCTCTATCGTCAATACCTAGCCGATTGTTGGCTTCGGTATGTACTCAGCCTTTCCGCTGACTGATCGACTCGCCGTGCGTCCGACTAAGTGGTTTCCGACTCTTTAGGTTCGCGCGCCACGCCCCAACCTACAGAGCGCTGACAATTCCCGGCAAGTCCTGCGAGGCACACAAGCGCGGCTTTCGGGCGGCATTATCGATGCTGTGTCCGAGTACGCAATCACTCGCTGATACCAGGTTCACTGTCTGCAAATCATGCTGATACACGCGGAAGGATCATCACCATGCGCACAAATCTCTCGATTGCCCTAACCCTCCTCGTCCTGATTGCCGCAGCGCCGTTGCTCGGTGCCTGCCACGCCACCGCCGGCGCAGGCGAGGACATTTCCGCCACCGGCCATGCGATTACCCATAGCGCCGACAAGGCTACACCGTAATACGCCGATCTCGCTAGTCCGGCGAAACACGGCTGCACGCAGACATGAGCGATCCGAGATCATCGTCAGTCAATATGCGCGGGGGCAGAATGGCGTGGCTTCTGGGTAACGCACGCCGATTGAGTGCCTCCGTCCGTGGATCGCAAATGGCGAGATACTGGCAGAAGCGGCGAATGACCCCGTGACTAATGGCGCGACCGTTGGCAGTGCCGTCCCACTAAGGCGATGGCTGGGCCGTAAGCGCAGGCCACGTTGATGAATCTCCTCACCGGGACGTTCCACGCCGGAGCATCCCGGCCCGGACTGGCTGCGCAAGACGCACGCGGGTGTGGAGCAGGGTCGGCTTGCGCCGGAGGTCCCGCTGCGACGGCGGTACGCGGACGAAAAAGCGCGGGGGGGCCTCCCCCTGATCAGACTGGGGATACGTCGGTTGCTGTATGCGCTCTCAGCAGGCCGCGCTCCGCCATCATCTCCAGCACGTTCCGCAAACTGAGCTTGAGCCGCAAGACCCATCACGCGCACAATATCAGGACTTCGCGGTCGAAGTGTCAGCCCTCGAACAACTCGTCGACGCTCTCTCTGCTCGCCCATCGCCAACTCTCACTCAGCTCAGCATGCCAGTATGGCTGACTGAGGTACGCCGTTTGCACCACGCCCGTCCATCAATCAGCGTGATGCCTTTGTATCGCTGCCGATTGCCGCGCGCACGCTTTACCATAGGTTAAGTTGGCGATACCTGCGTCAGTCTCATGGAGTAGGCAACTTTGCAGATCCCAACCCTGGCCCTTGCGCTGTCGGCAAGTGTGACGTTTGTGGTGGCCGCTGCGGCACAGCAGCCGTCGCCGCCCCCTCTCGTGCTACCCGCTCCAGCGCCAGACGTGCCGGCCGGGAATCCGGCGCCGGCCCCGATCGTGGTTCCGGCGGAGCAGGTGGCTCCGGTGGAGCTGATAGGGTTGCTTGGTTATGCCGTGGTCGACGCGAGGGGTACTGAATTGGGACGCATTGTTGATCTGCTGGCCGACGCGCAGGGACGGGTGCGCGCGGTCGTGGTGGACATCGGCGGCTTCATGGGTTTAGGCAACCGTAAGGTAGCGGTCGCGTGGTCGGCCCTGCGGTTCGCCGCTGGCGATAAGGGACCGGTGATGTCCATCGTGATACCGCCCGACCGGCTCAAGAGCTGGGCCGACTACATCGCCGGCCGCCCGGTGGCGATACTGGGCGCACCCGACAGTGGCCAGTAGGTTTCCTGAGTGGCACCGCAGCGCGAGTTGCACGGGCTGAACTGGTTGTTCTTTTTCGCCGCCGACCTGCAGACCGGGTTTGGGCCTTTCGTCGCGGTGTATCTGACAAGCCACAGCTGGACACAGGCTGAATTGGGTTTGGCTCTCGGGGTGGCGTCGGCGTCGGCGATTCTGGCGCAGGTGCCGGCAGGGATGCTGGTGGATGCGCTGCGCAGCAAGGCCGTGGCCGCGGCGGCGGCGTTGGTAGCGGTCGGCGCGAGTGCGATGTTGATGGCGTGGTCGCCAGCCCTCTGGCCGGTGTTGCTGGCGCAGTCGCTGCAGGGGCTCGCCAGCTGCATGTTGAACCCGTCACTGACGGCGTTGACGCTGGGTCTGGTGAGTGCAGCGGCAGTGGCGGAGCGCCTGGGGCGCAACGCACGGTTCGCGGCGATCGGCAGTGCGGTGGGGGCGGTGCTGATGGGGGTGTGCGGCACCTTTGTATCCACGCAGGCGGTATTCTGGCTGGCGGCGCTGATGTGCGTGCCGGCACTGATCGCACTGCGGTCCTTGGCGAAACGGACCCAGGTACCGGCGCCGGCAATGGTCGCAGGACCGGTGCGTGAGGCGGTGCGCGACGTGCTGCTGGACCGCCGGCTTTTGGCGTATATAGCCTGCACGATGCTGTTCGCCTTAGCCAACGCGGCGATGTTGCCGCTGGCGGCCGCGGAAATCACCAAACGAGTTGATGAGAAGGCGAGCCTTATCATCGCTGCCTGCATCCTGGTGCCTCAGTTTCTGGTGGCGCTGCTATCGCCGCTGGCGGGGCGGGCGGCCGGGCAATGGGGGCGGCGAGGTGTGCTGCTCGTGGGGTTCTGCGCGTTGCCGGCGCGGGCGGCGCTGCTGGCGGTGGTAACGGATCCGATGTGGATCATTCCGATTCAGGCACTGGACGGTCTGGGCGGTGCGGTGTTCGGGGTTATCACACCGCTCGTTGCGGCCGACATCTCCGGGCGCGCCGGGCGGTTCAATCTGCGGTTGGGGATACTGGGACTGGCGATCGGGGTGGCGGCGACAGTGAGCAACATTGTGGCGGGAGTGATCGCCAGTAATCTGGGCGCGCAGACTGCGTTCATTGCACTTGGGCTGGTCGGAGTCTCCGCGGTGCTGATGGTAGGGCTGGCAATGCCGGAGACGCGGCCGCGTGTAGCGGCGGACTCAGGATTCGGCAGTCTTTACCCGCACCCGTCCGAGAAAGCCGGCTAGACAAGGGGACTGGGGCGGCGGCCGACCCGCGTGTATCGCGGACGCCGGGGCAGGTCGACACGTCCCTATTGTGGGGGGTTGTCGCTACTCGGTCGACGTCCCGATTGCGGCCGCACGGTCAGCGACGGCGCGCGGACCACGCGAACCAGACCGGCGGCACTCGACAAACTCTGGATCGACCGACGCGCTTCCAGCAATAGATCGCGGAGCAGCAGTGGATCGGTTGTACCGCTGGTTTCCTGCACGAAAGAGAGGCGATGCAGGGAGTACAGGCCAACCACAAACGCGAGCCCGAAAAAGAAAGTCCAGGAATGTAAGTTAAGCACCTGAACCGAGACCGCATCGACGCTGCCCTGCCAAGTGAGGGCTAGTGTCAGCTGATGAGCGGCGAAGAAGTCGGCACAAAGCCCGCCAATCACCGCCGCAGCCGCGGCACAGGTCGCGCTCACTACGCTGCTGGTCGCGAGGAAGGCGGTAGCCTGGCCGGCTGGCGACAGTTTCATGACGATGTTGCCGGAAGCGAGCGCCACGCCGGCTGTGGCGATGCCCATCAGCACATGGATGGCCAACAGTAGATAGAGTGTCGCCGGCCCGACCCAGGCAAGGCCCGTGAAGGTCCAGGCTAAAGTGCAGGCAAGGAAGAGCGGTGCCGAGATTTCTAGTACGGCCTTGTTGCTGAAGCGGTCGATGAGGGTGCCCCAGAGCCCGAGCGCGGCGAGGTTGCTGAGCTGGCTTGCTGTCGTCAGGACAATGACGATCGTCATAGAATAGCCCAGTGTCCTGAGCATATAGACGGCGAAAAATGGGGCGGCGAGGTTCGCGGCAAAATTCCAGGACGACAGGAACACGATCAATCGGCGGAAATTCCTGTCACGGAACGGTGTCGTCAGCAGCGTTACAATACGCGTGCGCTGAGCAACTGGCGGCATAGGTTGGTCGGGCGTGATCGACAGCAACCAGACGCCCAAAAAGCCGATCCCAGCACTGACGATGAACAGCCCAGCATAAACAAAAGCAGGATGTCCCGGCATTGCTCGCTTGCAGCCATCGATCAGGACACCGCCGAGCAGCGCAAGCACGGTGGCGAGTGCGGTCGTTGCCGTTGCGCGCCGGCCGAAAAAGCGGCCAAAATCATTCTCTGGGACGAGATCGCGCATCCAGGAATTCCAGGCGCAGCCGGCGACAGCGGCCATCGCCTGATACAACGCCACGCACACGACCAGCGTGATGATGCCGGCTGTTGCGCCCAGGAATGGCGCCGTCGCGGCTGCGATCAGAAACGAGCGGCCGATGCCCGCGGACCACGTGGCGATAGTACGCCTGGCGCGCAGGCGCTCTACCAGTACGACTGCCGGTAACTGGAGGAACTGCACGGTAAAGGGGACCGCCGCAAGTAGACCGATCGCGAGATTGCTGGCGCCGAGTTCCACGAGAAAGCCGGTCAGAAACACTCCGGCGGTCAGCGCGCCCATGGCTTCACTGGCAAGCGCGTCGTAGAGGATCAGCCGAAATGTCCGCTTGGTGTCAGTCGGTCCCATCGTGAGACCGTAGCCGTACCGAAGCCTGTTTGCATCGGATGGGTGACCTCCGGGCTCACCTTGATCTGTCCGCTGCCAAGGCGTTTGTCCTCCCGGCTGGCTACGGGAAAGTATGTGTCGGTCGGTTCCCAGGCTGACAGCGAACGAGCGGACGTCACCCGGGCGCGCAAGGAGATCAGCGACGACGTAGGGGGAGAGTCGAAGGAGCTTGCAGCAATCTATGTTCAGCGCGGCCTCGATAAGACCTTGCATCGAAGGTTGCCCAGCAGCTGCTATCGGCGCGCACACGCGCGATGAGCTTGGGATCTCGGAGGCCACGGCAGCACACCCTGCTCCTGGCACCTTCGAGCGCACTTGCGGAGTCCGTCGCCGCAGCGTCCTTACTGTTCCTGGCCCTCCTGGGAGCCGTCGGGGCGAGGAAGGGCGGCGCGAATATGCTGACGGCAACGGTTCCTGTCACCTTCTGAGGTGTTTTGGCGATGGCGGTGACGGCCGGGATAGGAGCGTTATTCGGCACAGGGAGGTGAGTTACACATCACTGGATCAGGTACGTGCCACCGACCGAGGCTTCGCAAGGTCGAGGTGATGTTCGCGCACTATGGTGCAGTGACCGTCGCTTCTGCACGATCCGTCAATGTATTGCGCCAATTGAACGGTGTCGTCGCCGGCACCAGGGAAATGGCGGCGGTTCCTGGCATTCAACGCGTTCGGTGGCGCGCTTTGGGTCCTGGTTTGGACCTTGGTTGGGTTCGATGTCGGCAGCCACGGAGCGCACATTGCCGTGCTCATGCACAGGACGGGATTTCTCGGAGTAATCATTGCTACGATCTTGCTGATGGCGACTCTGGCGTACGTCTATGGACATAAAACCTGCGCCAGGCTGCGACGCATTATTGCCCACAAAACCTAAGATGGCTAATCGGCGACAATCGCTCTGGCGAATTTTAACCGTATGAACGTGCGTCGCAATAACAGGCAGTCGTGTCGGGAGCCGAACTTTAGATGTGTTACGCAATGATACGCCATCCCGTGTTTTCGCGTGCATAAGCACACGGGGCGACCAACTTCATCGCAGTTCCGACGTCTTGTCTGAGGTTGTTGGTCTGATGTCAGTTCACACCACGAGATGCGGCGTCCGACGGCATTGACCTTGGCGGGGCGAGCGCGAAGGCCCGATCTTGTGCCAAGTGATCCACGTATTGCTCGAGGATCCGAAGGTAATTGGCGCGGGTATAGACGCCGCGATCACGGCTGCGCTGCCAGCTCATGATACCACGCATTTCACCAAGCGTGGTGATTTCGCGCTCGCGCATCCACGTGCGCAGACCATTGGTAAGAGCGGCCACGTATTCTATCTTGTGGCGCAACAACGCCGACGTTGTCATGACCACATCGGCGCCGGCGAGCAGGCATTTCACGACGTCGGTGACTGTGGACACGCCCGTGGACGCAGCCAGCGATGCCTTGGTACGCCCGGCAAGGATCGCGATCCAGAGTAGCGGCAGGCGCATCTCAGCGGGTTCGCTAAGTTCAAGCGTGTCCGTCAGGCTCATGCGCAACAGATCGATATCGGGCTGCAGCAGGCGGTTGAACAGGACGAGGCCGGCAGCACCGTGCTCTACCAGCGTTGCCGCGAAGTGACCGATCGAGCTGAGATAAGGAGTCAGCTTGATCGAGACAGGCAAAGCGATGGAACCGCAGACGGCCTGCACGATGTTGATATAGCGGGCCTCAATGTCGCGTCCGGATTCAAGCAGATCGGTCGGAACGTGATACATGTTCAGCTCCAGCGCTTTCGCGCCAGCCTGCTCGACAAGCCGTGCATATTCGATCCAACCGGCACGGGACGAACCGTTCAGGCTGGCGATGATGGGAACGGAGACCGCCTCCGTCCCGCGGCGGACCAGGTCCAGATAACGTTCCGGGCGCACCCCGTACGGCCCGCTGGCGGCCGTCGGAAAATAGGACAGAGCCTCGGGAGAACTGTTTGCGTACGCGTCCACGCGGGACGCCTGTATCTCGGCTTCCGCCTCGATTTGTTCCTGAAACAAGGAGGGCAGCACGATCGCGCCGGCGCCCGCGTCCTCGAGACGGCGGAGGTTGTCCAGCTTGCTGTTCAGCGGCGACGCCGATGCGACCAGGGGACTCGTCAGCGTCAGGCCGAGATAGTTGGTCGCCAACAACATAGTGGTCTCCTCAGCGGCGTGTCACGGGCCTGGCGCGGGGACTGTCTTCTCGTGCCGCCGGCCGGCGTCGACCAGTGGCTGAGGCGCGCCGCCGTGGTCCAGGGTGTCCAACGCTATCGGTGTCACGTCGTGCTGTGGTTGCGACTCTGGACGGTGCCGCGCATCGGGATGGAAGCGGCTGCCGTCGCGGCTCGCGAGCTCTTCGTATTGGCGGTATTTCTCAGTGACGGCCGCCTGCGCCATAGCGAGGAGCGTGTCGGCGTCGGCGGGACGTGTGCTCGCGAGAGAACTATATCGAAGCTCGTTGTAGGCGTAGGTCTTCAGCGGGATGCGGGGACGCGGAGAGTCGAGGCGGAACGGATTCTCGTCAACAGTCCGCATCATGGGATTGAAGCGGAACAGTGGCCAGTATCCACTGGCGGTTGCCAGATCCTGTTGCTTCATGCCGAAGCGCATGTCGATGCCGTGGGCAATGCAGTGGCTGTAGGCAAGGATCAGCGACGGTCCGTCATACGCCTCGGCCTCACGAAAGGCTTGCAGCGTGTGTTGCGGATTGGCACCCATCGCGACCTGGGCGACATAGACATTCCCGTAGGCAATCGCCTGGAGTGCCAGGTCCTTTCGGGCTGTTCGCTTGCCGGAGGCAGCGAACTTGGCCACCGCCCCAAGTGGCGTTGCCTTCGAGGCCTGACCGCCGGTGTTAGAATAGACCTCGGTATCGAGCACCAAGATGTTGACGTCGCGAGCGCTGGCAAGCACGTGATCGAGGCCGCCGTACCCGATATCGTACGCCCAGCCGTCACCGCCCACAATCCAGATACTGCGGCGGACCAGATGGTCGACCACGGAGAGTAGATCGAGCGCTAGCGGTTCCTTGATGCCAAGCAATCGGGTCTTCAATTGCGCGACCCGGATGCGTTGCGCGCGGATGTCTGATTCCTTGATCTGTGGCGCCTTGGCGATGGCATCGGCGAGCTCGCGCCCCACCTCATCGGCGAGGCTGGCCAGCAGCCACAAGGCAAGCTCAAGATGCTTGTCGGCGGCGAGCCGGAAGCCAAGTCCGAACTCGGCGTTGTCCTCGAACAAGGAATTCGACCAGGCTGGCCCACGGCCTTCGGCGTTCTTCGTCCAAGGCGTGACGGGAAGATTGCCGCCGTAGATTGAGGAACAACCCGTGGCATTGGCGACCTGCAACCGATCGCCAAACAATTGGCTCAGCAGCTTGAGATAAGGGGTCTCGCCGCAGCCACCGCAGGCACCGGAAAACTCGAATAACGGCTCCAGGAACTGCACGCCGCGGACATCGGCGAAATTCACCCGCGCGCGATCGTTCACCGGCAGGGTTTCGAAGAACGCGATGTTGGCGCGCTCGGCTGCCAGCGCAGGCAGCTTGTCCGCCATGTTGATGGCCTTCACATCGTGCTCTCGTGGGCTGATCGCTGGGCACGCCTCGACGCACAGGCCGCATCCGGTGCAGTCCTCGACGTAGAATTGCAAGGTGAATCGTGCTTCAGGGTAACCGCGTGCATTGACGCGCGCTGATTTAAAGCTGGCCGGCGCTCCAGCGAGCTTCTCTTCGTTGTAGTATTTCGCGCGGATCACGCTGTGGGGGCAAACGAAGCTGCATTGTCCACATTGGATGCAGAGATCTTCCCGCCACGCCGGAACGACGTCCGACACGTTGCGCTTTTCGTAGGTGGATGTGCCGGACGGGAAAGTGCCATCGGCCGGGATCAGGCTGACCGGCAGTTCGTCGCCCATACCGGCGAAGATACGTGCGGTCACGGTGCGAACGAACTCCGGTGCATTCGCCGGGACCAAGGCCTGCATATCGATCCGGCCGCTGGCTTTCGCTGGAACAGTCACTTCGCTCAGTCGAGCCAAAGTTCCATCGACCGCGGCGAAGTTCTTGTCGACGACGGACTGGCCTTTTCGCTCGTAGGTCTTGCGGATCGCATCCTTGATGTGACCGATCGCCATTTCGCGCGGCAGCACGCCGGAGATGGCGAAAAAGCAGGTTTGCAGCACTGTATTGGTCCGCGCGCCCAATCCGACCTCGCGCGCCACCGCACCGGCGTCGATGACGAACAGCCGGAGTTTCTTGTCGATGATGGTCTGCTGCACCGGGCGCGGCAGACGGTCCCACACCTCCGCCGTGGGATAGGGCACGTTCAGCAATACTGTCGCCCCCGGCGCGGCCACGCGTAGAAGGTCCTGCCGTTCCAGAGCGACGAACTGGTGACAGGCGACGAACCCGGCCTGGGCGATGAGATACGGCGCGTGGATCGGCTCGGGGCCAAAGCGCAAATGAGAAATCGTCTGCGCGCCGGATTTGTGCGAGTCGTAGACGAAATAGCCCTGTGCATAGAGACCCGCATCCTCAGCGATGATCTTCACGCTGTTCTTGTTGGCGCCAACCGTTCCATCAGCCCCAAGTCCGTAGAACACGGCGCGGGTGACATCGTCCTTCTCGATCATGAAGCTTTCATCGATCGTGAGGCTTGTATGGCTCACGTCGTCGTTGATCCCGAGGGTGAAGCTCGTCCGGGGCTTGTCCGACTTCAGTTCATCGAACGCCGCCTTCGCCATCGCCGGGGTGAAATCCTTCGACGACAGACCGTAACGACCGCCGATCACGCGGGGCATAGTCGCGCGCACACCGCCGGCGACTGCACCGGCCAGGGCTGTCACGACATCCTGGAACAGTGGCTCGCCGGTCGCGCCAGGCTCCTTGGTCCTGTCGAGAACCGCGATCCCTCGGACCGAGGCAGGCAGGGCAGCCAGCAGGTGGGAGACGGAAAACGGGCGATACAGGCGCACCTGAATGACCGCGACCTTCTCGCCCGCTTCCCGCAATGCAGTCGCAGCCCCGCGTGCCGTCTCTGCCCCTGAGCCCATGAGGATCAACACCCGTTCGGCGTCGGGGTCGCCTTCGTAGGCGAACAGATGATATCGTCGGCCCGTCAACGCAGCGAAGCGCCGCATAGCATTTTCGACGATGCCGGGCACCTTCGCGTAGTAAGGGTTCACCGCCTCGCGGGCCTGGAAGAAGGTGTCCGGATTCTGTGCGGTGCCGCGGATGAACGGATGCTCGGGGTTCAGCGCACGCCCTCGATGGGCGCGGACGAGATCATCATCGATCATCGACCTGATGTCGGCGTCGCTGAGCAGATCCAGCGTGTTCAACTCGTGCGACGTGCGGAAGCCGTCGAAGAAATGCACGAATGGGACCCGCGCCTCCAGCGTAGCCATCTGCGCAAGCAAGGCGGAGTCGTGTGCATCCTGCACCGAGGAAGAACAGAACAGCGCAAACCCCGTGGGGCGCACCGTCATGACATCCGCGTGATCGCCGAAGATAGACAGCGCCGAGGTTGCCAAAGAGCGTGAGGCGACATGGAAGACGGTCGAGCTCAGCTCGCCGGCGATCTTGAACATGTTCGGCAGCATGAGCATCAGGCCCTGGGAGGCGGTGAACGTCGTGGTCAGCGCGCCTGATTGCAGCGCACCGTGGACCGCACCGGCGGCGCCACCCTCGGCCTGCATCTCCTGTACGACCGGAATATTGCCCCAGATGTTCGCCAGCCCATCGGACATCCACTGGTCGGCCATGTCCGCCATCGGTGAGGACGGGGTGATCGGAAAGATCGCGCAGACCTCATTCACCCGATACGCGACATGCGCGACGGCCGTGTTGCCGTCCATCGTGGTTCTCGTGCTCATTGGGCGGCTTCCATGCCGTGGGCCGGTTCAGGAACCATCTCCATCGCGTGACACGGGCACTGTTCGACGCATACGGCACAGCCGGTGCACAGCGCCAGGTCCACCAGGTAACCGTGGGTCGGACCAAACTTGACGATCGCGGTTTCCGGGCAGGCGGCGTAGCAGTTGTCGCACTCAAAACAATTGCCACATGAGAGACAGCGACACGCCTTGTGGCGTGCGTCGGCCTCGGTCAGTCCGGCCGTGGTTTCCACGAATCCGCGGCCCATCCGCTCTTCCACGGTAAGCTCGATTTGGACCGAGGGTGGCGCGTCGGTATAAATCGGCAGTTTGAGCTGGTCGAATGCCACCATTGGATGCTTGGCTCTGGGTTGCGGAACCTGGCCGTGCAACCAGGCATCGATATAGCTGGCCGCTTTCTTGCCGTGACCGACCGCTGCGGTAACCGTGCGTTCGCTCGGTACCATATCGCCGCCGGCAAAGACGCCAGGACGGCCGGTCATCATGCCAGCATCGACGATTACCGTATCGTCTGGCTTGAAAACGATGCCCGGCACAGTGCGGAGGAAACCACTATCGGTTTGCTGACCGAGTGCGAGAACCACCGAATCGGCCGACAGTGTTTCGAGCTGCCCGGTCGGCTGTGGCCGACCATTCTCGTCCAGCCGCATCATCTCGACTGTGAGTTCACTCTCGCCGATGTCCTTGATCGTGCTGAGCCACCTGATCTTGATACCCTCGGACAGCGCCTCGTCAGCCTCGAATTCCTGCGCAGGCATGTGGGCACGGTCCCGCCGGTAGACGATCAGTGCTTCTTCGGCACCGAGCCGACGCGCCGTTCGCGCAGCATCGATTGCGGTGTTGCCGCCCCCGTAGACGATGACGCGGCGACCAAGACGCGGGGGATCGCCGGTTTCGACGTCGCGCAACAACTTGATGGCATCGATGACACGTCCGGCATCGCGCGCGGGGATTTCGACCCGTTTGCCGATCTGCGCGCCGATCGCGATGAACACGGCATCGAAGTGGCCCTCAACCTGCTCGGCGAGGATGTCTTCGACCTTGTGGTTGAGGGTAATCTTGATCCCCATGGCTTCGATGCGGTGCACCTCCTTCATGAGATCCGCGCGCGGCAGGCGATAGGCAGGTATACCGAAATGCAGCATTCCGCCGGGCAGCGGACCCGCGTCACGGATTTCAATGCTGTGACCACGGCGGGCGAGATGGTAGGCCGCTGACAGCCCGCTTGGGCCGCAACCGACTACCAGGATGCGCTTGCCGCTGGGTGCGGCTGCCAAGGGTGGGATCCATCCCTGCTCTGCCGCCAGATCGCCCAGAAATCGTTCGACGGCATGGATACTGACTGCGCTGTCGAGCTGGCCACGGTTGCAGTGCGTCTCGCACGGATGATAGCAGACGCGCCCGTGCACGGCTGGGAAGGGGTTGTCACGCAGGATCGTCTCCCAGGCCTCGCGGTATTTCCCGGCTTGCGCCAGATCGAGCCACGCCTGCACGTTTTCGCCTGCCGGACAGGCATTGTTGCAAGGCGGCAAGAGATCGACATAGACCGGCTGTGAGCTGCGGATCGGTCCCGTCTCATGCCGGCGGGTCAAATCGACCAGCGGGCTCATGTCGTGCATGAGATCGTTCATGACCGTGCCTTTGCTCCCAAGACGAACAGCATGGTAGGGCGGCTTGCGCGGCCGTCTCGCGCAGGAAACAGGCGAGCACGATCGCCAGCACGATCCCGGCGATGCCAGCCCAGCTTGCGTCCTGGAACACCCCGAGCATCAGCTTGCCCCCGCCGGAGAGATGGGACAGCAGCCAACCATAAGCCGGCGCGGTCAGCGCGCTGATGGCAAAGACGACGAAGTTGATCGCGCCCGTTGCACTGCCCTTCACGTTGTCTGGATTGACCTCTTTGATGATCGTGTAGGGGATCATTGCGGCACCCGACCCAATCCCCAAGAGCAGCCCCATGAGGTAGGATGGCATCATGTGCGGCAGGTAGACCAGCACCCCCGTTGCGGCGAGCATCAGCAGGGCGCCGCCGACCAGTACCGGTTTGCGCCGCCCGATCCGGTCGGCGATATAGCCCAGCAACGGGCAACCGATGACCCAGCGGAGCGGGATCATCGACGCTCAATCGTGTCCACTCGAGCGGGAGCTGCCGCAATGGCGGTTGCTGACATGAAGGGGAATCCTCCCGCGCTTCGTCTCGCACACTTTGAATGTGCCGATCGGTAGCTGAGGAGCGCTCGTCATGGTAGACTCGGAAACTACCTAGACCAATTGCGAATGTGCACAACGCGCACGGGCGAGCCCGCGATCCAAGACTGCACCGGTCACAACAAAGATGTCGTAGACGGCGACGCTCGCCGGAGCGTGACTGGGCGTTACCGCTACCGAAAAGTCCTCGCCGGCGCGGCTCAACAGGCGGTGGAATCAACGGCAGGGATTACTTACCGCCGTTCCATCACGACTTATCCGGAGTCAGTGCTGCACCTCGCCTACAGAGCGCGCCTCGCAATATTGCTGTTCAGTCAGTCAGGGACCTAGGTAGTTTCCGAACCTGTCACCGCGGGATCGCTAGGGTATTATCGCATTGGCAGGGTGAGAACTTCGAAAATCCGATCTCCACGGGTTTCGCTAGCGCGTGTCTGACCCGAAGCGCTCGATGCCCCAATCCATCGCGCCGCGCGGCCTTGTCCTGAAAGAGGATCAAATGGAAGCAATTGATACAGTGATCGCGGTCTTCGCAGACCACCAGGCAGCGGAAGCAGCCGTGAAAAAGCTGACTGCCTCCGGCTTCGAGATGAAGAATATCAGCGTTGTCGGCAAGGGATACCATACTGAAGAAAGGGTTGTCGGTTTCTACAGCACTGGGGATCGGATCAAATTCTGGGGCACGCGAGGCGCGTTCTGGGGTGGCTTCTGGGGCTTGTTCTTTGGCGGGCTGTTCATGGTCGTTCCCGTCGTAGGTCATATCGTCGTGCTTGGATATCTGGCGACTGTGGCCATCTATGCCATCGAGAACGCTGTTGTGGTGGGCGGGCTGAGCGCGCTCGGTGCAGCGCTCTATAGCATCGGCGTACCGAAGGACAGCGTGATCCAATATGAGAGTGCCCTTACAGCCGATGACTTTCTGGTTATGGCACACGGCACGACAGCGGAAATAGCCCGTGCCAAGGTGATCCTCGGTGCGGCCAATCCTTCACGACTCGATGCGCATGCAGGTGCGAAAGCTGCTGAGCCCGCGGATCATCTTGCGCATGCAGGCGGCTGACCGGCGCGGCGAGATGCTGGCCACGAGATGAACCCATGCGTGACACAATGGAGGTTGCCATGAGGCTTCTCGCCATCGCGATCGTGAGTGGGTCGCTCGGCCTGATCGGCACACTACCCGCCGTATTCGAGGCGTCGCGCCAATGGCACGTAGGTCGTTTCCGATTTTGCCGTGACTGCGTCGGAGGTTGGTATTCTGCATCGCAGCTAATCTATGAGACCACTCGATCCGTTGCGACTGATGCCATCGGCATGCTCGTACCAAGCCATTCGACCACGTTGCCTCAGCCGCGATGAGAGTCCGCTTCTCTCACAAGGAAACCACGCCATGCCGGACGGAGCTGCGGACGTTTTCATCGAGAACCGGACCTTCGACGAACTGACCATCGGCGAGACGGCCAGCCTATCGCACACCGTAACACAGCGTGACATCGACCTGTTCGCGACCGTCACGGGCGACGTGAATCCCGCGCATGTCGATCCTGCCTACGCCGCAACGGACATGTTCCATCACATTATTATTCAGGGCATGTGGGGGGCGGGACTGATCTCCGCTACGCTCGGCACGCGACTGCCGGGCCCGGGGACTA